>ERZ773203.1313-NODE-1313-length-12749-cov-83.100835_pt1 | contig 12749 bp, 9 predicted proteins | sample MGYA00580529_ERZ773203 | MGnify/ENA primary metagenome ERZ773203 (study PRJEB29015, sample SAMEA2738176) | human oral metagenome | biome: human oral; feature: human-associated habitat; material: saliva | place: China | collected 2177 ... | reverse complement strand
CGATGACCTGGTGGTCGATCGTCAGCGACAGGTTGAGGCGCTGCTCCACGCCGATTGTGCCGTCGGCTGCCACGACCGGGCGCGGGGTGATTGCGCCGACACCCAGGATGGCTGTCTGAGGCAGGTTGATGACGGGGGTGAAGGTCTCGATACCGAAGGAGCCGATGTTGGAGACCGTGAAGGTGCCGCCGCTCAAGAAGTCGGGGGCGATGGTGCCGTCGATGGCACCGCCGACCAGGCGCTTGGCTTCGTCGGAGAACGCCTTGAGGCCCAGGGCCTGCGCGGAGCGGATGACGGGGACGAGGAGGCCGCGCGGGGTGTCGCATGCGAAGCCGAGGTGGACCTGCTCGAACTGGGTGAGCACGCCGTCCTCAAGGTGGGCGTTGAACACGGGGTACTTGGGCAGGGTGCGCGACACGGCGAAGCAGACCAGGTCGTTGAGCGTGATCTTGCCCAGGCCCAGAGCCGGGTCGGCGTTCTTGACCTTCTTGCGCATCGCGAGGATGCCGGCGGCGTTCGCGGTGGTGTTGAGGGTCAGCTGCGCGGTGGTCGTCAGGGACTCCATCATGCGCTTGGCGACGACCTTGCGCACGCCCTTGAGCGGGGCGGAGGTCGAGGCACCGGGGTAATCGGCACCCGCAGGGGCGGAGGCAACGGGGCACGAGGCCGGGGCAGCCTCGGGCGTTCGGCCGGCGTCGGCGACGCTCACGCGGCCACCAATGCCGGTGCCTTCGGTGGCCTGGACACCGGCGGCGCGCGCGGCGGAGGTCAGGACGGGGCCGGCGGCGATCGCGGCGGCGACGTCGCGTTCGATGACGCGGCCGTGGGGACCAGATCCCTCGGTGATGGTGGCGGTATCCAGGCCCGCGGAAGCGGCCAGGGCGCGGGCACGTGGGGAGACCGCGCCGGTGGCTCGCTCGGTGGCAAAGGCGGGGGCAGCCTGCTCGGGTGCGGCGGTCGCCTTTTCGGGTGCATCCTCGACGGGGGCGTCATCGCCTCCGGGCACGAGGCCGGAGATGTCCTCTCCGGGCTGACCGACGATGATGAGGGGATCCTTGACGGGGACTTCGTCGCCTTCTTCCCACAGGATCTTCAAGACGGTTCCTTCGGCGGTGGAGGGGACCTCCATCGTCGACTTGTCCGTTTCGATGGACGCGAGGGTCTGGTCTACGGCGACACTGTCGCCCTCTGCAATCATCCACTCGACGATGATGCATGACTCAACAGAGTTGCCCAGCTGGGGCATCACCACGATGGTGGCCATGTAATTCCTCCTAGACGATGCGCAGCTTCGTGCGCTCGGCCAATTCCTTGATGGATTCTTCGGGGATCTCATCGTCGGTGATGATTCCGGTGACCTGGTCGATCCCCATGAAGGTGACGAAGCCAGCCTCCCCATACTTTGAGGAGTCTGTGAGCAGCCACGTCTCTTGTGCGCGTGTGCGCATGATGGAACCAACCTGTCCACCCTCGACGAGTTGGGTAGTCAGGCCGCGATCAACGCTGAAACCGTCCGTTCCGAGGAACGCGATGCGCGCGTTGAAGTCATTGATGGCGCGCTCGGCGACGGGTCCTACGAGGGACTCGGATTCGGCGCGGAAATGTCCGCCCGTCAGCGTAATGTTCAGGTGCGGGTTGGAGCGCGCGTTAGCGAAGACCAGGACGGAGTTGGTCAGGACCTGGACTCCCCGCTTACCAGTGAGGTACTTGACGATGAGGGCGCAGGTGGTGCCGGCCTCGATCATGATCCGGTCGTCGTCGTGGATCATGTCGGCGGCGGCCCGCGCAATTCGCTCTTTCTGGTCCACGCGATCATGTTGACGCAGGTGGATGTTGCGGAAGGTGGTGGGGCGGGCCCCTCCGTGGGTGCGCACCAGGTAGCCCTGCTCATCGAGGGTCTTGAGCGACGCGCGAATGGTGACGGGGGAAACGCCCAGGTCGGAGGCGAGCTGCGCGACACTCACCTCACCCTCTCGAGCAAGGCGATCCAAGATGTAGTTCGTGCGTTCCTCTGCACGTCCCATGGTTTCACCTCGTGATACATCCGCGACAACCCTCTGTCGCTTTGACTTTCGTTAAGAACAGAATAGTCACTTAAACGAAAGTATGCAACATCACGTAAGGATAATTTTCAACAACACACCCCCCAGAACAACCCTACGCACATCCGGCAAACCAAAGCCCAATTGCCCTGACATATCAAAGATAAATGAACGAGCGGACGGTCCACATCGAACCGCCCGCCCGCTGCCGCACACGCGAAACCTCGCCAATCACACCACCGTTTAAACGAAAACAAAACGAAAGTGCAGATCGTTGCCTACCCCGGCCCAGGCCTCGCACCAAGAAGAGGCACTACTCCCCCGGCGCACGCACACCCACCGTCAGCAGCAGATTGCCATACAGGCGCTGCTCCCCCGTCGCCACCACGATACCCACATCCTCACTGCGCGCAGCATCGTAAAAATCCCAGCGAGACAACTCACCGAACTCCACACCCGGCAACGCCGCTCGGAACTCATCATGAATCGGAATCTCCACCGGCTCCGCATCGGGGGCAGGCGTCATAACCTCCGCACGCTCAATCGGAATCGTCTCCTTCAACACATCAAGAACCTGGCTGACATCCAGCAAACCCGGAGCCAAGTTAAGCGACACGAGTTCACAGCGCGGATTCACACCCGTCGTATGCGGATAATTCGCATCCGCCAACAGAACCTTCGACCCATGGCCAGCCGCGGCCAACGCACGCAAAAACTGGGGGTGAGTCATAGGACCATACAGCATGAACATACCTTTCTCACATGTGAGAACTGGCCCGGATGACCAGCTCAGGATCAATAACAATGTCTTGGGACGGACCACCACCCATGAGCGAGCGCACCAGACGAACCGCCGTACGACCCAGACGATCAAACGGCTGATGAATCGTCGTCAAAGGCGGCGCATACGAATCAGCGCCATCAATGTCGTCAAACCCAACGACCCGCACATCGCGGGGAACCACACCCCCACGCTCGTAGATGAAGCGCATCGCGCCCAAAGCCAGCTGATCGTTCGCCGCCTGGACGCCCTGCGGCAAACGGCCCGCCGCACGCATCACGTCGTAGCCGTCACGCGAATCCCACGAATCAGGTTGCAAAATAACCGGCTCAACACCGTAAGCATCGCACGCCTGCTCGTACCCAATCCGACGCATCTGCGCATCCGACCACCCATCGGGACCAGCGATATGAATCACGTCAGTCAGGCCCTGCGCCAACAAATGTTCCGCAGCCAGCCGCGCGCCGCGCACATTATCCACAGCGACCGTCGAAATACCATCAAGACCCTTCTCGCTCGTCAGCACCAGCACCGTCGGAAAACGCTTACCCGACTCGATCGCTACGTCGATCGTCGGATCCTGTCCCCCCAAAATAATGACACCGTCAACATCGAAGGGCGCAAAATCGGAGCGCAACTGCCCGTCCGGCCCATACGCGTAGGACAGGGACACGTGATACCCGGCCTGCGCCGAGGCGTTGAGGATCGACAAGAGAACAGTGCCATGCCCATGAAACATCGGCGCGGCCAGCACAACCTGCAGTACGTTCGTCCGCTTAGCCGCGAGCGCCCGCGCCGCGTAGTTGGGCACGTAGCCCAGCTCCTCGACGAGCTTGGCGATCCTCGCCCGCGTCTTCTCCGAGACTTCCGGGTCGCCGCGCACGACACGCGAGACGGTATTCGTGGAAACGCCGCCCGCTCGCGCGATGTCCGCCAGCGAGACTTTCTTAGGCGAGCGTCGGTGTGTGGACATGAGTCGACGCGCTCGCAGCGATGACGGATGCTCGGTCGTGCGGCGCCATGACGCCAATCGTTTCGAGCTGGGCCAGGAGAGAACCGAAAGTCGAGGCCTCGATGGGGCCGCGCACGACGGTCACGCCCGCGATCTGGGCGGTCAGGTCGCACAGCAGACGGTTACGGGCGCCACCACCGACGAGGTTGAGCTGATCGGGTGCTCGCCCCGTGGCCTGCGTGAGCTCTCCGATCGCGCGAGCGTAACGGCGGGCGAAAGATTCGATGATGACGCGCACGTAGCCGGCCATGGAGTCGGGACGAGCAACCCCCTGAGCGTCCAGGGCCTCATCGATCTTGCGTTGCATGTCGCCCGGAGTCGCGAAGGCCTGACCATCGGGGTCGAAAACGCCGGGGGCGGGAGGCAGCTCACGGGCTTGGGCAACCAATTCGTCTGTGTCCGTGGGCGTGCCCTCGCGCTCCCACTGACGCTGAATCTCCTGCAGAATCCACATGCCCGTGATGTTGAAAAGGGGGCGCACTCCCCCGTCAGTGCGGCCCTCATTGGTGATGCCCATCCGGAACGCAACATCACTCATGAGGGGCGCATCTTCGATGGCTCCGAGCACCGACCATGAGCCGCAGGACAGGAAATAAGCGCGTTTCCCCTCCTCGATGGGCAGGCCATGAACCGCGCACGCCGAATCGTGGGCCCCGCCGCGCACGACGGTGAGGGTCTCGAGGCCGGGGACCGTACAGGGACCAACGACAGTACGGTCGGCAGCTAGCTCACCGAACCAGCTGCGTGGAATGCCGAGACGAGCAAAGACCTCGTCGTTGAAGTCACCTCCGCCCGGAGTCAGCAGCCCAGAAGTCGAAGCGATCGTACGCGACCAACCGAGGACACCGGTCAAGCGGTACGCGAAGTAGTCGGGCAAGAAAAGAACGGAGTTCACGCGGGCCGCCGCCTCGGGGTCCTCACGCAGATAAGCGAACAGCTGGTTCGCCGTGTTAATGGTCGCGGGCTGGTTGCCGGTCAGGTCGAAAAACTCGCGGTCCGCGATGCGTTCACGGAATGCGGGCAGCGTGCGGGAGGTGCGCTCATCCCGGTAGGCGACGACGTCGCCGACGAGGCGTCCGTCCTCGTCGAGGGGGACCCAATCCACGCCCCACGTGTCGATCGAGACCGCGCGGGCATCCGGGAACTGCTCGAGGGCCTTCGTCAGGCCGTTGATCGTCTCAGCCTCCATCGTCGCCACGTCCCACGTGAGCGTCCCATCCGTGCGGCGGCGCGCCTCGTGCTTAAAGCGGTGAATGTCCGTCACTTCCAAGCGGCCCTCACGCAGGGTTCCGGCGAGAACCCGCCCCGACGCGGAACCAAGGTCAACAGCAAGTACGGTGGTCATTGAAGGTCTCCTGCTCAAAACGCCCACGCTCGGCGCCTCCCATCACCCGGATAGTAGTGCGGCTTTCCTCATCGCTGGTCCCGGGGCCAAATCCCGGAATCAGATATTCCCAGGAAAGGAACCCGTTCGGGCTCGGGGAGAGAGGAACCCGAGCCCGAACGGGACGTACATCAGCGGTACATCGGGCCAAAGGTCTGGCAGGCGCGGAAGTCCGCGGACTCCAGGGACTCGGTGCCGAACAGCGACCACGCCTTGGGGCGGAAAATCCGCTCCTCGGGGACGTTATGCATGTTGACCGGGATGCGCAGCATCGACGCCAGCGTGATGAGCTGGCCGCCAATGTGGCCATAGGAGATCGCGCCGTGGTTCGCGCCCCAGTTGTTCATCACGTCGTAGACGCTCTTGAAGGCGCCCCCACCCGTCAGGTTCGGGACGAACCAGGTGGTGGGCCACTCAATGTTGGTGCGCTCCTCGATCGTGAAGGCAACCTCGTCGGGCAGCTCGACCGTGTACCCCTCCGCGATCTGCAGGACCGGGCCGAGGCCTCGGACCAGGTTGATGCGGCACATCGTCACGGGCATCTCGCCCGAGGTGCGGAAGTGCGTCGAGAAGCCGCCGCCGCGGAAGTAGCCGGTCGAGGCCGGATGGAAGGTCGTGGCCTCCAGCGTGGCCTCACGGTCCTCCTCGGTGAGCTCGTACCAGGGCTTGATGACGTTCTTACCGTCGCGCACGGCCTTGCCTGCGCCGTCCAGCGTGGTGGAGCCGGAGTTACGCAGGTCGAGCAGGCCCGCCGCCGCGCGGCCCTCCGGCTTCCAGCCGGTCGCCTTCTCGATCGACTCCGCGCTCCAGTAAGTGCGCACGTCGGAGAAGATCTGCGGCGTGTTGGTCAGCAGGTAGCCGAACAGCATCGACGCGCCGTTGAGCGAATCGTTCTCCGTGGCCACGACGGAGGGCTGACGGATGCCGGTCCAGTCAAAGTTCGTATTCAAAATAGTTTCGAGCACGTCGCCGTTCGGGAAGTGGTCGGTCCACTGGCGCTGGCCCTGGAAGCCGGCAGCGATGGCACCGTGGCCTCCCGCCTCCTCCTCGAAGCCCAGCTCGGCCAGGCGCGGGTTGCCGTGCATCAGGTCGCGAGCGATGAGCGTCATCTTGGTGACGAACTTCCACCACTCCTCGTGCTTGTCGGGGTAGCGCCACTCCGGCGGGTTCCAGTCCTTACCCTGCTTGAAGTTCTCGCGGATCCACTGGTACGCCTGCTCGTACTCCTCGGGATCATAAATGCCCTCGTCGATGCGGCGCGTGAACTCGCTCATATCGATGTACTCGTTGCGCATGCCCAGGTAAGAGCCGAAGAAGTCAGGGTTAACGACAGAGCCGGCGATACCCATGGAGACCGAACCCATGGACAGGTAAGCCTCGCCCTTCATCTGAGCGACAGCCAGGCCAGCGGTCGCGTAATCAATCAGGCGGGTACGCACGTCCTCCGGGATCGAAGTGTCGTCAGCGTCCTGCACATGCTCGCCATAAATACCGAAAGCGGGAATACCGATCTGGGCGTGGCCAGCCAAAGCAGCCGCCAGGTACACGGCGCCGGGGCGCTCCGTCCCGTTGAAGCCCCAAATCGCGTGAGGCATCGCCGGATCCATGTCCGTGGTCTCCGTGCCATAACACCAGCACGGGGTCACCGTCACGGTCAGACCCACATTGTTCGCACGGAACTTCGCCGCGCATGCCTGCGCCTCATGGACACGACCGATCGTGGTGTCAGCGATGACGACCTCAACTGGGGCGCCGTCCGGGTAACGCAACGTGGACGTAAAAAGGTCGGCGACAGACTTCGCCATGTTCATAGTCTGCTCTTCGAGCGACTCACGCACGCCCTTGCGGCGGCCATCAATCGTGGGGCGGATTCCGATGCGGGGGTGTTCAGTCATTATTCCTTCATCCCTCATGAAGACGTCGATGTCGGAGCGCGGGGGCGCACGCCCCCTCGGATCCTTGGATTCAGTGAATACCGGGTCCGCAGGTCCCGCCCCAACCATTCAGAGCGGGACCCGCGGCGGGCCACCGGTTCAGCATGCGCCTACCCGGCCCCGGCCTCGTGCCCTATCAAGCGAGCGACTCACTCGTACAGGTTGCCCTTGATCTCATCGCTGTCAATGTTGGTCTGGTCGTACCACGCGAAGCCCGAGTCGATGACAGTAGGCAGCGAAGCACCATTAATGGCAGCGATCGCAGCCTTCACCGTCAGCTCACCCATCCGCTGAGGAGACTGAGTGACAGCGCCAGCCTCCTTGCCGGCCTTGATGGCGTCGATCTGGGTCTTGCCCGAATCGAAGCCGACGACGGTGACATCCTTGCCGGTCTCCCCAACACCCTGAACGACACCCGAGGCCGCAGCCTCATTGGAACCATACATGCCGATGACATCCGAGTTGCCCTGGATAATGCCCTTAGCGGTATCAGCGGCCAGGCCGACCTCACCCGCATACTGCTCCTGAATCAGCGTCAGGTTCGACGGAGCATTCTTCTCGAAGTACTCCTTGAAACCCGCACACCTCTGCTTACCGGTCGTCGACGTCTGATCGTGGCACACCATGCCAACCGACCCCTGCTTATCGCCCAGGAGCTCAATCATCTTCGCAGCAGCCTCACCAGCAGCCGCATAGTTGTCCGTCTGAACCGTCGTGACCGGAATATCCGAGTCAACACCCGAGTCGAAGGCAACCACGGGGATACCCTCCGCCTGGATCTGCCCCAGCGTCTCAGCGGCCGCAGCCGAATCAAGCGCCGCGAAACCAATGGCGGCAGGCTTATCAGCGAGCGCCGCGTTCAGCAGATCATTCTGCTCTGTCACAGCCTTCTCGTTCTGAGGCCCGACAAACTTCACGTTGTAGTTGCAAGCCTTTCCAGCTGCAACCGCGCCTTCGTTCACGGCCTGCCAGAAACGGTGCTGGAAGCCCTTCGACACGAGGTAAACCGTCTGGGTTCCGTCACCCTCCTTAATCGAATTCTCCCAGTCAGCGCCATACGCCGACACACATTCGACAGTCAGCGCCGAATCAGTAGTATTCGAGCCAGTGCTCGCTGTGGAGGTATCCTCCGAGCGCGAACACGCCGTGAAGCCAAGGGCCATGGTGCCGACAGCAGCGACGGCAATGAAACGTCCGATGGGTCGCATTGGTATTCCTTTCATGGTTTGGTCGGGCTCACCCAACCAAAGGACGGTGGACATCTCTGTCCGGATTCAATAGATATGGAGAAAGTTGATGGGTCAGGCCGCGTTCTCACGAGCACGGCGAATATTGTCCACGGCAACCGCGAGCAGAATCGCGATACCCGTCACAACATACTGATAGTCCTGCGCGATACTCATCATGATCAGGCCCTTCTTCAGGGTTTCCATAATGAGGGCACCAACCAGCGCACCGGGGATCGAGGCGCGGCCACCCGACAGAGACGTACCACCGATGACAGCCGCCGCAATAACGTTGAGCTCCATGCCCACGCCCTCAGCGGGCTGGACCAAGCCCAGACGCGCAGAGTAAAGAACGGCACCGATGGCCATGAACACACCAGCAACAACGTAGATGATGATCTTCCACAGGCGAACGTTGACGCCGGACAGGCGGGTAGCCTCCTCGTTGGAGCCAATAGCCAAGGCGTAACGCCCCAGCAGAGTCTTATTCATAAGGAAGGTCGCCAGGATCGTCAACAGCACGAAGATGAGCGCCGCGTTAGCAACATGGGGAATCAGCGTGCCGGTCGCCAACGCCATGTAGTCGGGATTCTTAATCTTGATCGACTGGGTCTGCGAAATGACGAGCGCCAGGCCTCGCGCAACCATCATCATCGCCAGCGTTGCAATAAACGGCGGCAGCCCCAGAATCGAAACGTTTAGACCATTGATCAGACCGACGCCAGCGCCAACCAGGATGGTCAACACAAGGCCGACGCCGAGCGGCAGATTCATCTTGTCCCCCGCCAGGAAGACACCGGCCATGACAGCGACGAAACTGAGACCCGTACCGACAGAGAGATCAATGCCACCAGTCGCAATCACGAAGGTTGCACCCAACGCCATCACCCCGGTGAACGCGGCCTGAAGGACGATGTCAAGATAGATCTTCGTCGACGCGAATTTGGGTTCCGCCAGCGAGAAGAACACAAGAATGACCACCAGCGCGGCTATCACGACCAGCAACTGCATGTTCTTCTTGATGAAAGCGGTGAAAGGCGAGGGCGCTTGCAGGCCCTTATTGTCGACGACGGCGCTCACGCGTGTACTCCGTTCACTTCTTCCTGGCCGACGGTGGCCAGTTCCATGATGTTTTCTTGGGTGGCGTCCTCATTGTCGAGGACGCCAATGATGCGACCGTGGGCCATGACGGCAATACGGTTCGCCAGGCGCAAAACCTCGGGCAACTCCGAGGAGATCACAATGATCGCTTTGCCCTGCGACGCCAGGTTTTCAAGCAGCGTATAGATCTCGTCCTTCGCACCCACGTCGATGCCGCGCGTCGGCTCATCAAAGATCAAAACCTCCGAGTCACGTTCCAGCCACTTAGCCAACACGACTTTCTGCTGGTTGCCACCCGACAAGGAACGGACCTCAACGTCCACACTCGGCGTACGAGTGCGCAGCCTCTTCACGTAGTCACGAGCAACCTCGCGGATCTTCCTGGCGTTGACGACAGTAAACTTCGTGAACTTTTCCATCGCCGCCAAGCTCGTATTGAACGAGATGTCCTTGTCCAGAAGCAGACCGTACTGCTTGCGATCCTCGGACAGGTAACCGATACCGTTCTTCACGGCGTCCGTGGCGCTCTTGATCGACACCTTGTTTCCGTTGACGTAAATCGCGCCTTTCGTGTGGCGATCCGCACCAAAGATCGCGCGTGCAACCTCTGAGCGACCGGCGCCGACCAGGCCCGCGAAGCCAAAAATCTCGCCCTTCTTCACCTCAAACGAAACATCGTGGACCACCTTGACGGTCGAGAGGTTCTCGACGCGCAGCACTACCTCATCAGACAGCGGCTTGGTCGTCGGGCGCGCGTCGGCAGGGACCTCGCGACCCACCATCATCTTGACAACCTCACGCATGGGCGTCGAGGCCGTCTCCACCGTGCCAATGTACTTACCATCGCGCAGGACAGAAATACGGTCGGTCAGTTCCGTCAGCTCAGGCATACGATGCGTGATGAAGATCAGGCCCGTCGTCGGGCACACAAAGTCGCGCACCAGCTCGAACAGCGATTCCGTCTCGGTCGTGGTCAGAGGGGCCGTAGGCTCGTCCATGACCAGGATCTTCGAATCAAAGGATAGCGCGCGCGCAATCTCGACCATCTGCAGGCGAGCGACCGGCAGGTCACGACAGTGCGCGGTCGGATCAATCCGCATGTTCAGGCGTTCGAACAGCTCATACGCGTCTCGTACCATCTTGCGGTCATCGATGTAGGACCACGTCGAGGATCCTGGCCGACCGAGGTACAGGTTCTGGGCAACGGTCAAGTCAGGAACAATGTTCAATTCTTGGTGAATGATCGACAGGCCGAGGGAACGGGCATGCTCCGGGGACTGAATGTCGACCCGATCGCCCTGCAGCCAGATTTCACCGCCCGGGTCCGCTTTGTGGATACCGGTGAGCACCTTCATGAGCGTGGACTTGCCCGCTCCGTTCTCACCGCAGAGACCCAAGACTTCACCGGGGCGAAGGTCGAGGTCCACGTCGGACAGCGCCTTCACGCCGGGGAACGTCTTTGAGATCCCCTTTAGCTCTAGTAAGTTCGTCACTTCTCACCCCTTGGGTACCAGTAACTTCTCTGTTTCTGGAGTTTGCTTCCCCGGTTTCGTTAGCGCTAACGGAAACGGCTCCAAGGAAACGCCCTCTTCGGCGTCTCTTTAAGAGTAAAGCATCACACGAGGGTGCGCGAGCCAAATTGATGACGATGTGATCAAATCGTTATCGAATCTCACCCCTAAAAGTCTGACATTTCCACACCATTCCGCAGATCATTAAGGATAGTACGTGCGACATTATCGAGCCACTCCTCACCAACAACACACTCATCCAGGAGCAGTTTTCCTCTCTCAAAATCGTGAGGCATCCCCTCGCTCACCCAGTGAGATAAACCATCCTCTCGGACAGTTGTTGGGAAAGTTCCGTGAACGTTCACGACACGCCACCACGGAACCCCACCGCCCCACTCGTGCATGATCCGCCCAACGATGCGCGGTCCGGTCCCGATGGCACGGGCGATCATCCCATAGGTCGCCGCGCTCCCGGGCGGAATCGCCTCCACGACGCGTAGCACAACCTCGACCAAGTCTTCTCGCACAGTTCCATTCCTTCTTTCGCTTCTCAGGTAGCTATTCAATCTGCAGGCCAGCGCCGCACGCGCACGCGCACGCGCACGCGAGCCGCCCATATCCTCACCATCCACGAACGCCGTCCACCCGTATCCTCACCATCCACGAACGCCGTCCACCCGCATCCTCGCTACCCTCGTCCGCGTCCGCGCACGCGCACGCCAGCCGGAGCCCACCCCGCACACGGATAGGTTATCGACATCCGGATAGGTTATGGGCATCCGGATAGGTTACGAACATCCGGATAGGTTATGGGCATCCGGATAGGTTATTAACCTATCCACATCCGCGTAACCTATCCACATGCGAGCCACGCCCTCGCAACCCGCACGTGCCAGCCCGGTTCAAGCCAGGCACCTGCGCACGTCGACGCCAGCACACGCCGACAACGCCCGTGCACGCCATGGGGTTAGGCTTGTGTTGTTGACACTTCGTTAAGCGGGTGTGTGTGCCTGCGGAAAGTGAGGTGCCTGTTATGGGAACTCGTCGTCGTTTTACACCGGAGTATCGTCGTGATGTGGCGAGTCTGGTGTTGGATACAGGGTCTTCGATCGCGTCTGTGGCCCGGGATTTAGGGCTGGGTGAATCGGTGGTGGGCCGGTGGGTCAAACTCGAGCGCGAGCGGCGCCAAGCCGCCGCGCAGGGTCGTCCTGATCCACGCGAGCTGGAAGCCGAGAACACTGCGCCACGTCGGAGGGTGCGCGAGCTGGAGAAGGAGAACGAGTTCTTGGGAAAAGCCAGCGCCTTCTTCGCCTCCGTGCACCACAACACCAGCGCTGTGAGCTGATGGACGCGCCCAAGGGCTTCCTACTCGATCACCTTGATGGCCAACGTTCTAGGGGTCACGCGCGCGGGCTATTACGCGTGGAAGAGCCGAGCCACCCAGCGGGGTCGGCGCGCATCGGCGCGTCGGCGTTTGGATGAGGCGGTGGCCTGGGAACACGAGGTCTCGGGCGGCACCTATGGGGCTCCTCGCATCCGCCATGCTCTGGCGCGCTCGGGCGTGGATGTGGGTGTGCGGGCTCGCCGCGTCGATGCGCCGCCAAGGCCTGTCAGGCCTGAACACGCACCCGCGCCCGGCCAGGCGCGGCGGGCGGGGCCCTGTGGCCCATGAGGATCACTGCGTGCGCCAGTGGGATCAAGGCGCCCTGGACCGGGTGTGGATCACGGACTTTACCTACCTGCGCTGCGCCCAAGGCT
>ERZ773203.1310-NODE-1310-length-12757-cov-2.366163_pt1 | contig 12757 bp, 14 predicted proteins | sample MGYA00580529_ERZ773203 | MGnify/ENA primary metagenome ERZ773203 (study PRJEB29015, sample SAMEA2738176) | human oral metagenome | biome: human oral; feature: human-associated habitat; material: saliva | place: China | collected 2177 ... | reverse complement strand
GGAATTACAGAATAAATTAATCAATATTTTATGTGTTATTTTTGGGGATGATTTTGGCTATTCTTTAATTAGTCATAGATTGTGTGGAGAATATATTCGAGTTGTCTTTAGTCGTTCTGATTTAGTTGAAGGTAAAGTAGAAAGAAAAGAATTTGATATTCCAATTTCCTTATTAGATTCTCTTGACAGCGAGGTTAAGGAATGGTACAATGAATACTGTAAAGAACAGAAAGAACTCTTAGAAGAGCAAGAGAAGAGAGAAATCAAGAGAAGAATTTCTCACTATAAGTTCTTGGCTCAGGAATTAGAATCAAAACTATTTTAAGGAGATGTTTATAATAGCTGTGATTTTTCCTAACTTCTTCATTAATAAAAAGGATGATAAGGGGTAATATTCTATGATTGAAGTATTATTTTCAATGTGGCTTTGGAAGAAATTAGATGAAAGAACAAAAACTTATGGTTTATGCAATGCAGTCCTGTGGGGAGTTGCTATGGGGTTGTTTCCAGTTGTGCTACTTCTCACGATTCTGATAGCTTTGAAAACAGGAAGAGCATTTGCAGTAGATATTCTCCCATAAGATATTTTGAAAATATTTTCAGAAAGTAGATTAATTTTAGTTTACTTTCTTTTTCGTTTGTGGTATAATATCTGATATTCCCTATGACTATTATGGCATTATGGGAGTACCGATTACTTTTATCGAGAAGTATGACATTAATCAATTCAAGATTGTTGGCTTAGATAGATTACCATATAGTATTGAATTAGGAATAGGTGAAATGGGAGAACAATGGTGTAATGATTTCTTCTCTAACGGTAATAAAGGTCATTATACTCCAACTATGAGAAATTTATGTTTGTATGAAAATGGATGTGCAAAAATAAGATTTTCCAGAATATTAATTCAAAGGAAGAAAGATTGTGAAAAGTAGTGATAATATCACAAGTAAAGTGATTGTCCGTAAAATATAGTAAATTACGGATGTTTGGCTTAAAAAGAAAGGAAATAGAAAATGGTAAAGAAAAAAGATAAAACACTATATACTGAGAATAGTATTGTATCAGAAACACCTAGAGAGTTCTGTCGAAGAGTTCCATCAACATATCTAGGAAGTTCTAAGACAAATACAAATCTTATTAAAGAAGTGTATGCTAACTCTGTAGATGAGGCCGTATTGGAACATGGAAACACTATTAATGTATCAGTAGATATTGATAAGAATAAGTATATCGTACAAGACTTTGGACAAGGATTCTTAATCAATGCAGGCATTGACGAGAATGGTGAGACGGTCATGCAACGAAGTTTTGATGTTATGAACACATCAGGAAAGACGTCTGCTGATGGGGTTTATGGTGGCTCAGCATTAGGAGTTAACGGAATCGGAGCAAAGCTAACAAACTGGCTTTCAAGCAAGTTGATTGCAACATCTGTTCGAGATGGGGAATATGAGAAACTTTGGTTTAAGGATGGTATTTTCCAAAAAAGAGAGTTAGGCAAGACATCAGAACATAGTGGAACTACTGTAGAGTGGTATCCTGATAAACAGTTCTTTGCTTCTAATGAACCAGATTTTTCATTTTTATGTGAATACTTTGAAGAAATTGGGGCATTAGTTCCAAATCTGACAACAAATTTTACATATATCAAAGATGGTAAAGAGAAGAAGTTTGTATATTACATCCCAGATGGGTTAGACCACTTGGTAACAGAGAGAGTTGGGGATAAAGAACTATTCTCTAATCGTTTTATTATTGATAGAACGATTGGAACGGATAGTATCTCCATGTGTTTAACTTATACATCAGATTATTCAGATAATATCACTTCCTTTGTTAATTTAGGTAAAACTGAGGGTGGGGAACATATTTCCGCCTTTAAGAGTGTATTTACTAGAACATTAAATAAGTATGCACAAGAAACAAATAAGTTAAAGGCTAAAGAAAAGAACCTAACTTCTAACGAGTTAATGGAAGGTTTATATGTAATCTTTAATGTAACTACTACAACTGTTAAATATGATGCGCAAAACAAGAGCAGAATTGATAGTATTGATGCTAACATTATCAACCAAACAATTAGTGGAGATTTTGCCACTTGGTTAATGAATAATCCTAATGAGGCTGATATTATTCTTGAACGTGCTTTAGTAGCAAGACGTGCTAGAGAAGCAGCTAAAAAGGCTAAAGATAAAATCAGAGAGGTTGCCAAGAAAGATACGACCTCTTTATTTGGGGATTTTCCTACAAAACTATCCGATGCATACCCTAAGAACAAGAACGATAGAAGTAAGTGCGAAATTTATTTCGTGGAGGGAGATTCTGCTGGAGGAACAATCAAATCTACAAGAGATAGTACATTCCAGGCATGCCTTCCTGTTCGTGGTAAAGGACTAAACTGTTTAAAGGCATCTATTGACAAGGTTTATGCAAATGCTGAAATTGCCAGTATTGTAAAGGCACTTGGGCTAGATGTAGATAAAGATACAGGTAAACTCATATACAACACTAAGAAGTTGCGTTATCATAAGATTATTATTGCTTGTTTCACAGGGGATACAAAGGTTAAATCTTTAGATGGTAATTTCTACTCCTTTAAGGAACTTGTAGATAATGATGTTAAGACATTGTGGGTATACTCTATTGATAAAAATGGTAATGTTGCCCCATCTTTAGCAAAGAATATCCGTAAAATCAAAGAAACAAATAAATTGGTTAAGATTACATTAGATAATGGTAAGGTTATTAAATGTACATTAGACCATAAGTTTATGTTACCTGATTTAAGTTATGAAGAGGCCCAAAACCTAAAAGTAGGTCAATCACTAATGCCTATTTATACTAAGATGGAGAACAAACATGAAATGTATTTTGATAGAAACTCTGGAAAGTATAAATATACACACGATTTAGTAGGAAACACTATTCTAGCTAAGGAAAAAGAAGATGCTTTAGATAGATTGCAGAATGAAGAACATGCACCAAACCAAAATAGTATATGTGTTCATCATAAAGGTGTATTTAATCAGAACAATAGTTTAAATAATACTCCAGAAAACCTTGAATGGCTAACTGCGAAAGAACATTTTATAGAACATTCTAAGCACAATAAATCAGAAAAAGGAAAAGAATACTTTAGAGAACTACATAAAGAAGGTAAATTAAAGAGTTGGGCAGAGACGTATAATGGTTCAGAAAAACATATAGAGGCTGTTAAGCGAGCTAGGGAGTTAGGGCATTATGACGGAAGTTCTCACTTTATTGGGTACAATAAGACACAGGCTAATAGAGATTCATGTAAGAAGTCTAACTCCAACCCATTGCATATTCTCCATAGTAAACAAACCAAATCACTAAAGACACTCAAATATCTTATTGAAAATGGTTTTGAAGTCAATGAAGAGAATTATAACTACAATAAGTGTCAAGGTGCTGTCCTATTCTCTAATTTAAACACACTATTTAATAGTTTAGAAGAAGCTATTGAGTTAAGCAAGGATGTAAATATTTCTAATTATGTACTCAAGAGAGAACAAGACAATAACGTTGAGGTTCAGAAACGGTCAAGAGTTGCTAGGGTTATTAACCGACTTACTGATAGAGGGTTAGAGTTAAACGAGGAAAACTATAACTCGGTTAGAATTAAAGAAGAGAAAGACCCTAAGTTTGAAACAATCTTAGCAGTTTTTGATTCTTATGAAGAGGCGTATGAAGCAGGAAAACACTACAATCACAAGATAACAAGCATTGAATTTATTGATGTTAAAAATGAACCTGTGTATTGTATGGAAGTGCCTGAACATCACAACTTCTTGCTTGAAGGAGGCGTCGTAGCTCATAACTGTGACGGAGACCCCTGACGGAAATCACATTACATTACTATTTATTGCAGCGCTTAATTGGTTGTGTCCTGAACTATTACTTAATGGGCATGTATATCGTGTGTATGGGGCGTTATTTAAAGTTACATTCCCAGATGGAACATATCAATTATTCCAAGATGATAAGTCTTTTGATGCTTGGAAAGAGGATAATCCTAATAAGAAATACAAGGTTTCTCGTGCAAAGGGTCTTGGCGAATTGACAAAAGAAGAAGCATACGAACAGTTAATGCAGGTAAGCACTAGAAACATAAAGCAATTAGAGATAACAGACTATGATGATTTTGTTAATGCTCTTGAAATTGCCATGGGGGATGATGCAACTCGAAGAAGTGAAATATTAGATTCTTATTACGAGGATGTGGCAAAGAAAGGAGTTGACATAGCGTTATGACAGATAAAATAGACATTGTTTCAGAGATAATGGATAGCATGTATACCTATGCAAATGAGGTAAATTTAAAGCGTGCCATTCCATACCTTTCAAGTGGGTTAAAACCAATTGGATTGTTAGGTATATGGTCTATGTATGCTAATAAACATACTTATGACAAATCTTATTCAAAATCTCAAAAAGTTACTGGTGAGTTAATGAACTATTCCCCTCATGCAGATGCATATGAGGCTCTTGTACGTATGGCTCAAGACTTTATATACCCAGTTCCTTTAATTGACGGACATGGTAGTTTTGGCTCTGTTGTTGGGGGAGATGATGCTGCAAGTCAAAGATATACAGAGATGAGATTGTCTGAATTTTCCCATGACATTCTTCTTTATAACAAAGAATTGCTTGATATGGGGTTGAACTACCTAGAGGAAGATGAACAACCTATTTTAAACAAGTGGGTTTCCCTTGTACCATTATTATATATATCACACCTATCAGGTATTGGGTATGGTAAGGCTAATACATGGGTTGGTGGTAATCTAATTGAGTTTAAGAACCTACTTCACAAATATTTGAAGAGTGGTAAGGTAGATTATTCTCTTATTTACCCTGATTTTCCTACTGGGGGTATTATTATTAACAAGTCAGAAATGGCTGACATGTATAAGACAGGTAACGGAACAGTTAAGTTACGTGGCAATGCTACTATAACTGATAATGTTATCATTATTCACTCTCTGCCATACCAAGTGTATCCAGAAACATTCTTGGAAAGTTTAAAGAACTTAACCTCAAAAGCAGATAACTTGCCAATTAAATCCGTGGCTAATTATAGTAATATGAATAGCATTGAAATCGAAATTGTTTGCACTGACAATGAGAGTGCGAATCTTGTGTTAAATTACTTGTATGCTAAGACTAACTTACAAGTAAGTCTTTCTAATAATCGTGTAGCAATTACACGTAGAGGTATCCCAGAGTTAGTTACAATGGAAAGATACCTCGATGAATTTATCTTAAATAATAGAGAGTTAGTTGTTAAGGAATCTAACTACTTTATCAGTAAGAATAAAGATAGATTGGAAGTATTAAATGGTCTTATTTCTGCCCTTGATATGATTGATAAGATTATTGCACTTATTAAGAAGAGTAAGTCTAAGCAAGATGCCAAGGACTCTATCATGAAGTTAGGCTTTACTGAGCTTCAAACGCAAGCCATTGTAGATATGCCATTAGGTAGATTGGCTAACTTGGAACAAATTAAGATTCGTGATGAGCAGGCTAAGTTAGATAAAGAACTTAAATATTATACGGGTTTATTGAATGATGAAAAAGCAAGAGATAAACATTTCTTGGATAGATTTGATAAACTAGTAGATAAGTATGGTTGGGAACGTAGAACTAAGTTGGCTGATATTGAAGAAGTTAAGTTGGCTGTTGCTAAGAAAGAGATGAAAGAACGTATTCCTAAAAAACAAAAGGAATATATGGTTGCTTTATCTTCTGAACATACAATTAAAGCTACTGAAGTTGTTAAGTATAAGAAGAATCCATCAGACCTATATGTAGGTAAGTTTACTAAGAAAGATAATGTTATTGTAGTAACTGAAACAGGTATGATGTATAAGATACCAGTGAAGAAGATTGATGTATGTCTATCTACTGCACAGGGTATGACATTTGATAGTTTTGGTATTACTGATAAGGTTATCTTTATTGATACTCAACCAAAAGACTTTGTATTGTTTGTCTCTAAGTTAGGTCTTGTTAAGAAATGCGAATATGCTAAGTCATTAGGCATTTCTAAGAAGTCTGGTGCAGTTGTAATGGGCTTTAAACAAGATGGGGATAAGTTATATGGAGTATATACTGTAGATGATACAGATACAATCCAGTTGGAAACTAACAAGAGAACTATTGATGTTGTAGTGAAAGACTATAAACCATCTGGAAGAACTTCTTGTGGAAAGAATATCCTAAAGAAGAGTGAGGAATTAAGAGAGTTGTAAAATACTCTCTTTTTCTTATTGACACTATCGTTTTGATGTGGTAGTATAATGATAACTCACATGCTTTTAGATTGGGATGGTGAATTTAGACAGAAGTTATTGACAGTATATATCTATCGTTGTATAATATCTTAGAGAGAGGAGAACTATGGCATGTCAGAAGGGAAAAACGTAAAAATTAAGGAATCTTTACGTGCTACAAAAGAACGACATTCTCAGATGGATTGTCATATTTTTTGTGTTAAAATTCAAGAGAATAGACTATCTAAAGCAAAGTTAGAGAAAATAATTCGCTGTTTTTTAGAAGCAAAGTGGCTATACAATGCTGCTTTATCCTCCACGAAAAACTTCCCTCGTAGTGACATAAAAACTGTTGTAGTTAAGGGAAAAGATGCTTTTGAGAAGAGAGAAATCAACACACTTTCAGCACAGATGAAACAAGATGTTGTAGATAGTGTAAAACAGAACGTTTTTAATCTGTCTAAGGCTAAGAAGGCTGGTTTAAAAGTTGGTAGATTGAGATTCAAGAAAGAGTGCAACGAAATCAACTTAAGACAATTTGGGAAAACTTATAAAATCAAGTCACATAACAAAATCAGTGTTCAAAACATTGGTGTTTTAGTTGTGAGTGGTTTAGAACAAATTAACTTAGATGAAGTAGAGTTCGCCAACGCTAAACTTATTCAGAAGCCATCAGGTTTCTACATTCATCTAACTGTTTATACGAAGAAACAATTTCAGCCAGAAACTTCCAAGGAAGTTCTGGGGTTGGATATGGGTATCAAAGACCAATTGACATTCTCTAATGGAGTTAAGGTAAACTTTTACTTGGAAGAAAGTGAACAACTGAAAGGCTTGATGAGAAAACTTGCTCGTCAGACTAAGGGTTCTAACCAGTACAAGCAGACCTTAAACCGAATTAAGAGAATTTATGAGCATCAGAACAATAAAAAGAACGATGTAGTCAATAAAGTAAATTCAGTTTTAAAAACAAACTACATCATCTGTTTTCAAGATGAGTTGTTAAGTCTATGGCAACAAAGGAAATCTAATCCTAAATTTAGTTTTGGTAAACAAGTTCAACATGGGATTTTAGGTAGAGTGAAAGATACACTTAAAAAGAACAGTTCTAACGTAATGTTAGAAAGTTCTGTCCCTACGACTCAAACCTGTCCTGAATGTGGTTGTTTAACAAAACATGGTTTAGATAAAAGAATTTACCATTGTAATCATTGTGGATTTGAAAATAAGGACAGAGATATTCACTCTGCTAAAAATATGATACTCTTGAGCGGGTATGGAACGTATCGCTCGTTAAACACGGATACTGTTAGCATCAACAAACTAGTAAGTCTTTTGGCTAACCTAGAGAACATTGGTGTGGTAGTTACTACCAACAGTATGGAAGCTGGTTACCTTTAGGTAATGGGTAGTTCATGATAATGGTAGGAGATTTTATATGACAAAGATTTTAGATTTTGAATGTTTTGGTAATATCGTTAAACTGTATCTTGGTGAAACAGTTAATGGTATTTATGGAGATGATTGGAACGATACTCCTTACGAACATAATGCTGGTACAGTATATGATAAGTTCTACACTGATACGGTAGAGATTGCATTTCCACTATCAACAAGTGTATTTGAACCGTGTTTTGGTTATTCTAATTCTCCATATTGTAAGAAGGATTTTCTGTTTAGGAAAGTTCCTTTTCTACTGTTTGGACAACTAGAGGAAACATGGAAATATCATGACTATGAAGAACTTTTAGAGACTGTTCCAACACTAAACAAACTGTATATCGGAGATGCTTGGGAAGAAGTTCTTGTGAAATATGGTAAGTTTTTCACAATAGTAGAGAAAAACACCGATGGAACGTGGGATACAATTCAATTTGAGTTCTCTGACCATAATAAGTTTGCTATCGATATAGGTGACATTGACAGTATAATTCTTGACAATATTATCACCTCTAAAAACATTAGTTACACAAGTTATAGTGATGTAAGTAATACATACAAAGAAACTGTACATTTTGTTAAGATATTTATTCCAGATACAAGCAATATAGTGTATTCTTCTTATGAAGGACATATACGGTCTGTGTTTGATAAACTAAAAGATAATAACATAAAGACAATCTCATTGTTGGATGGTGATAAGGTTGTGGCTAAGTACGAAGTTATTTTTAAAGATGACATTAATTCTGGGATGACCTTCAGTAATATATATCAATATACACATGAAACATCCGATGGACTACATATTATCATTACAGATGACCTAGACGACCTCCAATATTATAAAGATACAGAGGTTGAAACGAAGTTGTTAGACGAAGAAGAGTTTTGAGTATAGGAGTATGGAAATTTATGGGAGAAATTGACAAGATTTATCTTAGTTCCTTTGGCTATTATATGCCAGTTACTAAGGAATTGAAGGAACGTTTTGAACAAGAAAAGAAGGAGTACCAACGAACTGGTAAACGATTGGTAATTGCTTTTATTGGCAAGGCTAGACACGGTAAGGATACTATGGTAATTCATACTAAAGCACTATGTAATGCTAAGTGTGAACATGTGAGCTTTGCTAAACACTTAAAGGAACAGGCAAAGTCATTGGGTTGGGATGGAGAAAAGGATTTTGCAGGTAGAAATCTATTACAAGCGTTATCCAGACCAGTAAAAAATTATTATAATGAAAAGGCATTAGATGACCCTGAGCATTATGGTATTTATGGAAATGATAATTATTATAGTGCTATTGTGCTAAATCAGATATTGAATAGTGATAATGAGGTGTTCTTTTTATCTGATATGCGTTTCCTATGTGAGTATAATCTATTTAAGAGTTGTAAGGATATTGACTTTAAGGTTGTATTAATTAATCGGTTAAATTCTGATGGTACAGAGTTTGATAATGGGCTTACAGAAGAACAAAAGAATCATCCAAGTGAGTTGGAACATTTGCAAATACCTTATGACCTAAGATTTGACGTTGTAACACTTTGGGATAGTAAAGATGCAAGTGAAATTGTTAAGGACTTGTGGTTGTAAGTTATGCTATTTATTTATTGAGAGGGTAGGGTATGGTTGAGATAGACAAAAAGCAGAGAAAGGGTATCAAAAAATACCTTGGTAGAGTAAGAAAGAAAGTATTTTTTGAGAAGTATACAGCACTTTCTATTGGTGAAAAGTTTAAATATTTCTTAACATACTATCTAGGACACTTGTTTGGCGGGTTTCTTGTATCATTACCCTTTACAATAGCACTAGGGGGTTCATTTATAAAAGCACTCACACTAACAGAAATCTGTGTATCAATTTTAGTGCTAGTCACAATCTCACATCATCAAAGAGAAACAGGTAAACTGTTCATGAATAATGGTATCGAAAAGACATATAGGGATGGGGCTGAGTGGATTATCAGAGATAGTAACAACCTCTATTTCACATCGTGTGATACTATCCCAACAGATAGGCCAGAGAACTTTATCTTGTGTGAGGATAACATAGAAATTGTAGGGTTACCAACAAACACAATTGGTTCTATTGGGGAGTTATTGTTAGGCAGTTTTAACCACTTGACAAGCTAAAAACGTGTGTTATGATTTGTAGTGAGAATAGGAGAGGAAATTAATGGATATTGAACAAGCAAGAAAAGAGTGTAGACATGTGTATCTACAACTCCAACCAATTGCTAAGGAAGCAGTCGAAAAGTATAGCAAACCAATTGACACGATTGTAAAAGAAATGTCAAAGTTAGAATCAATGACTGATGAAGAAATCAGACAATTAATGATGAGATTATCTATTGAGTGTTATTTCTTTGGCAACTACACAGCAGAAAGTTCGCTGATGAGTGATTGTGCAACTATCTTACAAAAAGAGAAGAACGCAAAGGAATACTCAACTGCAATTGGAACACAGGCAGAAAAAACAAGTATCGCAACAATTAATTCAATGGATAAACAAGCAGTAAGTTCTTTATATAAGATGGTTAAGGACTTAATGAGTGTTAAATTAGATGAAGCACATAGATTAGTTAATACCTTAAATAGTGTTTTAATTAGCAGAAGTGCAGAAAAGAAAATGAAGATGGGAGTTCGAGATGAGTAAGGAAGTAACAGAATTAGATTTAAAATCATTTAAAGCAGATGTTGAGGCACTTAATAAAAAGTGGGGGAAGAATAGACTATCCAACATCATTGGTGCAGTCAGACGATTGAGTTTTGGCAGCGTATCAGCAAACTATGCAACATTTGGGGGGGTACCGTATCAAAAACTTATTGTATCTAGTGGAGTAGAACATAGTGGAAAAACATTAGGTGCTTGCCAGTTAATGGCACAATATCAACATGAAAATCCTGGTAAGGTTTGTGTATACGTTGATGCCGAAAACACCTTACGTGGACAAGAGGAATTTCTTTGTAAAATGACTGGGCTAAGTACGGAAGAAGGAAAATTCCTACGTGGTGAAGTTGATGGAATGTCAGCAGAACAGATATTTGATTTTATCGAAGATTTACAATTAAAGCCTTGGATTGGTATGATTGTACTAGACTCTGCACCAATGTTGATTCCACAAGAGGTTTTAGATAGTTCAAGTACTGTGGATAAGGGAATGAGAGCTAGTATTGCTAAGGCACTGGGGGTATTCATTAGAAAAATGACTACTCTAACAGCAAGAGTTGGAAATATCTTATTAGTTATCAACCAAGTAAGAATTGAAAAATTACACAATGGTGCTATTCGTTACAACGAACCATGTGGATATGCACTTAATTATTATCCATCATTTAAGATGAGATTTGGTACACGTAAGTTCATCAACGCTAAGGGGGAAGAAATCGCCGATTCGAAAGCAACTGAGGCAGTTGGATTCAGAATTTCATTTAGCACTACAAAGAGTAGAGTTGGTGCAACAAATCGTGGTGGTGGATACATCACATACTTATACGATAGTGGTATGGACTATCTTGGTGATTTAGTGGCTACTGCAACTACTTTTGGTTATATTACAGCAGGTGGTGCTTGGATTACATTGACAGACCCATTGAGTGGCGAGGTGCTTACTACAAAGGGTGGAGAACCGTTAAAGTTCAATGGTAAGCAAAAACTTATTACTTTCTTAAAGGAACATCCAGAATTTGCAGAGAAGTACACAGAACGTCTGGAACAAGCGATGTCAAATGGTGGTAACATTTCATTATTGGCTGACGAGGACTTATCTGTAATCTTAGAACAGGAACAACAGGTTTCTAACTATGATTCAGAAGAAGAGGCTGAGTTTAAGAAAGAAATGGAGAAGTTAGACAGAGAGGAAGGTAAGTCCTAGTGGAAACACATGTGAAATTACCTTTTGAACAAGGAACAAAACATCCAACACGATATTATTCAAAGAAACAAGAGAATAATGTTGCTAAGGCTACTGGTGGTGCTACTGTGAAAAACAGTGGTGCTACCATGTGGCAAAAGGGTGATGTAAATGTAAGTGATGTTTCAATGTTAATCGAGTGTAAAACATGTGTAGAACCAAAGAAATCATTTAGTATCAAAAAAGAATGGATTACTAAAAACAGAGATGAATGTCATTTCATGAGAAAAGACCATAGTGTAATCTCATTTAATTTTGGGGATGATGATGGTAATTTTTATATCTTGGAAGAACATGACTTTAAATTATTCCTTGAGTTCTTGCGTAACCAAGAAGAGGTTGAATAATTATGACAGTTAAAGAATATTTATTGCAGGAGAAGAAGTATGCTACCTGCACAAACGGTGGAAACACTGTAAACAAGATTGTGCTGCAAAGTAGTAAGTTTAAACCAATAAATAAGGTACTTTATGAGTTGGATAGTACTTTACGTGCAACATTACCACTAGTTAACAGACAGAGTACAGAATATAAGACAATCAAAGAGCAGCTAGAACAAACAAAGTTCCTCATTAACCTTTGGGGTGAAGAAGTCAAATCATGCTAAGACTTGACTGTATAGATATGCCAAAGCGACAATTAGATTATGTAATTAAAGATTATATTATCTACTTGTATGAGTTGGCAAAAGAGCATGGTACAGATACAATTAGAATATTTAACCCAGACAACGTTGATGAGTTATATGAGTTTACGTTCCCATACAAACACAGTAGAGAATGTATCTTTAAGTGTGGTTTATTTAGTGCTATCGTATCATTTAGTGATATGGATAGAGTTGGAGCTTTAAGTGGATTCTTTAAGGATAGGCAGTTTGTAATTGGTAAAATTGGCAAGTGAAAACAAAAGATGTAATTGAAGGACTACTTTATGTAAGTGGGAATAACCAATTAGTAAGACAGGCATTGGAATTATCTCATATTCTATCTGATGAGAGAGATTGGGAAAGTGTTCCACATTTAGAATTATTTTACTTAGATAGGTTTAAATCACCTACATTTTTGTGCGTTGTAGATAAGATTTATCGAGTATATGTTA
>ERZ773203.1308-NODE-1308-length-12775-cov-4.664701_pt1 | contig 12775 bp, 9 predicted proteins | sample MGYA00580529_ERZ773203 | MGnify/ENA primary metagenome ERZ773203 (study PRJEB29015, sample SAMEA2738176) | human oral metagenome | biome: human oral; feature: human-associated habitat; material: saliva | place: China | collected 2177 ... | reverse complement strand
GTACAACTTGTAAACTTGGTAAAGCGCTACGACCCCCAATCCCTTGCGTATTTAAAGCTGCTACAGCGGACGCAAAAATAGCAGTTTTTTCTAAATCAGAATGTCCACAATGTTGTAATAAATCTATAGCATATGTAGAGGTCTTTAACCCTTCTACTGGGGCTAACTCTCTCAATAATGTAACAAGCTTTGAAAGAAATGCACCATGAAAACTATCTCCGGCCCCCGTTGTATCTACGACTTCAACATCAATTGTTGGAACTAAGCCTTCCAAATTATCAACTGCATAATACGCACCTTCTTTACCTAAAGTAATTATTATATTTTTTACTCCGTATTTACGAAGCTTACTAACAACACTTTTACATTCCTTCTGACTTTCTGGATATATTTTAGTTAGCAATTCTGATTCGGATTGGTTTAGCACTAAATAATCAATTTTTTTTAATATTTTATCAGGTATCTCTTTAGCTGGTGCAGGATTAACGACAACCGTCATATTTTTCTTTTTAGCCACTTCAATCGCATGCCATAATGTATCTAAAGGAAGTTCAAACTGAATTAATAAAATATCTCCTTGAGTTCCATCCAGAAAATTATCTACATCAAAAACTGAAACCTTCTCATTAGCACCTCCTACCAACAAAATTCTATTATCATTATTTTCGTATATAATAATAGCTCTCCCTGTTGGTTCGTCGTCCAGAATGACACTATCTACATTAACTCTATATTTTTTTAATTCCGAAATTGCTTCTTCACCTTGAATTTCCTTACCTACTCTTCCTAAGAAGGTAGTATTAGCTCCTAACGAAGCTGCAACTATCGCTTGATTTGCTCCTTTACCTCCGAAACTTATATGATAATCCTTTCCATGTTTAGTTTCTCCTGCTTTAGGGATAGCATCAATACTGATTTTTTCGTCTATATTAATACTTCCAATAACATATATTTTATTTTTCAACATACATCACCATTCCACTTCCAAAGTGATTATTTGGTCGAGTAATAAAACCAAATTTCTCGTAAAAACCTTCAGCTCCTACCGTACTCATTAATCCAACATAAGCGTGATCACAACAAATTAATCGAATTCTCTCTAACAAAGTATTTACAACGATAGTACCCACTCCTTTATTTTTAAACTCAGGATGAACAATAATATCTTTTAAAAAAAATACTATTCTACCATCTCCTACAACTCGTCCTATTCCAACTAGTTGTTTTTCATAAAAAACTTTAACATCGAGAACGTCTTGTTCTAAAGCACTCATGACATCCTCAACGGAATATAAATAAAACCCTACCAAATCATGCATAAATAAATATTCTTCAGCAGTTAATTCATTTAAAATAATCTCCAAATCAGGTCACCTCTAAGGCTTGGTTAAACGTTTAACCACTTTTGTAAAATAATTATCCCTCTAATTGGTAGCGTTGTCAATAGCTAAACAAAAAAAGAATGAGAATTTACATCTCATCCTCTTTATAAACTGGGTTCTAGATACAACACCTCATATTCATTCCCGCTTTTTATGCTTTTCTGAAGCATTAATACCGTATTTTCCGCAAGCTGTTGTATATTTTGATTTATTGACGGTAAGTTAATTCCAAACATATCTGAATAAGCCAAATTATCGTATCCAATAATTTCTATATTTTTTGCATTTTTAATTCTATTGGCTTTCAACAAGCCATATGCCATCAAATCGTTAAAACAAAAGACTCCTGTGTTTTCAGTTAGAATATTCGAATGTATTCCTATATCATATCCAGATTGAAAATGAAAATCTCCTTCAAAAAAATCCACTGGAATATTCAGTTTAATCTCATCTAAAGCTTGTTTTACACCTTTTAAGCGTTCGTTAGAAATAAAAGAATTCTTTCCTCCTGTTACTACAGCAAGATGTTGTATATTTTTTTCTAAAAGAAACTTTGTTGCTATATATCCACCCAGTTTATTATCAGATACTACTTGCCTCTTTTTTACATTTGATATTAACCTATCAACTAATACCAAAGGCGCATCGATACTTTCTAAAAACGCTTGAAAATCTTCCATATGTAAATAAGTTTCATTGGAAACACATGCTATAATTCCATCAACCTGACGATCTAAAAATTCATTTATATGATGGATATCACTTGCATACAGATCATTACTATTTGCAATCAAAGTTGAATACCCTTCAATACTCATCATTTGTTCAATATCTCGAACAAGCTTCGAAAAAAAAGGATTTTCAATATCTGGAATAAGTATTCCAATTGTTTTTGTACTTGTACTTAACAAACTTCTAGCAATTTTATTAGGACGATAATTTAACTCTGACGCTATTTTCTTCACTTCAGCTTTCTTTTCTTCAGAAATTCTAGACGGTTTATCGTTCAGAATTATAGATACCGCTGCAGACGAAATATTTGCTATTTTGGCAATGTCTTTTAATGTAACTTTTGACATTTATATTCCCCTTCCTACAGACTTCATTCTAAACGTATTTCTTAAATATAACAACAATAGAGAAAATATGAGTGACATTCATATTGAATATACCATACATAATACCATTTTCCACATATCTCTTTCTCACAGTACCCTGCAGAGATAACGTCCTCTGCATCTAACTTATTCTTTCTCTTCTCCCTTTCTTTCGAATGAAGGCAAAATCCATTTGAAATAAGGTCCAAAGGCGAAGAATAAACGGAAGACCAAGGGATTCCATAGTAGCAACAATAAGGGAGTGCAACCAATGTGAATTACTGACTCTAGGGCGAAATCCGTAGAGTCAGTTGGAAGCTTGGTAGGAACTGAGACCTTGGGCTCAGTCCGGTGCCCTTATTGTAGCAACTATAGAGACATCCCTTCGGTCTGGAGTTTATTCGTAAGCCCTTTGGGCTATATCCTCTCTTTCAAATGGATTTTGCGTCCTTCGAAAACAAAAAATGGTGGACAGCCGTCCACCATTTTTTCTATTCTACTGTAACCGATTTGGCCAAGTTACGCGGTTTGTCCACGTCTAAGCCTTTACCTAGAGAAGTGTAGTACGCGATTAATTGCGTTACCACTACAGATACGATTGGTGCTAATAAGATTGGCACCGCTGGAACGATGATATCGTCGCCTTCTTGCTCAACACCTTCCATCGCGATTGTTGTTACGACAGCGCCACGAGCTTTCACTTCTTGGATATTTCCGCGAGTGTGGCTTGCTACTACTGGTTCGCTTAATAACGCGATAACTGGAGTGCCTTCTTCGATAAGGGCGATTGTTCCGTGTTTTAATTCCCCTGCGGCAAAGCTTTCAGTTTGCACGTATGAGATTTCTTTTAATTTCAACGCTGCTTCCATCGCTACATAGTAGTCTAAGTGACGACCGATGTAGAAAGCATTGCGAGTTTCTAATAAGCGCTCTTGAACTAAGTCTTGAACGGCTTGTTTGTCTGATAATACGCTCTCGATTGAAGCGGCAACGACACCTAAGTCGTGCTTCATGTCGAATGGAGCTTCTAAGCCTTTAGAAGCGCGTAATGCGTCTGCTAAAACAGCCATTACTGCGATTTGTGCAGTGTAAGCTTTTGTTGAAGCTACGGCAATTTCAGGACCTGCGTGTAATAGTAAAGTGTAGCTTGCTTCACGAGAAAGAGTTGAGCCTTTCACGTTTGTGATTGTTAATGATGGGAAGTTTTGCTCGTTTACTTTTACTAACGCTTGACGGCTGTCCGCTGTTTCTCCACTTTGTGATAAGAAAATGAAGAATGGTTTTTGTGATAATAATGGTTGGTGGTAAGCAAATTCGCTTGCTAAGTGAACTTCTACTGGAATTCCAGCAAGTTGTTCTAATAAAGCTTTCCCAACCCATCCTGCATGGTAGCTTGTTCCGCAGGCAATCACGTAAATGCGGTCGCTTGCTAAAATGCTGTCTTGGATTTCTTTATCGACTTGTAATTGACCATTTTCGTCTTGGTAGTTTTGGATGATTTTACGTAATACAACTGGTTGTTCATCCATTTCTTTCAACATGTAGTGAGGGTAAGCCCCTTTTTCTAAATCGTCTGCATCTAATTCTGCAACGAATGGTGCACGTTCTACTGGTTCACCTTCGATTGTTTCGATTTCTACAGAGTCAGCCGTTAAAGTGATTAACTCTTCGTCTTTGATTTCGATGTAACGGTCTGTTTCAGCGATTGTTGCCATTGCGTCTGAACAGATTACGTTGAAGCCTTCGCCAACCCCTACTAATAATGGGCTCTTATGTTTTGCTGCGTAAAGAACGCCTGGTTTTTCGCTGTCTAATAAACCGAACGCGAATGATCCGCGGATTTCTTTCAACGCGCGACGGAACGCTTCTTTTCCTGATAAGTTTTCTTTATTTGCAAAGTATTCTACTAAGTTTACGGCAACTTCTGTATCTGTTTGAGATTTGAAATCAACGTCGCTTAAGAATTCTTTTTTCAATTCGTCATAGTTTTCGATTACGCCGTTATGCACTAATGTGAAACGACCTGATTGTGATTGGTGAGGGTGAGCGTTGTTTTCTGTCGCTGGTCCGTGTGTTGCCCAACGAGTATGCCCAATCCCTGCAAATGCTGGAATTTCTTCATCCACTGCATCACGAAGATTTTGAATACGTCCAACACGTTTTACTAATTGTGTTGATCCATCTTCGTCCATAATAAATAATCCTGCTGAGTCATATCCACGATACTCAAGCTTTTCTAATCCGTTTAATACTACTGTTTGGATTTTTCCATGTCCAATACATCCTACGATTCCGCACATAATGTTTAACTCCTTTTATCAGAGGCCTTTTTTGTCCTCTTCTTATTGTAATTTTGATTATGTTTCTGGTGCTGTTTCAATTTTGTCATTTCCTTGCAAAAATGGTTTGTATGAAACTGTAGACTGCACTGCCTTGAGTCATCCGCCGAGTATTTCGATAAACTCATTCCTCGTCACCTGCTTTTTCAAACAGGCCTGGCGCTATCCTTGTCGCTTCCTTTCAAAGCTTTCATAAATTTTCAGAAACATGTACATCATAACCGATGACCACCCCAAAAACAACTAATTTTCCTTTTTCCTAACCTTTTCCAAACCAAAAAGTAACTCCACCCCTCCTCAAACCGCACCCTTATTGCATTTATGGGCACTCCTCTCGTAAGAACCACTTCCCTAAACTTTCCTAATCCTTCAATATTAAAGCTCCGAAACTTTTGTGTTTTTAGTTTGGAAGCACACACCACTTTATTAGCCGTGAAACGCACACACCCTGTCCCAACCCTCTCTTCCTGTCAAAGAGACTTCCCGTTTGTCGTTGGTGGTGAAAAGCACACATGATGTTCTTTTTATTTTTGGCTCAACTATTCATTTCAAAAAAAGCAATTTAAAGGCGATTGGCTGTCCTTTCGGATCCCATAGTAGCAGTAATGAGAAGTAGCATTAAAACGAATAAGACGGAGTTAGGAATTTATTCCTTACTCCGTCTTTGAGGATTTAAAGGTGAGAGACTACAGGCTCGAGCCGGTGCCTCATTACAGCTACTATAGGAAACATCCGAAAGGATTTAAGCCAATAGCCGCTAATCGCGTTTCACTTATTTTATGAAATTGAATAGTTTGGTGCTTCTTTCGTAATTTGAACATCATGCGGATGGCTTTCTCTTAGCCCCGCACCACTCATACGCACAAATTGCGTATTCTCGCGAAGCTCTTCTAAATTATGCGCCCCAACATACCCCATCCCAGAGCGAAGTCCGCCAACCATTTGGAAAATAATATCCGCCGCAGAACCTTTGTAGGCTACACGCCCTTCGATTCCCTCGGGCACGCGTTTGTTCGCTTCGTTTTTCGCTTGGAAGTAACGGTCACCTGACCCGTTTTCCATCGCTGCGAGACTGCCCATTCCGCGGTATGTCTTGAAGCGACGTCCTTGGAAGATTTCGAATTCACCTGGAGATTCATCTGTTCCGGCAAGCATGCTTCCTAACATCACCGCATGTCCACCCGCTGCGATAGCTTTAGCGATATCTCCTGAGTACTTAATCCCACCGTCTGCGATGATCGCTTTGCCAAATTCTTTCGCAACCGTTGCGGCATCGTAAATCGCTGTGATTTGCGGAACCCCTACACCGGCAACGACACGAGTTGTACAGATAGAACCAGGTCCGATTCCGACTTTTACAACGTCCACGCCTACTTCGAATAAAGCACGTGTTCCTTCTCCTGTCGCTACGTTTCCGGCAATTAATGTTGCGTCTGGGAATTTTTCGCGGATTTCTTTAATTTTACGGATCACGCCGGCACTATGACCGTGAGCTGTATCAATCACGATGGCGTCCGCACCTGCGTCTAGTAACGCTTTTGCACGTTCGAATGTATCTGAAGTAATCCCTACTGCTGCAGCCACGAGTAAACGTCCGTGTTCGTCTTTAGCAGAGTTCGGGAATTCAATCACTTTCTCGATGTCTTTAATCGTAATTAAACCAGCGAGGCAACCTTTATCGTCTACTAATGGTAGTTTTTCGATTTTATGTTTTTGAAGAATGGCTTCGGCATCTTTGAGGGATGTTCCAACTGGAGCCGTTACGAGGTGCTCTTTTGTCATTACTTCGTCAATTAAAATGGAATAATCTGAAATGAATCGTAAGTCACGGTTTGTCAAAATCCCAACGAGGTGACGTGTTTCTAAGTCGTCTACGATTGGAACACCGCTAATACGGTATTTTGCCATGAGGTCTTCGGCGTCTTGTACTTTATGGGATGGAGTTAAGAAAAATGGATTGATGATAACGCCACTTTCTGAACGTTTTACTTTATGGACTTCTTCTGCTTGTTCTGCGATAGACATGTTTTTATGGATCACGCCTAATCCACCTTGACGCGCAATCGCAATCGCCATGGTTGAATCCGTGACGGTATCCATACTAGCACTGATTAAAGGAATATTGAGACGAATGTTTTTGGCTAATTGCACGCGTAAATCCACGTCATTTGGCAAGACATGACTCTCCGCTGGAATTAGTAAAACATCATCGAATGTGTATCCTTCTTTTTGAAATTTTGTTTCCCATTTTGACATAGCTCAAACCTCCAGTGATTGAATTTATTAACGAATAATATACCACTTTTAAAAGAAAAAGCAAGCTTTTCTGCAGAAAATCCTGTTAATTCATGGAAGTTTCATCTTTCATTGTTCGTTTTTTAATGAGAGTTTAATTTTTCACAAAAATACCGCCCAAAGCTTCGGAATTATGCTACACTTATAGTGACAAAGAAAGGATGATTCCTGTGAAAAAACAACTCTTACCAGCAGTTGCACTAAGCTTCATTCTCCTCGGCTGTTCCAACAAGAACACTCCCGCTGAAACAACCACGAGTTCGATGGCAACGACTGCACAAACAACAAGCACGACAACAAGCTCAACTTCAAAAACGACCGTCAATAGTACAGAGGCCTCTTCTGAAGAAACGACTGTCACTGAGGCTACTACGCAAGCACAGGCTGCAAGCGGCAAGGCTGACCTTTCCCTTGGGTATGACATCATCGTCAATAAAAAACACGCGCTCCCATCAACGTATGCGCCCGGCGAAGATTCAACGGCTGGCCAACAAGTCCGCGCCTTAATTCATCGCATGCAAGAACTCGGTTATCCGATTAGCGATTCTTACAGCGGATATCGTTCCTATGACTATCAAACCAAACTTTATAACAACTATGTAGACCGTGAAGGACAAGCGGCCGCAGACACGTACTCTGCTCGCCCAGGATATAGCGAACACCAAACAGGTCTCGCCTTCGATATTCTCGACTCCCACGGAAACCTACTCGATGGCCCAGAGTACAGCGACGCCATCCACTGGCTTCATACGCATGCCCACGAGTACGGCTTCATCATCCGATTCCAACCCGGCAAGGAATCCATCACAGGTTACCAAGCCGAAGCATGGCATTTAAGATACGTCGGTGATAAAGCAACAGACATCTATAACTCCGGCCTTTCTCTCGAAGAATACTTCGGTGTTCCTGGCGGGGACTACGAATAGGATGTGAGAAAAGGCGTTAATAGGCGATGACGGTTCGCAGGTTAGACGCAAAGGACTGCTGGCAGTCGTGCGGACTAACCTCGAAAGGCTTGAGCCTATGCCTTTTCGAACTCAACTACACAGGATACACGGCATCACGCCTAGAAATGGAGGCTCTTTTTATGATATATACTCAATCAATATTCTTTACATACATTCTATTTGAAATTATAAGACACGGTGAAGCTTCATTAAATTACCAACATTTAATTGTTTTTGCCGTAATCGCTTGTATAGAATTGGTAATAAAAAAACTCAACAAAACCACTAATTAGATGGAAAAAGCTACCTTGTTTTTCTACAAGGTAGCTTCTTTTAATACACTTCATAATTTGTAATCAGCTGAAACAAAAATAAAAAAGCAAGGTGAATGTACCTTGCTTTTATTCTATTATTGAATATACGTCAAACTCTTACCAATAATAAACGTTGTAGTCACATTATGTAATACCGCTAATAGACTAGGAGAAACAATATCAATCAAACCTAATCCCATTAAGAACGAATTAATACCCACTGTGTGTTTTAAATTGGCATCTAATTGGCGATTCAGTTGTTTGGTTATATTTTCCAAAACCTCTAATCCCGTCAACTGTTCATTTAAGAATAAGATGTCGCTGGCTTGACGAGCAATATCTGAAGCACCCGCCATAACAATACCTACATTCGCAAGAGACAGTGCAGCAGAATCATTAATTCCGTCTCCAATCATCAAAACATGATGACCTTCCTCTTGAAGCTGTTCAATTACTTGATGCTTTTGTTCTGGCTTCACTTGTGTATAAACTCTGTCAAATGGAATCAGCGAGCAAATTGTTTCTGTACGTTTTTGTGTATCCCCTGTAAGAAGTACAATCTGTTTTCCTTTTTCTTTTAACTCTTTCAATAATGCAATCGCTTCTCCTCTTAACGGAGTATCAATAAGGAAAATGGCAATTAATTTTCCGTCATAACTTAAATAAAGTAAGTTGTATTTTTGGCTATATTCTTCAATCACTGCTTTTTGCTCATTGGAAATAGTCGTCTTCTCGTCTTCTAATAATTCCAAACTTCCGATGACGACTCTTTTTCCATCAATCGATGATACGATTCCTTTTGAAGCTACGTGAGTTAATTTCCCATGCATTTCCTCATGTTCAATTCCCTCATCTTCTGCCTTCTTAACAACAGCCGTCGCAATCGGGTGGTAAATATGTTCCTCCAAACAAGCTGCAATTCGTAAAACTTCCTCATCATCATATCCTTCATACGCAATAATTCGTTGAATTTTTGGAACTCCAGTTGTCAATGTCCCCGTTTTATCAAAAACAAAAGTATCAACTTGTGCATATTCATCTAAAGAATTAGATCCTTTAATGACAATTCCCTGATTAGAAGCTGCTTTAATGGCTGTTAAATAAGTTGCTGGTGAAGATAATTTTAACGCACATGAATAATCCACTAATAGGAAAGTGAGTGCTTTAGAGACTGAGCGTGTGAATAAATAAGTCAGCGCCATCCCGATGAAATTATATTTCACTAATCCGTCAGCTTTTTCCATTAATTGCTTTTGCTGTTTCGATTGATGAAATTCACTCGATTTAATCAGCTGAACAATTTGCTGCAAGCGTAAGTTTTGTTGCTTATTCGTCACTTCTACTAGTAGCTCGCCATGCTCTACAACTGTATTAGCGTAGACCATATCCCCAATCTTCTTAGAGACAGGGAAAGACTCACCTGTTAATGAACTTTCATTTAAGTAGCCTCTTCCATTGACAACTCTTCCGTCAAAGTAAATTTCTTGACCTTCTGTTGCAACGAAGATATCTCCTACTTCAACATGATTGCTCATTTTTTTGAAGCGCTCGCCTTCTTTTTCAATCCATATTTCATAAATATTATTTGTTAAGTTTTTTTCGAGCTCTTCAATCGATTTTTTTTGGGACCAATCATCTAAATCGTCTCCTAAATTTAATAGGAACATAATCATATCAGCAGTTTTATGGTCTCCCATCGCCATAGAAGTTGATATCGCCACAAAATCGAGTAAACTCATAGAAAGTTTTTTCTCACAAATTGATTGGAAAGCAGCCTTTCCAAACTTCACCATTTTCATAAGTATCCATCCCATACGAATAGGTGTTGGAAGAAGGACTTTTGAAAGCATTCTTCTATAGAGATGCGTTGAAATAATATCATATGGTGAAGAAGCGACTAGCCACTGGACTTCTTTTTGTTTTTCAATTACGTTCTCCATTTGAATCAAAGATAAAAACCTTTGAACTTGTTGAACTTTCCCTTGAGTAAAATAAACTCCTACATGTTTTAAATCTTTATAAAAGTGCAGTTTTTCAATACCTGGGACTGTGCAAGCTAGTTCCTCTAAATACATTTGGACTGGATGCGGACATGTAAAAGGGAGCTCTAAACGTACTCTAGAGTTTGATTGATGTTTAATAACAAACTTCATTATTTTTCACTAGTTTCTACTACTAATTCTGCACTTTTTTCTTCAGCATATAAGTCTTTTGCTTCTTCTAAGACATCATCTGCATGTTGTTTTACAGTAGAAACAGTTGCGTCAATACCATCTTTTAATTTATAAGAAGTAGCGACCGCTTTAGCATATACATGCTTTGCGTCTTTGCTCGCTAATAGTTTTAATCCTAACGATCCAAATAAAACTCCTCCCGCAAATACACTTGATTTTTTAGCAAATTTTCCTAAACTAATAAGTTCTTTAATCATTATGATTACCTCCATTTTTTCTAATTAGAATTATTCAATTCTTAGTATAGTATACCGATTTAAACTCCGACTTTCAATAATGAAAAATTTAAGATTCTCTTGCTCTCTTTCGCTTTCAAACTAAAAACTACCTTGTTTTTCTACAAGGTAGCTTATTTTTTCTCTAACCAAAAGAATGCCTGTGGTAATTTTTCCTCAGCATTTCCAATAAAACATTTTCCATGTGCAAATAGAACATTGACAGGATTCCACGCTTTTATTTGTTGATAACACTTTTGCGCTGTTTCCTTATTAAAAAAGAATGTCATTCTTAAATCTCTTGGAGTATGGCCATTTGGATATGCATTATCCCCTATTTTAAACAAGAAACGATGCAAACATGAACACTCTTCTCCAACTTCAATATTCTCAATTAAGTCCGTTAGAATTAACGTTTTACTCTTTTTGTGGAAAAATACTGACTCTTCTATAACGGCACTTCCTTCAAAAGGAAGATAATCAATTTCATCTAGCCAACTAATGTCGATTGTTTTATCTAAGATTGTATAACTTTGGATAGATGGAGAGTTGTCAAAAATTTTCTCCAATCCTTTTGTCGCCCAAAGTTTCGCATCTGGATAGGCTTGACTCCACTCTTCCATATATACGTAATGCAATTTATTTGGAGCAACTATATGCTTCACATGACCTAGCTCATCGATTTCACTTCGCAACTGCGGTGTTAAATGAATAGGAGAATGAATCCATAAGTCATTATTTTCCAATCGCACCACTGTCATTCGAGTGCTAAATGGCACTTGAGTAATTTTAAAATTCATCTCAACAATTTCACCATCAACAATCCAGATATCCTCATCGATAGCTTTCAGCGTATACAATGGCTCGTATAATTTCACTGAACATTTCATATAAATTCACCAATTTTTATAGACTAATACACTTCATAATTTGTAATCAGCGGTGAGTTTTTCTTTAGAAGTTTTTGGAGCCGTTTATGGTATTGCGCAGGGAAGACCATATTTGTGGCACGCAACTCTCTTTCACGCAACACTTTTGCCACGTGATCCGCGAAGCTAAGACAGTTTCTCGTCCAACCATTATAGGTCATGAACTTCGAACGATTGAATTTATAGAACACGGTGTCCATCTGTTGCGCCATGAAATACACATACATCTCTTCAAAACGGTCAAACGTTGGATTATAGTAAATCGCTTCTCCCGTTGGACGCCACTGTGTTGTCGGCTCTAAAATCTTATTCAAGTACGCATGAATCTTATCCATCTGCTCATCCGTCACAGCAATCGTATAAATATGCAACGCTTTTTGGTAGTGGTTTTTACAAAAGAGCATATACTCCTCGCGCGGCGCTTTAATCAGAACGCCTTCTGCAATCCAGCCCCCAAGCTTCAAGTCGCGCTCATCGTAGTTCCCATAAGAGTAAACGTAGCCATCGATACATAAATCCACGTGCCCCAGCGGACCATTTCCACGCTCAGCCACATGCACAAAAATCTCGAAACGACTCTTGGCGGCCGGCGGGTACGCAATTGGATAAGGGACAAATGGGTCCGGCATATTTACTTTTGGGAATGAGTGTAGTACTTTTCGTACAACCTTCTCCATTAATTTCTTCTCTGCCATCACAAACTCCTCACACTGTCAATAGGCTTATTGTAGCACAAAAATTCATTGCATTCAGTTACTTTTTTATTATATACAATAATTTTCTTAATATAATTTTTATTCTCATCTAATATGAACTCAACTAATGCGATTAAATCTCTATCGTAAATTAAGCCATTATCGCTAATTTCTTCGGTATCATTCAAGTTAATTCTCCTATACCACCATCTTTTCTCATAAAAAAAGCAATATATCTCTGCTCTTTTATTTTTCGCAATAGATGAAATATAACTATTATCAACAAAATCTTCTATTTCATATGCTACCTTGCTATAATCCTTATGGG
>ERZ773203.1307-NODE-1307-length-12785-cov-2.846190_pt1 | contig 12785 bp, 12 predicted proteins | sample MGYA00580529_ERZ773203 | MGnify/ENA primary metagenome ERZ773203 (study PRJEB29015, sample SAMEA2738176) | human oral metagenome | biome: human oral; feature: human-associated habitat; material: saliva | place: China | collected 2177 ... | reverse complement strand
TACGACTCTTGCAAAAGCAAAAGCTCTTAAGAAATATGTAGAGCCTTTGATCACACGTTCAAAGGAAGATACAACAAACTCACGTCGTGTTGTTTTCCGTTACTTGCAAAATAAATATGCAGTAACAGAGCTTTTCAAAGAAATTTCAACAAAAGTTGCTGACCGTCCAGGTGGTTACACTCGTGTAATCAAGTTGGGTACACGTCAAGGTGACGCTGCTGAAATGGCATTTATCGAGCTTGTTGACTACAATGAAAACATGGCAAAAGCTCCTAAAGCTGCTAAGAAAACACGTCGTAGCCGTAAGACTACTGCAACAAAAGAAGCTGCAGCTCCTGAAGCAACAGCTGAAAAGGTTGAAGAAGCAACAGCTGAATAATTGCTTGTTATGCAAAAATGATATAAGAGGGAAACATGAAATATTGTTTCCCTCTTTCTTTTTGTCCTTTTGTTAGATTGGTTCATGTTGGCAAAGAAGATGGCAAAAGAGCCATTTTCTTATTTTTTATCTATTACATGCCTAGTCTCTTACCTTTATTTCAGACTTTTATTAGTGCTGTCTTTTATTCTTTTATGTCCTATTCTCTTATATCTTTTGAGCAAAGAGGAGAGAGGTATAGGAATAAAAAAGCGATAATAAAGCCTCTCAACACAGATTATTTTCTTCAAAAGTTTGACTTTTAGAGATAAACTTGTATCTTTGTGGAGTAGAGAGGTATGTTTCTTCAGTGGATCATCTTGTTGAAAGAGAACCAATAACTTTCTACGTTATCTAAAACCAATAACTAATCATAACTTAAACGTAAAATATCATGTTAAAGAAAAATCTACTTTTAGCACTTCTTGCAGTATTTTCGCTCTTCACAATCACCACTTCTTGCGAAAAGACTGAACCAATGCATCTTGTTTCAGACACCAATCTTAAAGGTCAAAACACCATTTCTGTGCCTGCAGAGGGTGGAACAATTCACGTAACCTGCACCAACTACGAGTCATTCTCGATCTCTGAATATTCATTTACAAAACCGGCATTTAAAGATCCCAATTCAACAGCTATTTCCCCCTTTTCATCAACTCCTTGGCTTAAATCAGCTGTCAATAAGAACGTGCTGACTGTTGTGTTTGAGCCAAATACCACCTCAAATGTGCGCATAACAATATTTGAATTTACAGCAGGAGACGTTCGTACTCGGCTTAGATTTGAGCAAGAAGCAAAAAAATAATGAATAAGATTTAGAGCTTTATTCTTTTGTTTCGTCTTCATCTTCATTCTGCATTAAATTTATTATCTTTGCATAAATAGCGCCGTGTCTGCCTGTTTGTGGGCAGATGGCATCATTTACAAAGATTTATTATGGCAGTTAAAGATAAAGGACTCACCCCAATGATGAAGCAATTTTTTACATTTAAGCATCAACATCCAGATGCAATATTGCTTTTTCGTTGTGGAGACTTCTACGAAACATATTCGCAAGACGCTGTAGAAGCATCGAAGATATTAGGGATAACGCTCACCAAACGAAACAATGGCGGCTCATCTGCGGTTACAGAGATGGCAGGTTTCCCTCATCATGCTTTGGATACTTATCTTCCAAAGCTTGTTCGTGCGGGACGACGAGTGGCTATTTGCGACCAATTAGAAGACCCCAAACTAACAAAAAAGCTTGTTAAACGTGGTATAACCGAACTGGTTACGCCCGGAGTTGCATTGGCAGACAATGTGTTGAACTATAAAGAGAACAACTTTTTAGCTGCCATTCATTTCGGAAAAGCCTCTTGTGGTGTTGCATTTCTCGACATCTTCTTATTTTTTATAGCTTAATTTGTATCTTTGTGAAGTAGAGTGGGAGTTTTCAGTATTGGCATATCTTGTCGAGTGAGCAACCTTCTACATTATCTAAAACCAATAACTAATCATAATTTAAACATAAAATATCATGTTAAAGAAAAATCTACTTGTAGCCCTTCTTACAGTATTTTCGCTTCTTCCTATCATTTCTTCTTGCGAAAAGACAACACTAGTCGGCAAATGGGAACCAATGAAGCTTGTTTCAGACACCAATCTTAAAGGTGAAAACACTATTTCTGTCCCTGCAGAGGGTGGAACAATTCACGTAACCTGTACTAACTACGACTCTTTCTGGTTCCCCGAAGGTACGGTTACAGTTGATGGGCAACCATTTAAAGATCCCAATTCAAAAGCATTAGGCTCCGTTTTAGCAACTCCTTGGCTTAAGGCAATTATCAGTAAGAACGTGATGACCGTTGTAGTTGAACCTAATACCACCTCGAAGGTGCGCACAACAAGACTTAATATTACAGCAGGAGATATTTTTTCTTGGCTCACATTTGAGCAAGAAGCAAAAAAATAATGAATAAGATTTAGAGCTTTATTCTTTTGTTTCGTCTTCATCTTCATTCTGCATTAAATTTATTATCTTTGCATAAATAGCGCCGTGTCTGCCTGTTTGTGGGCAGATGGCATCATTTACAAAGATTTATTATGGCAGTTAAAGATAAAGGACTCACCCCAATGATGAAGCAATTTTTTACATTTAAGCATCAACATCCAGATGCAATATTGCTTTTTCGTTGTGGAGACTTCTACGAAACATATTCGCAAGACGCTGTAGAAGCATCGAAGATATTAGGGATAACGCTCACCAAACGAAACAATGGCGGCTCATCTGCGGTTACAGAGATGGCAGGTTTCCCTCATCATGCTTTGGATACTTATCTTCCAAAGCTTGTTCGTGCGGGACGACGAGTGGCTATTTGCGACCAATTAGAAGACCCCAAACTAACAAAAAAGCTTGTTAAACGTGGTATAACCGAACTGGTTACGCCCGGAGTTGCATTGGCAGACAATGTGTTGAACTATAAAGAGAACAACTTTTTAGCTGCCATTCATTTCGGAAAAGCCTCTTGTGGTGTTGCATTTCTCGACATCTCAACAGGCGAATTCTTAACAGGCGAAGGCTCATACGATACAATAGAGAAGTTGTTGGTGAACTTCTCGCCCAAAGAAGTGTTGTTCGATAGAGATAATAAGCAGCAGTTCAACCAATATTTTGGTGATAAATATTGCACATTCGAACTCGATGATTGGGTTTTTACCGAATCAACAGCTCGTCAAAAGCTATTGAAACACTTTGGAACGCAAACGCTTAAAGGTTTCGGAATCGACCATCTCACCAATGGAATCATCGCTTCTGGGGCCATTATGCAGTATCTTGAAATCACCCAACACACCAATATCAGTCACATAACATCCATCTCTCGTATAGAGGAAGATCGTTATGTGCGCCTCGATAAGTTCACCATTCGCAGCTTAGAGCTCATCAACTCAATGCACGAAGGCGGTAGTTCATTGCTCAATGTTATTGATAACACCATCACACCAATGGGTAGTCGCATGCTCAAACGCTGGTTGGTGTTCCCATTGAAAGAGCAAAAAGCAATAGAACAACGCCTTAATGTGGTAGAACACATCTATAATAGCGAAGACTTTGAGCAGGTGTTGTCCGACCAACTTCATCGTATTGGCGACTTAGAACGAATCATTTCTCGTGTAGCAGTGGGCAGAGTGTCTCCAAGAGAGGTTGTTCAATTGCGCTATGCACTCGATGCAATCGAGCCAATTAAGGCGGCTTGTGTGGCTTCAAAGAACGAGTCTTTGGTGCGAATGGGCGAACAAATCACCCTATGCGAGTCTATTCGTACTCGAATAGCAAAAGAAATCACCTCCGACCCACCACAACTTGTGAACAAAGGAGGCGTTATTGCCGATGGGGTGAACGCCGAGTTAGACGAGTTAAGAGCAATATCTCACTCAGGAAAAGACTATCTTTTGCACATTCAAGAGCGTGAAGTAGAGCAAACAGGCATTTCTTCTTTGAAGATAGGCTATAACAATGTGTTTGGATATTACCTCGAAGTGCGCAACATGCACAAAGATAAAGTACCCCAAGAGTGGGTGCGTAAGCAGACACTTGCTCAGGCCGAACGCTATATTACACAAGAGTTGAAAGAGTATGAAGAGAAGATTTTAGGTGCAGAAGATAAGATTTTGGCACTCGAAGCGCAAATCTTTAACGATCTGATAGTGGCTCTTCAGGAGTTTATTCCACAAATACAAATCAATGCTAACATCATTGCTCGCATCGATTGTTTGCACTCTTTCGCTTCAGTAGCACAGTCGAACCATTATGTTCGACCAGAGATTAACACCACAGAAGTGCTCGATATCAAGGCAGGAAGACACCCAGTTATCGAAATGCAGCTACCTATTGGAGAGCGTTATGTGCCTAATGACATTCTGCTCGATAGCGAAAAGCAGCAAATTATGATGATTACAGGTCCTAATATGGCGGGTAAATCAGCTCTTTTGCGCCAAACTGCCCTCATAGTGCTATTGGCTCAGGTCGGAAGTTTCGTACCAGCACATAGCGCAAGCATTGGTGTTGTAGACAAAATCTTCACCCGTGTAGGGGCAAGCGATAACATATCGGTGGGCGAATCAACCTTTATGGTAGAGATGACAGAGGCTGCAAACATTCTCAATAACGTGTCTTCACGTTCTCTTATCTTGTTCGATGAGTTGGGAAGAGGTACATCTACCTATGATGGAATAAGCATTGCATGGGCCATTGTCGAGTATCTTCACGAGCAACCAAAGGCAAGAGCACGCACACTTTTTGCCACTCACTACCACGAACTCAACGAGATGGAGAAGCGATTCGAGCGCATTAAGAACTTCAATGTAAGTGTGAAAGAAGCCAATGGCAAAGTGATGTTTATGCGAAAGCTGGTAGAAGGTGGTTCAGAACACTCGTTTGGTATCCACGTTGCCGACATTGCTGGCATGCCAAAGAGCATCGTTAAGCGTGCAAATGTTATTTTAAAGCAGCTCGAAAAGAACAACGATCAAGTGGGAGAGGTATCAAAGAACGCTATAAATAAGCTCGATGAGCCTAACGAAAACGTACAACTTAGCTTCTTTAAGTTAGACGATCCAGTGCTCATTCAGATAAGAGATGAGTTCTTACACCTCGATATTAACAACTTAACTCCCGTTGAAGCACTCAATAAATTGAACGATATTAAGAAGATTGTCAAAGGATAAAGCGTCCTTTATAATCGTCTTTTAGCTATTGCCACATTGTATTTGCAGTGTGGCAATATTCTTTTTGGGCGGTAATAGCAGTGCTTTTGCAGTGTAATAACAATGCTTTTAGGGTGCAATATCATTGCTTTTAAGCTTTAATAGTGGTGCTTTTACATTCATTTCTCGCAAAAATATACTACCTTTGCCCATCTATGACACATCAAACGCATACATTTTCCAACGGATTACGCCTGGTTTGCGTTCCTCATTCATCACAAGTGGTGTATTGTGGATATTACATTAAGGCAGGAACAAGAGATGAGTTGAGTCACGAAGAGGGCTTAGCGCATTTCTGTGAGCACATGTCTTTCAAAGGCACGGCAAAGCGTTCGGCACGTAATATCATCAATAGTTTGGAGCAATATGGTGGCGATTTAAATGCTTTTACAACCAAAGAAACAACCGTTTATCATGCAGCGATATTGTCTAAGCATGTTTATAAGGCTGTAGAAGTGCTTACCGATATGGTATTTAACAGTGTTTATCCACAAAAAGAGATTGCAAAAGAGGTAGAAGTAATTTGTGATGAGATTGAGAGTTATAACGATTCGCCCTCAGAACTCATTTACGATTATTTCGAACAAGAGCTTTTTGGCAGTGCAGCCTTGGGTCATAACATTTTGGGAAAGGCCGAAAATGTGCGACAATTCACCACTGCTGATGCTCAAAGATTTACACAACGTATGTATCAACCCAGTAATATGGTGTTTTTTGTGTATGGAGATATCGACTTTAAACGATTGGTTCAGCAACTCGATAAGCTAACAAGTGCTTTCCCAGAGGCTACTCCTTATTTGCAAGAAGATGTGATTTGGCCTGCCGATATATCGAAAACAACGGGCGTAGAAGGCACTCAAAAGGTCATAAAACGCAACACCCATCAATGTCATGTCATGATTGGTGCCAAGTCGTTTAGCGTGTATAACAAGCAACGTGTGGTGCTTTATTTGTTGAATAACATATTAGGTGGACCAGGAATGAACGCTCGTTTGTCTATTGCTTTGCGTGAAAAACGAGGCTTAGTGTATAGTGTTGATAGCTCGATGGTGTGTTATAGCGATGTAGGAGTGTGGAGTGTGTACTTTGGTTGCGACCCTCACGACCTTAAAAAGTGCATCACTTTGGTAAAAAAAGAAATGCAACGCCTATGCGACACTATGCTAACACCCAAGCAAATTGCCAGCGCAAAGCAACAGTTAAAGGGGCAAATTGCTGTGTCATGTGATAGTAGAGAGAGCTTTGCACTCGACTTTTCAAAAGCCTATTTGTATTTTAATGAGATGAAGTCTATCGATGATTTGTTTGCCGAAATCGATGCTATTACACCTCAAGAGATTATGAATGTATCGAGAGAAATATTCGATCCCAATCGTTTATTCACCCTCATTTTAGAATAAAATAAAAGCTACTGCCTTTAAGCAGTAGCTTCTTTTTATTGCATAACGCCTTTTAGCTCTTCTAACCTAATGCCGTTTTGTATTCTAAGCGTTAAAGAATCGCCTTTAACAAGTTGTGACGTAGGAATGCTTAACAACGCAGGTTCAGTTACATTGTTGGTGGTTTCCTTGTTGCTAAACACCACCGTCCAAATATAATGTGTGTTGTTTCCTGTGCTCATTGCGTGTTTCTTTTCAGCAATAGAGATGTTAATGGGCTTGTCTTTTACATTCTCTAAGCGCATTGGAACAGTTAGTTGAACGTTCAAATACTTCTTATTCTTAGCAAAACTCGATGCAACATACAATACAGGGTCGCTCTTTACGTCTTCAGTTGTTTGTGTAACAGGTTGAAGAAGCATCATAGGAATGAAGCCTAAGATAGACTTTACCTGATCTTTTTCACGATAAGTAACTATTGCACGATAGAAAGTTTCAGTGCCAGTGAGCCATGGATGTGTTGTAGGAAGCTTGACACTTGCTTTCTGATCATCGTCAAATACGATGTTTGCAGTTTGATCCTGCTTGTTAATAGTTACCTCTGCGGCATCTCGTTTTAGGTAAGAATTGTTTCCATCTCCACCTTCAAAGGTGTTAGAAGTGCAGGCTGTTAATAGTAATAGGGCTGCACCGATAATAGATTTTATTTTCATATAGCTTTAAAATGGTTAATTGCTGGGTTGGAATACATTGTTAATATACGCTCACGAAGATAGGCTTCATCTTTGTTTTCGATTTGAATTTTGTTCAATTGACCAGCGAGATAGCCTTCAAAAGTTTGTTTTTCTTCGTGTGTGTAATAGTTACTATATTGATTATTGTTCTCTAATAGGTCGAGAGCAATGTAGTTATTGGCAAACAAACGATAGTTAGCATGTATTTGTTGGTCGATGTGTTGTGCTACAATTGCATAAAAATCGTTCTTAGAAAGCTCGCTGTCGAGTGATTCAAGGAATGGATCTATGCACTCTGCACAATGATAATGAATGCGACCTTTATAGCCCATGATGCCCGTTTGCATGCTTAATATATCGTCTTGAGTACTCTTTTTATACTCAGGATTGTCTCTCTTTAGTTGAAACTCCATTGCTTTGAGGTAGTCGCAAGGGTCGTATTCATACGAAATAGCTAAGGGAACGATGTGCATTTCCTTTAGCTTATCAGCCAAAGAGCCTTCTCCTCCGATGGTAAGCATCTTCAAAAGAGCCTCTTGAGTGTGGTCGTTTGAATCCTTAGCTCTGCCTTCTCGTTGCGCAATCCAAATGTTTTCGCTTTTGTTGGTCATCACAAAATGCATGTAGTTAGATAGGCGTTTACTGGCAATGAGCATCTGGCGAGGGGGCAATCCACGTTCAACAATGAACGATTTGTTCACTCTTACAAGGTCTTTTACCCATGGAAGAGATAGCAAGTTGTCGCCAATAGCAATCTCACAAGAGGTGTCAAAGCCTGCATCTATTAGTAATACGTCGAGAATTGCCGAGTCTAATACAATGTCACGGTGGTTACTTAAGAACGTGAAATGCTTGCTTTTATCGATTGCATCGCTGTTAAATGAAACCGATTCAGATGTTTTATTGAGCACCCAATACACGAAATGATAACTAAAAGCACGTTGAAATTCCATGCTATTCTTCACCTCTTTCATCTTTTGATGAAGCATTTCAACGGGTATTTCAGGGAAGATATAAGGCAAAATGGTGCGGAATTGCTCGCTACTAAATATCCTATCAATCGCCTCGGGCAATTCTTCTGGCTCAAAAGGGCGTATGTCTTTAAACTCTTCAGGTATCATCATATCTTTAAAGTATTTGATGTTTAAGATGAAAATGTTATGTTTTAGAATTGACGTTCTACGATGTTTGTAAGCACATCAGTCATGTTTAAGCCTGCAGCACGCACCTGTTGAGGAATGAAACTTGTTGCAGTCATACCAGGAGTGGTGTTGATTTCCAATAGATTGAGAACATCATTGCCTTCTGAATCCTTGCTTATGATGTAGTCGATGCGTATAATTCCGTTGCAACGCAATAGCGAATAGATCTCCTTTACTTGGTTCGCTACACGCTCTGCAGTGTCAGGTTGAAGGCGAGCAGGGGTGATTTCTTGCACCTGTCCGTTGTATTTTGCGTTGTAATCGAAGAACTCATTCTCTGTAACTACTTCGGTTGCAGGAAGCGAAACCAATCCTTCTTTAGTGGCATAGCAGCCTATTGATATCTCAGTTCCTTGTAAAAAGCTTTCAATCATCACCTCATTGCTTTCGTTAAAGGCAAGCTCTAAGGCAGCAGGAATATCGCTTTTGGTCTTCACTTTCGATACTCCAAAGCTCGAACCGTCGGCTGCTGGCTTAATAAAGCAAGGCATTCCGAGTTCAATCTTTTCTGCGCTTATTTTGTGTACTTCGTCTTTGTAAACTACCATACTTTTAGCCACATTATAGCCAAAACCACGAAGGTAATTGTTCAAAACAAACTTGTTAAAGGTCATTGCTTCCACCAAAACACCAGAGGTAGAGTAGGGCAATTGAATCATATCAAAGTAGCCTTGAAGTAGTCCATTCTCACCAGGAGTGCCGTGAATAGTGATATAAGCATAATCGAATGCCACCTTATTGCCATTCAATTCAAACGAGAAGTCGTTCTTATCAATTGGCAGTTGTTGGTTTTCTTCAACGTTCACCCACCATGCTTCTTTACTAATTTCAACGATATAAACGTTGTAACGCTCTTTATCGAAGAATGAATAGATACCTTGTGCCGAGCGTAAAGATACCTCGTGTTCTGATGAGTAGCCACCACATACAATGGCAATATTTCTTTTTTGAGTCATTTTTGCTTATTCTTTGTTTTTCAATTATTGAAAGTATCGTTATTAGTTCCTTCTATATACACACGCCATTTGTTTAACATTGTGTCTAAATCTTCAGGCAATGGCGATGTAAAGTAACATTCTTTTTGAGTAGAAGGGTGCACAAAACCCAGTGTTTGTGCGTGAAGTGCTTGTCTATTGCATATATTAAAGCAGTTTTGAACAAACGATTTGTAGCTCGAACTTCTGTTTCCACGAAGTATTTCCTTACCTCCATAGCGTTCATCTCCAAACAATGGGTGCCCGATATGTTTCATGTGAGCACGTATTTGGTGCGTTCTTCCAGTCTCTAATCTACACTCAATGAGCGTAGTATAGCCAAAACGCTCGAGAACTTTATAGTGAGTAACGGCAGGTTTGCCTATTCCTGAGTCGGGAGAGAATACAGTCATGCGTTGACGATCTTTGGGATCACGACCGATGTTGCCTTCAATTCTGCCCTCATCTTCAGCGATATGTCCCCAAACAAGAGCCTTATAGCTTCGTGTTGTGGTTTTATTAAAGAACTGAACACCTAACTTTGTTTTGGCATTAGGAGTCTTTGCCACCACCAATAAACCACTTGTATCCTTGTCGATGCGATGCACCAAGCCCACTTCAGGACTGTTTGCGTCGAAGTTTTTATCGTCTTTCATGTGCCATGCAACGGCATTTATCAGCGTACCATGAAAGTTTCCCACTCCTGGGTGCACCACAAGTCCAGCAGGTTTGTTCACCACAAGCAAATCAGCATCTTCGTAAACAATATCCAAAGGAATATCTTCTGCCTCGATAGTGTTATCGTGTCGGGGGCGATCGAGCATCAAAGTAACCACGTCGTTGGGACGAATTTTATAGTTACTCTTCACAGGTTGGTCGTTCACATGCACGAAACCAGCCTCTGCAGCCTTTTGAATTCTGTTTCGACTACTATGTTGAAGCTTTTCGAACATAAACTTATCTACTCGCAAAGGCTTTTGACCTTCGTCGGCAACGATGCGAAAATGTTCGTAAAGTTGTTGATCTTCGTCTTCTAATAGCTCGTCGTTATCTATTGAAATATTTTCGTCTTTAATCACAAATAAAATGTTTTTGTTTGATGATATCGCAACTTCTTTTAAGCAAATTACTCGCCAGGAGCAGGCACTTCTTCGAAATCATCGACGTCATTACTGCCTGAATTGTTGTTACGATATGTGGGTTCAACATAGCTTACACTATCACTTGCACTGCGCATTCCATTTCCAACCATGATAGTTAGCGGTGTATCTACAGGAATTTTCTCGCCTGCTACAACGTTTTTGTCGCCTACCATGATGCCATACACCCAGTCTTTCTCACCAGGAACCTGCTTAGGTGCAGTGAGCTTAAAGCCCATTGACTGCAATTTAGCCATTGCTTCACGGAGCGAACTGTTGTCGATTACGTCGGGAAGAGTGATAGTTGGTGATTTAGAAGAGTTGATGGTGAGGTAGATGATGCGACCTGATTTGACCCTTTCGCCACCCTTTGGGGTTTGTTCGAGGATACAATCAGCAGGCAAGGTTTTGATATAACCAGTGTCTACTACCTGTACTTCAAGTCCTAAGCGCTTGAGTTGAGCTTCTGCTTCTTGATAAGATTTAAACTTAAGATGAGGCACTGTGATGGCTTCTCCATGATGAGTGTAGATCGATAAACCATATTTCAAGCCAAAAATGCAAATCAACACCACGGCTATCATACCGAGAATGTTGAGCCAAAGATATCTACTTTTAAACTTACCTATAAATTCTGACGATTTCATTTGTTTCTTTTTCGTTTGCAAAATGATGTCCACACGTTTCAGATGGTTTTGTTTATAGTGACGTATCTCATAACGAGTGAACAGCAAGAGTGCGTGCTATTATATAAATAGGTGGCGCCTCTTCTTTGCAAAAGTACAAAAAAAACATTACATAACTCATCGCTTTGCAATTCATTTTCTTGTTATGTAAGTCAAAGACTTATGCAGGTTGAAAGTAAAAGCAATGTTATTGGCTTGTAAAAGCATTGATATTGGGTGCAAAAAGCAATGCAATTGAACTATAAAAGCACTGCTTTTGAGGGATAAAAAGAAACTCCAACACACCGAGTGCATTGGAGTTTAATGATATTGTGTGCCTGCAAATATTGTTGCTGAGGCGTTATTGTGTTTCGAAACGATTAAGAAAGCAACTTTTTAACTATGGTAGAGATGGTTCCGCCCTCTGCTTTTCCAGCCATTTGTTTGCTTGCTTGTCCCATCACTTTGCCCATATCTTTCATACCTTGTGCCCCTGTTTCGCTGATAATGTTAGCTACTATCTTCTCAATCTCTTCGTTAGAGAGAGGCTTAGGCAAGTATGCTTCGATCACTTTCACCTGTTCTATTTCGTGAGCAGCTAAGTCTTCACGACCCGATTGGGTGAAAGTTGCGGCAGATTCTTTACCTTGTTTTGCAAGTTTCTGAAGTATTTTAAGAGCATCTGCATCGCTTAATTGATCGTTTGCACCAGGTGCTGTCTTTGCTTCAAGGAACACTTTCTTAATGTTACGCAATGTTTCTAAACGCACTTTGTCACGTGCTTTCATTGCGTCTTTAATGTCATTGCTGATTTGTTCGAATAGTTCCATATCTCTATAATTGATATTTTACGTTCTTATTTATGCAAAAGTGATGAGTCCTTGTATAGGTTCTTGGCCATCGTTGTTATCGTTTGTAGGCTCTTTCTTTAGCTTACGACGAATGTCTTCGAGTGCTTTGATACTGCGTTTGTAGGTTGGTATCTTCTCAACTTCAAGAATAATCTCTTCATTTGATAAGTCTTCAGAATCGAATAGGAACACGTTGAAATTGCGTTTTGCATTTCTGTGTGCCACATCTCCGCCGTAATACTTACCTCTAAGCATCATCTTTTGAGCTACTTCTTGTTGCTTCTTGGCGTTGTTGATAGCCTCTTCTTGAGCTTCTTTCTTGTTCATGTGGTTCTCAACAACATCGATATCTTTCATACCGAAGCCCGTTGCAAGAATGGTAACCTTTACTTTTTCGCCCAATTCAGGATCTACAGACAATCCAAACTTAGACTCATAGTCGCCTGTAATCTTACCCATAAACTCGTGAACCTCGTTCATCTCTTCCATAGTGAACTTGGTCTTTTCGTCCTTATCATCACTAATCTTGATGCTTAAAAGGATTTTCTTTGAGTTATAGATGTCGTTATCGTTGAGTAGAGGCGAGTTAAGTGCATCTTCAATAGCCTTTCTTAATCTGCCTTCACCTTCGCCATAACCAGTACTCATGATAGCTACTCCGCCTTCTCTGTCTTTCT
>ERZ773203.1306-NODE-1306-length-12785-cov-5.622467_pt1 | contig 12785 bp, 7 predicted proteins | sample MGYA00580529_ERZ773203 | MGnify/ENA primary metagenome ERZ773203 (study PRJEB29015, sample SAMEA2738176) | human oral metagenome | biome: human oral; feature: human-associated habitat; material: saliva | place: China | collected 2177 ... | reverse complement strand
TGACCAGGGTGTCAATGAACACGCCCGCCGCCTGAAAGAGCCCCATCTTGACCGGATGACTTGCATCCGCCGCAGCCGCCGCGCAGGGTGCGGAGCCGCTGCCCGCCTCATTCGAGAAAAGGCCGCGCTTTACACCGTTCATCAGCACCGCGCCGAAACCGCCCGCAACCATCTGGCGAAGGCCGAAGGCCTCGGCGAAGATGCGCCCAAATACCGAGGGCAGAAGGCCGATGTTTCGCACAATCACAAAGACTGTCATTGCAAAATAAATACCTGCCATGAAGGGCACAATCAAATCCAGTACCTTGGCAGTTGCATGCTTTCTCAAAACAATCACTGCCGCGATTGCGACCAACACGATGGTCGAGTAGAGCGGCGGAATGCGGAAGGCATTCTCAAAGGCCGAAGAGACCGAGTTCCCGATGACCTGGCTGATGCCGCCCCAGCAAATCAGTGCGGAGACCGCAAAGAGAATCGAGACAATGTTGCGCTTACCGCGGAATTCGCTCTGCGCCGCGATTTCCGACTCCGAGCGCTCTCCCGCCGAAACGCGCCGCTTCGCAAAGAAGTCGTGAATGTAGTAAGCCGGACCGCCCCAGTAACCGCCGTAGAGCGGGTCCTTCTTCTTGTAGAGCTGCGCGAGTGTCGCCTCGACAAAGGCCGTCGAAGCGCCGATGATCGCGGTGACCCACATCCAAAAGACAGCACCGGCGCCGCCCGCCGAGATGGCCGCGACCACACCGACCAGGTTGCCCATGCCCACACGCGTCGCGGTCGAGACAATGAGTGCCTGCATGCCCGAGAGCCGTCCGCTCGCGGGATCCGCCGCGTCCCTGCCCTCCTGTTTCTCGAGCAGCACGGAAATCATCTCCGGGAACAGGCGGAGCGGCAAAATGCGCGTCCGTATCGTGTAGAAAATACCCGCCGGAATCAACAGCAACACCATGAGCGAGAGTCCGATCGAACTGCCGCCCGGCAGCGGAATCCGCAGCAAATCGCCCCACAAAAACTTTGTCATACCCTCTATGATCGCAACAATCGGGTTCATCCCCACATCCCCCTGTTTCTCACTTACTTTTTCGCTTTAACGCGCTAAATTATATAAGAAACATTATACGCCCTTTTTCGTTTTATACAAGGGCTTTTAGACCTCCGCCGTGAGCTTCGCGCACTCCTCTTCCAGGGCACGCGTCACAAGGTCATTCAAAGACATGTCCCTCTGCTTTGCGCAAAGCACTGCGGTTCTGTGCAAAGCAGCGGGAATCCGCACATTGAATCTTCCCTTATACTCTTTCTCGGGCGTCTTCCCAACCTCTCTGCAAAGCGCCAGATAATTGTCAATCGATTGGTGAAACATTTCCTCCAGCTCGCTTACGGATGCCCCGTGAAAGGCCAGCGTATCGCTCAGCCCGACTACCTGTCCCACAAACAGCCTATCTTCATCCGAATACTTAATCTCTGCGTGATATCCCTTATACTCCATCATTTGTTTTATCCTCTGTGTACGCTCCGATTTCCCGAAGAAACTGTCGCACCAGCTTAATCTGATGCCCGAGCCTCTTCCTCCCTGCCCCTTGCGGCAACCGCATTGCGCCAACAATGCACTCAAGTCCTGTTTAGCGAAATTCCTTGGCAGCCTTTTCTGAAACAGCTTTCGCAGCAACTTTTCCTTAGTCGGCATTTCGCACCTCTATTTAGTACCACTTTATGGTTTTATCATAAGGCAAACGGCTCGTTGCGTCAACGGTTGAACAAAAAACCAAAGAGGCCGGGAGCTTTCGCTCCCGGCCTCTTCACCGTAGGATCGTAATCGCCGCGTGGCGATGTTAATTTAAATCAGATCTGATTACTCGATGATCTTAACGACTCTGCCGGAACCGACGGTTCTGCCGCCCTCGCGGATAGCGAAGCGGAGACCCTGCTCCATAGCGATCGGGTGAATCAGCTCAACCGTCATCTCGACGTTGTCGCCCGGCATGCACATCTCGGTGCCTTCCGGAAGGACGCAAACGCCGGTCACGTCGGTGGTTCTGAAGTAGAACTGCGGACGATAGTTGTTGAAGAACGGCGTGTGACGGCCGCCCTCGTCCTTGGTCAGGACGTAAACCTGAGCCGTGAACTTGGTGTGGCAGGTAACCGTACCCGGCTTAGCCAGAACCTGGCCGCGAAGGATGTCCTCTCTGTTGACACCGCGGAGAAGGAGACCGACATTGTCGCCTGCCTCAGCGTAGTCAAGGAGCTTTCTGAACATCTCGATACCGGTGACGACAGTCTTTCTGCCCTCTTCCTTGATACCGATGAGCTCGACTTCGTCGTTGAGCTTCAGAGTACCTCTCTCCACACGGCCGGTAGCAACGGTACCGCGACCGGTAATCGTGAAGACATCCTCGACCGGCATCAGGAACGGCTTGTCGTTCTCGTGCTCCGGCTCCGGAATTGCCTCATCAACAGCGTTCATGAGGTCCATGATCTTGTCGCCCCACGGACCGTTCGGATCCTCAAGAGCCTTCAGAGCGGAACCGCGGATGATCGGGACATCATCGCCCGGGAAGCCGTAGTCGTTCAGCAGCTCTCTGATCTCCATCTCGACGAGGTCAAGGAGCTCCTCATCGTCGACCATGTCGCACTTGTTCATGAAGACAACGATGTACGGAACGTTAACCTGACGAGCGAGCAGGATGTGCTCACGGGTCTGTGCCATAACACCGTCGGTTGCAGCAACGACGAGGATAGCGCCGTCCATCTGTGCTGCGCCGGTGATCATGTTCTTGACATAGTCAGCGTGTCCGGGGCAGTCGACGTGTGCGTAGTGACGAGCGTTGGTCTCGTACTCGACGTGAGCGGTGTTGATCGTGATACCACGCTCTCTCTCCTCCGGTGCCTTATCGATGTTCTCGAAGTCGACAATCTTGTTCGTGTCGGAGGGCAGTCTGGTTGCGAGAACCTTCGTGATTGCCGCAGTCAGAGTGGTTTTGCCGTGGTCAACGTGGCCGATGGTACCGATGTTGCAGTGGGGCTTGGTTCTGTCAAATTTAGCCTTAGCCATTGAAATTTCCTCCTTGGTGAAATCCGAAATATAATCTCAGATTATCAAAATATACTAGTTTGAATTATAGCTTATGCGGGGAATTTAATCAATACCCGCTCACTTCTTGTCCGAGAGAATCTTGTCCGCAATGTTCTTCGGAACCGGCTCGTACTTCTCGAAGAACATCGAGTAGTTACCGCGGCCCTGCGTACCGGAACGAAGATCGGTCGAATAACCGAACATCTCGGAAAGCGGAACGAATGCCTTAATCATCTTGCCGCCGGAGATGTCCTCAAAGCCCTCGACGCGACCGCGACGGGAGTTGATGTCGCCGACGACGAAGCCCATGTAATCCTCCGGGATCGTGACCTCGACCTTCATGATCGGCTCAAGCAGCACAGCGCCGCCCTTCTGCATGGCATCCTTGAATGCCAGAGAGCCTGCGATGTGGAAGGCCATCTCCGAGGAGTCGACCTCGTGGTAGGAACCGTCGTAGACAGTCGCCTTGACACCAAGCACCGGGTAGCCGCCGAGGATACCGCTCTTTGCAGCCTCCTGGATACCTTCGTCGATCGGGGCAATGAACTCCTTCGGGATTGCACCGCCGGTCACGGCGTTGACAAACTCGTAGGTCTTCTCTGCGTTTGCGTCCATCGGCTCGAACTTGACTTTACAATGGCCGTACTGACCCTTACCGCCGGACTGCTTGACATACTTGGACTCGACATCCACCGGCTTGGTGAAGGTCTCCTTGTATGCAACCTGCGGTGCGCCGACATTTGCCTCGACATTGTACTCGCGAAGCAGACGGTCGACAATAATCTCGAGGTGCAGCTCGCCCATGCCGGAGATGATGGTCTGACCGGTCTCTGCGTTGGTCGTCGCGTGGAAGGTCGGATCCTCCTCCGCGAGCTTCTGCAGCGCATCGATCATCTTGGTCTGGCCTGCCTTGGTCTTCGGCTCGATCGCGATGTCGATAACCGGCTTCGGAATCTCCAGGGACTCGAGGATGATCGGATGCTGCTCGTCGCAGATCGTATCACCGGTCGAAGTTGCCTTGAAGCCGACCGCAGCGGCGATATCGCCGGAGAACACCTTCTCGAGCTCCATTCTCTTGTCTGCGTGCATCTGCAGAATACGGCCCACGCGCTCCTTCTTCTCCTTCGAGGAGTTGAGGACGTAGGAACCGGTGTTCAGCGTGCCCGAGTAGACGCGGAAGAACGCGAGACGGCCGACGAACGGGTCGGAAATAATCTTGAATGCGAGTGCGGAGAACGGCTCCTCGTCGGAAGCCTTGCGCTCGTCTTCCTCGCCGTCCAGCGTCCAGCCCTTGATAGCCGGGATGTCCAGCGGGGAGGGCATGTACTCGATGACAGCGTCAAGGAGCTTCTGGATGCCCTTGTTGAAGTGTGCGGATCCGCAGCAGACCGGAACGGCGTTGTTCTCGCAGGTGCCCTTGCGGAGCACTCTCTTCAGCTCATCGATCGACGGCTCCTCGCCCTCGAGGTACTTCTCCATGAGCTCCTCGTCGAGGTCGCAGATCTGCTCCACCATCTTCTGGTGCCACTCATCCGCCTCATCCTTCAGCTCTTCCGGAATGTCGGTGATCGAGATGTCGTCGCCCTTATTGCCGTTGTAGATGTAAGCCTGCATCTCCACGAGGTCGATGATGCCCTTGAAATCGTTCTCCTTGCCGATCGGCAGCTGAATGCAGACCGGGTTCTTGCCGAGACGATGCTCAATCTGGTCGACCGTCATGAAGAAGTTCGCGCCCATGATATCCATCTTGTTGATGAATGCGATACGCGGAACATGGTAGGTATCCGCCTGTCTCCAGACGTTCTCCGACTGGGGCTCAACACCGCCCTTTGCGTCGAAGACACCGACAGCGCCGTCCAGGACGCGGAGCGATCTCTCAACCTCGATCGTGAAATCGACGTGTCCGGGCGTATCGATGATGTTGATGCGATGTTCCTTCGCACCCGGCTTGACCTGATTTCTCTCCTGCAGGGTCCAATGGCAGGTCGTCGCGGCAGACGTGATCGTGATGCCGCGCTCTCTCTCCTGCTCCATGTAGTCCATCGTGGAGGTACCTTCGTAGGTCTCACCGATCTTGTAGTTGACGCCTGTGTAGTAGAGGATGCGCTCGGTCAGTGTCGTTTTTCCGGCATCGATATGCGCCATGATTCCGATATTTCTGGTCCTCTCGAGAGGGTACTGACGTTCTTTACTTGCAGCCACTGACTCTCCTCCTAATTAAAATCTGTAGTGAGCAAAAGCCTTGTTTGCCTCTGCCATCTTATGCATATCTTCTTTTCTCTTGACTGCGGAGCCGGTGTTGTTTGCAGCATCCATCAGCTCTGCCGCGAGACGCTCTTCCTGCGTCTTCTCGCCGCGCGCGCGGGAAAAGCTCGTGAGCCAACGAAGCGCAAGCGCCTGTCTTCTCTCCGGCTTAACCTCGATCGGCACCTGGTAGGTCGCGCCGCCGATTCTCTTCGCCTTGACCTCGAGCACCGGCATGATGTTGTTCATGGCAGCCTCAAAGACCTCGACCGGCTCCTTGCCCGTCTTCTCGCGAATGCGTTCAAATGCACCGTACACAATCTTCTGTGCGATGCCCTTCTTGCCATCCAGCATGATCTGGTTGACCAGCTTGGTCACAACCGCGTTGTTGTAAACCGGATCTGCCGGAACAGTTCTCTTTCTTGTCTGTCCTTTGCGTGGCACGTTACTTCCCTCCTTAATTATGCGGACGGCACCATCCCCGTCCGTGAATTAGATCATCGGTACTCATCCCATTAGGTTGTTCGTGCGGATTCTGATTTATTTCCTGCAACCTGCAGCACATATCACAATCGTGCACTTATGAGTCTATGATCGCCTGGTTCTGCGGCGTAAGATTACTTCTTCGCCTTCGGACGCTTAGCGCCGTACTTGGAGCGGGCCTGCTGGCGGTTTGCGACACCTGCGGTATCCAGCGTTCCACGGATAATGTGGTAACGGGTACCGGGCAGGTCCTTGACTCTTCCGCCGCGGATCAGCACAACGCTGTGCTCCTGGAGATTGTGGCCCTCGCCCGGGATGTAGCTCGTCACCTCAACGCCGTTCGAGAGACGGACTCTCGCGATCTTTCTCAGCGCGGAGTTCGGCTTCTTCGGGGTCGCCGTCTTGACGGCGGTGCACACGCCTCTCTTCTGCGGGCAGTTGTCGGCAATCGGCTTCTTGTGAAGCGAGTTGAAGCTTCTGAGAAGCGCCGGAGCCTTGGGCTTGCGCTCGGAAGTTTCTCTGCCTTTTTTGACTAACTGGTTGAATGTAGGCATTCTTCTGTTTCCTCCTTGTGATAGTGTTCTGCGGTTGCGTTCCTGCAGTTTTTTGCGTTTCCCGGACATAAAGATATGGCATGTCCATAGGGCACGCCATATCAATATACGCTGTATTTACTTGTTTGTCAAGCAGACTCAGGCATCCTCGCCGTCGTCCGCGAGCTCTTCGACCGCGCGCTCCACGGCGTCGCGCGTCTCCTCTTCGGGGAGCACCTCATCGATCTCGTCGCGGATGTCGAGCACTGCCGGATCGTCGTCCGAAATCTCCTCGACCGCCTCGCTCTCCGGCACATCGGTGTCGAGCTTCACGTTGCGGTAGCGGCGCATGCCGGTACCCGCCGGAATCAGCTTACCGATGATGACATTCTCCTTGAGGCCGATCAGGTGATCGGTCTTGCCGCTGATGGCCGCCTCGGTCAGCACCTTCGTGGTCTCCTGGAACGATGCTGCAGAGAAGAAGGAGTCGGTCGCGAGCGAAGCCTTCGTGATACCAAGCATGATCTGCTTGCCCTCGGCCGGGGTCTTGCCCTCGGCGATGAGCTTCTCGTTCATCGCGTTGAACTCGAGCACATCCATGTTGATGCCCGGCAGGATACCGGCATCGCCCGCGTCCTCGACGTGAATCTTCTTCAGCATCTGGCGGACAATGACCTCGATGTGCTTGTCGTTGATTTCAACACCCTGTAAGCGATACACGCGCTGCACTTCGCGGAGCATGTAGTCCTGCACGGCACGGACGCCCTTGATCTTCAGGACATCGTGCGGGTTTAAGGAACCGCTCGTCAGCTCATCGCCGGCCTCGAGTCTCTGACCGTCAGACACCACAATGTGGGAGCTGTACGGAATCAGGTAGGTCTTCGAGTTGCCGTCCTCCGGATTCGTGACGATAATCTCACGCTTCTTCTTCGTATCGCGGAACTCGACCACACCCGGAATCTCGGCGATGATTGCGAGACCCTTCGGCTTTCTCGCCTCGAAGAGCTCCTCGACACGCGGAAGACCCTGGGTGATATCGCCGCCTGCGACACCGCCCGTATGGAAGGTTCTCATGGTCAGCTGCGTACCGGGCTCACCGATCGACTGTGCCGCGATGATACCGACCGCCTCGCCGACCTGCACCGCCTGGCCGGTCGCCATGTTGGCGCCGTAGCACTTCGCGCAAATGCCATTCATGCACTTGCAGGTGAGGATCGTGCGAATCTTGACCGAAGTTCTGCCGGTCTTCTCGAGGACGCGCATCACGGCCTCGGCGCGCTTCGGTGTGACCATGCGGTTTGCCTTGACCACGATTTCGCCGGTGTCCGGATCCACAATGTCCTCGGCGATGTAGCGGCCGGTGATTCTGTCCTGCAGACCCTCGATGGTCTCCTTGCCGTCCATGAACGCCTTGATCTCCATGTTCGGGATTTCCTTGCCCTCGGAGCAGTCCACTTCGCGGACAATGAGATCCTGCGAGACATCGACCAGACGTCTGGTCAGGTAACCCGAGTCTGCCGTACGGAGCGCCGTATCCGAAAGTCCCTTTCTTGCGCCGTGTGCGGAGATGAAGTACTCCAGAACGTCGAGTCCCTCACGGAAGTTACTCGTAATCGGAAGTTCGATTGCGTGACCGGTCGTATCCGCCATCAGGCCTCGCATGCCGGCGAGCTGCTTAATCTGCTTATCGGAACCGCGGGCACCGGAGTCCGCCATCATGAAGATGTTGTTGTACTGGTCGAGACCTTCGAGCAGATCCTTGGTGAGCTGCTTATCCGTCTCCTGCCAGGTCTTGATGACCTCTTTGTAGCGGCCCTCATCGGTCGTGAGGCCGCGGCGGAAGTTCTTGCTGATTTCCTCCACGCGCGCCTGTGCCTTCGCGATGAGCTCCTTCTTCGTCGCCGGAACCGTCATGTCGGAAATCGAAACCGTCATACCGGCAATCGTCGAATACTTGTAGCCGATTGCCTTGATGTCGTCGAGCACCTCCGCCGTGCGGGAGAGGCCGTGCACGTTGATGACCTTCTCGAGAATCTGCTTGCACTGCTTCTTCTTGACGAGGAAGTCAATCTCGGGCTTCAGCGCATTCTCCGGCTTCGAGCGATCCACAAAGCCGAGATCCTGCGGGATGATTTCATTGAAGAGAATGCGTCCGGCCGAGCTGTCCTGCACTTCCGAGAGCACGGTGCCGTCCGGCATCTTCTTCGTGAAGCGAACCTTGATCTTGGTCTGGAGCGTAATCTCGTGGTTCGCGTAGGCGAGCAGGGCCTCGTTCGGGCTCTTGAAGAACATTCCCTCGCCCTTGGCGCCGTCGCGCTGCTGGGTCAGGTAGTAGATGCCGAGCACCATATCCTGCGACGGAACCGCGACCGGGCCGCCGTCAGACGGCTTCAAGAGGTTGTTCGGCGAGAGCATGAGGAAGCGGCACTCGGACTGCGCCTCGACCGAGAGCGGCAGGTGGACTGCCATCTGGTCGCCGTCGAAGTCCGCGTTAAATGCGGTACAGACGAGCGGATGGAGCTTGATTGCCTTACCCTCGACCAGAATCGGCTCGAAGGCCTGGATGCCGAGGCGGTGCAGCGTAGGTGCGCGGTTTAACATGACCGGGTGCTCTTTGATGACGTCCTCGAGGACATCCCAGACCGCGGTCTCCATGCGCTCCACCATCTTCTTTGCGCTCTTTACGTTGTGCGCCGCGCCGTTCTCGACGAGTTCCTTCATGACGAAGGGCTTGAAGAGCTCGATTGCCATCTCCTTCGGGAGACCGCACTGGTAAATCTTTAATTCCGGGCCGACCACGATAACCGAACGGCCGGAGTAGTCGACACGCTTACCGAGCAGGTTCTGACGGAAGCGTCCCTGCTTGCCCTTCAGCATATCGGAGAGGGACTTAAGAGCGCGGTTTCCGGGGCCCGTGACCGGGCGGCCTCTGCGGCCGTTGTCGATCAGGGCGTCGACCGCCTCCTGCAACATGCGCTTCTCGTTGCGGACAATGATGTCCGGCGCGCCGAGGGTCAAAAGGCGCGCGAGGCGGTTATTGCGGTTGATGATGCGGCGGTAGAGGTCGTTTAAGTCGCTCGTTGCGAAACGACCGCCGTCGAGCTGCACCATGGGGCGGATGTCCGGCGGAATGACCGGAACCACCGTGAGTATCATCCACTCCGGGCGGTTGCCGGACTTCCGGAACGACTCCACGACCTCGAGGCGCTTGATGAGCTTGGCGCGCTTCTGACCCGAAGCCGTCTCAAGTTCTGCCTGCATCTCCTCGGATTCCTTCTCGAGGTCAATGTTCTTTAAGAGCTCGAGCACCGCCTCCGCGCCCATACCCACGCGGAACGCATTGTCGCCGTACTGCTCCTCCGCCTCGCGGTACTCCTTTTCGGAGAGAATCTGCTTATACGAGAGCGGGGTGTCGCCGCCGTCGAGCACCACATAGGAGGCAAAGTAGAGAATCTTCTCCAGAATACGCGGAGAGAGATCCAGGATAAGTCCCATGCGGCTCGGGATGCCCTTAAAGTACCAGATATGCGACACGGGTGCCGCAAGCGAAATGTGACCCATGCGCTCTCTGCGGACCGAGGCTTTGGTCACCTCGACGCCGCAGCGGTCGCAAATCACACCTTTGTAACGAATTTTCTTATATTTTCCGCAGTGGCACTCCCAGTCCTTGCTCGGTCCGAAAATGCGCTCGCAGAACAGTCCGTCTTTCTCGGGCTTCAGCGTTCTGTAGTTGATCGTCTCCGGCTTTTTGACCTCGCCGTGCGACCACTCCAGAATCTTCTCCGGGGACGCAAGCCCAATGCGAATGGCGTCAAACGTAATCGGCTCGTAACCTGTTGTTGTTTCGGGCATTCAGTACAGCCTCCTTCTCTTGAAACCGCGAAGTGATCTGACACTTACGCTTCTCCCTGTGTGTCATCTTCCGTCGCTTCTTCTCCGACGTTCACAAGTTCGCCGTCCTGGAACTCCTGCGTCGAATAGCCCGCGCCCGCAAAGTTGTCCTCGTCGCGGTAGCGTCTGGAATCGCCCTCGAGGATGGAGCGCATGCTCACATTTTCCTCGTCGACATTTTCCTTCAGTTCTACCTCTTCGCCGTTCTCGCGAAGCACGCGCACATCGAGACCCAGCGCCTGCAGCTCTCTGAGCAGAACCTTGAAGGACTCCGGCACGCCTGCCTGCGGAATATTCTGTCCCTTGATGATGGCCTCGTAGGTCTTGACACGGCCCACGACATCGTCCGACTTGAAGGTCAGAATCTCCTGCAGCGTGTAAGCCGCGCCGTATGCCTCGAGCGCCCAGACCTCCATCTCTCCGAAACGCTGACCGCCGAACTGCGCCTTGCCGCCGAGCGGCTGCTGCGTGACCATCGCATAGGGGCCGGTGGAACGCGCGTGAATCTTATCGTCTACCAGATGGTGAAGCTTTAAGTAATGCATGAAACCGATCGTGGTCTCGCCCTCAAACGGCTCGCCGGTGCGGCCGTCGCGGAGCTGTACCTTACCGTTTCGCTGAATCGGCACACCCTTCCACTCCTCGCGGTGATCGAGGTGTTCCTCGAGATACTGCATGACCTCCGGGCGCAGCACTTCGCCGTACTTCGCCTTGAAGTCCTCGAAGCTGCCGTTTGCGTAGTCGTTTGCCATCTCGAGCATATCCATGATGTCGTTCTCGTCCGCGCCGTCAAAGACCGGGGAGCTCACGTTGAAGCCGAGCACCTTGGCAGCGAGCGAGAAGTGAATCTCCTTGACCTGTCCGATGTTCATACGCGACGGCACGCCGAGCGGGTTCAGCACAATGTCGAGCGGGCGGCCGTTCGGCAGGAAGGGCATATCCTCGACCGGAAGCACGCGCGACACAACACCCTTGTTGCCGTGGCGGCCTGCCATCTTGTCGCCGACCGAAATCTTTCTCTTCTGTGCGATATAAATGCGGACGTTCTGGTTCACGCCCGGGGAGAGCTCATCGCCGTTCTCTCTCGTAAAGACGCGCGCCTCCACGACCGTTCCGTAGGCGCCGTGCGGCACCTTGAGCGAGGTGTCGCGGACCTCTCTGGCCTTCTCGCCAAAGATTGCGCGGAGCAGTCTCTCCTCCGCCGTGAGTTCGGTCTCGCCCTTCGGCGTCACCTTGCCGACCAGAATGTCTCCGGCGCGAACCTCCGCGCCGATGCGGATGATGCCGTTGTCATCGAGATCCCGAAGCGCGTCGTCGCCGACCCCCGGGACATCCCGCGTGATTTCCTCCGCGCCGAGCTTCGTGTCGCGCGATGCGCACTCGTACTCCTCAATGTGAATCGAAGTGAACACATCGTTCTGGACAAGGCGCTCGGAGAGAAGAACCGCATCCTCGTAGTTATAACCCTCCCAGGTCATGAAGCCGATCAGCGGGTTCTTGCCGAGGCCGATCTCGCCGTCGTGGGTCGAAGGACCGTCCGCGATGACCTCGCCCTCTTCGACATGGTCGCCCGCGTTCACGATGGGCTTCTGGTTGTAGGAGTTCGACTGGTTCGAACGCTGGAACTTTGTGAGCTTGTAGTGCTCAATCTCGCCGTTATCGTCGCGGCGTACCGTGATTTCGCTGCCCGCGCTCATCACGACCGTGCCCGCGTGGCGCGCGACCTGGCAGACGCCGGAGTCGACCGCCGCCTTGGCTTCCATGCCGGTGCTCACGACCGGCGCATCGGTCAGCATGAGCGGAACGGCCTGACGCTGCATGTTCGAGCCCATCAGAGCGCGGTTTGCGTCGTCGTTCTGGAGGAACGGGACCATGCTTGTCGCGACCGAGAAGACCATCTTCGGCGAGACATCCATCAGGTCGATGAGGCGCTTCTGGAACGCCGAAGTCTCGTCTTTGTGTCGACCGGAGACATTGTTGTGGACAAAATGTCCCTCTTCGTCGAGCGGCTCGTTTGCCTGTGCGACAATAAAATTATCTTCCTCATCCGCCGCGAGATACACGACGTCATGCCCGCGCAAGGACGCAGCCGTGCGAGCAGCTTGGTTCCGGCCTCGCGTGGACAACCGATAGCCGGGTAGACGCCCGTAGAGGATTTTTTCCGGGTTATGGACTTCCCCATGCCGGATGAGGTGAACAATGGTGGTGCTCATGTGCTCTTTCGCTATGCGTTCGTGTCGTGTGCGGCCGCCGCAGCCTTCGCTGCAGGAACCAATGCTTTTTCAATCTTGTCAAAATCATTGTCGGTGAGGGCACTGGACACAAACCAGGTCTCAAAAACCGAGGGCGACACAAACACACCGTTGTCCAGCAGCGCATGGAAGAACGCTGGGAACCGGAAGGTGTCAGCCGCTTTCATGTCCGCAAAATTGTGTCCCTCGCCATCCGCAAACCGCACCGACAGCATGTTGGACGCCCGCTGGATATGGTGCGCAACCCCTTCTTTATTCAACGCCGTGCTGACAAGGTTACTCAGCAGGTCAGCATGCTTATCGACGGCGCGGTAT
>ERZ773203.1302-NODE-1302-length-12823-cov-90.745614_pt1 | contig 12823 bp, 13 predicted proteins | sample MGYA00580529_ERZ773203 | MGnify/ENA primary metagenome ERZ773203 (study PRJEB29015, sample SAMEA2738176) | human oral metagenome | biome: human oral; feature: human-associated habitat; material: saliva | place: China | collected 2177 ... | reverse complement strand
GACGAGCGCGAGAAGCGCCGTTGGTTTTTTCAGTGTCATGTGCGTTGCTCCAATGAGTGTCACAGACAGCTGCCGACAGTGTGGTTGCTCCCACGTTGCAGCCGCCAGGGACAACGCTACCGGAAAAGAGGCAACTGACAATCACCAGAGCGCTAACGAAACTATTAAGACAATCTAACGTGTCAATGGGCGGGACCCGGAAACACGCTCATGCCGCATTTCCGAGCCACGCCCGTTCACCGTGTGTTGACAGTGGTTACTTGACCCACACGCCGTTGGCGTCCAGGTAATACCAGGTGCCGCCCAGGTTGATCCAACCCGTCGCCATCGCACCCGAGGAGTTCAGGTAGAACCACCGACCATCGAGGTCAAGCCAACCCGTCACCATCGCGCCCGAACCGTTCAGGTAGTACCAGGTGCCGCCCAGGTTGATCCAACCCGTCACCATCGCGCCGTTGGCATCGAAGCGGAAAACACGTCCGCCGATCGTGGCCACAGTGTCCTTCGGGTAGGAACCGTCAGCGTTCACGTACCACCAGCCGGTCGAGTTCTGCATCCAGGTGCCCTCGGGCGAGGGCTGAGGCTGCGGATCCGGCTGAGGCTGCGGATCCGGCTGAGGCTGGGGATCCGGCTGAGGCTGCGGATCCGGCTGGGGCTGGGGGTCCGGCTGGGGCTGGGGGTCCGGCTGGGGCTGGGGGTCCGGCTGGGGCTCAACCCATGGCGCAGGCGCCTTCGCGTCCTGCTTCACAGACTTCACAACGGCGATCGTCGTCGCCGTTGCCTCGGTTCCGTCGGGTAGGGTGGCGGTCAGGTTCACCTGATCCCAGTCGATAGCGTTACCGCCGGTGATCGTGGCACTCTTGCCGTCCTCTGCCACGTTCAAAATGACCGCGCCACCGTACTCCAGGCCCCATGACAGGGTGGCGTCCTTGAACTTCTTGGGCAGCATCGGCGTCAGGGTGACAGACTCGCCCTCGTCAAGGTCCACACGAAGGCGATTGAGAGCAATCTCGTCCTCGCCCAGCTCGGTGGCGCACACCTGGACGCTCGCCATCACCGGATCAAAAACCATCGGATCCAAGTAGTCGGCGACAGCACGAACGTCCGTGCAGCCTTCCTTCTCCGCCGTCACGAGGCCTGATGCATCATCGACAGTCAGGATGTCAATATCATCGGCGGTCCAGTTGATCACCGTCTTGTTTGCGTTGTCAGGCTTGTGGGTGACGCCAATGTTCGTCTGCTGACCGACAGTCATGTTGAGCTGACCGGACTCGATACCAAAGTCGAGGGAGGTCATCGCGATGGGTTCAATCGCGATGTCAGCGCGCTTCGAAGGCTTTCCGTCGCTCCCCCACGCGACGAGCTTAACGGTCGCAGGTAGGGCCTCCGTGTGGCCTGCCTTGGTCCAGGCCGCCTGAATGTCGGAGAACTTGATTTCAAAGCTGTAGTGATGGACGCCATCGTCAGTGACGTTGCCGGGGAAGTCGACAACTCGATGATAAAAGATCGCGTCGGTCGACGGATCGCGCAGATCGATGCTGGACAGGCCAGGGTTGTCATCGACCTTGAATGTCACGGAGCCGCCGAGACCCTCACCGATGGTCTTGACCTGAGAAACGGTGGGGCCATACATGTCGGGGGCGGGCGCCGCGTGCGCGGGTACGCCGAAAGCGCCGGACGCCACTACCGCGCCGGTCGCCAGGGTCGCTAGGAACGCCCTGTGAATTAACTGGGTCATACTCACTCCAATGTTGATCCAACGAACTATTCCAGCTGGTTAGGCTTGGGGTTCGTAATGCGAACGGTACTGCGCAAATGAATACCTAGCAACGCATTACTCGCTTACCATCGTATAATTACAAGTATATTTGCGGGGTTAATGCGCGCACTATCGCGCTTTTCTCTACCACATGCAGCCATATTCCTTACCACTGCACATATGTTCGTTTTTACACACACATTTTCTCAGCACACGATACATGCAAAGCGCGATTATTCCGCCACTACACTCGCCGGACTATCTGGTCAGTATGCTCACGCATCGACACGTACTGACACCACTTGAATCCACGGCCACACCCGTACGACGCCTATGAGTCTCGACCCGCGCACCCCACCGCGACGAAGACACACGCAGCGCGCAGCTACTGCCGGTCCGACAGCTCCAGGTTCGCACGCACGACAACGCCGATCCGTTCAACCATCGAGTCATCAACCCAGGACCCATCGAGCGCGTCCAGCCGAGGATGCGCCCCTTCTTCGCCAGGAAGACGATCAAAACCGAGAATTGCCCGCCACAGAGGGATGAGTTCCTCGTGGTAAGTGTGCCCATGTCCGCCGGGGGCAGTACCGGCGACGGGCAGGTCAGCAAGCACCTGAATGTAGGTGACGAAGCGCGTGAATTCAACGGAACGGGAGACGTCACGCCCCGCGCGTTCGCGCAGCCAGTCAGGCTGCGTCCAGATGAGCTTGTTGTTCCACCACACGACAGGGTCCGAGGGATGCTGGGCATAGACGATGCGCGGGAACCCCCACAACCCAAGCTCGCGCCCATACAGATCGGTACGCAGATCGGAAGGCTCGTTAACGAAGCGCACTCGGCGAGCGTTATGAACGACGGGGGCAACCTCGGGGCTGCCCTTGTGACGAGCAGTCGTGAGTTCCTTGTGCATCGGCGTGAAGGCGGGGGTACCCACCCACAGGGCACCATCAACGCGGGTGAGCACGTCCTCAACGGACGCAAACACAGACTGCGACGCGAAAGCGCCGAGGGACTCACCGCACACAAACAGCGCAGGACGGTCGGCCTCGTCCATGAGATCCAGCTCGGCGCGAACCGCCCGGAACAGTGCGGCGGAAGCCTCCTTAGCAGGTTCGAGGCCGGTAAGCCAGTTCAGGGCAGAAGGCACGTACGAGTATTGCAACGAGGCCGTGGCGCAGTTGCCGCGCGTGAGGAACTCGAGGGGTTGGACCTGCCACTCGTCGACCCAGCCCGAACCAGTGGAAGCAGCGATGAGGATAACCGCGCGCGTGAATGCTCCCGTGCGGCGCAGCTCAGCGACGACAGCGGAGACAGCCTGTTCGATGCCGTTCCCACCCGTGGGCAAACCGGCGTAGACGCGGATAGGTTCCATGGCCTCGCCTCCGCTCACCTGCGCGATGTCGAGACGCGAGGGGCCTCGCCCGAGGAAGACGCGCCCCTGCCCGCCCACCGACTCCCAGGTGACGGGCGAGGCCGGGGAGGCGGAGCGCTCGGGGACGAATGGCTTGTAGATGCCGCGCGCGGTACGCATGTTCATCTGTTCGGCCTTGTGTCGGAAGAAACCGATGCCGCCACGCAGGATGACTTTCGACGTCAGGAAAAACATGATGACAAACAGGATGGCGACGCCGACCACGAAGGCGGCGGGGCGAGGCATGTAATCGCCCAGGGCCTCGATCAGCAGGCGCCCCACGCGGTTGAGCCCGCCGAGGATCGCCAGGAGCGTCCAGGACACGACGACCGTGCCCGCGGTTCCCAGGATGTACTCCCCGAAGGTCTCCCCCGGCATGTTGACGAGGGCCGCGGCCTTGCGCGCGCGCCGATAGGACTGGATGACGGCGTAGAGCCACCAGACGGCGAAGAGGGCGCCGGCGGCCGCGCGGAAGCCGATCTCGACGGGTTCAGAGGCCCGAATCGTCAAGCCCGTGGCGGTGAAAATGCGCGCGCCGACGTTCTGCACGACGACGCCGGCGACGTAGCCACCGGCGACGAGGATACCCGAGGCAACCGCGTGCCACGCCCATGAGCGTGCCATGAGTGAGGGTGACACACTCACCGCGTACATGGCGAACGCCGCGATCACTCCCAGAAACGACAAACCCATGACGCCCATTGTGCCAGGCACTGACGATGTGTTCAGGAGAGGTACCAGCCCCAGGTTCCCATCAGCGAACGCGTGTCCCAACGCGGAAAGTTACCGATCGGACGCTCCCGTGTGTGATGCCGCGGGAGATGCGAGCGATGCTGAGCAGGAGAAATGCGGCGCAGAGGTGACCAACCCTGCCGTATTCTTGCCACCAGGTTAACGGTTCACGTAGAATAGTTGATGTCTATGTGTGGGAGGTGACGATGCCGCTGTTCGAGGATGATCCCGACCTGATCCGCCGCCAGGAGCGTCAGGTTCGCGAGCAGGCCGAGCGCGCCCGCGTGATGCGCCAACGAATTGAAGCGGTCCAGGGTGTGGGCACGTCAGCAGACGAGCGCGTCGAGGTGGTCGTCGACTCCGGCGGAACGCTCCTCGGCATCGGCATCGAGGGCGTGTCCAACGAGGTGTGCGAGGCGATCATGGCCGCCTACGCGGCCGCCCGACGCGACGCCGGCGAGCAGGTCATCAGCGCCTCGCAGGAAGCTTTTGGTGAAAACTACGCGGGCATCGAACGCATGCGTTCCCTGTACGGCGTGCCTGACCCGCAGGATTCGAACGCCGACACACCGGATCCTTGGACCGCCCTGAGAGGGCACTGACCATGTCGGAGAACCTGTCAGCCGATCCGTCAGCCATCAGGGCGCACGCGATGCGGCTCTCCTCGTACCAGGGCGACCTTGAGCAGGCGTCCGACGCATTGCGGGCGGCCGCCGCCTCCACAGGCGCTTTTGGAATGATGGTCGGCCCCATTATTGCCCCCCTTTTCCAGCTCGTCGAGGCCGGTGAGCACCTCGCGATCAGCGGAGCAGGCCTCGCCCTGGACAAGCTCTCGCAGTCCCTGATCGCGAGCGCCCGCAGCTTCGAGGCGCGCGAGGCCTCCTCGTCGGCGTCCCTGAGCCAGGCCGGCTCGGGTCTGGACGGAGGGTACCGTGGCAACTGACGGCACCAATCCCCTGGTCGCACAGCGTCAGGACACCACGTCGACCCTGTCGGGGGCCGGCGTCTTCGACGACATCCAACAGCTCAGCGAGGCGATCGACAACAAGTCGTGGGTCAGCGGCGCGCTGGCTGGCGTCGCGCTGGGCGTCGACACGATCGCCTACGTATCCGATCCTCTGGGCACACTGATGGCCTGGGGCATCGGGTGGGTCTTCGACCATATCCAGCCCTTCAAGGATTGGCTGCTCCAGCTCGCCGGTGACGCGGATCAGCTGCGCGCGAACGGGCAGACATGGAAGAACGTATCCGCGACCCTGAAGGCCGCGGCGGATAACATCGAGAAGGATGTTCGTTCGTCCTTCCCCGAAGGGTCCTTCACGGGAAGCACCGCGACCGCGTACTTCGCCGCGTCGGGTGCCACCACAAAGGGCATAGCTATGACGGGCGCGCTCTCGGGCGCGGTCGGCACCGCCTACGACGTGTGCGCGGTGATCATCCAATTCGTCCACGACTTCGTGCGCGACGCGATCAGCCAGGTCGTCGCCTCCATCCTGTCCTACGCGGCGGAGTTGGTCGCTTCCTTTGGGACCGCGTTCCCCCTTGTGATGGAACAGATCTCCACCAAGGTCGCGTCCCTGATGGGCAGCGTCTCCAAACGCGTCACTGCCCTGAAGGAATCCCTGTCGAACCTGGGCACCAAGCTGACCAACGCCGATCAGCTCCTGAAGTCGCTCAAGGAATGGCTCCATAATCTCACCCACTCGGACGCGCCGAAGGCCGACGTGGACGCTTCTGCCGCGCCGAAGACCTCGACCGACGCGCCCGCCGTGAAGCCGACAGGCGACGCACCCCACGCGAAGGGGCAGACACCAGACTCGCCAAACCCGCACTCGGGCGATCCGGCGCACAACTACGGCACGTTTGTGGACGACGACGGGGTCCCACACATTGACCCCAGCGATCCGCGCCCGTATCTCGATCCCAAGAGCCGTCCATCATTCCGCAAACAGACAATTCTCGACGTCTGGAATAACGAGGTGAGGGCTGACGGCACGGTGGTCGACCCCGCACACAGAGTGATCGAATGGACTCCGGGCACTTCCCGCCTCGGTGTCTGGGATATGGGGCATAGGCCTGGCCATCAATATCATGATAGGTGGCTTGATTACGTCAATGGGGACATGACTCCAGCAGAGTTCCGAGATTGGTACAACCAAGCTGAGCATTATCGAGTCGAACATCCGACAACTAATCGAAGCCACAAGTACGAGAGCACCGACTAATGAATGTTTTTCTCACGGCGAATTTGAAGACTTTCGACGAATTTCTTGCCGTCTACTCTCAGGGAGATGAGGCGCGCACGAATCGAGGCAATTCTCTTCTCAGTTATGCGCTTGCTAACAGTGACCCTGGCGAACGATATAAGATTGTCGACTTCCTTCTAGCTCACAATCCGTCATTCGCACACAAATCCTCTGATGGATCATCTCTTCTCCACATCCTGCTGGGAAGCGCCCATCATGACCCCAAGCATGACGCAATTATCGCACAGACGCTTCTCAACCATGGAGAGACATTTAACTGTCTCGATAAACGGAGGCGCCTTCCTCTCCAGTATTTACTTCCCCTTCATGAGTATTCTGATGCCGACCTAACGCCCATCTACGACGTTGTTTTTACCTCGGCAGACCCAGGCTTTACAACGGTCGTCGACGGCGGCTTACCATTTCATGAACTCGTGCATTCATTCGCAGATCGACATGTCTTGGCCGAGCGTATCGATGAGCACCTCCGCACGCACGATAACACGCGCATGTAGGAAGCGCCGATGACATCCATCTTTGCGGTCGCACACAGGGGAACCTTCGATCAATTCAAAGAACTGTTTTCCGACGGGGACGAAAAGCGCGTGAGGTGGGGCAAGAGCCTCTTCATCGAGGCGCTCAGCAACACGGACCCGGCGCAGCGCTACCCGATGTGCAACTTCCTGTTAGACCGCGATTGCGTTCTCAACGCCGGCACCACGGACGGAACGAACCCTCTGCACATTCTCTTCGCGCAAGACTCGCGCGACGTCGACCGGGACGTCGCACTGTGCCGCCGCCTCATGGATCGAGGCGTACCACTTGGACAAGCCGACAAGCACGGGTGCATCCCCCTCGTCCACCTGATCTCCACGCAGCAGTACTCCGACGAGGAGCTCACCCCCCTGTATGACCTTGTCTTCGCCTCCCCCGATCCCGGTTTCGACATCGAGCTGACGGGCTCGCACGATACCATGTACGACGTCGCTCGACGCTGGCCCCATCGCCAGGCGCTGGCCGATCGCATCGCACACTACCTCGAGGCCAGGAGCGAGAAACACACGGAGGAACACGCATGACTACATTCATTGACCACGCTGGCGCGGCCATCGTCTCGCGCAAAGTTGTCGAGCGGACAGGCAACATCAAGTGGCTGACCCGCGAGACGCCCATCGCCCCGCCAGACACCGGCTGGCGCGTCCTATCCGACCGCGACACTGATGAATACCTGTCGAATCCCGCGAACATGACCGTGGTCGACTTCAACGAGCTGTGCGAGCTCGAACCCGCCTGCATCGGCATCTACAACCTCCCGGTCGGCTCCGACATTCAGCTCGTCGTCGAACCCGACGGTCGTCGCCGCTGGTTCGACAACAAGACACAGCGCGAGATCACCTTCGGGTAGCGAACCGCGACCCTCACTCGCCCTCGCGCTCCCCAACCCACACCAGCGTCGTGTATGGGATCGTAACCTCCTGCCCAGGCGCGTACCCCAAATGCCGATAGAGGTACCAGCGCAGGTTCGCTTGCATCCGATCCCGCCCAGCCTCGGAGGAACGAATATACGAGGAGCGCGTCGTCCCCAGCGTCAGTACCTGCTCCGGCGTCATGACATCCTCCCACACGACCTGGGTGAGGCGCATGGGCGCGAATCCGCCGCCCGGCATCGGCGGGCGATCGGCCCGGTGCACGTCCCCAGAGCGCATGATGCGCGTCAGGCGATGAACCCAGGGTACACTCACGTCCATCTGGTTCCAGACGATACCCAGGACACCCCCGGGCGCCAGAATTCTTGCCGCTTCAATACCCGCGCGCTCACTGTCCACCCAATGCCACGACTGGGCAAACACGACGATGTCGAACGATGCGTCCGGCAATCCGGTCGCTTCCGCAACACCCTCGTGCCACGTCACACCCGGCATTGACGAGGCCTGGGCGCGCATCGCCTCCGAGGGTTCGACCGCGTCCACGACGGCCCCCGCACGCGCCAGGAGTTCGCTCATCTTGCCCGTGCCCGCCCCGATGTCGGCGACCCGCAGGCGACCAGCTAACGGGATGCCGCCGGCTCCCTCATCCCGCGCGGGCGCATCATCTGCCTGGCCACTCACCACCCCACCCAGTGCGGGCACGGCGCCTAAGAGCGCGGCCACGGCCTCGTCCGGGTAGGCGGGGCGCACAGCGTCGTAGGCGCCTCCCTCACCGACGAACGGGTTCACCTCGAGCGAAGCGGACACTGCGTTCGGCATCGTCTCGTGATCCCCGTTTCGCTGCCACGCAGGAGTGGTGTGCGCGCGCCCTGCCATGGCCTCGTCCCCCGACGCGCTCACAGGAGCGAGCTCCACAGTCGGCACACGTTGTCGACGTAGTGCACGTGCCACGGCTGGTCCCGCCACTCCTCGTAGGTCAGCTCGCGCGAACGCGCACGGTTGCGCTCGTCGTTACCGTGCAGCAGCTCGACCAGGCGCGCGTCGTCGGCGACGAGCGTGATCTCGTAGTTGAGGCCGAAGGAACGCACATCCATGTTCGACGATCCGATGGCGCACAGGCTGCCGTCGACGACCACGTACTTGGAGTGCAGCATCGTGGGCTTGCGGTATAGGTGGATGCGCACGCCCGCCGCGAGGAGCATCCCGTAATACGAACGCTGTGCGTGCCCGACCAGGAATTGGTCGAATTGCTCGGAAAGGAAGAGCTCGACCTCGACGCCGGACAGGGCGGCGTTCGTCAGTGCGGCGATGAGCGCCTCGTCGGGGATGAAGTAGGGGCTCGCGATGGACACGTGAGAGCGCGCCGAAGACACCATGTGCACGAAGGCCCGCAGGTTGGGTTCGTCTCGGAACGCCGGGCCCGAGGGGATGATCTGCATCGACGAGGCCGGGGCCTCGTCAGCTGCCTCCTTCTCGCGCGCGGTGGGCGGGGTGAGGTCGGCGGGGGTGAGGACCTCCCTGCTGGCGTAGTACCAGTCGAGGGCAAAAACGGCCTCGATCTGGGTGACGATCGACCCGGTGAGGCTCACGCTGGTGTCGTCGTAGGTGATGCCGGCTTTCTGGAAGGAGGGCGTGTCGTAGTCGGGGGCCACCAGGTTGTGGGATCCGATGTAGGCCTCGCGCCCGTCGACGACCAGGATTTTGCGGTGGTTGCGCAGGTCGGGGCGGCGGATGTGCCCGCGCAGGGGCGCGAAGGGCAGCATCTTGTGCCAGAGGATCCCCATGTCGTCGAGGCGACGCCGAAAGGCCTTGTGGCCGGGGATCGTGCGCAGCCCGTGGTGGTCGACGAGGAGGCGCACGGTGACACCGCGGGCCTTCGCGCGTTCGAGCGCCTCGTAGAAGGGGGCCGTGTACTCGTCCCACGACGTCTGGAAGTAGAGCGCGTTGACGTGGTGGGTCGCCCGGTCGATGCTGGCGGCCATCTGCCGGAAGGTCTCGGCCGTGTCGTTGTGAAGAGCGACGACGCGCCCACTGGAGGCGGGGAAGCCAGTGAGGGAGCCGGTCAGGCGCATGAGCGCGGCCGCGTCGTCGACGCCGGGCGCGTCGTGGGCGGTCGGCTCGGGCGTGGCGGAGCCTGCGAGGATTGTGTTGACGAGGGCACTGGCCTCAGGGTCACGGTCGAGGCGGCGCCCCATGGCCCACCAGGATCCGAAGATGATGTAGAGGGGGACGCCGAGGAGTGGCCACAGGAAGATGAGGAGCAGCCACGCGGTGGAGGTGGAGGCTCGGCGGCGTTTCGGGACGACGCCGAGCGCCACGATACGGATGGCGAAGTCGACGGCCCCGAACAGGAGCCACGCCCACATCGGAGGTTCGGGGGGCGGCGTAAACATGCGCCTAGTCTATCGAGCGGCTCCGATCCTGCATGGCCCAGCGCTGCCAGTGTGGCGCGTAGGTCGCTCCGTCGCGCGCGAGCGCCCGCCTGCGCCGCTCGGCTTCGCCGGGGTCTGCGATCCACACCGACAGGTCGGCGTCGGCCTCGCATGCGCCGCAGCCCTCGATGATCGTGGGGGCCAGGGGGACCTCGACGGCGCGACCGCTTGTGTTGGTCTCCCAGTCCCAGGTGACGTAGGACGAGGCTCGACCTTCCCGCAGGTCGGCGGCGATTCGACGGGCAACCTCGGCACCCTGGGCGAGGCCGTCCCACCCCGGGTACCAGTCGTCGAGGTGGAGGACCTGCCAGCCGGGCAGGAGGCGCGCGAGGGCGGCGGCCAGCGTGGACTTGCCGGAGCCGGAGTAGCCGTCGATGGTGACGACGGGGACCCGGCGGGGCGCGCGTTCGTCGGGCGTGCTCGCCCCATCCGCGTGCCTGTCGATCGACGAGGCCGGGGCGCCCTGATGCGCACGCTCGGTCCCCGCGTTTGTTCCCACGCACTGTGACGAGGCTGGGGCCGCCTCCCCAGCAAGCGCGCGCAGCCGGGGAGCAAGGTCGCGCGCGGCCTTCTCGGGTCCTGTGGTCATGGGGACGGTTGCCCTCACTCCCCTGCCCGGTGCCGCCGCGTGGGGCCCCGACTGACCGTTCACCGACACTTCAGCCGACGACATGGGTGGTTGGCTCATACGGGGTTGCGTCCCACGTGCGAGCGCTGACCGCAATGACGGCGACCGGGCACGTGCCGGCCTCGCCTCGATCAACACGCGGAATCGCCTTGTCGAGGCTCGTCACGGTCGTCGTGGTCAGGTCGAGTGGCAGGGCCAATTCCCACTGTCGCGGGGTCCTCTTCTTCGCTGGGCAACGCGTCGCGCAATACACCTCATCCACGCAGACGTTGCGATAGTCTGCCCATAAGTCGCACGCAAGATCAAGAAGTGATGGGCGGTCTTTCGTGATGATGACTGCGCCGTCGATCAGGCCGTCCTCGTACCAGGCACGGTAGGCGGCGAGATCGCGGTCGAGATTCCCATCTTTCGCATTCCATTCCACGTCGACTAGGACGCGTCCTTTGCGATTATCGACCCACTAGGAAGGAGTCTCACTGTGGGGTAGCACCTCAATTGCGCGCCATCTCTCGCGATATTCGATGTACCCTTCACGCTTGACGACGTATTTACATTCCGCCCATCCGCGTTCCCGAAGCTCCCCATTGAGACGGTCGGCCATTGCGGAGTTATTCCCACCAGCTCGAAGTAGGAGGTTCGCCGAAAAGCTAAAATCATCCAATACGTCGATAATATCCATCCACTCATCGCGGGCGACAGCGGCGAGAACGCCACACGCATTTCTCACTTCAAAGAATGAAAACCTATCACGGACGCTCGGGGGAACAATATCCGGGTTATCATACGACGCTGTCTGAATCACTTTGTCATCGTAACACGGCCATCGGAGGCGACTGCCGCATGGGTGGCGCCACGCAACACACCCCAATTTAGATCTATATTTAGATCTCATGCGTATTACCATTAACGCATGACTGACGACCTGTACGCCCCCCTGCCCACCATCGCGGGTGGCTTTTCGACGGTTCTGTCGGACCCGCCATGGCGATTCCAGAACCGCACAGGCAAGGTCGCACCCGAACACAAGCGCCTCGGCCGCTACGGAACCATGTCGCTGGATGCCATCAAGGGCCTGCCCGTGGCTGACGTGGTGGCGCCCAACGCACACCTGTACCTGTGGGTTCCCAACGCTCTCCTCCCCGAGGGCCTCGACGTCATGTCCGCCTGGGGATTCCGATACGTCTCCAACATCGTCTGGGCGAAGCGACGCAAAGACGGCGGCCCCGACGGTCGCGGCGTCGGATTCTACTTCCGCAACGTCACCGAACTGCTCCTCTTCGGCGTCCGAGGCAGAATGCGTACCCTTTCCCCCGGGCGCCGCCAAGTCAACATGATCGAAACCCGCAAACGCGAAAACTCCCGAAAGCCAGATGAACAGTACGACCTCATCGAGGCCTGCTCACCCGGCCCCTACCTCGAGATGTTCGCCCGCTACCCCCGAGCCGGCTGGTCCGTGTGGGGAAACGAAGCAGACGAGAGCATCGAACCGCAGGGCCGTGTCTACAGCGGCTACGCCGGCGGGAAGATCGAGCGTCCCCTCGCTCCCCTCCCGATGCTCGACTCCCACCAGCGCCTGCCCCACGATTCAGAAATCGCAGTCAGCGCGCAGCTGCGACGCCAGTACGAGGAAGGCGCATCGATCAGCGATCTCGCCGCCCGCTACGACTACTCGATCGCCCGCGTACGCCGCTACCTCACCCTGGCCAACACCCCGTTGAGGCAGCGCGGAGCACGCCCCCAGGCGGCGACCTCAGGCGACTAGGTCGCGGGCCACCCATCGCCGTTCATCGGCCCACCAGCGCAAAAGTCCCGGCTATCACGCTGACCGCCAACGCAATCGAAGGCAGCGCGATCGCCACGAGTAAGAGGACTGCGTCCGCGGCGCGCAGGCGCGAAGGGCGCGCCCACGTGCGTCGGCCTGCAGCGCCGAAGCCCCTCGCCTCCATCGTGGTCGCGAGCTTGCCGGAGCGACGCAGCGCGAAGACGAGCAGCGAGAAGGAGCCACGCAGGAAGGAACGGATGCGCGACGCGTCGCCCACGCCTCGGGCGCGGCGGGCCCGCTCCAGGGCCTTCCAGTCGGCGGCCATCAGCGAGGTCATGCGCGCGCCCGCGAGCGCGGCCAGGACCGGCCGGGCGGGCAGGTGCAGGATCTGCGCGAGGCCGTCGCCCATGTCGGTCGGATCGA
>ERZ773203.1298-NODE-1298-length-12856-cov-16.312241_pt1 | contig 12856 bp, 8 predicted proteins | sample MGYA00580529_ERZ773203 | MGnify/ENA primary metagenome ERZ773203 (study PRJEB29015, sample SAMEA2738176) | human oral metagenome | biome: human oral; feature: human-associated habitat; material: saliva | place: China | collected 2177 ... | reverse complement strand
GAACTAAATTAGCTTCGACTGTTTCTTTTACAGAACTGATATCTTTAATACCAGCGTTACGGTACATAACGCCAGCTGTAGTACCAGAACCGATAACTAGAACGATTGCTAAAGTACCTAAGATGATACCTTTTTTAGAACCGCCCTTTTTTTGCTTTTTTTTGAACGAACCAAACACCTTATCAAGGAAGCCTTTCTTTTCTGGGGCTTTTACCTTGATATCAGCAAGTTCTTTGTCAATTTCATCGCTTTGTACGGAGTGGGAATCTCGGTTTGACTCCACTCGGCTCCCCACCTGGGGTTGTGTAAAATTTTCTACACCGCCAACCTCATTGTGGTTTTGAGGAACTTGTGTTTGCTGTGGAAATTGATTTGCTTGAGGTTCGTTTGAAGTCCCGAAGGTATCAAACCCGGTTTCGTACCCAAAGTTATTATTAGGTGTAACTGGTGGTACTGTTGGATAAACGCCAGTATTACTCAAGATTGCACCTGGGTATGATAAAGTTTGTCCAAAATGTTCTTCATAACCACTCGGATTAGAGTTTTCAGTCAATGGTTGCACCTTGCCTGTATCAAAACCAGATTGTTGATGTCCTGAATTAAATCCAGAATTTACTGGTTGTTCCGCAAAAGAATTGTTGTTTTCTTGTGTAACGGGAGTTTGTGGTACAGGTTTAACCCCGCTGAAATTGTCAGAAAATACATCATCAAATGAATGTTCCTTCACAACGTTTTCTTTACTTTGATCTTTAATATCAGATGTTAGAGAATCCCAACCAGATGTAACAGGGACTTCTGGTGTATTTTCTTCTGCTGGATGGCTAACAAGTAAAGAACTCCAATCCCCAACCACTGGAACTTCTTCCATTACTGGGGTAGGTTTAAAAACCGGAACAAACTGTAACTCATAATGTAGTCCAACTACATCATTAGGACTCTTAGAGTGATCAAGATTTGTAAACGGAAGTGGGTTAGGGAAGTTTGTTTCCCAATGAAGATCGCTTGTGTTTGCGTCATAATCAAAATCATTCGCCGCAATATTTTGATCTACACGTGTAATTCCTTGAACATTAATTGGATGTACTGACAGAATCATCTTGTCAAATCCATCAAGATTAGCCTGTTCTTCTTTAGAAAACAGTTCCGAAACATTAACATTCAATTCTGGAATTTTGTGCATAATCGGTCCACGTGCCCCAATCAGTACATCATCATAGAATGTATATACACCATCTAGAACAGTACCCTTTTTGAGAACTGGAACGTTATCAGTTGTGGCAGGGGCAGTTGTTCCTGTATAAACTTCAGTGTGTTCTTCCTCTTTTTTAATTTCAGGAGTAACAACTTCTTGTTCAACAACTGGTTTTTCTTGTTCAACAACTTGAACTTCAGGATCAATTTGAATATCTGGTTGATTTACCGGTTCATCTTGGAAAAGTGGTGGTGTATCATTATCTTCCTTTTCAGATTTTTCAGAATCATCTTCGAAAACAAGTACATCCTCTTCTTCATCTTCAACTTCTACGAACACTGAAAGACCGATTGAAGTGTATTTATCTTTCCAAGGCATTGCAATTTTAACTTCGGTAGTTCCGCTTCCGAAATTAAAAGTGTCGCTAACCTTTCCATCATCAAGTAAATATACAAGATCATTAGTGTAATCTACAATTACGTTTCCTTCAGAATCTTTTTGTTTTACAAAAAGACCAGTTAATTTAATCAATTCTGAGATGGGGAGTTGTAGTCCCTCGTCTTTCTTTTTTGTCAAGGAGATTGTTTTTTTATCAATTCCTCGAGAAAGTGAAATATTACTCATCGCTTACCTCTACTTTTTTAATTGTTTTTCAAGACGCATTTGTGCTTCGCTTTTTACTTTTGGTTTGCCTGGAAGTTTCTTTTCAGACCCTTGACTGCTAGTAGGTACTGTTCCCCAGAGGCCTTCGGCTGAACTTTTATCTTTAGATTGATCTTTTGTATCAGCTTTGGTATCATCTTTTGTATCTACCTTATTTTTGTCATCAGTATCAGAATCAACTTCTTTTTTCTTGTCTGTTGAATCTTCTTTTACTGGCTCAACGACTGTCGGGTTTGGCACACCATCTTTTTGTGAAAGAATAGCAGCAAACATTTCTTGATATTTTTGAATATCAGCAGTGACTTTATGAAAAGCAATATTTGCTTTTTCTTCACGCTCTTCTGCTAGTTTAGCTTCTTTTTCTGCCTCAGAAATGATAGTTTTTGCTTTTTCTTCTGCGGAGGAAATAATTTCCTCTTTTCGTTTTTGCCCTTGTTCTTCAGCTTCTCTCTTGATTTGATTACCAAACTCAATCGCCTTGCTGATTTCCTCTTGCATTTTTACAGAGCCTTTGTTGGCAATGATTTCATCTTTTTCAAGTTTTAGTGCTTCAATCAACTTTTCTTGATCATCCAATTTGCTGGAAGCTTGAACAATCAATTCTTCTTTGTCAGAAAGATCAACTTTTTGTTGTTGATTTTCTTTTTCCATAGCTTTGATTTCATCACCAGCCTGACGAAGGGCAACTTGTAGTGAACGAATCATTTTCAAATCGTTCGGGTTGTGATAGCCATCTACTGGTTTTTTATCAGCAACCACTTCCTCTGTGCTTTCAGCTTCTACACTTACGTTAATTTCTTTTTCTTTAGATTCCAAATTTTTACTCCAATCTTGTAATTCGAATTTCACTTTTAGTGATTAATAATTACAGTTTCCTCTATTTTAACGCAAAAATTTTTTTTTGTCAACAGTTTTTGTTAAAAAAATAAAAAAGGTGGAAAACCACCTTTTAAATTATATTAAAATTTAATTTCAAATTTAGCCAGATCTTCTTCACTTACAGAGAATGGTGAATCCATTTCTGGAACTTCAACAGGCTTAATCTCTTCTAAATCAAATTGAGGAAGATCACCGCTACTATTAAAATCGATCTTTCCGAAATCCGGTTCGGCAATTGTTGTTATTGTTGATAGGTCTTGAGAATTTCCGCTAAAATCTCTAGCTAAAACAGAAGGATCACTTTCTCTAGTTGTTCCAGTTGTTAATTCTGAAATTGTTTCAGATTGATGAATTTCTTCTTTCTTGAATGGATCTTCCTTGCTATCAGACTCAACAATGATATCTTCTTCGTTAGGTTTAATACGGTTATTTTGATCGTATGCTGCAACTAGCTCGTCACTCTTATCCTTCAAATCTTTAGGGATATATTGGATCTTAGCCACTGAAGGTGGTTGAGGTGAATTTTTAACAATTACAAGGTAATAGATGTAACCGAATGCGTCATTATCACCGATCTTACGTGTTCTGTGGTTTGGCCCATACATAATCTGAGCTTTTGTGAATCGATCAACGGATTTGGTATCTTCTGATAAACTTTCACGTTGTACAGAATCGATACCCATATCTTGCTTTATTTCATCAATTTTATATCGAGCAACTTCTTTAGAAAGTGATCGCTTAACTTTTGTTTCCTCGGTTGTACCGAATTTTTCAACAAAGTAATCAGCGTCTTGTGCGCTTGCGCCCGGATAAACGATCACGTTACGAGCATTAGATTGCAAGTTTTGAACAAGACCATCACCAGCTTTTTCACCAACAATACCAAGGGTTTGGGTTGCCATCGTAGCAGATACTACGAAAGAACGTCCTTTCGTTAATACAGCTTCAAACTCCGGATTGGCATAATCTTGAAACTCGTCGATATACAAAACGACAGGCACACGAGTGTTTTCATCTCCGGGACGGCGGAAGATTGCACTTTGTAATTGCAACATAATAAAGGAACCAAGCATACCACCAATACGGTCTGATAATCCCGTAGATGTTGAAATGGCTACTTTATCACCAGTTCTGAGAATCTCATCGAAGTTAAGGTCTGTACCAACTCCAGGAGGAGGGCATAATACAGAACGGATACGTTTTGAATCCAGCAAATTCGCAAGGATTGAACGAATACCACTTGTGTGCTCGTATGTTTTTGTTCCGCCACGCATACCTTTGATTGTTGAGTAATAATCGGTATTAAACCAAGATATAATATCACGGTTTTCCAAAACCTTTTCTGAGGTTGTTGATACCATACCTAGTTGACGAAGGATTTCGTCACCACGACCGTTATTGTTTGTCAAAAGGTCATTAAGGTGCAAGAGTGTTGCGTCATTACCGTGTACACGCTTCGCTGCTTTAATAGCATTTTGAAGAAGTGTTTCTGCACTATTCTTGAAGAAACTTGAAGAGTCACTCATAAAGGCGATTAGGGTTTCCTTTACGGTTGCAACGGCGGTTTCTTCTGGCCCGTATAGAGGGTTGAATCGTAATGAGTTGTGAGCTGACGGATCAAACAACATAACCAAATCTCGTTTTTGATGAGGATCCTGAGCTTTCAAGTCATTCCAAGACAATTCGTAATCTACTGGGTTTGCAATGATACTTGTTAACAAGGAGGCATAGCGGAATAGAGCGAAAGGTGTTAAGCTATTTAAATATTGGAAATCGAAAGAAAGATAGTTTGGCAATTCCTTTCTCACAGTCAAAAGATTTCTAATTGACTGGTCAACCAAATCTCTATGCTTAACTTCTTCAATGGTCAATTCTTCACCATACTTTTTGTGTTTAAGAGACTCGTATTTCTTAACAATCTCGATTTTTTCTTCCGAAGTCAAAGAATTGAATAGGTGTCTATCTTTTAGAGTTTTGTCGTATTTTTCAAACTCTTTTTCTTCTGCACGTGTTAATTCTTTTTTGGATACACGATCGATATATTCCTGTCTTTTTTCAGCAAGTTCTTGTATTTTATCAACAAGGTTTTGTTCTACACCTAACAAGAATGAGATGTAATTTGTCTTTTTCTCAGCTTCTTTTATCTTACCAATAGCCCAAGTAGCCTTCGCAAAATCACCCTTTGGCTCTAGAACAATTTGACCCATTTGCACAACATCAACTTTTGCAAATTTAAAATTGTCACTAGTAAAGTCCCTATTAAACATAGGTAATAAAGATTGTGAGGTTTTACCTGAACCGGTAACCCCAAGAGCTAGAAAGTGAACAAATCTATCTCGAAGTGGAACAACAGCCTTTTTCCCGGATGGAATGTAATCATCTTCCCCATCGGGAGTTTCACCATTCTCGTCAAGATTTCTTTTGTAAATTTCTCCAATTACAAAATCTCCAGGCTCTGCTTTTAATTCAGTAATATTATCCTCGCTAATTTTAGAACCAGCTAAATATTCGTAAAACGGTTTCCTCAACATACGAAAGACAATTGCTACTTTAATAAGTACAGGGATAAAACTGATAAATAAACCTGCACCTAATATTGATGGTAGAAGACCGGATAATACGAACCAAATACCCAAGAATGAGAAGTACGGATTTATCCAGTAATTAATCTTTTTAAACAATCCATCTTTGTCTCTTTTACCAATTTTGAATAGGATATAAGATACTAAAGCGAACACAGCCCAAATAGGTAGAATTTTAAAATTTGATGTGTCAACAAGGTTTGCAACTGCTGTTTTGTAAGCATTGTTATAGATTACATAAATCAATAAGAAAATAAGTCCAGATAAAATAGAACTTATAGACCAAACCTGTTCTTTTAGTTTGTCACTCAAAAAAATACCTCCAAAATTTTATTTCACTGTAACTATTTTAGAGCTATTAACCACTTAAAAAACTTCAGCATTTCAATAATAGTAGGTTGAGTTTTAGAAAAATAATGGTAGTAAAATAGAGAGAGAAAGTCAAAAATGGAATTTTTAAGGAGGTAAGTTTGAAAAAATCACTTTTAGAATTAACGGAATTATTGAAGGAAGAAGATCTAATCGCATTATCTCATCTGTATTTGTATCGTGCGATGGATGTTGAGCAAATCTTTAATTTTATCTACAAAGTTCCGGGAGACACACCAGGAAATAAAAGAAAAAGAACTGTCATTAGAAAACGCTTAACAGACAATGGTTTAGTTACAGTATGTACTTATCAACCTAACAAAGAAGCATTTCAGATTACAAATAAGGCTATTGATATCGTCAGATATACTCGTGATATTCCAAGAGAGGTTTTGGATTTTGATACAAAGCAAGTTAAGCGAGGATATTATACCCAAGCTGATTTGAATATGAATCCGAGGCTGATAAATCACCAAGTACATCTAAATCAAATTATGCTTGAGTTTGGCGAAAGAGCTCGAGAAGTTGGACTTCCTTGGAATTATTATGATGAAAAGTTTTTATCACAATATCACGGTATTAGACCGGACGGTATGATTACAATATTGGATCACGATATTTTCTTGGAAGTCGATATGGCAACTGAAAGTAAAGCTCAATTAATTGAAAAGTGGGAACATTACCGATCATTTGTATTTTCTGAAGAGTTCAGAAATAAGTCTAGAAAAATAATCGTTATATTTGATGTTGATAACATTATCTCTAAGAAAAACATCAAAAAACGAATTGACCTTGTTCGACAAACAATAGTTGAAACGTTTTTAGATCAAGTGACAGATGGATTTGATATTGTTATTAAACACCAAAGTGAAATTAATGATTATATCTTTGAATCTCTTGTTCCAAGGATACTCAATAAAAATACTGATGAATTGCAAACGATAAAATACCTTCAAGATTCAGGTTGGACTGTATCTTACGGATATCAACTTAACGAAACTTTAAAAGGTGACTTTTATAATTATTTTGCGAGAAAATTAGATGAGAATGGCAAGGTTGTCAAGTTCTCTGGAGCGCTACAAGAGTATTTCCTTGATTTTTATTTAGACAGGGAGCTCTCAGTGCTTCATCGAGTTGAATTTTACAATAGAAACACAACGTTGTATAAAGAAAACTTTGGTAGGGATATCCGATTGATTATCGCAACAAACGACTTGGAAACACTCTACTATGACCTAGCACTTTTGGGAAATAAGATATTAGGCCAAACAAATATTTTTGCCTTAGATATTAAGAATTTTAATCCAAAAGTAGAATTGTATCACAATCTATACACCTTCGGTTTAGAAGGTGAGGTATTTGCTATAACATCTAGAGATCATTCTCGTAGAGAATTTAAATACAAGATTGGTCAAAAGGAATTAAGAAATAAAAAAGGTAGAGTTAAAGGAGGGAAAAAATAATTGAAAAAAGAAAATAAAAAGAATGCTAAAAGTTTAGCAGAATTAAATAAGATGAATCCTTTAACTAAGAAGATTCTTATCGCTGCCACAACTTTATTTACATTAGGAGTGGTTGCTCTGGCTATATTTAATGTAGCAAACAACAACTCTTTGAAAACTCCAGAAGAGGTTTCTCAAACTGTATCAGGAAGGATTGCTTCATTAGCAAACGCTTATTATCAAAGCGAAAGCAAGATGATTAGTGTGTTTAGCAGTAACAGTGAAAACTTTGAAGCCTTTGCTGTTTACGATATTGGATCTAAATCTCCAATATCTGACCCGGAAGCGTCTTATTATAAACTTGAACCTATCTCAGGAGATAATAAAGCTAAAGTTAATTATTTTAGGTTAGAAGACGGAACTTATCTAAGAAGTGTGTATAATGTAAATAACGATTACATTATCGGGAACTACCAAATAAAAGAGTCAAGTCTTGATGTTTGGCAACGATTCGACAAAGCGCAAGAGGAGTTATCAAAGAAAATCGCAAACGGTGATAAAATTGACCTAAAAGATTACGAGGAACTAGAAACTCTTGTTAAGGATCACGATTATTTAAAAAATTAAGGAGATGTTTTGAAAAAATTAAAAATTTTAAAAGATAAAATATCCGTAAAGTTGATGTTGTTATACGCAACAATCCTATCGATAATTCCATTTGATGTATTTGCGGAAGATCGGAATGTTAACACAAAATATTTCGGTAATAAACAAGAATTTTGGGGAGAATTAAAAACCTGGTATTTGTGGTTTATGGGGTTCCTTTGGTTTATCACAATACTGATGATCTTTTTAGCAGCTAGTAAAGCCTCGGCTAAAGTATCCATCGCTAAAATGTCAGGAAACTCATCCGAGTATCACAGAGGACTTAAAAATTATGCTCAACTATTTATTAATGTAGCTGCCGGTTTAGCCTTCATCACATTCTTAGCGACAGTCCTTGGCGCATACATCTTTTTCAAAAAATAAAAAGGAGAGATAACCTCTCCTTTTATAATTTAAGAAAAACAATATCTGACTGAAATAATGTCAGTAGAAAGAAGGAGCGTATGCTATCGTCGAATGATATACTAAAAAAAGATGATAGATTAAATTCTATTAATAAAATTAGAAATGAATTGAAATTATTTATCTCTAAAATTCAATCAGAAGGGATTAGTGATGATCTCTTTGATAAAATTCTTCAAGGGGTTTTTCTAAACACAAGCGTTGTTCTTGGGGAATCCGTTGAGCACATACCAATATTGAAAGCTATTCACGATGAAAGATTTTACACTTTTAGAGATTTTATTCGTGCAAATAAATTCTCATCTGATAAGAAAACATTTTCCTTCCCGAACTTGATTTTTACTGAAAGTGATGGAAAATTAGAGATTGCTGGTAATTGCGATTCTAGACTGGCAACTGTAGCTAATACGGGGAGACCTAGTTTATTGGTTGATGAATTGGAGTTGGTATCCGTTACAACAACAGAGAAATCTTACCTTTACAAAAGTCCATTTCCATTTTTAGAAAGGGTTTATCTAAAACCTATTGATGAAAAAAGATTCAAGCCGGCTTTCAGAGCATACATTACGAAACGTATTATTTCAGAATTTAAATATTTGCTGAAACTTTATACAACATCGGATTTTATGTCTGATGAAAAAGTCAATTCTATGTTGAAAATGTTGGAAAATTTAAATAATAAAAATAAAGGCTGATTAATTTCAACCTTTATTTTTTTAATATAAAAGATTTCTTTTGAAAATCTGAGGGTTTGAAGTATCCGTTGTCTGTTTTATAAATATGTTTATCCTTATCCCATTCAGCAACCTTAACATTCTCGAGTAGATCCAATAATTCTAATTCATCTTTTTCGAACGTATCTCTATCCCTAAGATGAGCTAAAACATCTGATAAAAGATTTTTTTGAAGTGGTAATAAATAAAAATTTTCAGAGCCCAATAATTCTCTGATTGATAAATTTCTTATTGTGAAATCATTGCTATATTTATCCACATCGTTCTGATCATAATCCCAATATTTTAACCAAGGAACATTATCACCAAGATAATTCAGTATATCAAAGTTTAAAGTTTTATTTTGTGTAAAATTCCATAAAATTCGACCACTCAACATAAAATCACTAATCAATATAACACTATCCTCTTCTAAAGGATTGAATAGAGAGTCTGAGTCATTATGACCATTAACAACAAATGCTATACTTTTTTTATTTAAAAAACTCAACAAATATTTGAATATGTATAACTCGTGAGGTAAGTATCTACTAGGAGAATGGCTAAAATGAGAGGCTGTAGAAATCGCTACAATTGTTTCGGAAAAAAGATCACACTCTTTTTCTGTTGGTTTGTAGAGCTCAATTTTCTCCTCTAATTTTTTATAAATCAATCGATCACTATTGAAATAGCGACCCAAAAAATTTATCCACCCATCTTTTTGAAAAATACTGTTTTTCTTAGATAATAAAATATCTAAAACTTCGTCAAATACTTCTTCAGAGATAATATCTTGATTTAATTTTAAAACAAAATACATCAACAGATCCGAATTGTCGTTAATAGAATACTTTTCTGCAATAAATTTCAGAAATACCTCTGCTTCGTCCTTGTCAGAAAACATCAGAACTGTAGGCTCCTTTGTCCTCTTTGTATTGTTTGAAGTTACCACGTCAAAATAATTTTTCTCAAAAGAATGACTAGATAACAACCCTTTACAAATTAAACTTTCTCTGTATTTGTTTAATACTGTATCTCTATCTATATAGAATTTTGTGTACAATTCAAATCCGGATAAAGAATTTATTTTCTTTTTATTAATAGTTTTGATAATATAATCTCCAAAACTATTATGAAAACTTTCGAGAGAATAGTTTAGAATGCTATTGATTGTCAAAATATCTGAAATTCTAACAGAGGTTCCTAAAATAGGTGTTGTTAAAATTCTCTTCTTTCCAAAATCATAATATAGTCGAACTCTAGAATAACTATCGTCTGCACTTAAATCACTACTCTTATATTCCGATAACTCATCCTGAATCTCTTTCAGTATACGCCGATCGGCAGCGGCATACTGGGGCAGGTTGAAGGAAGTCCCTGGGTGTATTTCCTCTATCGGAATAACCTTTTGCTGAGCGCGCTCGGCAATCTGTGGCAGGGAATTTTCTGAAGTTTGCTTTCCCGTGCTTGCAAAGCGGAAATCAAAAAAAGCTCGAATCCGTTCGGATTCGAGCTTTTTTCTGTTGAAAACCGAGGTTACTCAAGGATTCAGAGGTTCTACCGTCTGAATGGCTGCGGTAGATCCGCTCTTTTTGCTCTCGCGCGTTGCGGAGGGCCCGCTTTTTCCGCCGGAAATGGTCTCGCCGGGCGCGGGTGCACCGCTGTTATTCACTGCGTTCGCCTTGCTGCTCGTCTTTGCAGCGGAAGTCTCCTTTGCCTTGGAGCTTGCTGCCGTGGTCTTGGCGGCAGCGGAAGTCTCCTTTGCTTTGGAACTTGCTGCCGTGGTCTTGGCGGTAGCGGAAGTCTCCTTTGCCTTGGAGCTTGCTGCCGTGGTCTTAGCGGCAGCGGAAGTCTCCTTTGCCTTGGAGCTTGCTGCCGTGGTCTTAGCGGCAGCGGAAGTCTCTTTTGCCTTGGAACTTGCGGCAGCGGTTGTTGACGCGCTGCTCGTCTTTTTCTGCGTTTTACCGCTTTTACCGCTGTTCTTTTCTGCGGAACTCTCTTCCTCGGCAGTGGTTTCCTTGGTCTTATCATCCGTGCCGTAGGTGTGGTACTCGTGGCTGTTGTCGCCGCCGTTCCCCATCGCATCGAGCTCGGTGAAGTTCGCGACCGCCTCGTGGCCCAGCTGATCGGACACATGGACTTCCAGGCGAGAGGTCAAAACCTGGAACACGGCTTTGTTCTCGCTCTCATCGATGCTGCTCGGAAGAACACGCTCCTCATCGGCATCCATGGCATAGATGGAGTCGTAGTTAATGCCGGACTGCGGATCGTCAAAGCTTACGGTTAACATATTGCCGTCGAGCTCATCACCCGAAATCAGCGGCGGCTGGTCATCCACGGAGCCTATGTGCTCGTACTGGGTGCGGTGCATGCCGTTGATGTAGCGAACCGTGACTTCCAGAGTTCCGTTTTTATCGACCGAGGCCTTATAGTGGCCCCCGCCGAGATTCTCGAGATTCAGCGGTGCATCATCCAACTTGACCTCAAATGCGGCGAGCGGCAGGCGCGGGTGCATCTCCACTTGGATTTCCGCCGTGCGAAAATCGGAAGACTCCTCAATATGAAGCTTAAACTTGGGACGCAGGGTCACCAAGAAAAAGATCAGGAGATTGATGAGGAGAAAGGGGATAATATAGAAGAGAACCACATTGCCCGGTTTCTTTTCTTCACCCGGATTCGGATTTCTCTGCTCCTCGTTGGCCATAGGACTCCTTTCCAAATATAGCTGGTCTGTATTTTTTCTCATTCTAACATTTACCGGGGAGGCGGGCAAGAGCGCATTCCGTCGAAACTTTTGCGCTTTGGGGGTGGTTATGGAAGGGAAACGTGTTATAATGGAGCTTACCATGCGCGAAGACTTGCGTTTCGTTGCGTGGCATTTTGTGCTTCTCAGGCAAAACGGGGGAAATATTTAAGAAGAGGAGGCAGAAGAGAAAGCTATGATAAGACAGACTATTTTTCGGCGCATTGCTGCGGTGGCACTTTCGTTTGCAATGGCGCTTGGTATGAGCAATGTTTCGGGAGATCTCACCGCACCGGTTCACGCGGAAGAGGGCAAGGTTGTCCTCGCCTATGAGATGGAGTACAAGGGACAGGGTTGGACCGGTTGGACCGAGGACAATCACTACCTGAGCCGCACGGGGACCTACCCGACGGCATTTCGCGCGGCGCTCAGAGAGCAGCCGTCCGGAATGTCGGGGACCATTAAGTACCAGGTCAATGTGAGCGGCAGCGGTTGGACCGGCGTCAAGGAAAACGGTGCGGTTGCAGGCGTGGAGGGCGGAACGGCTCCGCTTGAGGGGGTGCGCGTCTGGCTGAACGGAGAACTTGCGTCTTCCTACGATGTATACACCAAGGCACAGGTGAACGGCCAGTGGCTCGACTGGGTTACGAACGGTCAGGACGCGGGCAAGGTCGGCGTGGGAACCCACATTGACGGCGTTCGCATTGCGGTGGTCAAGAAGGGTGAGACGCCCGCGGAAGTGGCACCGGCAACGGTGCGGCAGGTTGACCCGAACCGCCCGATGATTGCTCTGACCTTTGACGACGGACCGAGCAAGTACGATGCACAGATTCTCTCGGCACTTGAGGCAAACGGCGGCCGCGCGACCTTCTTCATGGTCGGAAACTTGGTTCCGCGCTATCAGAAGACCGTGCAGCGCATGGCACAGGACGGCATGGAACTCGGCAACCACAGCTGGGCGCATGAGAACCTCGCAAAGCTCAGCGGCGCTGCGGTGAGAGAATCCATTGAGAAGACCAATCGCGCCATTAAGGAGGCAACCGGCCAGACTGCAACGCTGGTACGCCCGCCCTACGGTTCGCTCGGCGGTCAGGCGCGTCCCACGCTTGCGGCAATGGGCTATTCGGCGACCCTCTGGGATATCGATACCCTGGACTGGAAGACAAAGAATGCGGATAACACGGTCAATGTTGTTCTGAGCCAGG
>ERZ773203.1290-NODE-1290-length-12917-cov-14.875525_pt1 | contig 12917 bp, 10 predicted proteins | sample MGYA00580529_ERZ773203 | MGnify/ENA primary metagenome ERZ773203 (study PRJEB29015, sample SAMEA2738176) | human oral metagenome | biome: human oral; feature: human-associated habitat; material: saliva | place: China | collected 2177 ... | reverse complement strand
CGATCGTCACTTCCTACAATATGGATCCCGAAACAGAAGGTGGAGATGCCGAGGACGGTGGCGATGATCTTGGTTCGCTGCCCCAGCTGGTTACTGAATCTTTCGAAAAGTCCGCGGGAGATGCAGCACCGGTTGCCGCCTACGCCTTCTTGGTCTTCGTCCTCACCTACACCCCGTGTATGGCAACGGTCGCCGAGCAAGCGCGCCAGATTGGCGGCAAGCTCACTGCAGCGGCGGTTGGTGTCCAACTCGTGAGTGCATGGATCCTTGCTGTAGCCGTCTTCCAGATCGGACGCCTGATCCTGTGACTGCGTCATTTGTCTCCCCAACCCAGCGTCTAAAAGAGGCGCTGGCGCGGGGCTGCACCCTGGAAGCCGCAGCAGCGCAGGCGCAGGTGTCGAAGGCATTCGCCACCGTCGTCATTGAGGACATGCAGCGCCGAGGCCATGCAACCAGTGCGCAGTCGCTGTGTGCTTCCGGGCTGGGGGCGTGCCACGGAAACCACGACCCGCAGGTTGCTTTGCACTGCGCGGGATGCCCTCTGGTCATCTAGTATCCGCCCGAGCTCAATCAACAAGAAGGCTCCCTGTCGACCTGCATGAAGCAGTGATCGACAGGGAGCCTTCTGCGCAGCTGCTTGAGGCTTACTTCACCCCGGTGATTTCACCGTCAGCGGTCAGTTCGATGCGCTCTGCCGCAGGGTGAGCAGACAGTCCCGGCATGGTCGACAAAGTTCCCGAGATCGCGTAGACGTAGCCGGCCCCAGCCGCAAGACGGACTTCACGGATGGGAAGCGTCCACCCGGTAGGAGCGCCCTTTGCTTGAGGATCGGCGCTGAGGGACATTGGAGTCTTAGCAACGACGACCTTCAAGTTCCCATAGCCAGCCTCTTGATATTCCTTGAGGCGCTTGGCTGCCGCAGGCGTGTAATCAACACCCGCAGCGCCGTACATCGCAGCAACTTTCGCGATCTTATCCTTCAAGGAATCCTCATCCTCATAGAGGGGGTGGACTGCGGAAGGGTCGGATTCTTCACAGGCTGCTTGGACTTCGCGTGCCAAGGCGCGGGCGCCTTCCCCGCCTTCGACAACGCCCAAGGAACGCGCCACGCGCACCCCGGCCTCGGCGCAGATCGCCTCGATCTCAGCCAACTCGGCCTCGTGATCGGTGGGGAAGACATTGATGGCAACCACGGGGTTGAGCCCAAAACCGCGAACGATTTCGATGTGCTTGAGAAGGTTTGTGCTTCCCACGCGTACTTCCTCAACATTGTCTTCCAGCATCGCCTCGGGAAGAGCCTTTCCCGGGGCAAGCTTGTAGTGACCCGAGTGAGACTTGAGCGCGCGAACCGTCGTGACAATCACTGCACAATCGGGACGCAAGCCACCGAGTGGGCACTTGATGTTGAAGAAACGTTCGGCGCCCATATCTGCGCCAAATCCTGCTTCAGTCACAACGAAGTCGCTGTGCTGGCCGGCAAGAAGGTCTGCGATCACCGAGGAACAGCCCGTCGCAATATTTCCAAACGGACCGGTGTGCACCAAAACGGGGCTTCCCTCGGTGGTGCGCAAAAGATTCGGGCTCAGCGCATCACGCAGAAGTGCCGCCATCGCGCCCGCGGCCTTGAGGTCCTCTGCGGTGACGTATTCGCCGGCCTCGTTTTGGCCAATAACGATGCGGCCAAGGCGCTCACGCAGGTCACGATATGAGGTCGCCAAGGACATGATGACCATGACTTCGCTGGCTGCAGTGATATCGAAAGAAGCTTGGCGAGTCACACCGTCGATTGCACCACCCAAGCCGGTTACGACGTGGCGAAGAGATCGATCATTGACATCAAGGACGCGAGGCCATGTGATTGAACGCTCCTTGAGATGCAATTCGTTTCCTTGGTGGAGGTGATTGTCAATCATTGCGGACAGTAGATTGTGTGCCGCGGTGATTGCGTGGAAATCTCCAGTTAGGTGCAGGTTCATCCGTTCAAAGGGAAGAACCTGGCTCTTACCACTGCCGGCGGCTCCTCCCTTGACACCGAAAGTTGGGCCCATTGAGGGCTGGCGAATAGTCAGGGTTGCCAAGGCCCCTTCCAGGGCAAGACCCTGAACCAAGCCGATTGCAGTCGTCGTCTTCCCCTCACCATAGGGGGTCGGGGAGGTAGCCGTGACGACAACATAGTGGGCACGCTGAGGAGCAGAAGTATCGAGTGCCTCGAGATCGACCTTCGCAAGGTCAAAACCGTAGGGACGCAGGTGCTCGCTGGGGATCCCAGCTCGTTCGCCCAGCTCCACCAGTGGAGCTAATTTGGACGCAAAATCAGTTGCAACAGTGCTCATGGGGATAGCTTAAAGCACCGACTCTTTTGGGACCGGGCGGCCCAAGTGCTGGGAAAATGTTCCCTTACGGCGCTTTCTCCCCGGCGAGCTCAGCCTTTTCTATTACGGTGGTTTTGTGGCCGTAAATTTCTTTTCTCGATCGACGCAAGATTCCCCGCGGGAGCAGGCGCAGACCTCTTCCGAAATGCCGAGTGCTCCCAGCGACCATGTTGTCCAAGAATGGCGTGCACAATTGCGTCAAATTACCTCAGAAGAAGGCGGAAACACCTTTCCGCGCTTGACCGTATCTGAGGCGCATCCCGGTGGTTTGGCTCAACTTTATGCGGGGCGGCCCACGAAACTCTCCAGCCTCATTCGAGAAAGCGCTGCACACAAGCGCGCCTTGGAACGCGCGCGTTCCTTGGTTTCCTTCGCCCATGAAATGGCAATGCGCCACGGAGTTGCTCCCGTCCACATCGCGATCGGACACGCACAGTGGGGGGAAGACGAGGCCCGCACCAGTGCACCGGTTTTCTTGCGTCCCCTGCGCCTGAGTCTTGAAGGTGACGATGTCGTCATCACCTTGCGTCACGGGATGGAACTGTCGGCCGCATTCGAAGACGCACTCGCGGAAAAGAATGTCCACATTGACATGGACGAGGTCGCGCACCTGTCCACCCAGACCCACGGTTTCTCGGCCTCGGTTGTCTTGGATCACGCGCGTCAAGCTGCCTCGGTTCTGGACAACTTTGATGTGCGTGAAGAACTGACCATCGGTATTTTTGAGCACCCGGCTGCCCTTCTTCTTCGCGAACTCGATCGTCCCGCACACTTGATGAAGAACCGTATTATTCGCGCTCTGGCTGGGGATGCGGCTGCGCGCAGCGCCATTTCGGGGCCCCTTCCCGAATCGAACCCCAGTGATCGCGACCCCGATGAGGAACGCGGTGCGGGTGACCTAACCCCGAGGCAACAAGATGTTGTCGAGGCCGTCGCGGGTGGTTATTCCTTCATCGTTGACGCGCCCTCGGGGGCAGACGACGCTTCTTTGATCGCGGCGATTATTGCTGATAGCGCCGCGAATGGCCGCAGTGTGGTCCACATTGCTGGTTCCCCCTCACGCACCTTGGCCGTGCACGGTCGCCTTCGTGATTTGGGCGTGGACGAGGCCGCAGTTCGTATCGATGGTTCCAACGCCTCTGATGCGACGCTGGGTCTTCAGCTCATTCATGCTTCGCAAGATCTGACCTCGGTTGAGGACAGTGCAGAGGTTGCGAAGATGCGCGCTCGTTTGCGTAGCGTTCGCCAGACACTTTCGTCCTACACGACCTACTTGCACCGTCCCTTCAAGCAGTTTGGGGTCAGCGCATTCGATGCCCTCCAGGTCCTCACGGACCTGACGGCGACCAAGCCGGCGCCGCGTACTCGTGTGCGTTTGAGCGAAGAGATCCTTATTGAGATCGCTTCTGACCAAGGTGCGCGTGCCCGCGAGCTCCTCCACGAGGCCTCGTCCTTGGGAGTGTTCTCGCGCAATGCCCAGGTGGGTCCGTGGAAGGGGATCGTCATCGGTTCCCAGGAACAGGTTCCCGACGTTCTTGAGCGCGTGAATCGTCTTGCGAAGGAAACTTTGCCCGAGCTTCGCGTACTGATTGCATCTGTTGCCGGAGAGACCGGGATTTCCTCGGCGGTCAATATGCGCCAGTGGTACGACCAACTCGCTATGTTCGAGGGGGTTCGTGAGGTTCTCGACGTTTTCCAACCGCGGGTCTTTGAGCGTTCCGCAGCCGATATGGTCATTGCGACGGCCTCGAAGAAGTGGCGTCAAGAGCACGGTATTTCCATGCCCCGCTCACAGCGTGTCCGATTGGTCAAGCAAGCGCAGGACATGCTGCGTCCGGGAAGCCATGTTGAGGACTTGCACCGTGCGCTCTTGACTGTTCAGGAGCGTCGCGATGTATGGCGTCAGCATTGCGATAGCGACGGCTGGCCGAAGCTGCCATCGAACTTGGCCCAGGCCGCTGCTCTCACTCACGAGGTTGCGGATGATCTCGAGCACCTGAACCCCATGTTCGTTACCGCTCATGGCGATCTGGACATGATGCCAATCGTTGATTTGGCCAAGCTCTGCGAGCGCCTGAACGCTGATCCTGAGGGTGGCTATGAATTGCCGCGTCGCGTCGCGGTCTTGAAAGAACTGGCCGAGTTGGGGTTGGAGCCTTTGACGCGCGATCTTCGTGGCCGTCACGTTGATGACGACCAGCTGGACGCTGAACTCGATCTTGCGTGGTGGGCGTCCATCCTTGGCCTCATGCTTGCGACGGATTCTCGTCTGGGTGGTTTTGATCCTGCGGTCCTTGAGCAGGCTTTGACTGAAGGGCGCGAGCTGGATCGCCAGCAGGTCGCCTCCTTGGTTCCGCAAGTGATTTCACGCCTTCGCCGAGGCCGAACCCAAGCCGTTGCGAATGATCCTCAGGCTTTGAGTGCGCTTGAATTGGCTGTCAATGACCAGCATGCGCTGACCTCGTTGTACGCGCAGTTCCCCTTGGCGTGGGACTTGATTCCGACGGTCTTGACGGTTCCGACTCTTGTCCCGCAGATCTTGCCAGAGGACCATCAGGTCGATGTTGTCATCTTGGATGACGTTGATGCGCTGCCTTTGGCGGAGCTTGTTCCGATCATTTCTCGTGCTTCTCAGGTCGTTCTTTTCGCTGATCTTGCCCAAGAACATGTCGATGATTCGGTTGCGGCTCTTTCCGAGGTTCTTCCGCACCTGCGCATGGAAGTGCGCCCGACTCGTTTGAACGATCAGATGGCGCTTCTTCTTGCGCGTTACCGCGTTGATCACACGGGTGTTCCGGTTCCGTGGACTTCCGCCAGTGCTCCCGTAACAGCGATTTGGACCGAGGGAACGGGTATGCCGACCCCCGGTAGTGAGGCTGTTGAATCGACCGCGGTGGAAGTGGACGCCGTCGTTGAAGCTGTTCTCGAACATGCGACTTCGACCCCCGAGCGTTCCCTCGCAGTGGTCGCCCTGAACTCGCAGCACGCTGAGAGGATCCGCACCCAGCTCATGCGGACGATTGGCGCAGAACCCGGCTTGGCCTCGTTCTTCGATCCCGCGCGCGTTGAGCCTTTCGTGGTTGTCGACCCCGATGGCGCACGAGGCCTGGGCCGCGACCACATCATCATCGCTGTTGGTTTTGCGAAGACCCCGCACGGTCGCGTGATCCATCACTTCGGCGTCTTTTCTTCCCCGGCGGGTGCGGGCGCGATGGCCGATGTCTTGCGTTCGGTGCGCGGAGACCTCACTGTTGTGTCCTCGATTCGCCCCGAAGAAATCGACACTTCCCGTCTGTCCCAGCGTGGTGCGCTGATGCTCGTCGATCTCCTTGAGATTGCCCGAGGCCAATCCGGGGTTGGTATTGATTCGTGGCCTACCTTGGATATCGAACCCGATCGGCTGCTCATTGATCTTGCGGATCGACTCTACGGCCTAGGCCTTGAAGTCGTGGCAAACATTGGGATTCCAGGTGGATTGCGGATTCCGCTGGCGATCGGGCATCCCGAGGTGCCGGGGCGTCTGCTCCTTGCAGTGCTCACCGATGATGACGAATACGTCGCGCAGCCCTCGCTGCGTGTACGCGATCGCCTGTGGCCCGCAATGCTTGAAGCACAGGGCTGGAAGGTCCACATTGCCTTGTCGATGGCGGTCTTCATCGATCCCGCGAAGGAAACAGATCGAATCGTCCAGCTGGTTTTGGATGCCGTCGACGAGATCAACGGTCCCGCTGTTCCCGTGATGGAGCTTCCTGCGAATCCGGATGCTGAGTTCGGCGCGAATGCTTCCGAGGATGCTGATCTCGCGCCTATGTCTGAAGAAGATGCAGCAGATGATCATGCTGGCGAGGCACGTCAGCGTCGCGATGAGTGGGTTGAAGACACTCAGGGCGGGGAGGGCGACCCTCTTGCAAGCGATATCGAGGCCGAGAGTGCACGCGGCGAGCGTCCTGCGATTGCTCGTGGGCTTCCCCTTGCTGCCTACAGTGATGATCAACTCGATGAGATCGCGCAGTGGGTTGCCTCTGATGGAGTAGAACGCAGCGAGGAAGAATCGGTCGATGAGCTTTGGCGTGCTCTCGGCCTGACGCGTCGTGGTGCCCAGACTGATGCTGTCTTGCGTCACGTTGTTCGTAGGAATACGAGCGCCAAGTAATAGGGCAGCTGAAAAATGAGTGAAACCGGTCAGGGAAGTGCGCGGCGGCGAGCACGCAGGCGTGTGCTCTACGTCAACGAGGTGGATGTGCGCTTGAGTGACCAGGGGATCCCCACTTCTCTTGAGGAACGAGTGAGTGATCAGGAACGCCAAGACGCTGCCGATAAGGCTCATATTGTCGGCGAAGCTGATCAGTCGAATACTCAGCGTTTGAAAGAGAACGTGCCTCCGCACGCGCAGGCACGGATCTAAGCGGCACTATTGAGCATAAAAACGGTGGTGGCAACCAAAGGGTTGCCACCACCGTGATGTTTTCAGGCGAACAATCAGTTGTTGTTCTGAGCCTTAAGCAGGTCGCGGATCTCCGAGAGCAGCTGAACATCTTCGCTGACCTCGGGGGTCTCCGCAGCTTCTTCCTTCTTGCGGCGAGCTGCCAGCGCGTTCATCGGCAAGACGATGAAGAAGTACAGAGCGAAGGCGACGAGCAGGAAGTTCACGAGCGCAGTGATGACGGCACCGGGCTGCACGGTTGCTGTGCCAATGGTGAACTGGAAGACATCGTCGAAGTTCTGCTCGCCAAAAAGACCACCGATGAGGGGGTTGATGACCTTGCTGACCAGTGCGGTGACGACTGCGGTGAAGGCAGCGCCGATCACCATACCGACGGCAAGATCAATGGCGTTTCCGCGGGAAATGAATTCCTTGAAGCCCTTAAGCATGGATTTCTCCTTGAGTTGTATTTTCAGCTCTGAGTCCAGCAGGTTTCACCGAACTCGCACGTGTTGCGTGACGCGTCTGCGTCAACCAAGGAAAAAGCCTAGCGAGAAAAAGAACGCCGAGGGAAGGTGAAAACAAGCAGTTTTCCTCACAAAATGCGGCAAGATTTTGCAGGAGTTACTCATTGCGCTTTCAGATTAATAAAACGCGTGGGCGTGAGAACCCCATCGACGGCCTTATCGTGTGCTTCACGGGGAAGTAGGTCTCCCATATATTCCCAGTCAAAAACGCAAGCAATTACGGGAGTCTTTGCGGATATGAACCGCAGAGCACGGTCGTACCACCCGCCCCCTTGTCCCAGCCGAGTCCCCGCGCGGTCGACTGCAAGCCCCGCCACCAAAACGACGGATGCTAGAGCAAGGGCCTCGGGCCCACGAAGCTCTGCGGAACTTTGCGCAGGAAAACGAGGATTCGGGCGAATGAGCGAATCCTCTTCTGTGTGGAGCGACCACGCCACTTCTTTCAGAAGGCGCCCATCACTCTGACATAAAACGGGTAGGAGGATCGGGTTGTGCGCGCCCACAATACCGGTGATATCCGGTTCTTTCTCCATGGGGTAGAAAGCTGCAACTGGGTGTTGGGGGCTTGGATGAATATCGAATTCAGCCAGAGCCCGTTGCCAATTACGCAACAAACGTTCACCTTCGTGTGTGCGGCCTCGCTGGTCACAATAAGCATTGCGGTGGGCGCGAATCCTGCGACGAATTGAGTCTTTATGCACGGTAATGTCGCTCATGCGCCCTTTCCTCCGCTACTGTGGTCATCATGACAGATCGAAATGTACCTGTGCGTCACGCAGTCGTCCCGGCCGCCGGACGCGGCACCCGTTTCCTGCCGATCACAAAGTCTGTGCCCAAGGAAATGCTGCCTGTCGTTGACCGCCCTTCAATTGAATATATCGCTCGTGAGGCAACGGATGCCGGCATCGAGGATATGCTCTTCGTTACTCGAACCGGAAAAGAATCCATCGAAGCCTACTTCGATGCCGATCCCGGCCTCGAGCATGAACTGGAGAAGGCAGGCAAGGACGAACTTCTTGCCCTCTCTCGTGAATACCTTCAGCTTGCGCGCATGCACTCCGTGCGTCAGGGACACCCCCTGGGATTGGGACATGCAGTTTTGCAGGCTCGCCAGCACGTCGGTGATGCTCCCTTCGCTGTGATGCTTCCCGATGACCTCATGCACCCCAACTCGACCTTGCTCAAGCACATGATCGATGTACGCCACGCTCTGGGTGGTTCGGTTGTTGCCCTTCTGCGTGTGACTCCCGAGCAGGCGACGGCATACGCCTCGACCTCGGTCACCCCCCTGGCAATCCCCGAGGGCGTCTCCCTCAACGAGGGTGAGCTCATGCGCATCGACCGCGTTGTCGAGAAGCCCCCGCTCGAAGAAGTCATGAGCGAATACGCAGTTGTCGGCCGCTACGTCTTCGACCCCGCAATCTTCGAAGAGCTCACTCGAATCGAGCCCGGTCGCGGAGGCGAATACCAGCTGACCGACGGTTTTGCTCGCCTGATCGATCGTGATCCGGCAGATGGTGGCGGCCTGTACGGCGTTGTCGTCAACGATCGCCGCTTCGACACCGGCGACAAGCTGGGCTACCTCGAGGCCAACATTGCCTTGGCTTTGGAAGATCCAAAGCTTGGCCCGCAGCTCGCGGACTTCTTGGTCCACGAGGCTGGATCGCAGATCAAGGAGCGCCTCGCGAAGGTGCTGGGTCTGTAATGCGCTCGGTCGCTGACTTCTATCAAGACTGCATTTCCGCTGTTGGCCAGCAACCTCCTCTGGATGTTCAGCTTCCCGATGCGGTGGGTTGCGTCCTAGCAGAGGATGTCCAAGCTCCTTTCAATCTCCCGGTTGCAGATCTTGCCGCATGCGATGGCTATGCGGTTGCTGCTGCCGATCTCGAAGGTGCTCGCCCGGACGCCCCGGTTGTTTTACCGGTAACGGAAGAAATCCGCGCGGGAGATATTCACCCCGCAGCGCTCATTCGCGGTCGCGCAATCCGAATTGCCTCGGGTGCGCCCATGCCGCAGGGAGCGGATGCAGTTCTTGCTCTGGAATTCAGCGACCACGGTGTCGCTAAGGTTTCCGCGAAGACTCAGCCTGCGGTGGGCGAAAATATCCGCCGCAAAGCTGAGGACGTGGAAGAAGGAACCGTTGTTCTCCGTTCGGGAACCCGCGTGGGAGCTCGTCAGGTTGCTCTTCTTGCCGGCGTTGGCCGTTCACGAGTGCTGGTCCACCCTCGGCCTCGAGTAGTGATCTTGTCGATCGGTGATGAAATCGTTGAACCGGGACGCGAGGCGCGTCCGGGAACGGTTTTTGACGCCAATGGTCACGCGCTCTCAACTGCTATTGCTGACGCGGGAGCCCAGACTTTCCGCGTGTCTGCGGTACCTGACGAGCGCTCGGTTCTGCGTGAAACGATTGAAGACCAGTTGGTGCGCGCTGACCTGATTTTGACGACCGGCGGTATTTCTTACGGCAGTGGTGATACTGTGCGCGAAGTTCTCTCCGCGCTGGGCACGGTTCGCTTTGACTCCGTTGCGGCTTGGCCCGGGCACATCCTCGGTGTTGGTACCGTTGGTGGAGATGACCAGGGCCGTGCGGGAACGCCTATTTTCTGCCTCCCCGGTGACCCGGTTTCTGCCCAGGTATGTTTCGAGGTCTATGTGCGTCCCGCTCTGCGTCACATGCAGGGTTGGACTGTGCTCAATCGTCCCAGCGTTCAAGCGCGAGTGGACCGCTCGTGGTACTCGCCTCGCGGACGCCGTGAATTTGTGCGCGTGCGTCTGGTGGGCGACCCCCACAGTGGCTATCAGGCGAAGGTTATGGGGGCCCCGGCCTCGTTGCTGCTGTCTGCATTGGCCGACTCCAACGCTCTCGCGGTTGTCCCCGAAGACGTGACGAATGTGCGCGTTGGGGATACCCTGCGCTGCATGGTTTTGGACTAATAGGGACCGCGGATGAATCTGCGTTCGCTTTTTACGCCGACTCAGGTGTGGGGCCGCGACCCTTCATTTTTCAGCGTCCAGATTTCGGATCCGGTCGAAGAGGGCTTTCTCCATGAGAATCCTGACGCCCCTCACCGACCAAAAATTGCGACGATCCGCCCACTATTGGGTCATGATCATTCACGCGTCGATACGGTTCGTCGGGCCAATGCTCCGTGGCTAACCCCGTGGGATGCGACCTTGCCTGCGGGCGCCCGGGAAGAGCTACCGACGCTGTGGGAGTACATGCGTCGTGCGGACCGTGACCAGCGCGAGGGACATTCCTTGATTTTGATGCCCGAATTTGATGGGTGCCCGGTTGGACAATTCACGCTATCTCAGGTCCAGTGGGGTGCGATGAGCCAGGGTGTTTTGGGGTACTGGGTTGCTCAGGAAGCATCACGTATGGGGCTTGCATCTTTGGTGGTCGCCTACATGATGGACCTCGTGATTGGGGAGCTGGGTCTGCATCGCATTGAGGTCAATGTGCGCCCTGAAAATGAGCGTTCTTTGGGATTGTGTCGCAAATTAGGTTTGCGCGAAGAGGGGTATCGCGAGCGCTATATGAATATCGCGGGTGTGTGGGCCGATCACGTGAGTTTTGCGATGGATGCTGAATCTCTTCCCGAGGGCGGCATGCTTGTGTCCTTGTATGGCAAGGGGCTTCGCTAGCCAATATTGGGGCAGGTGTGACAACTGTGAATGGTGTTGCGATCTTCAGGTTTTCTTCTGCTATCGATTAAAGACACGCGCCCGCACTAGCTGCTGATTGTAGCCTCGACGTTTTAGCGTGGGGGAGTGGTGTATGGCGGAGTTTTAGTTGCGATAGCAGTCCTTGTGAGCGTAGCGACCCTTCCATACCTCATTGCTCGTCGAAGCGCGATGATGCAGTCCCGAGAGAACGATCGCTTCTCTCCCAGCTTGCGTCTCGTCGAATCGACTAGCGTCACTTCTATCGATCATTGCGCCTCCGAGTCGCCCAGACTTCTCAGTGGCACACGTCCCGTTCAACGAAGGAGCTCACCAGTGGCACACAATGCTCCAGTCATTTCCGTCGAGGCCGCCCGTGCACGCAGCCGCGGAGTGCGTGAGATTTCTGCGTTGCGTGCGCGCCGTGCCGCTCGCTTGAGTGCCGAGGCCGCAGCCGCTAGGCGCCGCATGCTCCTTGTTGCGGTGGCGGGGCTTGCGACCTTGATTCTTGCGGGTTCAGCCGCTGCGACTTCGCTGTCGTGGATCTGGCCAGTTGTTCCTTTTGCTCTGGGGCTTGCCACGATTGCTTTTTCGCGCGCATGTGCTGTGCGCTCCCAGCGGATGGGTGAAGAAGAAGTTGCCCAGCTCCACCGTCTGCGCGATCAGCTCTCGCGATCGACGAGTGAACCCAAGGTGAGTGTTCAGGCCGAGGTCCTGGAAGCCAAGCAAGAGGCCGAGGCTGAGGCTACCGATTTGCTTGACTCTGAGGAACCCGCCGTCGAAGTGCCTGCGGAAGCTTCGCTCGAGGAAGCGTCGGCGCAGGAAAGCCCCGACGCTCAGGTGAGTGTGGCCTCGGAAATTCAAGAAGAGGTTCCCGCGCCGGTTGAGCGTCGCACGTGGACCCCGGCTGCGATCCCCGCACCGACCTATGCAATGCGCGCTCGTTTGAGCGGCCGAATTGTCCACCCCGATACGGATATCCGGGGAATTCCACGAGTAGATGCTCGCATCCCTGCTCGTCCGATTGCAGCTGGTCCTGTGGCGCAGGATGCGCGCTCGACTGAAGAAGTTGTCGCCTTCGAGTCGGTCGTGCTGGACGTCGAGGCCGCACTGGATTCTCGCATCGCGCAGTAGTCGCGCCCCGGGGCTTTTCGTGGGCTCCGTTTGGCCAAATTGACTTCTCCCGCTATGATGGTGAGGTCCTTGGGGCTATGGCGCAGTTGGTAGCGCGTCTCGTTCGCAATGAGAAGGTCAGGGGTTCGAATCCCCTTAGCTCCACAAGTTGGGCCGGGTTTTAAACCCGGCCCTTTTTGTATGTGCTGTGCGAGCGTGTTCAGCTGTGATGATCAAGATGGTGTCCGGCTTACTTCGTACTGATAAAAAGTCTCGGCCGCCTCCTGAGGAAGCGGCCGAGACCCTGACTAATTTCGAGAGCGTGGAATCAGTCCTGCCAGTAATCCAGTTTCTGGGTGATTCCAATGGTGGAAGCCCGGAAGCTGGGGTTAAGTCCCTGCTTGCGCTGCATCTGGTAGTCCTTTGCGCATCGGATGGCCTTATTGCCCAGGATCACGATGACAGGCAGGTTGATGAGCGCCATCAACCCCATGAGGATGTCGCCGATATTCCATGCGACCGAGAACTCCAGCAGTGCGCCTGCAAACACCAGCAACGAGGCCACCGCGCGGAAGATCGTGAGGACCCAGTGCGGGGTGGGCTTGTCGCCGAAGAGGAAGCGCAAGTTGACCTCGGCGTAGTAGAAGTTGCCGACCAGGGTGGTGAAGCCGAAGAGCAAGAGCGCGAAGGTCGTGAAGGGGCCTGCGAAGGAACCGATTGTCGTCGCCATTGCGTTTTGGACCAGCGGTGCGCCCTTCAGGTCACCCGTAATCTCAATGTTCGACGAAAGAATCACGAAAGCGGTGATGGTGCAGATGA
>ERZ773203.1279-NODE-1279-length-12951-cov-2.909817_pt1 | contig 12951 bp, 13 predicted proteins | sample MGYA00580529_ERZ773203 | MGnify/ENA primary metagenome ERZ773203 (study PRJEB29015, sample SAMEA2738176) | human oral metagenome | biome: human oral; feature: human-associated habitat; material: saliva | place: China | collected 2177 ... | reverse complement strand
GCACCATATCCTCCTAACTACCGCCCATACTATCAAAATGAGTACGAAAGATTTGATAGATTTCAGCGTGGTTACCGTGGAGGCTACTATAACGACGATGACTACGACGATGGTTTTGAGCGTGGATATAGACGTGGCTATAAGGATGCCAGAAGAGATTATAGGCTAGGTAGATAATCTTATCTAGCCTTAACTTTAGCTAGCTCTTTTCTAATAAAAAAGTTTTTTTACAAATAACAAATCAAAAGCAATGCATATATAAAACTGCTATAAACAAATTCGAGACATTAAGTAAAAAATATAAAACCTGTGGATATGGCAACATCCTAACTATCCAAATTTTTCTTTCGACAAAAGTGCAATAGGTACCATCATAAATAAACTAGAGCAAGATCACGAAATTTTAAAAGAGATAGCAAGCAATATTAGCAGAAACGATCTTTTAAAAGCGCAAATTAACGCCATAGAAGATGAGATCTTTTACTCATCTCTCATAGAGGGCGAGAAACTAAAAAGATCAGGCATTCGCTCATCGGCAAAAAAGAGACTAGATGAAAATTTTGACTGGCTAGCCGACACTCATGCGACTAGACACAGTGATAATCTAGTCTCGCTAATGCTTGAAGCAAATTTAAACAAAGCTCCTATGAACTTCGAGCGGCTACATGGCTGGCACAATGCCTTGTTTAAATATAGCCATAGCAAAATTTACAAGATAAAAAGAGCTAAATTTAGAGATGATGAGATGAGTGTCGTCTCAGGCTCACAAGAGAATGTGCAAATCCACTACGAAGCCTTGCCAGCAGAGCGCGTAGAGGATAAAAAATTTTTAAATTTTATCAATAAAAATTACGAAAACGCCTATGTAAAAAGTGCCTTAGCACACCTTTGGTTTGCGATCATCCATCCTTATGATGACGGCAATGGACGCATGGCAAGGGCTTTGGCGCACTACTGCTTAGCTACTGAGAGCATTGAGCCATTTTCAATATCGAGCATTATTTATGCAAATAAAAAAGATTATTATAAAATTTTAGAGTAGACGACAAAGCTTGAAAATAATTTAAATTTTGACTTCACAGCGTGGATAAAGTGGCATTTAGAGGCGGCAAATAGCGCCATAAAACAAGCTATAAGCTCATTAAAAAGATAAAATTTCTATCAAATTTAAGAGCCAAAGCTCTTAAATTTTATCTTTACTTAGGATTTTTGCGAGCTGCTCTTTGATCTCATCATCAAATTCACTAACACTTATCACGCCCCTGCTCTCGCACATCTTAGCGTCATTTACCTCGCAGTAGCCACTCAGCGCGTTTTTGTATCCACCCCTTATGCAGGCCTCTCTATCCTCTAAAAATCCAGCCCCGCCAAGGATGAGCATGCCAAGGTCAAAGCCGATCTTAAATTTCGCACTCGCTGAGCTTTTTATCCAGCTTAAAAATATCTCATCATACCTTAGCCCAAGCGCTCCAACGCCATCTGGCACGACCAAGATATCCACGCCATAAAGGCTCTCAGCGTAAATTTCAGGATGAAGCCTGACGCCAAATTCATCGACTATCTCAGGCTTTAGGGCGTAGGTTTTGATGTTAAAACCTTCAAATTTATGCAAAAAATCATAAATTCTGGCAAAGCTTAACAAATTTATCTTGTCAAACATCAAAATGCCAACTTTCATGCTAGCTCCTTTTAATGAAGTGCCTCATTTAGCTTGATCGCCCTTTTGCTCGCACTTGCAGTGATCTGACCTGTTTGGCTATTTTGTCTAAAATGAAGCCCATTTAGCCCGCCAAGCTCGAGCGCTTTGTAAATTTCAGCTTCAAATTTAAAGCTAGGATTTAGCTTAGCTAGCTTTTCGCGCTCACTTGCCGAGATATAGACCTTTGTGCCCTCAAGCACCGCTATACCAGCATCCACGATGCAGTTATCACCAAGAGGCACGCCTGTGACTGAGTTTGCGCCAAGCAAGCAGTGTTTGCCGATGCTTACAGGATTGCCATTTGTGCCGCTTAGCACGCCAAGTATGCTAGCTCCGCCTCCAACGTCACTGCCCTCGCCCACGACGACAGAGCTGCTGACCCTGCCCTCTACCATCACGCCGCCAGTCGTGCCTGCGTTAAAGTTGATGTAAGCAGCGCCCGGCATGACGACTGTGCCAGGATGCACAGCAGCGCCCATGCGAACCTTGGCAGCGTCTAAAATTCTCGTATTGTCAGCTGGGATGATGTGACTTAAAAATCTTGGGAATTTATCCACGCTCACGATCGCTGGATACTCGCCAAACATCTTTAGAGAAATTTCATTTTCTCTTAGCCACTCAAGCTCGATTGGGATATTTTGGCTAGTCCATGCGACATTTGGTAGCACTCCAAAGGCTCCATCAAGCACGATCGTCCTAGGTGCGACCTTGCCAAGAGAGATCAAGTAGAGCTTGAGATAGACGGCCTCCACGCTAAGTGGCTTTGCGTCATCGAATAAAAATACAAGCTTAAATTTATTCTCATTTAGCTCAAGATCGTCCTCAAATGCCATCTTCACAGCGTGTAAATTCTCCACGTTTTTATGCGATTTTATATCTTTTTCAAAGACGCTAAAGAGCTTGCTAGCCTTTTTTGCTACCTTTGGCGTGAGATCAGTCACGAACTCGTGAGCGCTAAAATCAACCTCAACATCGCACTTTTGCAAGGCGTAGATAAAAGCAGCTGCGCTTAAAAAGCTCTCTTTATAATTTACAACGGCGTAACTTGCTTGCAAAATTTTGTCGCTATTTTTTTGTCCGCGATCGACCCTTGCGATGCCAAAAGCAACTGGATCTTTGTAGCCATCTTTTTTTCTAAATTCTTCAAAAAATTCCTTAAATTCATTTGCGTCTTTGAACTCTTTAGACATCTATTCTCCTTTAAATTTTTTCTTAGTCTAGCCAAAAATGGCTAAAAATTTTATGATTTTGGATGTTTAAAAAGTTGATAAAACTAAAGTCCAAGCGACTGCTGCAACGCATAGCTTATAAATTTGCTGTTTTGGGCGCAAAACCTAAGACAGCAAAATTTAATAATTTAAAAAACTCTAGCGCCTCTTAGATCGATTAAATTTATCTACCTAAAAAATTTTCATTATTTTTTGCAAAGCTTGAAAATCTCAAATTTATCTAACTTTTAATGCATAAATTTAAAGATTTAAGAGTTTAGCACTCGCTGCTAAGCTCTAAATTTTCTAAACAAAGTGGCTTTTCACCCTCAAAGATTACCCCTATACCATAAGGCTCGCAGATATCAAGCTCGCCCTCAGCAAATCTCATCAGCCACTGCTTATCGTGCGCATAAAAGGTGCATTGTGGCGAGCTAAATGGCAGGTCGCAAACTGACACGTCAAGCAAGCTAAGCTCGTCCTTGCTCAAAAAGCGCCCTCGCCTAAGCTCATCTTTTAAAAAGATAAGCGCCTCTTTTATATGCCGGTCAATATCGCTGGCGATGCGCTCTACTAGCAAAATAGTCTCATCATCCACGTCTGCCCATCTGTGCTAACGAGGCAAAACGCTACCTGACCAAAATTTTCGCTCATTAGCTTCATCTCCGCATACCAGATAAAGCCATCATCTGTTGCAACTTTTTCAAGCTCGCCAAATTTCAAAGTCATTTTTTATTCTCATTTTTGTAGTTTTGCCACTCTTATGAAAAAGAGCGAAATTTAAGTAAATCTGTCGTGATTTAAAATAGAGATAGCTTGTAAATTTGTCCTTTTAGCATAAAGCAAAAGCTAAATTTACAAGCAAATTTTCAGTTTTTCTCGCTACTTAAAAGCAAAATTTCTCATCAGTGCCATTTTGCTTGCGCATAGCTTTAAAGTTAGCGAGATTGTCCTTATCTAAAAAGTAATCTTTCTCTTTTTTATTGCGCGCTTCAAGCTTTTCTATGCCTTTTGCAAGGGCTGCTTTTCTATCTTCGTGAGGCGAGCTAAATTCTGGCGAAAACATCGCTTCATAGGCATTTTTCTTAGTCCATTCAAGCGCTTTATCAGCGATCTCTTGTTGCTTTTTGATATCGCAAAACGCATAAGGATTGACCACGTCGCCAACAAGCTTCATAAACGCCCCTATCGCAGCCACCACGTCAGTAAATTTCTCGCCCTCCATGTCTATAACGCCTCTTAGCAAGATCGCGCGGTTTTTTGCCGCATAAAACCAAAATACTGCATCATCGCGAAGTCCAAGATCATAAGCGCGAGCTGAGAGAACAAAAAGAGTTATCGGAGAGACCATTTGTGGAGCGTCTTGCACGATCTTTTCAGCCTTTTTAAAGTCCTCTTCTTTGTTACTTTTTAAAAGCTCATCTATCTTGTCATAGACCTTGACGTACTCCACCTTACCAGCATTTGCTGAGTAGTAAGGCGTGACGTAGATGTCGATACTTCTTACTTTGCCATCGTTTGCAAAGCCACATACCACTCCAAAAAGTAGCGCCGTAAGTAGTGATAAAATTTTCATTTTAGCTCCTTGGTTTAAAATTTTTATTATTTTAACTAAAAGCAGTTGAAAGGTTGGAGTAAATTTGAAAGAAAGCCCGCAAATTTAAAGCGGACTTTGAATATTAGTTTTTAAAACTATGGATAGGTGCTGGAATTTGTCCGCCACGAGCGATGAAGTCGGCACTTGAAGCTTTATTTATCTTCATCACAGGCGCTCTTCCTAAAAGGCCGCCAAACTCGATCATATCGCCCTCACGTCCAAGAGGTATGATACGAACGGCCGTTGTTTTTTGATTTATCACGCCGATAGCCGCCTCATCAGCGATCATCGCAGCTATACTCTCGCTTGGCGTGTCCGCAGGTATGGCGATCATATCAAGCCCCACCGAGCATATCGCAGTCATAGCCTCTAATTTTTCTAAGTTTAACGATCCCGCGCGAACCGCAGCTATCATACCCTCATCTTCTGAGACTGGAATAAATGCACCGCTTAAGCCGCCCACTTGATTGCACGCCATGACGCCGCCTTTTTTGACCGCGTCATTTAGCAGGGCAAGTGCAGCAGTCGTGCCGTGCGTACCGACAGCCTCAAGCCCCATCTCCTCAAGCACGCGAGCCACCGAGTCGCCCACAGCAGGCGTTGGAGCAAGAGAGAGATCGACGATACCAAATTTCACTCCAAGGCGCTCGCTCGCCATTTGACCAACGAGCTGACCGATACGAGTGATCTTAAACGCCGTCTTTTTCACAGTCTCAGCCACCACATCAAAGCTCTCGCCACGCACCTTTTCAAGCGCTCTTTTTACGACGCCTGGGCCTGAAACGCCGACATTTATCACCACATCAGCCTCGCCCACGCCGTGAAATGCACCTGCCATGAAAGGATTGTCCTCGACTGCGTTTGCAAAAACAACAAGCTTCGCACAGCCCATCTCTGATGCCGCCGCCGTCTCTTTTATGATGCGTCCCATGTCACGCACTGCGCTCATATTTATACCACTTTTTGTTGAGCCGACATTGACGCTTGAGCACACTTTTGCAGTTTGTGCGAGTGCTTGCGGGATAGAATTTATCAAAATTTCATCGCCCTTTTGATAGCCCTTTTGCACTAGAGCCGAAAAACCACCTATAAAATCAATACCAACTTCAATAGCTGCCCTATCAAGCGTCTTTGCGATCATCACATAGTCTTTTGCATCCGTTGCGGCGCCGATTATCGAGATAGGCGTCACGCTCACTCTTTTATTGACGATTGGTATGCCTAGTTCAGCAGAAATTTCGTTGCCCACTCTAACTAGGTCTTTGGCTTTAGTGGTGATTTTTGCGTAAATTTTGTCGCAGGCTTTATTAATGTCAGGATCGATGCAGTCAAGCAAACTAATGCCCATCGTGATCGTTCTGATGTCAAAATTTTGCTCCTCGATCATCGAGATCGTTTCGGTTACATTTTTGATATCCATCTTTTGTCCTTAAATTTTGTGCATCGCATCAAAAATGGCTGAGCTTTGAATATTTATCTTTACTTTTAGGCTCTCTCCAAGCTTATCTAGCTCCGCTCTTAAGGCTGTAAAGTCCTTATTTTCATCGCTTGAAACCACCGCCATCATCGTGAAAAAGTCGCTCAAAATAGTCTGGCTTATATCATCTATGTTTAGCCCTAGCTCGCTAAGCTTTGCTGAGACGCCAGCAACGATGCCAACTCTATCTTTTCCGACTACGGTTACGATCGCTTTCATCTTTTCTCCTGTTAAATTTTCTTTTTAATGATTGTATTTTGGCTCCAAAATTTAAACCCTGCATCAAGCAAAGCCAAATTTTGGTAGCCAAATTTAATTAAAATTTGCTCTAAATTTTATCTTTTGTAAATTTACTTCGAGCAAGCACTCTTGCCGTCATTTACTGGCTGGATCGCTGAGTTATCAGCCCCGCCGCCGTTATTTATATTTTCTATCATCTCCCAAAGCCTTGCAGCTGCGCTCTCATAGCGTTTTGCAGTGACTGAGTTTGGCTCATAGAAGCTAACTGGTTTGCCATTATCGCCGCCCACTCTAACAGCTGGCTCGATAGGAATTTCAGCCAAAATTTGAGTGTTATAAGCTTTTGCTACCTCTTCAGTCGTGCCTTTGCCAAAGATGTCATACTCTTTGCCGTTATCTGGGCAGATAAAGCCACTCATGTTCTCTATGACACCAGCGATTGGGATGTGAAGCTTCTCAAACATATCAAGCGCACGTTTGCTATCATCAAGCGCTACAACTTGAGGCGTTGTGACGCAGACACCTGCCGTTACTGGCACGCTTTGAGCTAGAGTTAGCTGCGCGTCGCCCGTTCCTGGAGGCATATCGAGAAATAAGACATCAAGCTCACTCCAAAGCACGTCTCTTAGCAGCTGCTCGATCGCTTTCATGATCATCGAGCCACGCCAGATAAGGCTCATGCCCTCCTCCATCAAAACGCCCATACTCATCATCTCCACACCGTGGCTAAGTATCGGCTTTAGCTTGTTGCCAACGACTTGTGGCTGGGTATTTACTTCGCCAAGCATTCTTGGGATATTTGGTCCGTAGATGTCAGCGTCTAAAATTCCCACTTTTTTGCCTAGTTTTGCCATTGAGATGGCTAAATTTAGCGTTGTAGTTGATTTACCAACGCCGCCTTTGCCTGAGCTTACCATTACGAAATTTTTAACTTGAGGTGCGATATTTTTGCCACTTTGAGTGTTACTTTTCTCCTCAGGTATCTTTGGCTGGATCAAATTTAGCACGTACTCATTTGAGCCCATGACACGTTTGATGTCCGTTTTTAGCTCGTTTGCCACATCAGGATTTGAGCTAACGATCTCGACTTCGATTAAAATTTTCTCGCCGATTTCTACGTTTTTTACAAAGCCAAAGCTAACTATATCCTTCTCAAATCCCGGATATATGACGCCTTTTAGTCTATTTAAGACCTCTTCTTTATTTAACATTTTTCTCCTTTTTCTAGATCTTTTGAAATTTTATATGCACAAAATTTTGGTCCGCACATCGAACAAAAATGAGCGCTCTTAAACGCATCTTCTGGCAAACTCTCATCGTGAAGCTCTCTAGCCTTTTTTGGATCAAAGCTAAGCTCAAACTGCTTGTTCCAGTCAAACGCATATCTCGCGTCACTCATCGCATGGTCTTTTTCGATGGCTCCTGCCTTACCAAGCGCGACGTCTGCGGCATGAGCTGCTATCTTGTGAGCTACGATGCCCTCTCTTACGTCATTTTCATTTGGCAAGCCTAGGTGCTCTTTTTGCGTCACGTAGCAAAGCATGCTAGCGCCGTGATATGCCGCCATCGTACCACCTATCGCTGAAGTGATATGATCATACCCCGCGCCGATATCACTAACAAGTGGCCCAAGCACGTAAAATGGGGCGTCATGGCAGAGCTCTTGTTCGATTTTCATATTATACTCAATTTGACTTAATGGCACATGACCAGGGCCCTCTATCATCACTTGCACATCTTTTTGCCACGCACGAAGTGTGAGCTCTCCAAGCACCTTTAGCTCGCTAAGCTGTGCCTCATCTGTTGCGTCATAAAGGCAACCTGGGCGAAGTCCGTCGCCAAGCGAGAGCGAGACGTCATATTTAGCGCAAATTTCTAAAATTTGATCAAAAATTTCATAAAATGGATTTTGCCTATTTAGCTTTGACATATAGATTGCAGTTAAACTACCACCACGGCTAACTATGCCCATTTTACGCTTTTTAACAAGGGGCAAAAACTCACGCAAAAAGCCAGCGTGTATCGTAAAGTAACTAACCCCTTGCTTTGCTTGCTTCTCTAGCACGCTTAAAATTAGCTCATTTGTGATATTTGTAACCTCTTTTGCCTCTTTTAAAATTTCATACATAGGCACCGTGCCAACTGGCACGCTTGAATGCTCGATGATCGCACTTCTAATGGCATCCAAATCGCCGTCCGTACTTAGATCCATAACCGTATCAGCGCCAAACTCTAAGCAAATTTCAAGCTTTCTAAGCTCCGCGCAAATGTCACTGCTTAGGCTTGAGTTGCCGATATTTGCATTGACCTTTGTCTTTAGCTTTCTGCCTATGCCCATTGGCTTTAAATTTATGTGATTTACATTTGCTGGGATGATGATGCTACCTTTTGCCACCTCGTCCATCACTAAATTTTCACTCACTCCCTCGATCTTTGCCACATAGCTCATCTCGTTAGTGAGCTCACCACGCCTAGCATAATACATCTGCGTCTTATCTCTCATGAGTAGCCTTTTTAAATTTATAAAAAGCTAATTTTAGTCCTTTTTATATTTGAACTAACTAAATAAATCTAAATTTCTACTCTTTTTTAAAAAGATTTTTTCAAGTTTTAGAATGTATAATTCCGTAACAATCTTCAAAGGAGCTACCTTGCTTGATATCTCACTTATAATGCTAGGAGCCGGAAATTCCAGCCGTTTTGAGCTACCTGTAAAGAAGCAATGGCTTCGTATAGGCAGCGACCCACTTTGGCTATTTGCCACTAAAAATTTGAGTAACTTTTACACATTTAAAGAGATAATAGTCGTTAGTAAAGAGTGCAAATATATGTCTAAATTTGCTCCAAATTTTAAATTTGTAGATGGTGGCGAGACAAGACAAGATAGCCTAAAAAACGCGCTCGAGCTAGTAAGTAGCGAATTTGTGCTAGTTAGCGACATCGCGCGCCCTTGCATATCAAGCGAACTCTTTCACAAGATCATCGAGGCGGCCGCTCAGGCTGACTGCGTAGTGCCTGCGCTAAAGATCGCAGACACTGCCTATCTTGGCGAAAATGCAATAGACAGAGAAAAGGTAAAACTTATCCAAACACCGCAGCTCTCGCGCACAGCACTTCTTAAAAAGGCTCTTAGTAGCGGTGAAATTTACACAGATGATAGCTCGGCCATGAGAGCCATTGGCGCAAGTGTTTGGCACATTTTGGGCGACGAGATGGCTAGAAAGATCACTTTTAAAGAGGATCTTACCAAAATTTCAGCCCTAAAAGCACCAGAAAACGAAGTCTTTGTCGGCAACGGCTTTGATGTGCATGAGTTTGAAAAGGGTCGTCCGCTTGTGCTTTGTGGCGAAAAGATCGACTATGAGTTTGGGCTAAAGGCTCACAGCGACGGCGACGTGGCACTTCATGCGCTAACAGACGCCATTTTAGGTGCTGCTGGGCTTGGCGACATAGGCGAACTTTTTCCTGATACGGACGCTAAATTTAAAGATATTAGCTCTATTTACTTGTTGCAAGAAGCTTATAAAAGAGTGCAAAGCGTGGGCTTTGTGCTAACAAACGCTGATATCACGATAATGGCACAAAAGCCAAAACTTTCAAAACTAAAATCAAAAATGGAGGCAAACATCGCGCAGGCTCTAAATTTAAGCCAGAGCCGCATAAATGTAAAGGCAACGACGACTGAGGGGCTTGGCTTTGTGGGCAGATGCGAGGGGATCGCTGTCATAGCAAGCGCTAGCCTTAAATTTTACAACTGGACACAAATATGAAAATTTTAATAGTAGAAAACGAAATTTACCTAGCTGGCTCGATGGCTAGCAAACTAGCTGACTTTGGCTACGACTGCGAGATCGCAAAGAGCGTCAAAGAGGCTTTGAAATTTGAAAATTTTGACGTAGTGTTACTTTCTACCACACTCCCAGGGCAAGACTTCTACCCTGTCATAGAGAAATTTAAAAGCTCTATCATCATCTTACTCATCGCCTACATCAACAGCGACACCGTGCTAAAGCCGATACAAGCGGGCGCGGTGGATTACATACAAAAGCCATTTATGATAGAAGAGCTCGTTAGAAAGATAAGGCATTTTGAAGAGTTTAGAGGCTTTAAAAATGAGATAAAAAACTACGAAAACTATATAAATTTCGCCCTAAAAGACTACGAGATACCTTGCTTTGAAGCTAAAAAGATCAAATTTCCACTTCTTTTAAAATCAAGCAAAAATGGTTACAGCGATAAATTTATCTTTAACTATGTAAAGGCAAACAAAACGCCGTTTTTGTTTTTAGGTAAAGCCTGTTTTAGCGAGCTTGAAAAAGCACTTGCTCAAAGTGGCGACGAGCTAATATACATCACAAATCTTGAAGAGCTAAAAGAGGATGAAAAAGAGAAAATTTTAGAGCTTTGCAAAAAGAAAAAAGTGGCTATCCAGACTAGCGATTTTGCGCAAAGTGCGCCATTTGAAGAGCTTGAACTCTCGGTTAGAGATAAGAATTTTGACATCGGCGAGATCGTCACGATCGATGAATATATAAAATATATCATAGTTAATTATCAAGATAAATTCCCCGACACCGAGCTAAGCAAAAAGCTTGGAATTTCTAGAAAATCACTTTGGGAAAAGAGAAAGAAATATGACGTCAGCAAGAAAAAATAGTGAAATTTCTATAAACACCGAAGTTTATGGCGCCTTAGAGCTTATCAAAAACAAAATTCTCTCAAATTTTAGCGCCCTGATGGACGACGAGCAGATCAAAGAGGTGGCAAAAAAGGGCTACTTTAACGGCGAACCGATGCCCTACTCTTTTGGCTTTGCCCCATTTGGCGAGGTCAATCAAAATATCGCTAGCAAGCTACATGCTGGGCAAAGAGTAAATTTAAATATGGACGGCAAGATCGTTGGGCACATCGACGTGGCAAAGGTCTTTAAATTTGATGAGAGCATGCGAGCTAAAAATATATTTTTGGCAAATGAAGCTAGCAACGACAAAGAGATAAACCTCGGCAAATACGGCATTAGCGGTAAATTTGAGCTATATGATGAGAGCATGCAAGAGAGTAAAAAAGCACTTAATGAGCTCATAAGGGAAAGCGGCGCTAAAAAGATAACCGCCGTATTTTTAACAGCCGATCCATTTAACCGCGCGCATGAACGCCTAGTTAGGATGACTATCGACAAGGCCGATCTAGTCGTTGTTTTCCTCATCAGAACGCGCGAAGAGAGGCACATCGACTATGAGATCAGAAAGCAAGTGCTTGATTATTTCAACCAAAACTACCTGCCGACAAAAAAAGTCTTTGTTTTCGCACTAAAAAATACAACTCTTTTTACCTCGCACGCCAACCCAACACTTGAGTGTATCGCAGCCTCAAGGCTTGGCGCAAACAAGCTAGTCATCGGACAAAACCACACTGGTATCGGCATGTTTTTTGACCACAACGAAGCACACACGATCCTTGATATTTACAAAAACGACCTAAATTTAGACGTGATCGTCCTGCCAGAGCTAGTCTACTGCAACAAGTGCAAGACGTTAGTTAGCACTAAGAGCTGCCCGCACGGACAGCACCACCAGATCAAATACCACCCAGACGTGATCAAGGAGCTGCTATTTAACGGCATCATGCCGCCAGCCATACTAGTAAGGCCCGAAATTTCAGCACTCGTGCTAAGCAAGCTCTATGTAAATCGCTTTAAAGATATACAAAAGCTTTGCGACGATCTCTTTGTAAATTCTGGGCTGCTTGAAAACAAGACCGACCGCGACTTTTACGAGGAGCTCATGAAGCTATATCAGACATCATCACTCACTTAAGGAAATTTATGCAAAAGCTATTTTTGACATTTTTTGGATTTGGACTTTTACCAAAGGCACCTGGCACTTGGGGCTCGGTGGCTGGAGCTGTGGTGGCTTATTTTGTATTATATTTTTTCTCATCTACCACGCTTTTACTGGCTAGCATTTTGCTATTTTTGGTGAGCATTAGTGTTATTGATGATTTTGAAAAAAAGGTAAATTCACACGACGAGAGCTTTATCGTGATCGACGAGGTTATGAATGGCACAATGATTGACTATGCGATTGTTACTGTACAAGAAACACAAATTATGGATGTGTTTGAACACAATAGCACCAAAGCAAAGGACGAGGCGCATAATGATGTCCCCGAATACGAGGCTACTTCAACTGGAGAAAATCAATAAGCAAGGAAAAGTATGGAAGTTGATGTAGCGAAAAATCTTAAAACTGTATTGCAAGCATTGCCAAAGCAAGTGCAATTAGTAGCCATCAGCAAATATCATCCTTGCGAATATATCGAAGCCGCGTATGCTGAAGGTCAACGGCGGTTTGGAGAGAGCCACGAGCAAGAACTGAAACAAAAAGTTGAGCAATTGCCAAAAGATATCCAATGGCACTTCATTGGCCATCTGCAAACTAACAAAGTGAAGTATATTGCTCCATATATTTCGATGATTGAAGCCGTAGACAGTTTAAAGCTGCTCAAAGAAATCAATAAACAGGCAGCCAAGCACAATCGCGTCATAAAAGTGCTCTTAGAACTTCACATTGCTGAAGAAGAGACAAAATATGGACTTACAATTGAAGATTGTAGAGCGCTGTTGGAAGAAGGAACTTGGCGCGAGCTTGAGCATGTGAAAATTTGTGGTTTGATGATGATGGCGAGCAACACCGACAATCAAAAGCAGATTGCTGCTGAGTTTGACACT
>ERZ773203.1274-NODE-1274-length-13010-cov-6.452412_pt1 | contig 13010 bp, 11 predicted proteins | sample MGYA00580529_ERZ773203 | MGnify/ENA primary metagenome ERZ773203 (study PRJEB29015, sample SAMEA2738176) | human oral metagenome | biome: human oral; feature: human-associated habitat; material: saliva | place: China | collected 2177 ... | reverse complement strand
TCTTCGCCAAAAAAGCGCAGCAGAAGCATAACTGCGCTTTTTTACTATATCACTCTTTTGTTACCACTTCTATATATTTCTTAACCTGCCAGCCGGGCGTAATCCGCTCCGTGATATCCTCCGGAATGCTCTCGCCGCGCCAAGCCCCGAGGTGCAGCCGCACGGCGGGAAGACCTGCCCGCTCCGAAAAACCGATGCCGCCCGAAAAGCGCGGGTTGCACTCGAGGAAATGATACTTCCCACCCGCATCCTTGATAAATTCAAAGTTCACGCAGCCGATGACGCCGAGTTCCGCCGCGAGCGCTCCGCAAATTGCCTCGAGCTCACTGTCCCGGAACACCTGCACCGAGAGACCGGCCCCGCGCGGCGTCCGGATATACTCCTCCCGCGCGAGCGCGAGCGTATGACCTGCGCTGTCCCGGATTGTGTCCACACAGACCACGCGCCCCGAGATAAAGGGCTGCGCGAGATAGCCCTCCGCCCGGCCGAGCATGCGAAGCTCGAGGAGCGCGCGCGTCAGCGCCTCGCGGTTTCCGATGCGGAATACCCCCTCCGAGCTTCTGCCGTTGTCCGGCTTTAAGATGAGCGGCATGTGGCGGAGCAGCCACTGCTCTCGCTCCTCCTCCGTGCGGTGCGGCATACGGAAGGTCGGAATCGTCACAAAGCGCTCATTCCCCGCGCGGCGAAACACTGCCTCCGCTGCCTCCTTGCTCTGCTTCTTGTGGCGCGCACGCTGCAACAGTTCCCCGGACGGCGCGAGCAAAAGGGCGCCTCCGAGCTGCTCCGTGTCCGCGCCGAGCACATCGAGTTCCGCATCGGTCAGCGGCAATATGCCGTCAATCTGTTCCCGCTGAATCACCGCGCTAAGTTTCTGCAGATATTCCTCGCGCGCGTCACAGCGCGGCAGCTGATAAAACGCCTGCACTTCCGTGCTCTCCGAGAGCAGTTCCGCCGGATTGACATCCGTTCCGACGACATAACAGCCCTCTTTCTTCAACTCCCGGATTCCGGCGGGTGCCGCAAACGAACCGATTGCCGTCACCAATATACGTCTCACTTCTCTTGTTTCCATCGATATTCCCATCCTTCCGCGCACTGCGCTTGCATTCCGAATTTTACTGTGTTAGGCTAAAACTTTACCATAACTATCAAGAATGTCAATCAGGGCGCGAACCGCGCCGACACGGCGCCCGCAAGAGGAGGCTGCATATGGAAAAAATCACGAGCTTTACTGTCAATCACCTGAACCTGGAACCCGGCGTCTATGTATCCCGGAAAGATGCGGTCGGCCCCGAGACGGTCACCACCTTCGATCTCCGCATGACTGCGCCGAACAAGGAGCCCGTCATGAACACCGCGGAAGTCCACACGCTCGAACATCTCGGCGCGACCTTCCTCCGGAACCACGCGGACTTCGGTGCGCGCGTCCTCTACTTTGGCCCCATGGGCTGCCGCACCGGCTTTTATCTCCTGCTCCGCGGCGACTATGAGCCCGTCGACATTCTGCCTCTGCTCCGTGAGCTCTTCCGCTTTGTCACAGACTTTACGGGCGAGGTCCCGGGGGCGGCCGCACGCGACTGCGGCAACTACCTCGACATGAACCTGCCTATGGCAAAATGGGAGGCCCGCCGCTACCTGGAGCGCGCCCTGAACGCACCGCGGCCGTCGCAGCTTCGCTATCCGGACTGAGAAAAGCTTAAACTGTAAGAAAACCGTCAGAATTAAACACCGTTTTTTCACTGCGGCGGTTGACGCAATATGTTAAGATATTATGAGTTCTATGTTGCGCTCTGCGCATCGCGGGCTGTTCCGCACACTGTGGCAGCCCTGTTTCTCAACTGTATGAATTGACTCTGATTTCAGGAGGTATCCCAAGGTATGAAATTAAATCTGAAACGAGGCGCGGCCCTGGTGCTCTCTGCCTCAATGACCTTACAGGCGCCTGTCCCCGCCTTCGCAAAGGTGGCCGGACACAGCGCAAACCCTGCCGCTTACAGCACTTCCGCAAGCAGCGAGGCGCAGCTCACCGCACCGGAGGGCACGGACAGCCAGAGCAGCGCGGCTGCCGCAACTTCCGCACCGGCAGCGACATCCACCGGCGGCGCAGAGACTTCCGCCCCCGCCTCGACCGAGACCGCGGCGCAGACCTCGGACGGCCAGCCTGAGATCGGCAGCCAGGCGACGAGCCTCGACGAAACTCAGAACGCAGCGCAGTCGCAGAACCCGAGCCCTGCCTCCGATGCAACCAATCCGGACGCGAAGTTCCCGTCCAGCACCGCACAGTACACCGCTACCTACACGGCGACCGAGAAGTCGGTGAACTCCGACTACAGCCTGCCGGGCAGCGCGGATTTTGCGGGCAATCCGGGGCGCGATGACCTCTCCTCGATTTTCGAGAATGCGGGCTTTGAGGCACTCGGCACCGGCAACACCCCGGCGGACCCAGTTTTAAACCAGGTCCAGATTGCGACCTACCAGATGCGCGATGCGGCCGGCAATGTAATCGGCGACACCGCGACCAATAACCCGGGCAAGGGTCTCTTCTCGGCAAACGGCTTCTCGAAGTTCTACATGATTCACTCCGGAATTGCGCGCATGTATTACCGCGTCTACACCGATCAGCACGGCTGGAGCCCGTGGGCGGCTTCGAAGGAAATTACGCCCTACAACGAGGACGGCGCAAAGGTACAGGCCATCCAGATTCGCGTGAAGGGCATGGCGCACCGCTACAACGATGTCTACTACAAGGTCATGCTGAACGACGGCACCGTCCTCGACTGGGCAAAGAACGGCCAGACGACCGGTACCATGGGCTCCGACCGCTATATTGTCGGCATCCGCGTGGGCTTCTGGCACAATACCGAGCACTTCCCCTATGCTTCGAAGAACCTGATGGTCGGCAAGTATGAGGGCGCTTACCGCGACGGCACGGGCGTTCACTACTCCTCTCACAGCGGCACCCCGTACACGGGCTGGGGCTTCCTCGACAATGTCCAGCACTACTTCATTGACGGCGAACCGGCGCGCGGCTGGCACTATGTCGACGGCTACAAGTACTACTTCAACAACGACGGCTCCGTCGTGACCGACCTCGAGACCATCATGGGACCGCAGGCTTCCTACCAGATTAACTACAACCAGGGAACCCGCACCATGTACATCATGGCGAAGGACGGCGACAACGGCTACATCATCCCCTATAAGACCTTCAACTCGACGAGCGGCCCGGATACGCCGATGGGCAACTATAAGATTTACGCGAAGTACGATGTCAAGTACATGCACGACGATGTCCCGGCGGCCATCTACTGCAAGTACTTAAACCGCTTCTACAACGGCTTCATCATCCACTCGATTCTCTACTACAGCGCGAAGCTTGAGCTGGATGCAATCACCTTCAACTACATCGACGACGCGGCGTCCGGCGGTTGCCTCCGCCTGCTGACCGGTTACTCCTACTGGGTCTACAAGAACTGCGGCAACGGCACCGTGGTCCACATCTACAACGACCCGTGGAACAAGGGACCGGTTGAGAAGGATGCAATCGAGGTTCCGATTCCGCGCGACCAGAAGTGGGATCCGACCGACCCGAGCTCCGGCGAGGCAGCGGCGGCACTCCAGGCAGCGGCTCAGCTTGAGCAGCAGAAGGCAGCTGCGGTTGCGGCAGGTCAGGTAAAGCTCACCGCAGAGGAGCAGCAGCTCGCGGACGAACTGAAGAAGAACTAAAGAGCGTTCTCCAAACGCTCACAGCGACGCAAAACGCGGCGCGGGAAATATTCCCGCGCCGCGTTTTCTATTGTGAATTGTCCGACTTTCAGTCTCCCCTTACTTCATTGCGTCCAGAATCGCATGAATTTCGGGCTTACTCCGCTTTAACGAAATGAGTCTGTGACTCTCGTCGAGATAGCAGTGTTCGCTCTCTCCGGTGCAGCGGAGCTCTCCGCTCGTCTTCTCCGTCACCCGGTAGCGAAGCCGCATGCGCGCGCCGTTATAGTCCGCAATTTCGACCGCAATCCGGAGTGTCTCCGGAAAACGGGACATCTTGTGATACTTGGCCGAGACCGAAACCACGGGACTAATCACGCCCGCAGCCTCCATCTCCTCATAGCCGAGCCCGGCCTCTTCCATGGCCGCGGTCCGCGCCTCCTCAAACCAGCGAATGTAGTTCGAGTGGTGCGCAATCTGCATCTGGTCTGTCTCGTAGTACTGAATCTTGTGATCCCAAACGTAAGTCTTTCCCATCATTCCTCCGGCGCAGGCGGAAACACATGTTCTTTTGCCCGCGCTCCTGCTATACTAGCACATAGTAAGGCGCCTAGGTCTTTCAATTTTCGAAAGGAGGTCTCGCTTGTCCCGCATCGTTTTTCATATTGACGTGAACTCCGCGTTTCTGTCCTGGAGTGCGCTCGAGCGGCTCGAACAGAATCCCGACAGCGTTGACCTAAGAACGATTCCCTCTGCCGTCGCGGGCGATGTCGCCTCGCGCCACGGCGTCGTGACGGCCGCCTCGATTCCCGCCAAGCGTTTTGGCGTACACAGCGGCCAGCCCGTGAGTTGCGCCCGCAGTGCCTGTCCCGGACTTGTGCTGGTCTCCGCAAACTTCGCCTATTACCGGCGTCGCTCCGCAGCCTTCCTCGAAATTTTGCACCGCCACAGTCCTACGGTCGAACAGTTCTCGATTGATGAAGCCTTTCTCGATATGAGCGAGCGCTTCCGAGACCGCAGGCAGGAAGAAGCCGCGATTCGCGCCTGTGCGGCGGCCATTCAGACAGAAATCCGGGAGACCCTCGGCTTCACGGTCAATGTCGGCATCAGCGAAAATAAGCTCCTCGCCAAGATGGCGAGCGACTTTGAGAAGCCTGATAAAATCCACACGCTCTGGCCCGAGGAACTGCCGGAAAAACTTTACCCGCTGCCGATTCGCGCTCTCTTCGGGGTCGGCGGGAGGAGTGCCGAAAAACTGCTCCGCTTCGGCATTCACACGATAGGCGAAGCCGCCGCGACACCCTGCGATGTCCTGCAGCGCATTCTGGGGCCGAGCGCCGGAGAAGCTGTCTACTACAGCGCGCGGGGGCTTAGCCGCTCCGAGGTGCGGCGCGAGCGCCCCAGGGCAAAAAGCCATTCCGTCGAGCAGACCACCGCCGTTGACATTGACCGCGCCAATATGCGGCGCGAACTCCCACCACTCCTTCGGGAACTCGCGGAAGAACTCTCCTCGCGTCTCAAAAAGGCAAATGTACGCGCCGAGACGCTCGCGATTATCGCAAAGACAACCTCCTTTCAGCGCCACACGAGACAGCAGCGCCTCGACTTTCCGAGCAATGAAGCCGCGGATCTCGAGCGCTGCGCTTCACAACTCTTTTTTGCTCTGCTCGAGGGCGAGGACGGTCTGTTCTCGAAGCGGGAGGCCCTGCGCCTCGTCGGCATAGGCGCCGCCCGCCTCGAAGACCCGCAATATCAACAGCTGTCCCTCTTCTCCCTGCCAAGTGCTGCGGAAGTGCGGGAAACAGAAGCTCGCGCCGCGGCGGCGGCGGCCCAAGCCGAAAAGCGTCGAAAGCTCGGCGAAATGCAGGCCGCAATCTCCGCCCGCTACGGAGACAAGGCTTTGCTTCGCGGCGGGGCGCTGCTCTCTGCCGAGCGAAATGAGATACCAAATGCGAAGGCAAAAGCAAAACAGCAGGGCGCGCAAAGCAAAGAGCCTTGATGCGAAATGCGCGAAGCAACAAAACGGAAGGTCGAGACCCCGGGCGCTATGACGGCAAGCAAACAGATACGCCGCTCCCGAATCACAAATCGCCGGGCGCATCTCGGAATACCGAAGGCTCTTTTGAAGCGGACAGACGCAAGATACCGATACCTAACGGAAACAGGAAGGAAACGCCGATGAACACACCGATTTATGACTTTGTGAGCGAATACATACGCGCCGGGAGAAGCCGTCTCCACATGCCCGGTCACAAGGGACAGAGCGCCTTCGGCGCGGCGCTCTACGGCATTGAGGCGCGGGATATCACGGAGATTCACGGCGCGGACGTGCTCTCGGAGGCCACGGGCATCATAGGCGAGAGCGAGGCCAATGCGGCCGCCCTCTTCGGCACGGCGCTGACTCTCTACTCGACCGAGGGCAGCAGCCTTGCGCTCCGCACCATGCTGGCCTTAGCGCTCTCCCGCGCAGAGCGCACCCCGGGCGAACGCCCGCTCCTCCTCGCCGCGCGAAACGCGCATAAGAGCCTCCTCTATGCGGCGGCTCTCCTCGACTTTGACATTGCCTGGATTTATCCCGAGGACACAGCGCTTGACAGCGTCTGCTCCTGTCACCCGAGCCCGGACTCGGTATGCGCAGCGTTACGCACCCTGCCGCGCCCGCCCTTCGCTGTCTTCTTGACGAGCCCCGACTACCTCGGCTTTCTCGCAGACATCCGCGGCATTGTTCGCGCGGTCGATGCGCACTGCGGCAAGGGGGCAGTCCCCGTCCTCGTCGACAACGCCCACGGTGCCTACCTTCACTTTCTCGAAGAGCCCCTGCACCCCATGGATCAGGGGGCCTATCTCTGTTGCGACTCCGCGCACAAGACCCTGCCCGTCCTGACCGGCGGCGCCTACCTCCATTTCAGTGCAGAGGCTGCCGCGGAAGTCGGTGCGTCCGCGCGCCGCACCATGGAGCTCTTTGCCTCGACCAGTCCCTCGTATTTGATATTACAGTCCCTTGACCTCTGCAATGCCTACCTCGCGGACAACTACCCGGCTCGCCTCTATGCCTGCATACGCCGCATTGAGGGGCTTAGCTACTATCTGCGCCCCCTCGGTGCGGAACTCTGTGCAAGCGAGCCGCTGAAACTTGTGCTCGGCAGCGGCGCTCTTTCGGGGGAGGAGGTCGCGGCGCTCTTTCGCGCCCATCAGATGGAGGTCGAATTCGCGGATCTCTCCGCCGTGGTGCTCATGCTGACGCCGGAAAATCGACCCGAGGATTTTCTCCGCATCGCCTCCCTCTACCGCGAGGAAGCCGCTCTCTGGACAAAAAAAGAGACGGCAAAAGAGCCGTCTCTTCGTCTTCTTCCTCTGCCGCGTGTCTTAACGATACGGGAAGCCATGCTGTCTCCGCAGGAGACCGTCCCGGTCACGGAGGCCGTGGGGCGCATACTGGGCCAGCCCACGGTTTCCTGCCCGCCCGCCGTTCCGCTCGCAGTGAGCGGCGAGCGCCTCTCGGCGGACTTGCTTCCGCTCTTTCTTCGCTACGGCGTCACCGAGGTCGCCGTCGTGCGGTAATCACTCAGAGGCTCTGCAAAACCAACATCTGGTAGGCGTGATACGCCACCTGAACCGGCGCCGGAAGTAGCATATCCGCTGCCGCCTCAATGAGAATGCGGCGGTTTAAGCGCCGCTTCCAGAGGGAACTCATCTTCTTCCCCTGCTTCTTTAACTTCTTTAAGTCGACAAAGTCGACCGGCGTATTCTGCTCGATTTCCTTCTTGCCGAGCTCTGCCAGAGCGCGGCGGTTTTCTTCGACCGCCGCCGCGAGATCCTCTTCGGAAATCCCGCGTATGGTCGCGAGCAGCCGCTCCCGGTCGCCGCGGAAATTCAGCGCAATGCTGCCTGTCGCCCAGTAAGTGCGGATGCGCTGCACGCCCTCCGTCTTTTCGAGAAGCCCGTGCAGAGCCTCGTACTCCTTGTAAGAAAGCTGCCGTCCCAGAATCTTTACGCGCAGGCTACCACCGGTCTCATGTACCACCTTACATTTCATACTTTCCTCTTTCCATCCTCCTCTCGGCGAGAGGAGGCTTATTTTATTTAGCGGAAACTCACAGAGGAAAGTATAGCATAACTCAGCGGAAAATCATATTTCCGAGATCTTCTTCCGTTCTTCGATTGCAGGCACGCTGCGGATGCAACAACGATTCTTTTTCTGCCGAAACACCCATAAGATGTCTGAGCCGCTCCCGCGCCACGCCCAAGCTCACAGACGCGCATCCGTTCGCCGGGATTGCTCGCTATGCGGCTTAGAATATGGTGTTCTTCTCACTCCCCGAGGTAGGCGCGGACTCGCTCCAGCGCGCGTAAGCCCGCGCCGCGCCCAAGCTCATAGACACGCATCAATTCGCCGGGATCGCTCGCAATGCGGCTTATGCCGAGCTCCTCCCGCGGGTAAATTAAGAGCGCCCGCCCGCGCTCCGCCTCTTCCTCGACAAAGCGTATGTTCTGATTGTAGGTGAGGTGGCGCATCTTCATCGCAAGGGAGGCGCGCGGATAGCCTTTCAGTGCCGCCCCGACGATGGTCCCGGACGCACCGCGCTCCTTCCGGTAGCCCTTGGGGCGTGTCAGAATCACCACGTTTTTCTCATAGCCGAGGCTCAGCATTTTTTTCAGCGGTATCGAATCGGTGATGCCGCCGTCCAGGAGCTTATGCCCGTCCACCTCGACAATCCGCGCCACCAGCGGCATCGAGGCCGAAGCGCGCATGTACTCGACATCGTGGGCATCGCCCTTCTCGCAGCGGTAGTAAAAGGGTCTTCCGGTCTCCACATCGGTACAGACCACATAGAACTCCATCGGATTCTTTTGAAAGGTCTCCGTGTCAAAGGGGAACTTTTCAAACGGCACCTCGCGGTAGGCAAAGTCCTTGTTGTAAAAGTCGCCTGTCAGCAAGAGGGAGCGGAGCGAGCCGTAGCGCGGATCCGCGCCGTATTTTAAGTTATAGCGCAGCACGCGCCCCGGCTGATCGGACTTATAGTTGCAACCGAACACAGCGCCCGCGGACGTGCCGATGGCGCCCTCAAAGACAATTTTATTTTCCAAGAAGACATCCGTGACACCCGCGGTAAAGAGCCCGCGCATGCCGCCGCCTTCCATGACCAACCCACGTTTCATAGACTATCCTTTCCGTGTAAGAACCATACAGTCTGCATTATAGCGAATTCCGATTGCGACTTGCAAGCTTCCCATCTTTTCAGGCAGCCGTTTCGTGCTATAATAAGCCTGCTTCGGCACAATTCCCGCCGCACCTTCGGCAGCAGGGAACTGCGGCTTTCCGGAGCGGAACCCGCGGCAGTGTCCGCACATCTTGTTTCGTCGTATCTCCGAGAGAACGACAGAAAGGACAACTATGTATACACCCAAAAACCGTATTCTCTACCTGAGCCAGCTTGCTCTCCTCGTCGCGATTGAACTCGTGATGAAGTTAGTCGGCCTCGGCTCCGTCCCCATCGGCCCGCTGTCGATGTCCTTCTTAACGGTCCCGATTGCGGTCGCAGCCATCCTGCTCGGGCCCTTCGCGGGCGCCGTGACCGGCGCTGTCTTCGGTATCACCGCATTTTATGAGTGCGTGAGCGGAACTTCGCCGCTCGGCCTCGCGCTTCTGCAGTTCAGTGTGTTCCACACCTTTATGCTCTGTGTGACCATGCGTGTCCTCGTGGGTATCTGCACCGCCTGGATCTTCCGCCTGGTGCTCGGCGCGAGCAAGCGGAAAAATCTTTCCTTCCTGGTCGGCGCCGTTGCGGCCCCCCTCACGAACACGATTTTCTTCATGGGCTACATGGTTCTTTTCTTCTATCAGACCGAGGCGATTCAGGCCATTGCGAACGCACTGCACGCGACCAATCCCCTCGTCTTCATTGTGCTTCTGGTCGGCCTGCAGGGCGTGATTGAGGTTGTGGTGAGCGGCATCGTGAGCACCCTGATTGTGAAAGTTCTGTCCCGCCTCCTCGCGGCGCAGCAGGAAATTCGCTGATTGCGCTTTCTGACAATTTCATACAAAGAAAGCGAAAAAGAGCTTGTCATCCGCCGGATGACAAGCTCTTTTTTCTTCTGTTTTCTCTGTCCGTGCGCTTACCAAAGGCGCTGCCGTACAAACATAAACAACAAGGCAGCCATCAAAATGCCGAATTCCGCCTTCGAAAGCAGCTTCTCTTCAAAGCGGTGCAGACGGTATAACGCGGCATCCGCTTCCTGTAACTTCTGCGTCCGCCCGGAACGGAGCAAGCGCTCGCTGTCCATGCGACGTATCAGTAAGGTACCGATGAGCCAGAGTATTCCCAGACCTGCCGCAATTTGCAAAAGCGGCAGCTCTGTCAGCAGCTTTGACGCGAGTACTTCCGCCACAGCCAAGGCAATAATCAGCACGCCCAGTATCATACGGAATAAATAGACGCATCGCAGGCGACTGTATTTTGACACAATCACTCCTCTCATGACATATGACGCTGCGCAATGCCGAGTATCGCGGCAATTCCCAAAACGAGACGCTCTGCCGGAATTACCCTGGTCAGGTAAAAACGTTGCAAACGATACAGGTCGGTATCCGTCTCCCGCAACAGTTGCAGATGCTTATAATTCAACAGATGTTCTCGGTCCGTGCGAACCTGTATGAAATAAAAAACCAGCCAAAGCGCCCCTGCAGACAGCAAAGCAATCAGAAAATACATTCCGAACTGTGAAAAATAACGCTTTGAAAGAAAAGTTATTACAACAAACAGTGAAACCAACAGCTCAAACGCAATGCGAAGCACAAAGAGACGGTGCAAGGTTTTGTAATTTAACATAACAGCTCCTTCTCCGAAAGGCTATTAAGCGTGTACCCTTTCCCCGCTTATTTCGGCATACTCTGTCCCTACATTGTTATTCGGCGGTGACCGGTCCTGCTTCTACGCCGAGTCTGCTCTATCCGCGGACTGCCAAAGAACGATACTCCCTGTGGGGGATTTCTAAGAAGCTCTATATACTAATATTACTATACTCCTCATTTTTTTTCAAGCAAAGGCAATCTTTTATATGTTTTTTATCGCTCCTGTATGATCGTCCCGGTTCAATCCTATCAAGCGACCCCTTTCTCAGCCAAGTATCATCGAAAGCCCGATTCTCTGCTTCTTGACATCGGCCTCGACCACCTTGACCTCGACGATATCGCCGACTTTCACGACCTCCGAGGGGTGCTTCACGAACTTGCCCTTCTTCATGCGGGAGATGTGCACGAGGCCGTCCTGGTGTACGCCGATGTCCACAAAGGCACCGAAGTCAATGACGTTTCGCACGGTGCCGCGGAGTATCATGCCGGGCTTCAAATCCTCAATCTGCAGCACATCGCTCTTTAAGATGGGCTTCGGCATGTCCTCGCGGGGATCGCGCCGCGCCGTCGTGAGTTCCTTCTCGACACTCTCGAGCGTAACCTCGCCGACCGAGAGCTGCTCCGCGAGCGCCTTCCGCTTTGCCTTGTTGAGTTTAAAGCTGAGACGGCCCTCCCGAAGCTTCTCCTCGCTCTCCCCCGCCGCCTCGAGGATGGCCTTCGCGAGCGCATAGCTCTCCGGGTGCACGCCGGTGTCATCGAGCGGATTCTCGCCGCCGCTGATCCTTAAGAAGCCCGCGCACTGCTCAAAGGCCTTGGGGCCGAGCTTCGAGACTTTTAAGAGCTCCTTCCGGTTCTTGAATTTGCCGTTCTCCTCGCGGTAGCTCACAATATTCTTTGCCGTGGTCTTCGTGATGCCGGAGATATAGCGGAGCAGAGGGGCCGAAGCCGTGTTTAAATCCACGCCGACCGCATTCACGCAGTCCTCGACCACGCCCTCCAGCGCCTCGCCGAGGCGCTTCTGCTCCATGTCGTGCTGGTACTGCCCCACGCCGATGGACTTCGGGTCAATTTTCACGAGCTCCGCGAGCGGGTCCTGTACGCGGCGCGCAATCGAGGCCGCACTGCGCTGTCCCACATCGAACTCCGGAAACTCCTCGGTCGCGAGCGCGCTCGCGGAGTAGACCGAAGCGCCCGCCTCGTTCGTAATCACATAAGAGACCTTCTGCGGAAGCTCCTTTAAGACCTCCGCGACAAACTGCTCGGACTCGCGGGAAGCCGTGCCGTTTCCGATCGAGATCAGGGTCACGCCGTACTTCTCGATAAATTCTCTCAGCTTCTCCGCCGCCGCGCGCTGCTTCTTCTCGTTGGTCGGCATGGTCGGGTAGACCACGGCGGTATCCAGCACCTTGCCGGTCTCGTCAACGACCGCGAGCTTACAGCCCGTGCGGAAGGCCGGGTCCCAGCCGAGCACCACCTCGCCCGCAATCGGCGGCTGCATGAGCAGCTGATGCAGGTTCTTCCGGAACACCTCAATGGCGCCCGTCTCCGCCGCCTCGGTGAGCTCGTTCCGAATGTCGCGCTCCACCGCGGGCGCCATGAGACGCGTGTAACTGTCCGTAATCGCGCGGTCCATCGCCTCGGCGGTGTTCTTGTTCTCTGCCTTAATCAGGCGGCCGCGGAGGGTCGAAAGAATCTCCTCACTCGGCGCCTCGATGTAGACCCGCAAAATCTTTTCCTTCTCGCCGCGGTTCATGGCGAGCACGCGGTAGCCGGTCGCCTTCATCAGAGGCTCACGGAAGTCATAGTAGGTCTCGTAGACCGCCCGCTTCTCTCTCTCCTTCTCGGCTTCGTTCTGCTTCTCCGTGCTGCCCTTCTGCTCGCGCCGCGCCGCGCAGAGCTGACCGCCCCGCTTGGTCGTGTCGCGCACGTAGCTTCGAATGACGCGCGCGTCGGAAAAGCGCTCCGCGAGTATATCCAGAGCGCCCTGGATGCAGAGTTCCGCCGTACCGATCCCCTTCTCCTCGGAGATGAAGCGCTCTGCCTCTTCCTCGAGACTCTTCTCTGTCTTCTGCGCCCAGATGAGATCCGCGAGTTCGCTTAAGCCGCGCTCTATGGCCACCGTAGCACGGGTGCTGCGCTTCGGGCGGTAGGGGAGGTAGATGTCCTCGAGCTGCACCAGAGTCTCCGCCGCATCAAGCTGCGCGCCGAGCGCCTCCGTCATCTTCCCCTGCTCCGTAATCGCCGCGCGTATCTTTTCTCGGCGCTCTTCCAGGTTGCGAAGTGCGGTGAGCCGCGTATCGAGCGTTCTAAGCTGTTCATCGTCCAGAGATCCTGTCACTTCTTTCCGGTAGCGGGCAATGAAGGGGATGGTCGCGCCCTCGTCAATCAGCTGCACCGCCGCGTCAACCTGCTCTGTCCGGACGCCGAGTTCCTCTGCAATTTTCTGATGAAT
>ERZ773203.1272-NODE-1272-length-13013-cov-2.970211_pt1 | contig 13013 bp, 15 predicted proteins | sample MGYA00580529_ERZ773203 | MGnify/ENA primary metagenome ERZ773203 (study PRJEB29015, sample SAMEA2738176) | human oral metagenome | biome: human oral; feature: human-associated habitat; material: saliva | place: China | collected 2177 ... | reverse complement strand
TTTAAGGTAGATTTTGGCTTCGTACATTTTCAAGGTTTCATTATAAAACATTTGGTTTGTCTTGCTGGGCTGGAAGTCATTAAACCCTCCAAGTACGAATATATTTTTATTCACCGGTTCTGAGGGCAGATAGAAATGCACCCAAGAATAATCCCCTTCTTTATCTGGGTTTCGCTCAATACCAGTATCCGTCCTTCGGAAGTAGTAAGCTCCATTTACATCAGGCTGATACTGATAGCTGAGAGGGGAAGTCCACACAGGATGAAGATGAGTATGAAAGACTCCTTCTCTATTTTCAGCTTGAGCCACGGTGTCAAAAGACTGGTCTATCATTCTATTATTAAAGTAGTAGAATTCATTATTCCCCGCAAAAGCCAAGTTCATTTGCTGGAAGAAGAGCTTATTCCCCAAAGCAGAAGTCGGTTTCAGGTTGGTTAGCATACTCTGCCAATTATTATTTTGCATTAGGCTAAGGCTCATCGAGCTGATATTATTCGTTAGATTATTCCCAAGCACCTGCACCTGTATTCTCTGGTTGAGATGAGAATTTTTCGTCTCTTGCAACCTCGAAACATTAATACCGATATTAGCATTCTTCTCCACGATGCAAAATCGCTTTGTGAATAGTGGCTTATCTGGATTATCCTTATAAACGATGATTTCAAAATTCCCAGATATAATAGGCTGCATCTTCTCATTAGGAAACTGAAGCTCGTAGTGAGTATATTTCTGATGGGTATTAAATGAATACTGAAAATGCTCTATCAAGGCATTAAGATTTCCTTTTGCATACTCGGTAAAGAAGAGGTTATCATCATTCCAGTCTCTATCAAAATGTTTAAATGTATAGCGATAGACCGTACTTTGGTTAGACAGGTCATCAAATTTTAAAACCAATTGTTCACCGAAGCTAATAATAGGCGTATGGTCATTCGTATTTGGGTTGAAGAGCTGTATGCCATTAATCTCTTGCCCAGAAAGCATTACTGAGATAAGAGAAAGCATTAAAATAAACTTTTTCATAAGGAAGGCTTGAGTTGAGATAGTAGAAACTCCCCAGCATATTGGGGAGTTTTATTTTTATTTCCATTTGATATTACACCCCATACTTGGCCGTTGATTTTCGTCCTGAGGCTCTCCTGCCAGCAGATTTTCAAAGGCGATGATGAGGTCTTCACCCGTAACCTCTTTTGAATTGCCTGGCCGAGAATCATCCATTTGCCCACGATAGACGAGGTCGAGTTTATCATCAAAGAAGTAGAAATCTGGCGTGCAAGCCGCATCATAGGCTTTTGCAATGCTCTGGCTCTCATCATAGAGGTAAGGAAAATCAAATCCCTTCTCTATCTGAAATTCTATCATCTTCTCTGGAGCATCCGCAGGGTATTGCACTATGTCATTAGAATTAATTGCGATAAACTCAATCCCTTTCTCTTGATAATCCTCATAAAGTTCTGTGAGTTTATCAATAATATGAAGGACGAAAGGGCAGTGATTACACATAAAGATAACCAGCGTTCCTTTCTCGCCTTTCAGGTCGTTGAGTGATTGCACTTCATTGGATTTTGACGGGTTCGGTAGCTCAAAATAAGGCGCCTTTGTGCCTAATGCAAGCATATTAGATGGTGTTCTTGCCATTGTATTCTCTTTTTTTATTGGAGCAAAGATAAGGATTCTTCCAAAGGATTGAGATAGCCCACCCAATGAATATCCTCTTCCCCTCTGTACCAAGTCAGCTGCCTCTTGGCAAAGCGGCGAGAGTTCTTTTTTATCTCCGAAATGGCAAAATCCAAGCTCCACTCTCCCGAAAGATACTTGAAAATCTCCGTATAGCCCACCGTCTTCAGGGCTACCGATTCCTTATATGGCAAAAGGCTTTTCACCTCATCTACCAGCCCATTTTCTATCATTTGCTCCACCCTGAGGTTTATCCTTTCATAAATCACCTCACGAGGGGCTTCTATCCCGATTCTCAGCGTTTGAAAATCCCTTTTTGCTTTGGGAAAGGCTATAAGCTGAGAATATTTCTCACCCGTTTGCCAAATAACATCTATTGCTCTGAGCAATCGGCGCGGGTTTTCCAAATCCACCCTATGATAATAGTTCTCATCAAGGTTTTTTAATAGGTCTTGAAGCTGTGCTAAGCCCTCCTCTTTCCAGATTTTTTGGAGCTTTCTTTGGTTTTCCTCATTCGCCTCTGGGAGGTCATTCAACCCCCGTATCAATGCCTTTTCATACATCATACTCCCCCCAACCAAAACGATATTATCATAAGTCTGGAAAAGTTCATCTACCTTCTTCAAGGCATCGATTTCAAACTGCCCGATAGAATATGAATCCTCCACCGAAAGATGCCCCACAAAATGGTGCCTAGCCAAGCCGAGCTCCGCCGCCGTAGGAGCTGCCGTACCAATGGGCATCTCCCTAAAAAACTGACGAGAATCGCAAGAAATAATCTCAGCACCCAGCGCCCTTGCAAGCCCTATAGCGAGTTTCGTCTTGCCTATCCCCGTAGTACCAACAATAGAAATAATCCTTTTCACCCCACAAATATACGGCTTCCAGCCGACGGAATTAGCACCAACCCAGCGGATACATCTTAGCCGGTGAGGCATTTAATTTTTTTAATAATAAAATAGATTTCTATCCGACAGAATTAGTACCAACCCAATGGATACGCCGTAGCCGGTGATACACCTACTTGCGTGGGGAGTACACTTAGCCAGAATAACTACCCACTCTGTAGCTGATGGAGATTTTTTAATAGTCAATGACTACCCTTTAAGAGATTTTACAAAGGAAAAGCCCCTGTAATCAGAGGCTTTGTTTTAATTTAATGTATTATTTGTTTTAAGAGACCAGATATGGAAGCGATTAATCTCTTTCATCAGTTTTGAAAGGCAGAGTGAGAGGATAGCAATGTCATCCGTAACGCCAAAGAATGGGATGAACTCAGGAATAAGGTCTATCGGAGAGATAATGTAGATAATACCGAGCAAAGGGAGGAGGATATTCAGGGTTTTGGGTTTGTACTCGCCCTTAATCCAAAGCCCTATCATACGGAGGAGACTGGGGATTTTCCTTATTTCCTTTCGGTTTTTGTAGGCTTGTTTTATCAAGTATAGTTTTGAATATTTCATTTCATTATGATTAGCGATGGCAAGATAGCAGAATCTATACCAAAGGTTTTAGCGAGAAAGGTTGTCTATAAACTGATGGATATTGGAAGAATTCCAGTCAAGGGTGCCTGTTTCTTTCTTGAGAATCTGTCCCCGATTGCTGATAATAAAAGTAGTGGGGAAGGATTTCGGGAGGAGCTTATCGGAAATAGGACTTTCAGCGATGTATACAGGAGCGGTGTATTTATTTTCCTCCAAAAACTTGCGTACGGCAGGCTCTTCATCTTGCATTGCGATAAGGACGAAGTTGAGTTTATCCTTTTTAGCCTCATAGAGTTTTTGTATGCTGCCCCACTCTTGCCTGCACGGAGGGCACCAAGTGCCCCAGAAGTTGAGGAAGAGCATTTCATCTTTAAAGTCTGCCAAATTGGCATTGGGGGTATTAATACCTTTTAATGAGATATTATAATCGTCGGCTGAAATGCTTACAGCTTCCTGAACTTTGGCTATGGGGAGAAAGAGCTCTTGAAGTTTTTCCCTCACAGAGGGTACGAGGAATACAATAGCGATGATAAGTGCAATAATAGCGTACAGAATATTCTTTTTCATAGGCTTGGAATAAAAGAAAAGAGCCAAGAAAAAGGAAATATATCCCTCATCCTTGGTTCTTTTTATGGTGGTTTGATATTAAATCAGATCTAAAATCTCGGCAATAGTGTCTTTACCTTTGTTCTTCGCGTAATAAACCTGAAGGTCGTTATAAAACTGCTCACGAGGGTAGTTTTCTGGGTCTGCCTTAAACTTTTTAAGGAGTTCTACGCCATAAGCGGGTCTTGGTCCCCAAGTATTGATAACTTCATCATCTTCATTGAGAATGAGCACCTTTGGAATTGCTTGTGCGCCGTTGGTGAGGAATTGGTCTATCAAGGAGTGGTCGGAATCGCGATAGAAGAATCTCACTTCATTTTCTCCCTCAAAAAACTGGTTGATGACAGGAGCACTCTGGCTGGAATCTCCGCACCACGCCTCGGTGATGATAAGGATTTTACCTTTGAAATTTTTGTTTTTAAGAGCCTGTACATCTTCCTCTGATTTCTTAAAGGTCTTAATCGCTCTATTCATCCTTTGCAGAGCGAGCTCATAGTATTGTTTTTTATCTACTTCGTCTTGGTTTTTAGGATTGTTGAGTTTTTCTTCTGCGTCTTTTAGATATTCGCTAAATGAAACTGCCTTGTCCCAATACTGTTTAATACTCATAGTCTATTTATTTTTTGGGTTTAAGATTATTTATTATTTGATTTTTGATTTAAAGCTTCGTTGATATTTTTCCCACTGCTCTTTTGTAGAAACTTTCTTATACTCTTCATCTTTTATAAAGGTAAGATATGGCTCTATTTCCTTAGCGGTAAGCGCTCCTCTCAGATTAGTAATGAGGTCTTGCTTAGCATCAAAGAAAGCAATGGTCGGATAGCTGTATATCCCCATAAATCGGGTGAATTCGTGTATTGTATTCCTTCCAGAGGTATTTTTTCGGAAGTTAGGATTTGCAAAAGCTACTCCTTTGTAATGCACTGTTTCTGCACCTTCGGCATTGAATTTCACAGGATAGAAGTTCTCATTAATGAGCTTCACAATTTCGGGATGGGTAAAGGTTGTGCTTGCCATTATCTTGCACGGACCGCACCAATCGGCATATATATCTACCAATATTTTCTTAGGGCTCTTTTCCTGTGCTTTTACGGCTTCGTCAAAGGTCATCCACTTGATACTTTGGGCTGATGAGAGCTGTGCAAGTATCAGAGATAGAATTAATACGAGTTTATTCATCGTTTTGATATTGATTTATTAAGTATTAAAGTACAACTATTGTACTTCCTGCATTAGTTTTTTGATAAACGGTGATAGCAAAATGAGTACCACACCAGCAATAAGAGCGTATATTCCGAGTGTTTTGTAGCCATCGGTATAGGCAACTAAGCTCACCACTGCCGAAGCATTTTCATCTGCTTGAGCAAGGTTTGCCCCGATGAGCCCTGCTACATACTCTCCGTATGCAGATGCAAGGAACCACATCCCCATCATAATACCTTGCAACTTCTCGGGGGATAGCTTCGTCATAATAGAAAGCCCGATAGGGGAAAGGAACAATTCTCCCAATGCAATAACAAGCAGTGCTATCGTAAATATATCCAATGAGCTTTTCCCATCTATGGCAAAGAACCTTGTAGCGAAGAGTACATAATAGCCAAGCCCAAGGAAGATAAAGCCTAAACCGAATTTTATAATCGAGTTAATTTCTATCTTTTTCTTGCTTAGCCACAACCAAAGCAATCCCAATACAGGTGCTAAAGCTATAATAAAGAAAGATATTGCAGAATTATTTACTCCATTAGGGTCAACTGTAATCCCCAGCAAATTATCATTTAAGTTTTTAGCCGCAAAGATGCTGAGAGAGCCTCCGCTCTGCTCATATATCCCCCAAAAGATAATCGAGAAGAGAATAAATATCAATGCTGCCCAGAGCTTATTTCGCTCTACTTTGGAGACGAACCTCATCTCAACGAAAAGATAGATGAGCGTAAGTGGCCCAATCGTATACATAAAGTAATCGGTATATTCTGGGTTAGACACCATTATCTGGATAACGGGTATAAAAACCAGTGTAAGCAGATATACCGCATATTCAGACCACTTCGGTAGGGGCTTCGTTTTTACTATGGCATCGGGGTTGCCAGGTGCAAGACCTATAGGTCCGAGCTTCTGTCGGGTAAAGTAGAAATTAATCAGGCTAACGACCATTACAACCGCAGTGAGCCCAAAGGCTACATTCCAGCGGTAGGCTTCCTCTATAACAGAAGCAAGCATATAGCCTTTACCAATCGCTACACAGATATACCCTCCGAGGAATGCTCCAAGGTTTATCCCCGCATAGAAGAGTGAGAAGCCTGCATCTCGCCTGTCATCATCATCTCGGTAGAGTTTCCCTACGATGGTAGAGATATTCGGTTTAAAGAAACCTGTACCTATGATAATAAACGACAGCCCAAGAAAGAAAAAGGTATGAGGATCAACTGCGAGGAGGGCGCTCCCAACAATCATCATAATACCACCCCAGAACAAGGATTTTCTAAAACCGAGAATCTTATCTGCAAACAGCCCACCTATAAAGGTAAAAGCATATACAAAGGCTTGGGTAGCGCCGTATTGTAAGGTAGCTTCTTTCTCATTAAAATTCAGCTGATGTACCATAAAGAACACAAGCATCCCTCGCATACCGTAGAAGCAGAACCTCTCCCACATCTCAGAGAAGAAGAGGCTCCATATCTGTACAGGATATTTACCTTTGAAGTTTTGTACTTTTTCCAGTGTATACATTAAAAAGAGGTTGCCTTCATTAGAGAAAACAACCTCGCAAATGTATAAAATCTTATTAAATAATCCGCTCTGCCATTATTTCACACCGTGCATCAGCTTGCGAATAGGTCTATTAAGGAGTATGAGCAAGAGACCGCATATCATTACAAAGCCAGAGATATAAGTGAATACATCACCTGCACCTAATTTCTCTACATAGGCCGCAATGAAACCTCCCATAATATTAGCTACGAATGAGGAAAGCATCCATACTGCCATAAGCACTGATGCGAGCTTTGGAGGAGAGAGCTTCGTAACCACAGATAAGCCCACTGGCGAAAGGCTGAGCTCCCCAATCGTATGGAAGAAATAAGTAAGGATAAGCCACATCATCGCAGCTTTGTTTGCAGTATCGTTAATATCTCCATTTGCCGCTCTTTCATAAACCGCTCCCAGCATAAACCAGAAACCTATCCCAAGGATAATCATCCCTACTCCCATTTTTACTGGTGTAGAAATGCTCTTCCCGAGCTTTGTACCCCAAAATATACCGAATAGAGGGGCAAGAGTAACGATAAAGAAAGGATTAACCGACTGGAACAATGAAGTAGGCACTGTGAAATCACCCACGAAAGGTAAAGAGATACCCCTATCAATATATTTCTCTGTATAAAGAGAGAGCGATGAACCTGCCTGCTCAAAGCCTGCCCAGAAGAATATTGCAAAAATCAAAAGAATAAAGATAACCGATATCCTTTGCTTCTCTTGTGCTGGGGTAAGGATTTCTCCCGTTTCAGGGTTTTTAGAAAGCTGGTTCTCGTCTATCACCGCTGATACTTTCCCCACAGGCTTCCTACCGAGGTCTCCAAGGAATTTCTGTGCAAATAGATTAAATATCAACTGACCTAAAAGCATCCCCAAACCAGCAGCCAAGAAGCCATATTTATAGCCGTAGGTAATACTTCCATCTGCATTGGTAGTCTTAAACAAATTATCAGTAAAGATTCCAATCACAATTGGTGCTATAAGTGCTCCGAGATTGATTCCCATATAGAAAATAGAGAATGCCGAGTCTCTCCTCTCATCACCATCTTTATACAGCCCTCCTACCAAAGTAGAGATATTCGGTTTAAAGAAACCATTCCCTATAATTAAAAGAAAAAGCCCAAGAAAAAGCCCCACCTGTGTATTGATGGCAAAAAGGGTAAACTGCCCCAGCATCATCGTAATACCTCCAATAGTGATAGAGAGCCTCTTCCCTAAGAATTTATCTGCAAGCCAGCCTCCAATCAGAGGGGTAAAATACACAAACCCTGTGAAGAAACCATAAATAAGGTTTGCAGTTCCTTCTTCTATCCCCAATCCTCCTTCCACCAACTTTTTTGTAAGGTAGAGTATGAGAATCGCTCTCATCCCGTAATACGAAAACCTCTCCCACATTTCTGTGAAGAACAGGAGGTATAATCCTTTCGGGTGCCCTTTTTTCTTTACTACTGTTTCCATTATTTCTTCTTTTTCTTATTTAAAAGCGGACAAATATAGTTTTTTTTATTACATACACAATAAAAAAGCTGATGGCTTCTGGCTTTTAGCTTATAGCATCTAACAGTAAGCTCACTAATATAGCATCTTAGCAATATATAGTAGACAATAAATGTAAATACCTAATAATGATAAATATCATAATTATATCAACTATATAAAAAAGACTTATATTTGGCAAATTTATAAGCTAAAATTTTGGAATTAATAAACCAAGAATTTAATATCAAAACAAGAAAGTTAATAATAGGAGGAAGCCGAAAATCCTGAAAAGAGTAGGCTCTCAATTTAATTTTTTTTTTATGAAAAAGTACCTTTTAATGGCAGTATCAGCATTAGTGCTATCTACTACAGTAGTGAACTGTTCACGAAATGATGACCCAACACAGGAACAACGACCTGTAATTCCAGCATCGGATTACCAACTAAGTGCCGATGGCACAACCCTAATCGCCTGGAAAAATGAGAATACAACTGATTTAAATCTTAAAGATGACCCAGTATTAGGCAAAATTACCAGCATAGATAACAATGACCGATATACAGGAGTATTTAGAAAACATCCTAAACTTAAAAGTATCATCCTTCCTGAAAATCTCACTCACCTTGAAGATGAGGCATTTAATGAATGTTCAAAACTGGAAAGCATAACATTTCCTGATAAATTTACAAAAATTTTAGAGAGAACTTTTAAACAATGTACCGCTCTTGCCTCTATTGACCTTAAAAATGTAACGACTATTAATACAGGAGCATTTGAGAAGTGTACAAGCTTAAAAAGTATAAACTTTTCTACTCAATTAGCAACAATAGGAAACGAAGCTTTTTGGGACTGTTCATCACTTACCTCAATCACTCTACCTGCAAGTCTAACTTCTATTGGGGATAGCGCATTTCAAAATTGCAAAAATTTAAATACCATAACCATTAACAGAAAGGAGCCCCCTACATTAGGAGACTGGGCTTTTTATGGCACCTCAATAGGAAGTATTTTTGTACCCGAAGTAGCGGATTATGAAAATGCAAAAAATTGGAGTGCCTATAAAGGTAAAATATTCAAAATAAAGTAAAAAAGTACATAAACTTTATTAAACAGATTAGTGGGTGCCACATAGGGCGCCCACTAATCATTTGTTATAGCCAAAAGCCAATTACTGCCTTAGGCTTCCAAGATATAAGTAAACATTAAGGGTGCACAGATGGTAGCATCAGACTCTACGATGTATTTTGGGGTATCTACATCTAATTTCCCCCAAGTGATTTTTTCGTTGGGTACGGCACCAGAGTAGGAACCATAAGAAGTAGTAGAATCCGAAATCTGGCAGAAGTAAGACCAGAAAGGTACATCTTCCCACTCCAAGTCTTGATACATCATAGGAACTACACAGATTGGGAAGTCCCCTGCAATTCCTCCTCCCACTTGGAAAAAGCCTACGCCTTTACCTCCTGAGTTGGCTCTGTACCATTCGGTAAGGTATACCATATACTCTATCCCTGATTTTACGGTGCTGGCTTTTAGCTTTCCTTTGATGACATTAGAGGCGAAGATATTCCCCGTAGTAGAGTCTTCCCAGCCTGGGCATACGATAGGCAAGTTCTTCTCAGCAGCAGCGACTATCCAAGAATCTTTTGGGTCTATTTCGTAGTATTGTTCGAGTACGCCAGAATTTACCACTTGGTAAAGGAACTCGTGTGGGAAATACCTCTCGCCCTTTTCTTCGGCTGCCTGCCACACATCTTCGAGGTGCTTTTGCAGTCTTCGGAAGGCTTCTTCTTCGGGGATGCAGGTATCGGTTACTCTGTTAAAGTGGTTATCGAGCAGCTCTCTTTCCTGCTCTGGGGTCAGGTCTCGGTAGTTGGGCACGCGCTTGTAGTGGGAGTGTGCCACGAGGTTCATCACATCTTCCTCTAAGTTTGCTCCCGTACAGGAGATGATTTGTACTTTATCCTGACGAATCATTTCTGCAAGGATTTTCCCAAGCTCTGCGGTAGACATTGCTCCCGCGAGAGTAATCATCATCTTACCTCCATCATTCAAATGGGCTACATAGGCTTTGGAAGCATCTACGAGAGTAGCGGCATTAAAGTGCAAGAAGTATTTCTCAAGGAAATCTGAAATAGGTCTATTGTTCATTTCGTTTTAATTTAATGGTCGCAAAGATAAATCATATAATATTAATGCAGATGGTGCAGAAGCGGGCTCCAAAGACTGAAATAAATACCGTACTTTTGCCCCCGCTGAAAAAGTTAGAATAGAAAATGCAAGAGATTGTTCAGATATTGAAAAATGGCGGTACGATACTCTACCCTACGGATACGATTTGGGGTATCGGTTGTGATGCGATGAATATAGATGCGATTAATAAAGTATTTGATATCAAGAAGCGGGAAAAGAATAAATCGATGATTATCCTCGTAGATACCGAGCAGAGATTGCAAAGTCTAGTAGAAGTACCCGAAATGGCGTGGCAGATTATTGACCTTAGCGAGAAGCCCATTACCATCGTTTATGAAGAAGCTAAAACACTCCCCAAAGAGCTCTTAGCAGAAGACGGCAGCATAGGAATCCGTTTGGTGAAAGATGACTTTTGCCGAAAGCTCATCTCCAAATTAGGAAGCCCGCTAGTCTCTACATCGGCGAATTTCAGTGGAGAGAAAAGCCCACAGAAGTTCTCAGACATCAGCGCTGAGATAAAATCAGCTGTAGATTATATCGCTGAAGGGCATAGAACGGAGGTAGCTAAGTACCCCGCATCATCTATCATCAAAGTCTGGAAAGACAATAGAGTTAAAGTCATTAGAGCCTAATTAAATCCCCTAAAATCTTCTCAGGATGAAATCCAAAGCCCTTATTTTACTCGTGTTATCAGCCTCCATCTCGGCATTTGCCCAGCGGAAGAAGCCTTTCTTAAAGGAGCTAGACTCCATCTATCAAAAGAAATGGGAAGCGGCTATGCCTACGATAGACAGCTTGGAAAACCCCACCTACATCAAGATCGGGAGCCGACCGAAAGACAGCCTCATCGTTCGCGAAAAACCCGCTCTCACCGCCATACCCTATGACGAAATCCCCATCACCCCCTATGGACTGATGAAGAACCCGAACCGACCATCAAAATGGCTGTTCTATGGGCAGAACAACCTTACCTTTAATCAATCCTCCTTCTCCAACTGGAATGCAGGGGGGAATGATAATATCGGCGTCATCGCAAGGCTCAATTACAACCTTATCTATAAATACAGCAGGCACTATCTGGAAAATACCTTTAAGTTTGGCTACGGACTGGTAGATTCCGAAGGACAAGCCACCCGAAAAACGGAGGATTATATCAATATAATGACCAATTACGGCTATGAAATCGGGCAATCTTACTACCTCTCCACGGGCTTCCAGTTTATCTCCCAATTTACACGGGGGTACAACTACGCCGCTACGCCAGACCCTAAGAAAGACGACCGTATCTCTAAGTTTATGTCTCCCGCCTACCTCAATCTCGGGCTCGGGATTTCCTATAACCCGCAGGAAAATTTGCAAGTAATCTTCCGCCCGCTCAATGGGCAATTTACTTTCGTAACCGATCCGCTCCTCCAAAAAGCAGGGAAATACGGTCTGGAAAAAGACGGACAAAGCCTCCGTGCCGAGCTCGGAGCAAGGCTCAACATCCTCTACCGATTCAAAATCTACAAGGATATCCTCTTCACCCACCAGCTCAACCTCTTTGCCAACTACCTCACCCACACCGAGCGCGTAGATATCGCCTACACGGGCGTTATCAATATGAAGTTTAATAAATACCTCAACGCAAATATCTCCCTCGACCTCACCTATGACCACGACCAGATAAAAAAACTCCAGCGAAAACAAACCCTCGGCATAGGGCTCTCCTACAATCTCGGCTCCGAAACCAAATCCAAAAATGCCAAACTCCTAAAGCCCGTAGGGTTTAAGCAGTAGGCGATGTGCGGTTAGTTTACAATAATTGGCGACTGGCTTCTAGCTTCTGGTGGTGTATGGATAGTTTGTGATAAACGCCTGCCACGCTGTGGCTGCCTCACCTGCAAGGTGTGCTCCCCACGCTAGTGGACTAATGAGAAAATTGAGACAAAATGTCTGCTTTTATCTTATTCCTTATATGTGCATAGTTTGTACTAAGTGCTTGCCGTGCTATAGCTAAGTGCTCCCCACGCGAGTGGGTGGCAGTTTTTGGCAGAAAAATCATTTGGCTCAGCATTTGCGATAAGGGCGGCTCACTGAATTATTAACATAAAACTTAGAAAAATGAATGTTTTAGGACTTAACAAAACCAATAACCCTGAGGAATTTTATGCTTCCTTAAAAGAAAAACTCAACGAGATACATAACTTTCCAGAAGATTATCTGTTTAAATTTATCATTCCAAATAATCAGGAAAAGCTCACTGAAATTTATCAGGTTTTTGATGGAATACAGACGAGTATCAGTAATAGGGACAGTAAAAATGGTAAATACATATCGCTTAGCATAAGTGCATTTGTGTTGGATGCTGACCAAGTGATAGATATTTACCAGAAAGTAGCGCAAATAGAGAGTGCGATTATGCTATAAAAGAGCATCTGCACGCTCCATAGGCCTTGCGATAACGGCTTTGGAACCAGAAATAACAATAGGTCTCTGAATTAATTCGGGGTGCTTTGCCAGTATAGAAACGCCTTCTGCTGGTAAATCTGCCCCGATATATTTTTCCTTGAAGAGTTTTTCATCAGTGCGAACCAGCTCTTCTATACTTATCCCCATACCGAGCAGAGATTTTATCTCCTCCTCTCCCAGAGGGTTATTAATGATATCTACAATCTCAAATGCTACCCCTTTATCGTGCAGATAAGTGAGCAGGCATCTTGATTTGGAGCAGTAATTATTGTGTAATACCTTAATCATTTTTTTTTTTTTAATATTGAAAAGGCTAGAAAAGCCCATGCAGTTCGCCCTCTATTTTCTCTAAGATGGAGCCAAAGTCCTCT
>ERZ773203.1271-NODE-1271-length-13014-cov-18.432595_pt1 | contig 13014 bp, 10 predicted proteins | sample MGYA00580529_ERZ773203 | MGnify/ENA primary metagenome ERZ773203 (study PRJEB29015, sample SAMEA2738176) | human oral metagenome | biome: human oral; feature: human-associated habitat; material: saliva | place: China | collected 2177 ... | reverse complement strand
CAGCTACCAATAAAACGTACGTATGCGAAATTAATAATGGTACTTTCACAAGCTATGAATTCGATCCTAAAGAATATGGTTTCGAATACGCTGATAAAACTGAGCTTGAAGGTGGCGATGCTACGGTAAACGCTGAAATTACTCGCCGCGTTCTCGGCGGTGAACAAGGTGGCAAACGCACCGCAGTTCTTCTTAACGCAGGCATGGCGATTTACCTTGCAAAAGATGGCATTACATTAGCAGAGGGCATTGAAGAGGCGAAACATATGATCGACTCTGGTAAGGCTCTTGCTACAATGGAACAGTTTGTGAAAGCAACACAAGAGGTATAACCATTGATTTTAGATAGAATTGTAGAGGCTACCAAAATTCGGGTAGCCCAAGAAAAACAGGTGGAAACGCTTGAGGCTGTAAAAGCAGCGGCTTTGGCGTTACCATCTGATACAGGATTTCCTTTTGAAGCAGCCCTTCGTCAGCAAGACTTTAACTTCATTTGCGAAGTAAAGAAGGCATCTCCGTCTAAGGGAATTATTGCTGAGCACTTTCCATATTTAGACATTGCCAAAGAATATGAAGTGGCTGGTGCTGCGGCTATCTCTGTTTTGACGGAGCCAGACTTCTTTAAAGGTGATAAAAAATATTTGCAAGAAATTGCAAGCACTGTAAAAATCCCTGTACTTCGCAAGGACTTCATCATCGATGAATACCAAATCTACCAAGCGAAGGTGTGGGGTGCTAGTGCGATCCTCTTGATCTGTGCATGCCTCGATGTGCCTACGTTAACAAAATTCCGTGAGTTAGCAGATTCTCTTGGTTTGTCCTCCTTGGTAGAGGCTCATGACGAGCACGAAGTGCAAATGGCTATCGATTGCGATGCACGTATCATTGGCGTTAATAACCGCAATTTGAAAGATTTCACCGTAGATGTACAAAATAGTGTACGATTACGCAATCTCGTGGAAGACGATATAATCTTCGTATCTGAAAGTGGCCTTGAAACGCCTGAGGATATACAAGTGTTGCGGGATAACAATATTGGAGTAGCCTTGATGGGTGAAACCTTTATGCGTTCTCCTAACAAGGTTGAAAAGTTGGCATATCTCTATGGTCCAACCTACTACACACCAAAGGTTAAGATGTGCGGTATCTCTAAGGTGGAAACAATTCCTGCTATAGTCGAAGCAAAGCCTGATTATATGGGCCTTGTATTTGCACCGAGCAAACGGCAAGTCACTGTGGAGCAAGCTAAGACATTAGTAGACGAGCTCCGTAAGCAATACGAAAAAACATATGGTGAAGTTACAGTACCAATGAATACTGATACAGCACAAGACAGTCAGGACAGTCAAGACAGTCAAGTCAGTCAGGACAGTCAGGAATTTGTCCCAGGAAACTCTAATTTTGAGAAGATTAAAACAGTAGGCGTATTCGTAAACGAAACGGTAGAAAACCTACTTAAGATTGCTGAGGAAGTCAAACTTGATGTGATTCAACTTCATGGCGATGAAGATGAGTCTTTCATCCAAACACTAAAAGAACAGTCTAATGTAGAAGTTTGGAAAGCCGTTCAAGTCCGTAGTGCGGCAGATGCAGAAAAATGGATTGATAGCAGTGCGGATATGCTTTTATTTGATGCATACCACAAAGACGAACGAGGCGGTACAGGCGAAGTATTCGACTGGTCCTCGTTAGATGAGTTTGAACGACCATTTATGCTCGCAGGCGGTATGGATAGTACCAATGTGGCCCGTGCGATTCGTACGGTTCGCCCTTATGGCATCGATATTAGCAGCGGCATTGAAACAGAAGGCGTGAAAGACGATGAAAAGATTAAAGCTTTCACCAATATCGTAAGAACAATAGCCCTGTCATAACATGACACATTAGAAAGAATGATAGATAGAAAGGTAAGTTATATGAGTGAACAAAGACATGGTTATTTTGGCTCCTTTGGTGGCCAATTTATGCCAGAAACATTGATGAATGCAGTCATCGAATTGGAAGAGGCATACAACAAGTACAAAGATGATCCTGATTTCGTACGCGAACTTGAGGATTTACATAAAAAATATACAGGCCGTCCATCCCTTTTATACTATGCAGAACGCATGACAAAGGACCTTGGAGGCGCTAAAATCTATTTAAAACGGGAAGACTTGAACCACACTGGTTCCCACAAGTTGAACAACGTAATTGGCCAAATGTTATTGGCAAAACGGATGGGTAAAACGCGCGTTATTGCTGAAACTGGTGCAGGTCAACACGGCGTAGCAACTGCTACTATTGCGGCGTTGATGGGCATGGAGTGTGAAGTATACATGGGTGCAGAGGACTGTGAACGTCAAGCACTTAACGTATATCGCATGGAATTATTGGGCGCTAAGGTACATCCTGTAACAACTGGTACAAGTACATTAAAAGATGCTGTATCTGAAGCGATGCGCGAATGGACAAACCGCATGTCTGATACACACTATGTATTGGGTTCTGTTATGGGGGCGCATCCATTCCCTATGATCGTTCGAGATTTCCAATCTATCATCAGCCGTGAAGCGCGTGAGCAAATCCTTGAAGCAGAAGGCAAATTGCCAACAGCTGTTATGGCTTGCGTAGGCGGTGGCTCCAATGCGATGGGCATGTTCTATCACTTCATTCCTGATGAAGGGGTTCGCCTCATCGGTTGTGAAGCAGCTGGTCGTGGTGTTGATACAGAGGAACATGCAGCAACAATCGCAAAAGGCTCTGTTGGTATCTTCCATGGCATGAAATCTTATTTCTGCCAAGACGAAGACGGCCAAATTGCTCCAGTATATTCTATCTCTGCAGGCCTTGATTACCCTGGCATCGGACCTGAACATGCGTACTTGCACGATAGCGGTCGTGCTGAATACGTGCCTGTAACGGATGATGAAGCAGTGGATGCATTCGAATACTTGTCTCGCTTAGAAGGCATTATTCCAGCTATCGAGAGTGCTCACGCAGTGGCGCATGCTCGTAAAATCGCTCCTACTATGAGCAAGGACGATATCATTATTATTTGTTTATCTGGCCGTGGCGACAAAGACGTAGCGGCTATGGCGAAATATAGAGGGGTGGATCTTCATGAGTAAAATTAAAGACGCTTTCACAAAGGGCAAGGCATTCATCCCATTTATTAGTGCTGGTGATCATGGTATTGAGAATACGGAACGGTATATTCGCATCATGGTGAAAGCTGGCGCTGATATGGTGGAAATCGGTATTCCGTTCTCGGACCCGACAGCGGAAGGCCCAGTTATCCAAGAGGCAAGCACGCGTGCATTGTCTACAGGTGTAAAAATTCACGATATCTTCGATATGGTACGCCGGTTGCGTACTGGTGATGATGCGGTGACAGTGCCACTCGTATTCATGACCTATTTAAATCCTATCTATGTATTCGGTCGTGAAAAATTCTTTACCCTCTGCGAAGAGGTTGGCATTTCTGGCGTTATTGTGCCGGATATGCCGTTTGAAGAAAAAGGTGAACTTGGAACAATTGCTCATAAACATGGTGTTGAAGTAGTATCCTTGATTGCCCCAACATCTGAAAATCGCATCGAAATGATCGCAAAAGAAGCGGAAGGTTTCGTGTATTGTGTATCGTCCTTGGGCGTTACCGGTATGCGTAGCGAAATCAAGACGGATATTAAATCCATCGTTGAAACCATTCGCAAATACACGGATATTCCTGTAGCCGTTGGCTTCGGTATTTCCAAGCCTGAACAAGCGGAAGCTATGGCGCGTGTATCCGATGGTGCTATCGTAGGTTCCGCTATTGTTAAAATCATTGCTGAACATGGGGAAAATGCAGATCAAGCATTGTTCGATTATGTACAATCTATGAAACAAGCTGTTCTAAAGGCTGGTGCATAATACAGTTGCCATATAAACTTTAGGCAATATAGAAATAAGACTTACCTAGGGGGAGATTATCGTATTATATATTGATATAGTATGGTAATGTGCGGCCCTATTGGTAGGTCTTGTTTTATGTGAGATTTTTTGCTCATTGTAGAATACATATGATATTTGGTATCATGAATTCAGATATATCGTTTGAGAAAAAGGATGTTTAATGATACGAAAATTAGTGATTGATACAATAAAAGATAATATTATAGACCGGTATTGCGATTTTTCTGGTACTATTTCTCGCGGTGCATTTTGGCGATTTATGCTCGTTGAGCATTTGATTGTTGGTGTTTGCTTAGCCGTGCTAGGTTTACTGTCCCTTCATAGTGCCCTATTTATATATACAATAGGCATAGTTTTTGCGTTGTGGTTCATTTCGATTATGGCCCTTACATTGCCTAATTTGGGTGCTATGGTACGCCGCTTGCATGATACAAATAATAGCGAATGGCTTTTGCTATTAGGATTTATTCCCTATATAGGCGTTCTAATCGTTATCGTATTATTGCTGCGAGGCACAAAGAAACATCCTATTATTGAAAGCTCAGTTGAATCCTTTGAAGAAATAGATTTATTTAGCGATAACGCGGTGAATAATCCGCAAAACCTAGGTATATTAAGCAATGCATCTCATACATCATATGGAAAAATAAGTATTATTGCTGCTGTTTTTCTTACTATTGTTAGCTGGGGGATTGGGATATATAGTTTTTCCTCTGCTGCAGATAAGGAAATCAATGCGTATTTACAGATGCAACCTGGTGCGTTTATGATTATGGCACAAAAGACCTTAGGTAGTAGTACAGCTGTTGAATCTGCTAAACAGGTTGTAATAAATTATTATACATATCTTAATAAGGAACAATATCAAGAGGCATATCGTTTATTGGCTCATCGAGAACGTGAAAAATATGGCACCTATGATCAATGGGTTAAATCTGTTAAAGCTACTCATAATCGTCAAATGTCTTCACTCCATTTACAAGCTGTGTTGAGAGATGATGACGATGTAGATCATATTTCCTTTGAGCTGACTTTCACAGATAAAGCCTATCCTAATCAAATGTTCGTCAAGATGATATACGAGCATGATACGTGGCGTATTGAGTCGATTGTGCCGTACGATCAAAAATATGAAGAGCGATAAGGAGGGCCTATGAATCAGAATATGATATATGATGTAAGTTATATGGATGCCCTTAAACGTGGATTCAAGCAATATGTTACCTTTTCTGGTCGTGCTAGCCGCAGTGAGTTTTGGCGTTTTATGGTGTGCCGTGAAATCATTTTAGATGGATTAGCTGTTTTCGGTATCATCGTGGATATGGTGCTTGGCAATACATCGGCTGCCAGTGATTATGCAATGGTCTTACTCATCATATTACAGCTCATATTTTTTCTACCTAGTCTTGCTATAACCTGTCGTCGATTGCATGATGTTGGAAAGAGCGGATTAACATTTCTTTTAGTATTTATTCCTATTGTTGGTATCTTTGTGCTCTTATCTGATCTTGTGAAAAAAGGTGATGTATCCATTAATGCATATGGAGAGAAAACAGGGTACACCTGTGTTACACCTGTTATGGAACAACAGTTAGGCCTAGAGCATACGCCTACTGTGAGAGAAGATATTTTGATGGGTGCGGTGGCTATTGTTTTATATATTTGGGTTTTCACTCAGCAGTTTGTTGAAAGCGCATGGGTATCCTTTAATGCTAGAGGCATGTTCTAGTCAAACCTCGTTTTACCATTTGGTAAGACGAGGTTCTTTTTATATGAAAATTTTATGAAAGTTTAAATGTGGATTTATTGACTATATTGAAAAATATTGTAAAATGAATAATAGATGAAATCAAATAATTCGAATTAGATGATAATAGTATGTAAATCATATTGTAGAAAGAGGTTCGGCATGCGTGCTTGTCCAAAATGTGGACAAAGAATACCTAGTTCAGAGCGTTATTGCCCGTATTGTGGGCATATGAAAAATATTCCATTACCACTTGATGCCTATGAATTGGGTTTTATAGAAAATTTTAAACACTGTGTAGTTCATAAATATGCGAATTTTGAGGGCCGTGCTAGTCGCAGTGAATACTGGCATTTTATGCTTGTGTATCAATTAATTATAGCCATTATATTGTTTATATGCGCTGCTATTAGTTGTGTAATACCTGTATCGGGAACAACAGGGGTTGCCTTGGGGCTAGTAGTTCTTTTTATTTTGTCGATTGGATTTATCATTCCAGGTGTAGCTGTTGCTGTTCGACGTTTACATGATCTTGGTTGGTCCGGGTGGCCTGTTTTATTGGCACTTATTCCTTTTGTCGGGATTCCAGCAGTATTAATATTAATGGCCTTGCCTGGAAAGACCGCGGCTAACCGGTTTGGAAATCCAACAGGGGTAGAAGTCATTACAAAGCAAATGGCACATAAATATGGATTTATTGATGCGACCCCATCTACACCATTGACTATAGGTCTAATAGTGGTGTTAGTTGTATTATGGTTACTAGTGGATTGGATGTTAGCAAATTGAATATATGTATAGAGCATCAGGATTAAAATAGAAGGTCTGTGAAAATGAGCAAAATTGCATTTTCACAGACCTTTATTGTATGTAAACTAAAAGTTATGGCTACTCATTCAAAATATATATGACTTAAAAGGCCTTATTACGCTTTGTGAGCAGCTCTTTTAATTGACTAAGTATAGAGACCTTTTTATAATAGTTATATTATTATACTATAGTTTGATAGTGGGTATATTAATTCCTAGCTAATAGTAGGAGATTAGAGTGGCTTTATAGTATGTTCTATAAAATGATATACCTTACCATATACAAGGAGATGTTACGATGAAGTTTAATACAAAATGCGTCCACGGTAGTGGTAAACCAGATAGTACAGGGGCAATCTCTCCAGCCATTTATATGTCCAGTACATTTACACATCCTGGTTTAGGTGAAACAACAGGATTTCAATATACACGTGAGTCTAACCCAACTCGTGATCGCCTTGAAACATTAATTGCAGGCCTTGAAGAAGGTACTGATGCAATCGCTTTTTCTTCGGGGATGGCTGCTGTTGATGCAGTATTCCATTTGTTTTCCCCTGGAGACCATGTTATTTTAGGGGATGATTTGTATGGTGGATCCATTCGATTATTTACTAATATCTACGAAAAGAATGGTGTCGAATTTACCTATGTAGGTACATCTGATCTTGATGCTGTACAAGCAGCATTTAAACCTAATACTAAAGCTGTTTATATTGAAACACCTACAAATCCGATGATGGAAATTACCGATGTACGTGCGTTGAGTAAAATGGCACATGATCGTAATGCACTTGTTATTGTAGATAATACATTTTTAAGCCCTTATTTCCAAAAACCATTACATCTTGGTGCAGATATTGTTGTCCATAGTGGGACTAAATTTATCAGTGGTCATCATGATGTAATTTCTGGATTTACCATTGTAAAAGATGATGAATTGGCAGCTCAATTGCGCCTTATTTATAAGACAGTAGGCGCGTGTTTATCTGCCTTTGATAGCTGGCTTGTCATTCGTGGCATCAAAACTTTGGCACTGCGTATGGAACAGCATCAAAAGAATGCCATCGCTCTCGCAGAATGGTTGAAACAAGAACCGAAGGTAACAAAGGTATTATTCCCTGGACTTCCAGAACATCCAGGTTATGAAGTGAACAAATCTCAAACTACTGGATTTGGCGGTATGTTGTCCTTTGAAGTAGATAGTGAAGAGACCGCTAAACAAGTGTTAGAAGGTATTCAATTGATTCAATTTGCTGAAAGTTTAGGCGGCACCGAATCCTTGTTGACATATCCTGTTACACAAACACATCCAGATTTAAAACCTGAAGATGCGGAACGCAAAGGGATTACACGTCGCTTGTTGCGCTTGTCCGTCGGCATTGAAGATACAGATGATTTGATTGCTGATTTAGCACAAGCTTTCCATAAATAAAAGGAGGCTAATATGGGCCGATATAATTTTGACAAAATCGTAGATCGCAAGCATACAAAGTCTCTAAAATATGATTTTGCTGTACAACGTGGTAAACCTGCTGATGTATTACCATTTTGGGTAGCTGATATGGACTTTGAAATTCCTAGTGAATTAAAGCAAGTCTTATTAGATCGCGTTAATCATGGCATTTTCGGATATACGGAATCTGATGATGCATATTTCAATGTATTAAAAGAATGGTTCGCTAACCGTTTTAATTGGAATATAGATAAAAAATGGCTTGTAAAAACTCCGGGCGTTGTATTTGCTCTTGCTATGGCAGTGCGTGCTTTCACAAAAGAAGGGGAAGGCGTACTCATTAATCAACCTGTATACTATCCATTCAGCATGGTTATCGATGATAATGATCGTAATTTGATTAACGTTCCTTTAATTCAAGGGGCAGATACATATACAATCGATTTTGAAGGCGTAGAACGCGCTATTGTTGAGTATAATGTAACATTATTCTTGCTTTGTAATCCGCATAATCCTGTGGGCCGCGTGTGGACCGAAGATGAGTTAAAACGTCTTGGTGATATTTGTATTAAACATAATGTTATTATTATTAGCGATGAAATTCACGCGGATTTCGTATGGGATGGTCACAAGCATACTGTTTTTGCTAATCTTGGTGAAAGCTATGCTGAGCATTGCATCGTTTGTACAGCACCTAGTAAGTCCTTTAATATTGCAGGCTTACAAGTATCTAATATTTTCATCCCTAATGATTCCTTGCGTCGTAGATTTGTCAAAGAAATCGACCGTGCAGGCTATAGTCAATTGAACACGATGGGACTTGTAGGTTGCCAAGGCGCTTATGAAGTGGGTGGACCATGGCTTGATGAATTAAAGGGATACATTCAAGGGAATATTCAATATACCCTTGATTATTTTAAGGAACATTTGCCGAAGCTTCACATGTATCGACCTGAGGGTACGTATCTCATGTGGTTTGATTGCTCTGAACTGCCATTGACACCAGAAGAACGTGAACGGTGGCTACTTAATGATGCAAAGCTATGGCTGGATAGTGGCTCCATGTTTGGTAAAGATGGTGAAAAGTTTGAACGCATCAATGTTGCCTGCCCTCGTGCAACATTGACAGAAGGTTTAGAGGCATTGCGTCGCGCTTATGTCGCTAAAGGGTTTTAGGAGGTTTCACAATGCCGATTAAAGTTATTAAGAATTTACCGGCTATAACAAAATTAGCACAAGAGAATATCTTTGTAATGGATACGGAACGAGCGGAAACACAACAAATTCGTCCGCTTCATATTTTGCTTGTCAATTTGATGCCTACAAAAGAGGTTACGGAAACACAAATCCTTCGCGCTCTTAGTAATAGCCCGTTGCAAGTAAACTTAACTTTATTGCATACAGCATCTCGAAAATCTAAGAATGTAGATGCAGAATATTTAGATACTTTTTACCGTACCTTTGACGAAGTTAAAGATGAGTGTTTTGATGGCTTGATTATTACCGGTGCTCCTGTAGAGTTGATGCCTTTTGAAGAGGTTGACTATTGGGATGAGCTTGTAGAAATTATGGATTGGAGTGAAGAACACGTATGCTCCACGTTCTATATTTGTTGGGGCGCACAGGCTGGCCTGTACCATCATTTCGGCATTAATAAACAAATTATGGATACTAAATTGTTCGGCGTTTATGAACATGATATCTATAACGACCAACCGGTTCTCTTACGAGGTTTTGATGAAAAGTTCTGGATGCCGCACTCCCGACATACTACAGTTTCATTAGAGCAAATTAACGCACATAGGGAATTAGAATTGTTAGCTGGTTCTGAACCAACTGGGGCTGCCATCGTACGAAGCTTAGATAACAAACACATCTTTGTTTTTGGTCACTCTGAGTACGATTGGGATACACTCAATCGCGAATATCTACGAGACCTTGCTAAAGGTGAAGACATTGCGGTACCAGAAAACTATTTCCCTGATGATGATCCAAAACAAAAACCAATCGTAAGATGGCGTTCCGTAAGCACATTGCTATTTACGAATTGGTTGAACTATTACGTATACCAAGAAACACCATATATTATTGAACAAATTCAGAAAATGAAGTTTGAACGAGATAAAAATTTTGGTGCTTATATTTAAATACAGAGTATATTAGTGAACCGAATGAGTTCCCAACGGCTCCACCGGCCGGGTCTGACTCCGGCCTGCGGCCTCCGCAGGGCCAAAGTCGCCTTTGGAAACTCATTCGGTTCTTTCTATATCCATTTGTTTTAAGATACGCCAAAATTTTTGCTATAGCTTATAGTTATGGAGAATGTATTATAAAAAGTGGTAGACATATTTTTTAATACATAGTAATATAATAGGCATAAGAAATGAAGTTTATTCCTTTAGATGAATGGGAGTTGAATTTAATGAGCAAACAATATAAATTTGAAACATTACAATTACATGCAGGTCATACGGTGGATCCAACAGGTTCTCGTGCAGTACCTATTTACCAAACGACATCTTACGTATTTAAAGATGCAGAGGAAGCAGCTGGCCGTTTTGCTTTGACTAATCCTGGTGGTATTTATACTCGTCTTGGCAATCCTACTACTGACGTATTGGATGCTCGTGTAGCTCAACTTGAAGGTGGTGCTGGTGGTATTGCTGTAGCATCTGGTTCTGCAGCGATTACATACTCCATTTTGAATGTAGCAAGCGCAGGTGATAATATCGTTGCTGCATCAACATTGTATGGTGGTACATATAATTTGTTCACTGCTACATTACCTCGTTTGGGTATCGAAACTAAATTCGTTAATCCTGACAATTTGGAAGAGTTTGAAGCAGCTATTGATGACAACACAAAAGCTGTATATATCGAAACTATCGGTAACCCTGGCATTAACCTTATCGATGTTCAAGCAGTAGCTGATATTGCACATAAACATAATATTATCTTAATCGTAGATAACACATTTGCATCTCCATACTTGTTCCGTCCATTAGAACATGGTGCAGACGTAGTCGTTCACTCTGCTACTAAATATCTTGGTGGTCATGGTACAACATTGGCTGGTGTAGTTGTAGAATCTGGTAAATTCGATTATAAATCATCTGGTAAATATCCTAGCTTTGCTGAAGGGGACGAACACTACAACGGTCTAGTATATGGTGACTTACCAATTCCTTTCACCGTAAAAATTCGTGCTCAATTGCTTCGCGATACAGGCGCATGCATTACGCCTTTAGCAGCATGGCAAATCTTGCAAGGTATCGAAACATTGTCCTTGCGTGTAGAACGTCATGTAGAAAATACTCGTAAAGTAGTTGATTTCTTGAGCAAACATCCTAAAGTTGCTTGGGTTAACTATCCAGAACTTGCAGATAGTAAATATAAACCATTAGCTGATAAATACTTCCCTAAAGGGGTTGGTGCAGTATTCACATTCGGCGTAAAAGGCGGCAAAGAAGCAGGCATTAAATTGGTTGATGCATTGCAAATCTTCTCTAACCTTGCTAATGTGGCGGATGCTAAATCTCTTGTTATTCACCCTGCATCCACAACACATGCACAACTTAACGAAGAACAACAAAAATCTGCTGGTGTAACACCAGATATGATCCGCTTGTCTGTTGGTCTTGAAAATATTGATGATATTATCGATGATCTTTCCCAAGCATTGGATAAAGCTTAACCTTAACTTCTAAACTCCTTAAAGCATAACTCCAAAAACCTATAGAACATAAAAAGAAAACATTGTAAAGAAAAAGACCTTGAATTCAACGATTCAAGGTCTTTTAATAGGCTCTCTGTCAAATGTTGGGGGATTCACCCTACGAGTCTTCTTTGGCACCAATCATAGTTATGGTTGGTGCCATTCTTTTTGCTCAAAAGTAGAATACGTACTCTAAATCTACCAAAGTGGCGAAGTCCATAGCTTATCCGTTTTAATACTTTAATTTTGTTGTTAGTTCCTTCTGTGTATCCATTAGAATATGGAAGTAAGAATGCATTAGTTAATTGCGTCATCCATGCAGGAAATGATGTAAAGAAGTTATTAAATTCATTTAAGCCAGATGCTTTTACTAATTCCAACCAATGCGTTAAATGTGCAGCTATTCTTTGTTTACCATAGATTGAAAAGATTTTTCTAAAAGAAAGTTTTAAAGCATATGCTTTTCGTAAATCATCAGATATTCTGAGTATTTCACATAGTTTAATATGTTCGGCTTCCGTTAAATGGTCTGGATGCTTCATTAGTACACGTCGATTCTGTTTTAACATACGTGAATAAGCAGCCAGTTTATGTTGCTCACGCTTTCTAACTCGCTCTACCGCCCAATCTACAAGTCGACATACATGGTATCGATCACAGATAATATGCGCATGTGGAAATAGCGCCTCCATGATGCGCTTAAATTGTATGGACATATCCATTACAATAAACTTAACTTGTAGGCGATCCTTATGTTTAAATGATGCAAAATAGTGGATTAATGCTTGCGTATCACGTTTCGGTAAAATATCTAATATTTCATGTGTATCTGGATTAGTTAAATTAACTTGGTATTGGTAGCCTTCTGCATTTCCTTTAAACTCATCAATACCAATCACAGTGGGTAAGGTCTTGGGCTTAGGTATAGTGATCATAGAGCAATAACGTAATACTGTAGTAATAGATGTATCACACTCGTTAGCAATAGCTGTATAGGTTACACTTTCAGTAAGTTTATCAAATAGCATTCTAATATTAGTTACACTTAGTTGCATATGTTTTCGTACAAATGGATTGCTTTCAGCAAAAGAATGACCACAATGCGGACAAATATACCGACGCTGTCTGTATTTTCCAATTAGTGGACCTCGTTGTACTTTTCCAAACTTTACAGTACGTATGCGGTAATCCTTAATATGCTTTGTGGTTTCTCCACACTTTGGGCAAATATGTGATGTTGCTGGTAATTCTATGTCAAAAATAAATATTCCGTCTAATTCATAGCTATTTGTAATATATTCTTGTTTTACATTATGTAAAAATTCAGTATAATCAGTAGTAGGCATATAAGCTC
>ERZ773203.1267-NODE-1267-length-13037-cov-6.729472_pt1 | contig 13037 bp, 11 predicted proteins | sample MGYA00580529_ERZ773203 | MGnify/ENA primary metagenome ERZ773203 (study PRJEB29015, sample SAMEA2738176) | human oral metagenome | biome: human oral; feature: human-associated habitat; material: saliva | place: China | collected 2177 ... | reverse complement strand
TGGCTTGGGCGAGGTTGTCCATGATGAACGCGCCGTATTCCGTGTTGTTGAAGGCTTCGATGTCGTACATCGTGTTCTGCTGGGAGGCGCCTTCGTGGGTGACGACGACGATGCCTGCGTCCATGGCCTGCTTGAGGACGGGCTCGATGGCGCCGGGGTCGACGGGGACGACGCAGATGGCGTCGACGCCTTGGGCGATGAGGTCTTGGATGACCTGGGCCTGCATGGTGGCGTCGGTTTCAGCGGGGCCCTTCTGGAAGGCGTTCATGCCGGTGTCTTCGGCGTACTTCTTGACGCCGGTTTCCATGCGGACGAACCAGGGGTTGGTGGCGTCCTTGGGGACGACGGCGATCGTGTAGTTGCCGTCTCCGCCGCCCTTCGCGGCGGGGCTGGACGAGGATTGGGCGGTGTCGCCGGGGGTGCAGGCGCCGAGGGCGAGGGCGCATGCGGATGCGGCGACGAGGGCTGTAGCTGCGAGGCGGGGCTTCATAGGAGTCTCCTCTGTGTGGATCAACGTCGGTGTTGAGGTTGTGGTTGTGCGGCGGCTCCGCGGGGGTGCGGGGGTGCCTGGCGTGTCCGTCTTCGTTGCTGGACCTGCCATGCGGTGCCGCGTGCGCGGTGCTGCTGCGTGCCGGGCGCTCCCGTCCTTGGGGGCGCGTCGGCGTGCCCCCAATCCTAGGACACGCGGGTGGTGGCGTTCACTTTCCGGGTCCTTGTGGGACGAGGCCGGGGCGGGTTTTTGGGGTGTGAGTGGGCTGGTTTTGGGCTGATTTGTCAGACGTATGGGCGGGGGCGTTAGTCCAGACAAATAGCGTGCGATACGGACTGGCGCGAACCGCCTCGTTACTTGCCGGAGCGGCGCACACTCGTGCGGTGATGCGCATCATAACTGCACATTTGTGCGTTTGTGTGTGACGGGCCGGGAGGATGTGCAGGGTGTGGGTGTGCGCATCCGCATCCGGGGGAGGCACAAACGTCGCGCAACGCAGCAATCCCCTTGTACCCCCACCCACCACGCTACCTAGCTTGTGTGTCGTAGATTACCCGCTATCCTTAGTCATATGACCCACGGTGAGAATCCCCAATCAGAGCGACTAGTAAAGTCAAAACAACGAGTCGCCGACCATGGCGAAGTATTCACTCCATCGTGGATGGTCAATGACATGCTCAACCTTGTCAAGGACGAGTCTGAGCGGATCGATGCCCGTGTCCTCGAGCCAGCCTGCGGTGAAGGCGCATTCTTGCAAGAGGTACTGCGCCGCAAACTCACTACCTGCCAGACCCGCTATGGCAAGAACGAGTTCGAGCGCAACCACTACGCCCTGCTGGGACTCATGTGCATCTACGGCATCGAACTGCTTGAGGACAACGCCCAGATCTGCCGTGACAACCTGCACGCAATTTTCGTGGACTTCCTCGGCCCAGACGCAAAGCCCGAGTGGACACAGGCAGCCCGGGTAGTACTTAAGACCGACATCGTCCAAGCCGACGCACTCACCATGAAGCTGCCCAGTGGTGAGGCAATCACCTTCGCCGAGTGGGGATACCTCGGCAAAGGACGCTTCCAGCGCCGCGACTTCCTCTACGGCGACCTGGCCAAACGATCCGCCTTCGGCGAAGACACACTCTTCGGGAACATGGAGATCGCCGACATCTTCACCCCCACGACATCTTTCCCCACGATGAGCGTGGCTGACATCGCCGCACTGGAGGCGTGAACATGGAGGGACTGCTCGGACGCGCACACAACCCTGATGTGCTCACCTGTATCGCGAACCTGTCCAACGACGAGGTCTTCACCCCGCCAGAGATGGTCAGCACAATGCTCGACATGGTTGCCGAAGCATGGGCGGCCGACCATGACGGTGAGAATCTGTGGGCGAACCCGGACGTGACGTTCCTGGATCCGTTCACGAAGACGGGCGTGTTCCTGCGGGAGATCACCCGCCGACTTGTCGAGGGGCTCGCGACACAGATCACGGATCTGCAAGAACGGGTCAACCACGTGCTGACTAAGCAGGTGTACGGGATCGCGATCACCGAACTCACCGCGCTCATGACACGGCGAAGTGTGTACTGCTCCAAGCGCGCTGATGGCGAGCACTCGATTTGTACCGGCTTTGACACCCCGGACGGGAACATCTGGTTCGAACGAACCGAACACACCTGGGCAGGTGGAACCCGCAAGAGCCGTGTAGACCCACTCACCGGGGACGAGATCTTCGTCTACACGAACCGAAAATGCTCCTACTGCAGGGCAGGCGAAAAAGAATATGGGCGTGGCAAGGGCCTTGAGACACACGCGTACGCGTTCATCCATACCGATGACATCAAACAACGTATCAACGAAATATTTGGAGCCGCTATGCACTTCGACATCGTGATTGGAAACCCTCCCTACCAGTTGGGATCTGACGGCGGTACGCGAGACATTCCTATCTATCAACACTTCGTCCGTCAGGCTAAAGAACTTGACCCAAGCCTTTTGATGATGATCATTCCATCTCGTTGGATGGCAACGGGTCTTGGTCTAAACGATTTCCGTCGTGAGATGCTGACAGATCGCCGCATCCGAGCTCTCGTTGACTATCAAAATGCGGCAGGCATCTTTCCCGGAGTCGGGATTAACGGTGGCGCATGCTACTTTCTATGGTCCAATCAATACAAGGGTGACTGTGAAGTCACCACAGTTCGTGCTGACAAATCGACAAGTAGCTCAACGCGCCGGTTAGACGAATTTGACATCCTCATCCGTGATGCCCGCGCACTCCCCATCCTCAGAAAAGTGCAAGCTGATGACCCACCATCAATTAATACAATCCTTGCCCGCGACAAAGAGTTCGGATGGACCTCAAACTTCCGAGACTTCGGATCGCGCCCAGGTGAAGATTCGGTTCCGATCTACTACATCGATTCTATGCAGCGAAAGATGGGGTACATCTCGAGGAATAGAGTAACCAAGAGTGCCGAGCTGATCGACACCTGGAAGCTCCTGGTGCCAGAAGTCGGCTCCGGGCGGGAGCGGGAACGTACTGGCGTCGATCTAGTTCTCGGCCCGTCGCAAATCGCACCGTCGCCATCGGTATGTACGCAGTCGTTCCTATTTTTCTATGCCGACACGGAAGAAGAAATCCGATCTATCCGGTCCTACTACTCCACAAAACTCTTTAGATTTCTGGTGTCACTGCGAAAGATCACCCAGCATGCGACACACGCTACCTACCGCTGGGTTCCTCTCCAATCCTGGGATCGGACGTGGACAGACGAGGAACTCTACAAAAAGTATTCGCTAACCGAGACTGAGATAGCCTACATCGAATCACTCATTCGTCCGATGGATCTGGACTGACAACCATGCGCTCTGTCGAGGATCTCCTACCTGTCCGTTCGTCTGTGCGGCTGCGGATCTACGCGTGGTCGCCAAAGAACCCCGCGCCCGAGTATCAGGGCCTCATTAAGGTTGGCCAGACCACCCGTGAGGACGTACGCGAGCGGATCCGTGAGTCCCAGGGCCAGGTACAGCAAGAGTTCACGCTTCACGCCGATGTGGTGGCTGAGCGCGAAGATGGCTCAATCTTCCGCGATAAGGACGTCATTGAGCGACTGAAGGCTAAAGGCTTTGAGAACCCTCACTTCGGCTCGGCGTCCGAGTGGGTGCGGTGCAAGCCTATTGATGTACTCACGGCAATCACGGAACTTCGCAGAGGTGAGGTATTCTCTGGCCACCACTACCACACCTTCCCGATGCGACCTGAGCAGGCGCGTGCCGTGGAACAAACGATCGGCTATTTCGAGTCGATCTGGGAAGAAGACCCAAACGCTGTGCCGCGGTTCTTGTGGAATGCGAAGATGCGTTTTGGCAAGACCTTTACCTCTTATCAGCTCGCTAAGCGCATGGGAGCCAAGCGGGTCCTGGTGGTGACCTTCAAGCCTGCCGTGCAGGACGCATGGCATGAGGATCTGGCGAGCCACGTGGACTTTGATGGCTGGCAGTATCGCAACACCGATCTCATGGCTGAGCTCGGACCGGGTGACCCAGATAAGCCGCTGGTGTATTTCGGTTCCTTCCAAGACCTGCTGGGTCGGGACAAGAAGACCGGGCTGATCAAGTCGAAAAACGAGTGGGTTCACACCATTAACTGGGACCTGGTGATCTTCGATGAGTACCACTTCGGTGCCTGGCGCGAGTCTGCCAAGGCGCTCTTCGAAGGTGAAGAAGCGAAGGTCGCAGACAAAGAGCTGGATGCCGAGTTTGCTAACGGTGCGCTCGACACCTTCGATACCGAACTCGACGAGCTAGGTAACAACGAGGCGGAATTCCTACCCATCACAACTCGTTCCTACCTTTATCTCTCCGGCACACCGTTTAAGGCACTGGCAACGGGTGAGTTCATTGAGGAGCAGATCTTCAACTGGACCTACACCGACGAGCAAGAAGCCAAAGCTGCCTGGGAACTCGAGCAACCTGGTGAACGCAACCCCTACGGGTCGTTGCCGGAGATGCGACTGCTGACGTATCAAATGCCCGACGACATCCTCTCAGTGGCAGTACAGGGTGAGTTCGACGAGTTCGACCTCAACACATTCTTCGAAGCCACTGGGGAGGGCGATGCAGCCCGCTTCGTCCACGAGTCGGATGTGCAGAAGTGGCTTGACCTGATCCGTGGGGAACACGCACCGACACAGCTTGACTCCCTCAAAGCCGGCAGCAGGCCGCCTTTCCCGTACGCAGATGCCCGTTTGCTGCCTTACATGCAGCACTCGTTCTGGTTCTTACCGACCGTAGCTTCTTGCTTCGCGATGGCGAACATGCTGCGCGCCCGCCACAACATCTACTGGCACTCTTACGAGGTTGTTGTGGCCGCAGGAGCGAAGGCGGGAATCGGTGTGGCGGCGCTTCCGCCCGTGCGTGCGGCAATTGAGGATGGTCACGACACCAAGACCATCACGCTTTCGTGCGGGAAGCTCACTACCGGTGTGACGGTGAAGCAGTGGTCCTCAATCTTAATGCTGCGTAACCTCACCAGTCCCGAGACCTACTTCCAGGCTGCGTTCCGGGTGCAGTCACCATGGGCAATCACCAACCCCAACGGCGACAACCCGAACGAGGAAGAGATCCTCAAGCCGGTGGCCTTCGTTTTCGACTTCGCCCCCACGCGCGCACTGCGGCAGATGGCCGACTATGCGGGTGGGTTGAACCCCACTGCCGATAGCCCGGAGCGGGCAGTTGCCGACCTGGTGAAGTTCCTCCCCGTCCTTGCCTACGACGGTGCGAACATGAAGGAAGTCAACGCCGGCGAGATCCTCGACATTGCTATGTCCGGCACCTCAGCGACCTTGCTTGCCAAGAAGTGGGAGTCCGCGATCCTGGTAAATGTGGACAACATGACTCTGCGCAAGATCATGGATAACGAGGCGGCCATGGATGCCATCATGAATATTGAAGGATTCCGCGCGCTGGGATCAGACATCTTCGAGACGGTCGTCAACAAGAGCGAGAAGGTCTCGGCCACCAAGAAGGAGAAAGGCGCAGATCTTTCCAAGAAGGAGAAGAAAGAGCTCTCCGACGAGGAGAAGGAGTACAAGTCCAAGCGCAAGCAGATCCAGGAAAAGCTCATCAAGTTCGCTACCCGGATCCCCGCGTTCATGTACCTCACCGACTTCCGTGAAAACACGCTGCATGATGTAATCACCAAGATTGAGCCGGACCTGTTTAAAAAGGTTACCGGCTTGACAGTGGACGATTTCAATCTGCTCGTGAACCTCGGAGTCTTCAACTCGATCCACATGAACCAGGCAGTCTTCGCCTTCCGCCGCTATGAGGATGCCTCCCTGCACTACGCCGGCATTCGATCCCACCCGGAGCAAAAGCGCATGCTCGGCCTCTACGACACCGTCATCACCTTGGAGGAGCAGCGCTGAACGACTGATAGGCGCTAACACACCGCTAACGGGGCGTCGCTGATAGCCGCCTTGGGGACATTCCTGTTCCGGAGTCAGCTATCAGCGTATCTACCCCCTTGATCGCGGGCTCAATTCAGCCCTGTGATTTACCGGTTTTCCGGCTCTTCAGAGTTGAGTGTGGGTGGAGGTGTGCCTGATGGTATCCGGAGAGTTGCTCGACTTCATCGACTGTTGGCGGCTGGAGACCGGCAGAGCCAAGCCCGCACGCATCTGGTTCATCGACGACATCATCCCAGCCGTCATCTAAACGTTACGCGACTTCTTAAATGATTCAGTTCCGTAGAAAGTCATTTGCTTCTCGCCCCACCAGGTGAGGAATTTTTGAGCAGATTCGCCATTGTGTTCAATGTCGAATGCGCTGTCGAATGAGGCGATGACTCCGTTGGTTGCTTCGGCAAGAGCTGCTGCAACCAGCCCGTACCCTGTCGATGCAACAGCAGGGCCGCCCATGTTTCGGTATTCATACCAGTAATGATCTTGACGAAGTACCTTTGCTAGCTGCTCGGGTGGCAGCAGATCCTCAAACTCCTCGACGATGCTCCACAGTCCAAGATGTTCTGGTTTTGAGTTGAACGGATAAACGAGATCTTCTTCAGTGATCCGATCATCATCCTCGACAGCGAAACAACTAGGCCAAGAGGTAGAGTCCCACTCGCCGTTAATCCAGTAGCCAAAGCCAAGTTCCATACCTGGTTCCCAGGCCAAACTTTCGTCAACGAAGCGGAGCTGCGAGCCCCCCGCAGAGGGGTAGAACGCCTTGACTTCGATCCGAGAGCCGACTCCGTGTCTGTCAAGGAGCTGCTGGAAAAGCTCCTGTGTGCGGGCGCGTGTCTGCTCCACGAGCGGCATGAAGCTCGTTGTCGGATAGACGTCGATGGTCGTTGACATACCCCAACTCTACAGCCCGAATGAGCGTGAACACAGGAGGAAATTCCCATGGCTGACTCATCTTTTGGGGCTCTTCATAATTGGGGGTGTAGTTGGGGTCTGGGCCTGTATGCAAGTTGTTGACGGTTTGTTTATGCGGCTGTTGTCTAGGCCGCTTCGTGTCGTTCGTCTTCGATGGGGGATTTGGCACCGAGGCTGGTGTGGATGCGGCTGGGGTTGTAGGAGTCTTCGATCCAGGTGGCGACCCCGGTGTAGACCTGGTCGCCTATGGTGAAGGTGCGCCGGTAGTAGTACTCGGTTGTGAGGGTGGCCCACAAGGATTCAGCCACCCACCGTCCTCACGGCGGGTAGCACGTGCGCATCGAGGGGGTAAGCGACTCTTGATGGGGTCGGCGATGACCGATAAACTCGGCGTCGCTGACCCCACAGACGGTCAGTGACGGGTCACTTGGCGTCCCCAGCGTCCCTTTCGAAGCCGATCTGCCAAAAGCCCATATCGAGGAGTTTCATCTGCGGATAGGTCAGGTCCTCGGTTTGCATTCCGTGCCGCGCTTCCTCGAGGCGGTCGTTGTGCTCCTCGTAGAAGTCCACGAGCTTGAGGAGGGAATTCCGGCTGTATTCCTGCGTCGTCACCTTGTATTTCTTGATGCCGTCGACGAAGAATCTGTCGTACGCGGGCACGCACCCGAGCGTTCCCATGAGTATTTTCGTAATGAGGACTGGCGACACAGAAGACACAACCTTACGCCCTGCAACCTCATCGCGGATCGGCCGGAAATGCTTGGCGATGTATTTGCGCAGCTTCTCGAGACTGTCCTGAACCTCAAGCTTCCGTAGATCCGCGCAAGCAACCCCAAACAGGCAGTCATATTCAGGCTTCAGGACCTCCTCGACAATGGGCGACAGCACCTTGTAGTCCTTCTGAAGGAGGAAGGACGAACCCCGATACATCCCCCAGCTCGCCAGGTAGAAAGCGAGGTGCAGGCTCAAATAGTCGTAGTCCGGGGACGGGTCGGTCCGCGCATCTCGGAAGACGCGATAGCAATGCTCCCACGAGCGGGAGCGCCCATTCTCATTCGCGCGCGCATCATCGTAGAAAGTCTGCGCAGCGTTGATCAACTCATCGATGGCTTCCATACTTTTCTCCTTGGTCTCCACGGAAGGCCTCTCTTCCTCAAGAGTTCTCGTCGTTTCAGCCATTCCTCTATGCGGTGTGGATCCCAATGCGAGAGATCAGCCGCCGATCGCGCCGGCACGGGACGGTCCTTCCCGAGCACCGATGAACAACACCGCTTCATTTCTCGATAACCATATCGCATGAGGCCTCGACGACGCGGCCAATTGGAAAGCTGTAACTGAAGATCGTCGGTCTATGACAATCCGGGAGAGCTCGCATACCCACAGCTCACGACGAGGCCGGGGCCCGTCATGCACATACGTGCGGTTACGGGAATGCGGGTGGGAGGATTTGCGTGATGGTTGCACAGCATTCTTAGTATTTCGTGTCGGTTCTGCGCGTACCCTGATGAGAAAGGACGCACCCCCAACGGTGGGGGCGCGTCGGAGGACACCTCACCGTGGAGGCACACACACCATGAAGGTCCCACCCCTATCCGAGCGACCCGACACCGAGGAAGAAGAGCAAGACTTCCTCACCCCACCGTTGCGCCGCAAGAAGCGCTCCCTATCAGCCAGGCGCGCAGCACTGCGCCCGTGGGCATTGGGTATCGGTCTCACCGTGCTGGTGGCTGTGGCGGCTGTTGGTGCCTACACGCTGGGCGCGAGCATCGGCTCGTGGAACGATCGCCCCAGCACCGCGGCAACACCCACCGTGCACCCCGCGCCCATGCCGTCGGCGTCGAGTGAGGCCGCCATGTCTGGCGGCTATGCGGTCGGCCCCGACGGAGTCCTGGTGCGCCCAGCCGAGTTCGCGGCAGACACCTACACCAAACCCGAACTACCCGAGGCAGCCAAGGAAAACAGTGAGCGCGGCGCTGAAGCAGCCGCGGAGCACTACCTCGCCCTCATGGTCTACGCGTGGAACACCGGAGACACAACGCCTTTCGAAGAGATGTCCGCTGGCGATTCGCAGTTTGCGTCGGCAATAGTCCGAGATGTTAACGCACGATACGGCAATGGATGGACCTACGGAATGGAATCGAACATCACTCATGTTCTTCGTGTTGAGCCGATTCAAGCGAACGGAAAGGATGTTCCTGAAGGTTCTATCGTTGTGAAATATCGTGTCGATTCATACGACGGAACCTACTGCACCAAAACGAAAGTACACACCGCTACCTCAAGGTATAAATCCACGTTGACCCTGATTATGACATGGCGCGACGGACAATGGATTGAAACGCAGGGAAGATTTGCTGGCGATGAATAAGACTAAAACACATATGCCTAGCACTATCTGTACTCTCGCCACATGTCTTTGCCTGACTTACATGCCCACAGCAGGATGGGCGTTTGGCGAACCTGACGTGCAACTGAACAATTACACTGAAGGCGCAAATGCAGTAATACAGGGGCTACTCGGTGACAACGAACCTGATCCCGGCACCCCTTTTGGAAATCATAATCCGGCTGACGATATCCCTGGACTCACAAACTCTTCCGACGCAAGTCCTGCTGCGCAGACATACGAAGAAGCGGCACGTTGTAAGAACCTGTACGTGAACAAGGCTCCCAACAGCCCCACGGTCTCCGACGATGACACGGTCGACAACTGCCCGCTCCCTGCTGATCCTGAGGGCGGCGCCGATCAGGACCCCGGCCGTGTCCCCACAACACGAGACCTCCTCTACCTAGCTACTGCCGTCATTCACGCCGACGGCGCTGGCCTGTACAAGCGGCCCGAAGGGGTGTCCTACACGAACAAATACATCCCAACGATCGTCTCGGCTACACGCCCCACACAAACCCACGTAGTTACGATCTTCGGCCGCGAGGTCACCGTGACATTCACGGCCACGTCCTACACGTGGAGCTGGGGAGACGGAACCCCGGACCTGACCACGACCTCGCCGGGAATGCCCTGGCACGAAGGCATGGACCCCAACACCGACCCCGCCCTGATCCGCCACTACTACAAAGCGCCCAACGGGTGGAAGTCTTTCCTGGACGGACCCTACCCCTCCGCCACGCGCACCATCACACTCACCACGACCTGGGCGGGCACGGCCACCAACCCCTTCACGGGTGAAACCCAGACGATCAATGGCCTGGTCACCACCACCGAAACGACCGGACCGTTCCCGCTCGGGCAACTCATCGTCAACAACACCGACACCTCAGAAGAAAAACAAGGCCACTAAGCGAGTGATGCACCATGATCACGAAACTCTCCACCATCGGCAAGTGGATCGGCGCCGCCATTGCCACCATTGTTATCGTCGCCGCGTCATTCCTGGGGTTCCACGCGTTCAACGCTCGAGCCCACGCGAACGCCGAGCTTCAGTCCGGAGCACAGTCGCCCCAGTCTGACAGCACCGAACAATCTGGCCCCCAATCAGGAGATGCCCCTCAATCCACGGAACCAACCCCCGTTGACGTCCCGAAGCCCACTCCCCCGCTACACCTCCACAGGGAAGGGCAGATCGGTGCCCAGGCCACCGCTCAGTATTACCTCGAATTAGAGGCATACGCGATCAATATGGGCGATACTGAGGATTACCTGAAGATTTGCGACGAGGGAGAATCCTGCTCAGCCTTTGATACCGACGTGCACACCTTGCATGCAGATCGCATCGTAACCCAGTCACTTTCGATGAAGTACCTCATGACAAAGCAAGTCTGGGAATGCACTGACAGGTATGACGGCACAAGTGGCACATGCATTCAGTTCGATTATTCCACAGTGACTGGGCATGCAGTTCGAAAAGACAATACCGCTGATAATCCCCAGTATTCCACAATCGGACTATCCAACGATAAAACAGAAAGTCCCCTCCACTATGAAGGAATCATGCTACTCACATATGAAGGAGATACGTGGGTAGTAAAACGATTCTGGAGCCAGAGAGAATAAGCCCTACCGAACAGTCCACCATCCTTGAGAAGCAGACATCCGCGGCGATGGTTCACCAGCTGCGGTCAACAAACCGCACAACATCGACCTGACATCTTCAACGCTCACGTTCGATAGAACTACGTGCTGAGGCCCCAGCCCACCTTCGTGGGCGGGGCCTCAGCGTCAATATTTCACGTTCAACAGCCGCCAGGACACCAGAAAGGATCCCTCAGCTCCCCTGAACAAGCTCGTAACGCACCCAACGTCGCTCACCCGTGGACGTCACCAGACCTCGTGACACGAGGTCACGCAGATCCGCACGCGCTTCGTCAGCGGTCACACCAAAGTGCTCCCTATATTCCCCATTGCTCCAGGTTCGGCCGTGACGCATCTCGACCAGAGCCTCCTTCTGGCGCAGATTCAGACTTGCCGCCTGTTCCAAGCCGAGACTACCAATCCACGCCAGGTCACCGTCAGGCATGAGCGCCGAGTTCGGGAAACGAACCGTAAAACACACTCCATTATCGAAGAAAAGAGGCTCCGCCATCCCAGCTTCCTGCAACGCCCGACGAGCCTCTCGAATACCCGTCCCCATCGCCTCGATGACGCGCCCACTACGTCCTTCAACATTGCGGCAGATCTGATAGAGGTGTTCGTTTACCGCGGGATGATCGCCGGTGCCCAGCCGGTCAACCGTGATTCCCCACAGCCCACCAGGATTCGTCAACCGAAACCCGTCACGGGTGATCCTCAGATCGATACCCTTCCCCCGTGAGGCCTCGGATAGATCACGATGAACAAGTGCATTCGCGATGACCTCGCGGGCTGCCAGCAGGGGCACCGCGTAATCCGTCAGCCCATTCCCATCCCGTGTCACGACCTGTCGCGATTCCACATTCTGCGCAACCCAGCCCAAGACATCATCCAAGATGACCGGCAGCGCCCCCGTGAAATCACGACGGTTAACGGCTCGCACATCATCTGCGCCTTCGACTGCAGCCGTGACCGTCAGGTGCGGGAGAAGGCGCTGAGGATACTCACCCAACGCATACAGGCCGGCGACCGACAACTCTTCACTGTCGCGGCCCGCAACGACGCCCGTGTAATAAAGGACCGCTTCATCACTCTCACTGACGAGGCGTGGGGTCGTCTCGCGGACAGACGCGAGATACCGTTTGACCAGGTCTGAGTCAAGGTCCCGAAGAGAGCTACCGGGCACAGGCTGCGCATCGGCGTTCGGGCGGTGATGGCGAAAAAGAAGCATCTGCTCCTCCGACGGCGACATTTGATAGTCACCGTCATACTGGCGCAAGTATGCTTTTTTGTCTTCCATCCATCGCACCGGCTTGTCGTTCGTGTTCGCGCCTGCGACGTTGACGACTCCGACGGTCTTTCCGTCCAGGTCAAAAGCATGAGCATCGATCATGATCGGCACACTAAAGCCGTTCCGCGCCTGGCTAGCTGCGCTCTGCAAGAGGCTGTTGACGTCATCGACGCCGACAACGTTGATACCACCCTGCTCCGACACGCCCATCAGGACTACTCCCCCTTCGGGCATGTTCGCGAAGGCACACATGGTCGGTCCCATCTGTGCAGACGAATACTTGGAGAATGTCTTCGCCTCAATCGAAGTGGTATCACCACCACGCAGCTCTAGTACAGCCAGAGCGCCCAGCAGATCATCAATGCTCTTGATCATAGGACCGATTCTATCTCATAGACCCACATTTCTGTGTCATAGAGGCTGCTTTCTATCTCATAGAGCCACAACTATGGATCATAGCGTGGACATTTTGTCTCATAGACACTCATTACTGCGCCGTTACGTGTCATAGAATGAGCAGCCGAGGAACCGGAACTCGTATCTAAACGCGCCCCAGCCCATCATCGTGGGCTGGGGCCTCAGCACAGATGTTTCACGTGAAACAATCGAGACCAATCGGCGAAATCAGAAGCGAAACAGGACTCGGATAGACAGGATCAGCGTCACCCCCACCAACTCACGCACGCACACGCACCGAGACGCGGGCTCCCCTCAAGCAAGACGAACCCGCGGGCACCCCACGCTCAAGCCCTCACCCCCGCCTCTCGCGCAGGCTCCGCGCGAGGAGGCCGTGCCTCGGCGCGAAGACCCAGGCGAGCACGAAGCACGCGGTGAGCACCAGGACGA
>ERZ773203.1262-NODE-1262-length-13062-cov-4.346967_pt1 | contig 13062 bp, 11 predicted proteins | sample MGYA00580529_ERZ773203 | MGnify/ENA primary metagenome ERZ773203 (study PRJEB29015, sample SAMEA2738176) | human oral metagenome | biome: human oral; feature: human-associated habitat; material: saliva | place: China | collected 2177 ... | reverse complement strand
GCTTATCTCTTTTGACTGTTAATGGAATGATCTCTTCAGATTATCTTTTATTGCCGGTACAGACAGAGTTTTATGCCCTTGAGGGTGTTGCACAGTTGCTGGATTCAGTTAAATTAGTAAGAAAGGCAATGAATCCAGATTTGAAGTTACTTGGTGTACTTGCGACGATGTATGACAAAAGGACATCTCTTTCGGTACAGGTACTAGAGGAGATTCGTAAATACTTTAAAGAGAAAGTTTTTAACTCGTTAATACCAAGAAATGTGAGATTAGCGGAGGCGCCAAGCCATGGCGTGCCAGTAGGAGCTTATGATCCATTCAGTAAAGGTTCAAGAGCTTATAAAGATTTAGCCAAGGAAGTAATTCATAGAGTAGAGAAAGGGGAAAAATAATGGCAGGCAGAGGTTTAGGTAGGGGGTTCGACAGTCTTATCCCTACAGATATTGTAGAGGATGATTTTGATATTACGGCTGGGGAAGATGCAAAAGAAAGTCAGTTGGTTGAACTTGATCTTGAGATGGTTATACCAGATAAGGATCAACCACGTAAGGAATTTTCTGAGGAAGCCTTAAATGCTTTAGCAAGCTCGATCAAAGAACACGGAGTCTTGCAGCCGATTGTGGTGGTTCGAGAAGATGGCAAGTATAAAATTGTAGCTGGTGAGAGACGCTTTAGAGCATCAAAGATTGCGGGATTATCAAAGATTCCTGCAATCATTCGTACGATTGATGCACAGAATCGCTTAGAGCTTTCGATTATTGAAAATGCGCAGCGTGAAGATCTTAATGCGATTGAGATGGCAACGGCTTATGCTAAATTGAAGAATCAGTTTAATTTGCAACCCGAAGAAATTGCCAAGCGGGTGGGTAAGAGTAGTTCATCGGTGATTAATACGATGCGACTTTTGAATTTGCCGGATGAGGTGAAACATGCGATGGTCGAACATAAGTTAACAGAGGGGGTGATGCGACCCTTGATTTCGGCAGATCCGGAAATGGTGAAGAAGATTTTGCCGATGATTATCGAAGAAGGGTGGACGGCGCGCAAGGTGGAGCGTTATATTGCGGAACATAAGAAGAAAAGTTCGGCGAATTTGCTAAAAACCAATGTTTATCTGCACCAAGAGAATGAATTGAGCGAAAAATACGCGGCAAAAGTGCGCGTAAGGGGGCGTAGTGTGACATTTGCTTGCAAAAATGAAGATGAATTACAGAGATTATTAGCGAGACTACAATGAGTAAAAAATGTGTTCAACCGAAAATAACAGAGAGAGAACAGGCCGCGATTGATTTTGCGACCCAGGCGCATGAGGGGCAGAAACGAAAATCGGGTGAACCATATATTATTCATCCGCTGGCAGTGATGAATATCTTGCGTGAGTGGGGAATGGATGAAGATACAGTGATCGCCGGGGTGCTTCACGACACGGTGGAAGATACCGGAGTGGCACTGGATGAAATTAAGGAAAAATTCGGTGAAACCGTGGCTTTTTTGGTGGATGGCGTAACTAAACTAGGTAAGGCTAGACAGGGGATGCGCGATATTGATACTTATTTACCGGCGACGAAAGATAATCTCTTGAGACTTTTGATTGCGACGGGAGCAGATATTCGAGTTTTAATAATCAAACTAGCCGATCGTTTGCATAATTTGAGGACTTTGTCGGCTTTACCGCCAGAGAAGCAGAAGAAGATTGGTAAAGAGTCACTCGAGATTTTTTCACCGCTAGCGGACCGTTTGAATATGGGAAGACTGCGCGTGGAGATTTCCGATATTGCATTTTCTTATGTCGATCCAAAGCGTTTTGAATTTTTGAAAAAATTGATTGAAGAGCGCAATAAATCCGCGGAGAAGAGTCTAGCGAAGATTAAGCGAGAGGTCTCGGAAAAACTAGCGGTAGAAAAGATTAAATTTGAGATTGATGGAAGGGTGAAGTCGGTCTATTCTTTGCATAAGAAATTGGCGAAATATAATCAGAATATCGATGAAGTATACGATCTGACGGCGCTTCGAATTATTGTGGAAGATGTGACGGATTGTTATTTGACGCTGGGGATTATTCACGCGCTTTATACGCCGATGACGGGGAGAATTAAGGATTATGTGGCGATGCCGAAACAGAACGGTTATCAGTCGCTACATACCACGGTGATTACGAAAGATAAACGTATCGTGGAATTTCAGATTCGCACGAAGGATATGCATGAATATGCGGAGCGAGGTCTCGCGGCGAGCTTTTTCTATAACGAGCAAAAGCTGACGGAAAATTACAAGATGGGGAAGATTCAGCATTTGCCAACCAATCTACTCTGGATTTCGGAACTACAGATGGCGGCAGCGCAGCTGAAAGAGGGGAAACAGGTGGATATGAAGAAATTGAAGATTAACCTGTTTGCAGATAAACTTTTTGTCTATACACCGAAGGGGGATATTATTGATTTGCCGATGGGGTCGATGCCACTTGATTTTGCCTATCGTTTACATTCGGAGGTGGGTGGACACGTGATTGGTGCGAAGATTAATGGTAAGCTTTCGAACTTGAACACTAAATTAAAAAATGGTGACGTGGTGGAGATTTTGACTTCAAAAAATCAAATGGTGAAGCCGAGTTGGTTGGATAAAATTATTACGCCACATGCGCGCAATAAAATTAAGCAACAATTAAATCGTACGATTCAAATGGTGATGGGTGGCGAGACGAAGAAGGTGGAAACCGGCAAGAAGATGGATGACGCGAAAAAGTCTGAGGGGGTGAAGAAATCTGAAGTCGCCAAAAACCGAGATAAATAAGAAGTCGGAAGTGAATAAAAAATAAGCCCCTTATGCTATAATTAAGCATATGAGAAAACAGAGGTTGAAATCACGAACGAGTTTGATTCAGGGTCTCTGTTTTTTGGTGTTCGGTTTGATTGTGATTCAGCTATTTCGTTTGCAGGTTTTGAATCATAAACTGTATGCAACGAAGGCGAATCAGCAGCAGATTATGAAATCGACAATTTTTGCTAAGCGCGGGGAAATTTATTTTCTGGATGGTGATACGCCGGTACCAATTGTGATGAACAAAAAAACTTATACAATTTCGATTGATCCAAGTTTGGTGGTGAAAAAACGGGAAGAAATTACTAAAAAAATTGATGAAATAGTAGGGGCTTACCGTGTCAAAACGGGTTGGGATGAGATTTTTGCGGATCCGGAGCGCAAATATTTTGTGGTGGCGAAAAATGTGCCATATCGTGAAACAAATATTTTGAAAAATGCGGATTTGACGGGAGTTTATGAGCAGGAAACCACGACCAGGGTGTATCCAGAGGGAGAAATGGCGGCGCAGGTATTGGGTTTCGTGAACCAGGAAGGCGAAGGTCAATATGGAGTGGAAGGTAGCTTAAATAAGGAATTAACAGGGGAAAACGGTCTGCTAAAAACCGTAAAAGATTCAAATAATGTGCCGTTGACAATCGGTAATGAAAACGTAAAAATCCCGGCAAAGGACGGGAAGAATTTGGTACTGACGATTGATCGCAATATTCAGAAAAAAGCGGAAGAAGCAGTGGATGAAGTGACAAAAAAATTCAATATCACTTACGGATCGGCGATTGTGATGAATCCGGCGACCGGACAAATTTTGGCGATGGCAGGTAAACCAGGTTATAATCCGGCAGAATACGCCAAAGTAACGGATGCGAAGGTTTTTCAGACCGATGTGACGATGAATGCTTTTAACTCAGCTTCAGTCTGTAAGACTTTTGCGATTGCGGCAGCGATTGATTCTGGAGTAATGACGCCAGAGACGACTTATTATAATACGGATAGATTAGTGATTGACGGTTGGCCAATTGAGAATGCGATTAAGGGGCATACCGGGGAAATTTCCATGCAAACCGTTTTGACCTACTCATTAAACACGGGTTCGATTCAGGCTTTGAAGCTGCTAGGTGGTTCGGCTTCGGAAATTACTTACCAAGGTAAGGAAAAGCTTTATGATTATTACCATAATCGCTTTAATTTAGGAAAATATACGGGGATTGAATTGCCAGAGACAAAGGGGTCGATTGTGCCACCAAATGATATTGATGCGACGGATGCGAGGTATGCGAATATAACGTTCGGGCAGAGCTTGGATCTCTCGATTATTCAAGTAGCTTCAGCTTTTTCGGCGGTGGTGAATGGTGGGGAATATTATCGTCCGACTTTGATTGCGGGTGAAATGAAGGATGGTAAGTTTGTGCGAACAGAACTCGCGAAGGCGGATCATGATGCGTTAAATAAGAATGATACGAGCAGAACGATGCGCCAAATGTTACATACGGGCCGTCTAGTTTTTCCGAATGTGAAGGGGTATGACGAGGATTATTATGTGGGTGGAAAAACCGGTACGGCGCAGACTGTGAAAAATGGCAAATATAGTTTCGATGAAACGATTGGTACTTATGTGGGTTTTGGGGCGAAGTCTCTAGAGGAAACACCAGACTATGTGATTATGACGAAGGTTTGGAGTGATAACCGAAAACTCGATGGCGGGATGAATGCGAAGCCGATTTTTGATGAGATATCGAAGTATATGATAAACTATAATAAAGTCAGGAGGTAAGGCGTGGGGAATTTAGATAACAATGCATTGTATGGTTTACTATTGTCGCTCGGTACCTTTTTGCTTTCGATGTTTTTGACGCCTTTTTACACTCACGTAGCTTATAAATATCATTTTTGGAAGAAGCAAAAAAAGACCACGGTTTCGGGTGATGGCCTGCCGATTATGACGAAACTGCATGCGCATAAATTCAAGCGAGTATTTCCAACGATGGCGGGGATTATCGGGGTGATTTCTGTAACAGTGGTGACACTGATTTGTAATTTCGATCGTGCACAAACGTGGCTACCGATTTTTGGTTTCTTGGGTGGAGCGATTGTAGGCTTGATTGATGATGGGATTAATGTATTTGGCTCAGGTGAGGGTGCGGCTGGGCTGCGTGCGCCAATTAAGTTTGCGATGATTACTGTGGTGAGTTTGGTGTTAGGTTGGTTTTTTGCCTATAAGTTAGGCTGGACGAGTATCCACATTCCATTTGCGGGTGATATTGAAATTGGCGGAGTAGTAATGGTGGGGTTATTTACTTTTGCGGTGGTGGCGACCTCAAATGCAGTGAATATTTCGGATGGATTAGATGGCCTCGCTGGGGGTCTTGCGATGATGGCTTATGGTGCGTTTGGTACAATTGCACTATTTCGTGGCCAAGTCTATCTATTTGCTTTTTGTATGACTGTGGTGGGGTGGCTGTTTTCTTATGTGTGGTTCAATGTGCCGCCAGCACGTTTTATGATGGGTGATGTGGGGTCGTTTGCTCTGGGTGCGGGGCTTGGTGTGGTGTCTATGATGACGAATTCATTGTTACTTTTGCCTGTAATCGGATTATTATTCGTGGTAGAGGCAGGTTCTTCCTTAATCCAGATGATTTCGAAGAAATTTTTCAAGCGCAAGATTTTTATTTCAGCGCCAATTCATCACCATTTGGAAGCGAGTGGCTGGGGTGAAGCAAAAATTGTGATGCGTTTTTGGGTAATTGCGGGAGTTTGTGCGATTGTGGGGGTATTTATTGCGATGGTGAGCGGAATTATTAAAAAATAAAAATTTTCGGAGTGGGATTAGATGCGACAACATAAGGCGAATTATAAAATTATCATTACGATGATAATTTTGATTGCTATTGGGCTAATGATGATAGCTTTGGTGGGTCCGTCTTATGCGAAAGTGAAGGGGGAAGATACGGTGTATTGGGTGGATCAGGTGAAGTATCTGGTGATTACGGCAGTACTACTATTTTTTGAAACTAGGGTGAATTTGGTGGAAGTAGAAAAAACTAAAAGACCGGGCGGAATTTGGCGGATACTGGATATGGTGGCAAAACATCTGCCGAAAATTTTACTGTTTTTAGGTTTAGGTTTGAACTTGCTACTGGCGGTGGCAGCAGGGCGTCCGCCACTGGCGCATTGTCAGTTGGGGGCTTGTAGGTGGCTGAGGTTGGGACCGATTACAATTCAAGTGTCGGATTTTTTGAAGTTAGGTGTGATGCTCTATCTCGCGAAAATTACGGCGGATTTTCAGGCGAGGGGTGGATTTTTGGAAGAGGCCGGCAGGGCAACGGCGCTCGGGATGTCGATGCAGTTTTTGATGGATTTGTTTGCGATGGTTAGAAGAATGAGGCGCGGCAAAACCGCGAATGGGAAGAGTTATATGAACCAGGTGGGGTTTTCTGGTCAGGCTGGAGCTACGAGACAGGCTGGTTTTTCTAACCAGGTGAATTTTGGGCGTAATGGTTATGGTCAGAATTTTGGCGCGGGAAACTTCGCGAAGGGAGGCGTTCAGGGAGGGAAGCTAGAAAGATTGGCGGCAAAGATTTTAGCGCGAGGGCAGGCTTCTGGCTGGGCGAGTGGGGAGATTTTACGAAAAAGTTATCAATTTTATGCAAAGTTTTTTGGAGTGTTAGGTGTTTCATTATTTTTAATTGTGGTATCTCAGAAAGATTTGGGTTCGGCGGTGCCACTTGGGGTAATTGCGCTGACGATTTTGTTTGTGGCGGGGATTAAGATTTGGAAAATTATGATTATGTTTGCGGTAATTTTGGCGCTAGGCGTGGGGATGATTTTGTCTTCACCGCACCGTCGTGAACGTTTGTTTACTTTTACGGGTAAGGGTGATGCGACGACGGACTATCATATCGAGAATGCTTTGATTACGGTGGGTTCAGGTGGTTTTTTTGGGGTAGGGATTGGTAATAATGTGCAAACTGCAGGATATTTGCCGGAGTCAATTACTGACTCGATGTTCGCGGTGGTTTCTGAAATGTGGGGGTTTGTCGGGGCGGTGACGGTGATTGGGCTCTATGTACATTTATTCATGGAAATTTTGAAAGTGGCGAACACTTCGAAAAACCTTTATTTTAGATTAGTGACGATGGGGGTGTTTGCTTGGTTATTCTCACAGGTGGCGGTAAATATTAGTGCGATGATTGCATTGATTCCGCTGACTGGTATTACTTTGCCGTTACTTTCGAAAGGTGGAACGAGTCTTTTGATAACGTGTTTTGGGCTGGGGCTAGTAATTAATATTTCGCGGTTTACGGCGAGGACGGAAATTTCAGATGATGAGCGAAATGAGGAAATTAAAAATAATTTAAGGATGAGTAGAAGCAGTAGACTGGGAGGAAGAAGATGAAAATTTTAGTAGTAGGCGGCGGATCGGGCGGACATATCACTCCAGCGATGTCGGTGGTACAAGAAATTTTGAAGATGAAGCCGAAGAGCAAAATCGAATTCTGGACCGATGCGAAATACTATAAAAATGTGGTGAAGCTGGCAAATGAGGCAAAGTTGGCTTGGGGTGGCGAAGAAGAAACGGGGGTGAAATTATATTTACGCGTACGTAAGGTCTTTGCCGGGAAATTTCACCGTTATCATGGTTTGAAGTTGTCGGATTATTTTGATAACCATGCGAAAACTTTTTGTGATGTAGTGTTCGGAAATATTGCAGGAGCCTTCGGGTTTGCGATGGGTTTTCTGCAAACTTTGTGGCGTTTTAGTCGAAAAGAAAATCGTCCGGATGTGATTTTTTTGAAAGGGGGATTCGTGGGGTTGCCGGTAGGAATTGTGGCGGGAATTTTTAAGATTCCATATCTGATTCATGAGTCGGATGCGACAATGGGGCTGGCGAACCGAATTTTGAGTAAAAAGGCAAAAATTATTGCTATGGGCACGCCAGTGGAAAAAGAGGACTCGCGCTATGTGTTTGTGGGGATTCCGGTGGGGAAAGAATTTGAAAAAGTGGCTGAGAGTAAAAAGAGGCGCTTGAAGAGAGAATTAGGATTTGACCCAGAGCGAAATTTGGTGATTGTGACGGGTGGGTCACAGGGGTCAATGCATATTAATCAGGTAGTACGTGAGATTTTGCCAGAACTTTTGAAATATACGTCGGTGGGTCTAGTGTCTGGTCGTAAACATTACGAGGATATGATTGATCTAAAGAAATACGAAACTTGGGAAAAAGGTAAATTGACCTCGGAATTTCGCATGTGGAATTTTTCGCCAGTGATGCATGAAATTTTAGGGGCGGGAGATATCGTGGTCTCGCGTGCGGGCGCGACCACGATGGCGGAATTAGCCAGTCTGGGAAAGCCAACGATTTTGGTGCCGTTTGAAAAATTGCCGGGCGGACATCAGGTGAAAAATGCGGAAAAATTAGCGCGTGATGAGGCGGTAGAAATGATTTTGGACCGCGAAATGGAGATGGCCCCAGAAAAATTATTGAAAAAGATTTTGAATTTGCTAAAAAATAGCGAAAAACAGGCCAAGTTGGTGATGAATTTTAAGAAATATGCGAAATTAGATGCGAGTGAGTCGCTGGCAAAATTGGTGTTGGGTTTGAAGAAATAAGATTGAAAAATAGGATTTGAAAGAATTAGGGTTAAAATAGGTTTTGAAAATAAAAAGGCGATAAAAAGTGAGAATTAATAAGACGATTGCCTCGAAACGGGAAGAAGTAATTCTGGAGTCGACGAGGATTAAGGAAGAAAAAAGGCGAAAACACAAAAAAGTGATGCGTTTCGTGGGGCTAAGTACGGCTTTAGCGCTCGGGACAGCAGGATTGACTCTGGGGGTGGTGGGTTTAATTAAACGTGGTGATACGAAGAAGGCGGAAGTGAAACCGACAGTGGTGAATTTAACTTCGAGTGTGGAAATTGTCGATGAATCGGGGAATAAAAACCTGATTACGGATAAGATTAAGCAATACGTGGCGCTTTTAGAATCTGATTTGAAGGACTTAGGAGTGAAGATGGCTAAGGTGGTGCTGCCTACAGATAAGACGAGACAGCTAGATGTTTATCTTGAGGGACGTTCGGAATACTATAAGTGCCTGATTGACCGTTCACCAGCGGAATCGGCGGAGGATATCGAGCGAATGCAGCGTTATTTGATAGCAAATAATCTCGCGCCAACCTATGTGGATGTGAGGATTGAGAGTCGCGCATATTATAAGTAAACTGCACGGTGAGATTGAACACAAAAATTAATTACAAAATTAATTAAGAGGTTTCATGAAGAGACTTCTTTTTTACACATTGTTTTGGGTGGTGAGTTTTTACGAAAGAGACGGAAATGGTGCGTGACGGATGTTCGGTTTTTGGTGGAGGATGAAAAAACGAGATGGAGAAATTTGTTCGGTTTTTTTGATGTTGGGGGAATTTTGGAAGGATTAATTTTTGTAATATATTTTGAAATAAAAAGATAATATTCGCAAATAGAAGCGTTCGGTTATTATGTAATAAAAATTAAAAAAGACAAAATGCGAAAAAGTTGAAATAAAGCTGATGAAATGAGCCTAGTAACAGGGAAACACTAAAAAGTTTTGCACAGGTGTGGAAAACCCGATAAATAATTTGCACAAGATTTAACAGGGGTGAGGTGTGCTCTATATATACGGTGAGGTTTGTGCAAAAAATAGATATGGTGGTTTAATTGTGGAAAAGTCTGCGAAAAAATGTAAAAAATTATGTGAAAAAGTACTTGCAATAAGCATAAATATAATTTAGAATTAGGTCAGTGGATAGATAAAACAAAAACCACAAAAATAAAAGTACATTAAAAAATGTTTGAGGTCGGTCAACTAGGAGTCTTGGCGCGCGTTTAGGTCACGCGTAATCAAAGCCATTCGTACTTCTTAAAACACCTCCCAATTAACTCAATATGCAACCTACACAATAAGTCTCTCAACAATCATAGTTATGAGCCGCGCAAGTGGTAAAACTGTGATACTTTATTGCTAGGTAAAACGTTTCGTTTAATAACAAAAACTATACAAACACAAACACGCTAAAATTTCTAGTTGAGCGATCTCAAACAAGAAGCAAATAACTACAAAAACCTATCAGAGAAATCTCGGATAAGTTATAATGTAGTTATGAATGAACTTCATAAACCTGTAATGCTATCAGAAGTTCTCGAGGCTCTAAACCCGAAACTGGGCGAATCTTATTTGGATTTGACAGCGGGATATGCGGGTCATGCGGGAAAGGTTTTGGCGGTTACGCAGAATTATAAAGATTCCATCTTGGTAGATCGAGATGAGAATGCTGTGAAATATCTTCGAGAGAAGTATCCTTTGGATGAATCAAAGTTAGATATTTTACAAATGGATTTTTATAGTGCGGCGCAACACTTAATCGAGTGTGGAAAAACTTTTGATATGATATTGGCAGATTTTGGAGTTTCATCTCCGCAATTAGATAATTCGGATCGAGGTTTTTCATTCAAAAATGATGGACCTTTAGATATGCGCATGGATAGGACGCAGGAATTATCAGCTGAAACGGTGATTAATCATTTTCCAGAGAAAAAACTGGTAGAAATTTTCCAAGAATACGGCGAAGAATCTATTGGTCTAGCGAAAAAACACGCGAGGGAAATTGTTACGAGTCGTCCTTTTTCTTCAACTAAGGAATTGGCGGATCGAATCGCTGGAAATGGATGGCATAAAAAACATCCAGCCACTCAGGTTTTTCAAGCTGTAAGAATTTTTGTTAACGATGAGCTTTCGATTATCGAAAAAACTTTACCATTATTACCTAAACTTTTGAAACCAAATGGTAGAGTGGCGATTATTACTTTTCATAGCTTGGAAGATCGGCTGGTGAAGCGATATTTAAAGCAGGAAAGTGCGCTAGGATACGAATCAAAATTAACGATTTTGACGAAAAATCCGGTAATTGCGGGGGAATCTGAACTCGTTATCAATCCGCGAGCGAGAAGTGCAAAATTAAGAGTAGCAAAAAGAAATTAAGGCTAGCTTAGATTTTAAGCACGACTTCAGCTCCATTGATAAAAATAAAAACAAAAAAGGAGGCAATATGCCAAAGCAAATCATTGTAAAAAACACCTCACGCGCACAAAAAATCAAAGTTAACTTTCGTTAATTAGATAAACTTTGGGAGCTTTTTGCTCCCATATGACGGGAAATTCTCCCTAAAGGTGAAGGCCCCGATGCGGTTGTGAGTAAATCGTAGAGTGTGTTTTATATAAAAAATATGACCTTCCCGAAGACCATATTAGCGATGCGGTAGTGCGGTTAATATGGGACTTCGGTCTATGAATATTTTTTGTGTAAAAAGATGAACTCACAGCAATTAGAAAAAATAAAAATAAAAATAATTAGAAATACTAATTAAAATCTTTTTTGCGACAAGATTTTAGCGAGTATTTTTTGCGAGGAAAAATGCGAATCACAGTTAATGGACCAAAGCAAAACAGTTATTCAGTCCGTACCAGAATGACAAGCACGCGTACAGCCGCGAGTTTGCCCCGAACGAATTTTTACGCTAGTGCGGTTTCTTCCGGCTATTCGAGAAACCAAAATAGTGTGAAATATAAGAGTAATGTGTTTGGTCGTTTTTCATCGGCTTTGATGATTACGATCATGGTAGCTATTTTGGGGCTTTTTTATGTCTCAGAACAGTCGCAAACTACCGCTTTCGATTACAAAATTAACGAGGTGAATACTCAGCTATCCGATCTCGAGGCAGAACGAGATGATTTACGAGTGGAGCAGGCAAGGCTTCAGTCGATTGCGAATAGCAAAAATTCCACAGTGGCGTCGAATATGGAAACCGCGACCGCCGCAGGATTTACTAGATAAAATATTGTTTGTTTTTGGTTTCTCTTTTCGGTAATGGATGTTTGCGAGGCGGAAGTTACCACGAATTAAATGACTCAAACTGAAATTTGCGGTTTGAGTTTTTTCTTGAGATTTTTGAGTCGGGTATTTGGCTGCTAGTTTGCTATTAATTGGTCACTAGTTGGTTGCTAGATTGAAATGCTTATGCTTTTTTCTCTCTCTAAAATATGGTAAAATAATTTAGATAAATGTGTCCTCTTGGGGGCGGTAAGGAGTAAGTATGGCAGAAAATCAAGACAAGGTGATTCAGATTGCGGGTTCAATTACCGTAGATGAGCTAGCAAATGCGCTCGGTCTTTCCGTGACATTTTTGATTGGCGAACTGTTTAAGCAGGGAATCGTGGCGACGATTAATCAGCGCCTAGATTTTGATACCGCGAGTATTATTATTGAAGAATTGGGCCTAAAAAATGTGCGTTTGGAGCGCAAAAATACTTCGACCAAGACTTCAGAACTACGAAGGGAATTATCAGATAAGGCAGTGATACGTCCACCAGTGGTGGCGGTGATGGGTCACGTTGACCATGGTAAAACAACTTTGCTCGATACTCTCCTACATAAGAAAACCGTGGAGGGGGAAGCCGGCGGTATTACGCAGCATATTTCGGCTTACCAATTGAAACATAATGAACGCTTGATTACTTTTCTGGATACGCCTGGGCACGAAGCTTTCGCGGCAATTCGCCAACACGGTGCGATGCTGACGGATATCGTAGTGATTGTGGTGGCGGCCGATGATGGTGTGAAGCCTCAGACGGTGGAAGCGATTAGGTTTGCCCAGAGTGCGAACGCGAAAATTATCGTAGCGATTAATAAGATTGACCGTGAAGGGGCAGATATTCCACGCACGATGGCAGATTTGGCACAACATGGTTTGAACCCAGAAGAATGGGGTGGTGACATTACGATGGTGCCAATTTCGGCCAAGCGCGGAGATAACCTAGAGAAGCTACTCGATTTGATTCTTTTGACGGCAGACATCGAAGAATTGAAGGCTGATGTGCATATTCCTTCCGAAGGTTTGGTGATTGAATCACATATGGAAGTTGGTAAGGGTTCGGTGGTGAATCTTTTGGTGACCGGCGGAGAATTGAAAACTGGAGAATTCATCGTGGCGGGTAGCGCTTATGGCAAGATTCGTACGATGTTGGATTTTCGTGGTAAGCCAAAGGGTAAGGCCACGCCTTCGACCCCTGTCACAGTGACCGGTTTTAAGGAATTGCCAAATTTCGGTGATAAATTTATCGAAGTAAAAGATGAAAAATCAGCACGTAAGATGGCACTGCTGAACGCGCAGAATTTGGTGGAAGAAAGTGCTTCGGCGAATGTGACGAGCTCGGATT
>ERZ773203.1261-NODE-1261-length-13068-cov-4.241605_pt1 | contig 13068 bp, 15 predicted proteins | sample MGYA00580529_ERZ773203 | MGnify/ENA primary metagenome ERZ773203 (study PRJEB29015, sample SAMEA2738176) | human oral metagenome | biome: human oral; feature: human-associated habitat; material: saliva | place: China | collected 2177 ... | reverse complement strand
GTTTTTAATATTAAAATTCAACCTGTAAAAAGGCTATTTTTGTTGATAACTTTTTTCCACCCCACTTCAAAATACCTAAAATCCCTTTGATTAGAAAGGGATGAAATAAAGTGCAAAGATACAGATTTATTTTTAATAATGAAAGACAAATCTACTTTTTTTTAAAGACTTTTTACTTTGTTGCATCTTTTCTTGCAATACAATGAAAAACAAACTGTTGCAAATCAAGAAAACTTTGTTCTCTCTTTATTTTCTGTATTGATGGATATTTATTTGGTAACTTCTGAAAAAAAATGTACTTTTGCGAGGAATTATTACACTTTTTAAGGATATTGTTATGAAAATGTCTCCTTCTGTAGCGCAACAGTATACACAAGAGCACCTTTCAGCCCTTCAGGCACAGCGCTTGGCTCACGAAATAGCCTTTGCCCCTGTAGTGTTTCAGGTATCGCGCCTGATGATAAAGTTTGGCATCCTTGAGCTCCTCTTGGATCACAACAAGGGATTGACCCAGAAACAAATTGCCGAGCACACTTCTGTAAGTGAGTATGCTGTGCAAGTGCTTTTAGAGGCTTCTCTCTCTATAGGAACGGTTCGAGTAAGTGAGGATCGCTTTGTGCTTACCAAAGCGGGGTGGTTTCTTCTCAATGACGAATCGGTAAGAATCAATATGGATTTTATCCATGAGGTATGCTACCAAGGGCTTTTCTATATGGAAGAAACACTTCGGGAAGGTCGTCCGGCAGGGCTTGAGGTCTTCGGACAGTGGCCTACTATCTACGAAGGACTCTCCCAGCTACCCAAGGAAGCTCAAAAGAAATGGTTTGCTTTTGACCACCATTACTCGGATAACTCCTTTCAAGAGGCTTTGGAGATTGTCTTCTCTTCTCCTGTAAAGAAGCTCTTGGATGTAGGGGGCAATACTGGGCGCTGGGCTATGCAGTGCGTAGGCTATAACCCTGAGGTGGAGGTTACCATCATGGATCTTCCCCAACAGTTAGGCCTCATGCGAGAGGCCACCCGTGGAAAAGCGGGCGCAGATCGTATTAAGGAATATCCTGCCAACTTGCTTGATCCAAAGGGAACATTCCCCAAAGGGTTCGATGTGATTTGGATGAGCCAATTCTTGGATTGTTTCTCCCAAGAGGAGGTCATCAGTATCCTCAGGCGAGCCGCTCAGGCAATGGATGCACATACCCTACTATATATATTGGAGAGCTATTGGGACAGACAGCAGTATGAGACAGGGGCTTACTGTCTTACTCAGATCAGCCTTTATTTCTCGGTGATGGCCAATGGTAATAGCAAGATGTACTATTCTCAGGACATGATACGCTGTGTGGAAGCTGCTGGATTAGAGGTTACCCAGATTCATGACCACTTAGGAAAGGGACATAGTATCTTCGTATGTAAGAAAAAATAATAGCTAATAGCAAACTAATGAAAATACTACATATTGACAGCAATCATCCCTTGATGATAGCTCAGCTCCAAGAAGCGGGTTTTGAAAATGATACAGACTACCTCAGCAGCAAGGCTGAGATAGAGGACAAGATCGCAGCCTATGATGGAATCGTGATTCGTAGCCGCTTCCGTATAGATAAAGGATTTATTGACAAGGCCTCTCGCCTGAAGTTTATCGCTCGGGTGGGGGCAGGTATGGAAAATATTGATACAGCCTATGCCCATCAGAGGGGTATCACCTTGATCTCTTCTCCTGAAGGGAATCGCAATGCGGTGGGGAATCATACTTTGGCTCTTCTACTTGCCTTGCTCAATAAGCTCAAGAAGGCGGATCAAGAGATAGCTCAGGGGCTATGGCTCAGGGAAGAAAACCGTGGCTATGAGCTGGATTCTCTTACGGTAGGAATCATCGGCTATGGCAATATGGGGAAGGCTTTCGCTAAGAAGTTACGAGGGTTCGATTGTCGAGTACTCTGTTATGATATCAAGGAAGGTGTGGGAGATACTTGTGCTACACAAGTGCCCTTGGAGGTATTCCAAAAGGAAGTAGATGTGGTAAGCCTACACACACCAGAAACTCCCCTGACTCTTGGGATGGTCAATACTACTTTTATAGAAGGATTTGCTAAGAATTTCTGGCTTATCAATACAGCCAGAGGTAAGAGTGTCATTACTGAGGACTTGGTCTCAGCCTTACAAAAAGGTAAGATCTTAGGTGCTGGGTTGGATGTCTTAGAGTATGAACAATCTTCTTTTGAGAATTTCTTCAAAGGGACACTCCCTGAGGCTTTTTCTTACCTGACTCAGGCTAACAATGTAATTCTCACCCCCCATATCGCAGGGTGGACTATAGAAAGTAAAACGCTTCTATCTCAAGTGATTGTGGACAAGATCAAGGCACTGGGTCATACCCACTCCCTCCCCATGGATGACAACGCATGATACGCCTGAGGGCAAGCCTACCGCCCTTAAGAAGTCCATACTTCTTGAGGGCTTCCAAAGCATAGGTGGAACAAGTAGGACTAAAGCGGCAGGTGGGCGGCTTCAAAGGGGAAATAGCCACTTGGTAGAAGCGCACCAAAAGGATAAAGGGATAGGTCAAGAGTTGGCTTATTTTCCTTTGCATTATTTCTTCTTCTTATGAGTGCCTCCTTTGCTTGTTTGAGTACCTCCCTTGCCCGCTTTTTTACCTGTCTGCTTACGAGGTTTACGTGCAGGTGCTTTCTTTCCTTCTGTATCCATCACTGCTCTTAGGTTCTGAGCTTTAGAAGATTTCTCTTCCACAGGATACGCCTCTTCTTGCTCCTCTTTGTCTAAAACAGGAGTCGAGGATACTGGTTGGAGGACTTCTTCTGATTTCTCCACCACTGCTCTCTCAGGGGCAGCCTCTTGCTCTCCTTCGAAGATAGTATCTACCAAAATGTTTTTCTCTGAAGTATATTTGCTAACAAAGTAGTGACTGTCTTTCTTGGTATTGGCAATATCCTCTGTTCTTAGCTGAGATAGTTTCGAATTGGCCTCAGAACGTATCTTGCGAAGAGTCTCAGTGAGCTCCTCCCTTGGAGCTATTCTTCTTTCTTTCTTCTGCATAAGTGGATGCACTTCATCTACTCTATTAGTCACCTCCTGAAAGAAAGGTATCTCCTTCACCTCTTCTTCTCTGTAGGAAGATTCTCGGTATTCCTTAAGCATCTTCAGCCATAAGCTGTGAATATAATAGATCCCCTTGTACGCTGGGATTAGCACTGCCGCCGTAAAACAGCACCAGAAATACTGAAAGGTCTCATCATGAGGAACATACATCTGCCCTAAAAACAACATTGAATAGATGACACTTCCTATAATGACTATCATCATCAACCAAGCAAAAGTTACTAAAAATAAATTTTTCATTGTTATATATATTAGGGGTTATTTTTTTTATTTTCTGATTATCAATGTTATAAACCCTGTTTTTCTCTACAAAAATACAAGATGTATTGATTTGGCAAATATAACACTTTTTAAATAAAAAAACAACACTTCTTGCAAAATTATTTTAATTCTCATTCTTTAATCATTCTTAGAAAAAAATACTGTTGATAAATTTTTCTGATTTTTCACTAAAAAAATTGTATTTTCGCGCCCATTAAAAACACAAGGAAAGTGAAAATCAATTTTTTTAAAACTCAAAAAATCAGGCAATTTTCCTACCAACCTCGTTATTATCAGGAGACTGAGGAGCGGGGTGGATTTTCTATTGTAAAGCACCAGAGTAGGGCGTCTTCGTTTCGCCGCCAATGGAAAGAGATGCGCCAGCCTGCCAGTATTCGAAGCCATTCCAATCGGTTGGTATGGGTTATTGTACTGGTACTGATACTCATCCTCTTCTATTTTTTCGATTTTAATCTGTCTTTTTTCCTGAAATAAATAATTGTTTTTGAGTATCTTTCTTTTTTCTAACACAAATAGATTTTTTAGATGTCTGACATTATACGATTACTTCCTGACAATGTAGCCAATCAGATAGCCGCAGGTGAAGTCATCCAGCGACCTGCCTCCGCCGTGAAAGAGCTCTTGGAGAATGCTATTGATGCCAAGGCTACTCAGATAAAGCTCATCCTCAAGGATGCAGGACGTACCCTGGTGCAGGTGGTGGACAATGGTATAGGTATGTCTCCTACTGATGCTCGCTTAGCTTTTGAGCGACATGCTACTTCGAAAATCCGTGTAGCTGATGACCTTTTCTCCCTACAGACTAAGGGCTTCCGTGGAGAAGCTCTGGCTTCCATTGCTGCTATTGCTCAGGTGGAAATGACCACCTGCCAGGAGGGGGAGGAGATTGGCACTGCTATTACCATAGAAGGAAATAAGATTACGGATCAATATCCTACTGTAACCCAGAAGGGAACTTCTATCGCGATGAAGAATCTTTTCTTCAATGTGCCTGCACGGCGCAATTTCCTCAAGTCCGACAATGTGGAACTCCGTCATATCTTGGACGAATTCCATCGTGTGGTCTTGGCTCACCCTGATATACAGTTCTCTCTGATTCACAATGGGGTCGAACAGTTCAACCTCCCTCCTACTTCTCTGAAAAAGCGTATCGTACAGATATTCGGCAACCGCTTGAACGAGCAGTTGGTTCCTGTAGAAGAAAAAACAGAGGTAGTCAATATACATGGATTTATCAGTCGCAATAGTTTCAAGCGCAATAAGTCTCTTCAGTTCTTCATGGTCAATCATCGTTTTGTCAAAAACCGCTACTTGCACCATGCCGTACTAAGTGCCTTCGAGGGACTGCTCAGGGAGGGGGAACAGCCTGAGTATTTCCTTTATTTGGAGATAGATCCCAAACATATTGACATCAACATACACCCTACCAAGACTGAAATAAAGTTCGACAACGACCAAACTATCTATGCTCTTTTGCGCTCGGCCATCAAGCATAGCTTAGGACAGTTCCATGTGCTCCCTACCATTGATTTTTCTTTGGATGAGAGTCAGGAGGTTCCCTATTCCTATAAGGATAAGGAAGCTCAGACCCCGACCTATCAGGTGGATCGCAATTTCAACCCCTTCAAGATGGACAACTCCTCCACCTTAGGAGGGACTTTCTCTTCTCATAGAAATACTCCATCCCCTCAGTGGGAGTCGCTCTATGCGGGGATTCCTTCTCGAGTAAACGATCCTTTTGAGAAGGAACAAGCCGCCCCCACTCTGATAGAACACTCTACAGAGGTCAAGGTTCAGACGCTCTTGTACTTCCAGAAGAAATACATCATCACTTATTTGAAGGATAAGGTGCTTTTTATCCATGTATCACGTGCCCACCAGCGCATTCTATACGAACGGTTTCACAAGAGTATTACCCAAGGGGTGAGCGTGAGCCAATCGCTGCTATTTCCTCTGGAATTCGAATTTTCTCCTACAGAAATCATCTCCCTACAAGGGTTGATTCCTTTACTTAATAGAGCTGGTTTTCTCTTGGAGATTCAGGGGAACAAAATCTGCTTTACTGGACTACCCCCCATGGTCAAGGAGAGCCAAGTGGAGGATATCCTACACCAGCTCTTAGAGAAGGAAATGGAGGATATCCCTCAAGATGAACTCTCTCAGAAGGAGGCCTTGGTCAAGAATCTATCCAAGAGCCTTGCTGTTAAGGCCGGACAAACACTTAGTGCTGAGGAACAAGAACAGCTGGTCTATGACCTCTTCTCCTGTAAGGATAGTCTGATAAGCCCCTTTGGCAAAAAAATATATACAGAACTATCCTCTAACGAACTGGAAAGTAAACTACAATAATCAACGATTAACTGCAACTGACAACTGACAATAAAAACACTAACAACTGAACCCTATGAACATACACAAGAACATTTCACTACAAGCTTATAACACCTTTGGCATAGAACAAAAAGCGGCTTTACTTATAGAAGCCTATGATACAAAAGATATCCTTGAGGCACTGCGCTCTTATCCGAACCTAATCGTACTGGGGGGAGGTAGCAATATCTTACTTACCCAAGAGATACAGACCCCCATACTGAAAATCATGCAAAAGGGGATCTCTGTAGAAAAAGAGACAGACTCGCATGTATGGATCAAAGCACAGGCTGGAGAAGTCTGGAGTGACTTTGTAGACTCCTGTGTAGCAAGAGGATATGGCGGCCTGGAGAACCTCTCCCTAATCTATGGCACAGTAGGCGCTGCCCCTGTACAGAATATAGGAGCCTATGGGGTAGAGCTCAAGGATGTACTTTCCTCCTGCGAGGTGCTTGATCGAGAAAGTGGTCAAACCATGACCCTCTTGAAGGAAAACTGCCTCTTTGGCTACCGTGATTCGCTCTTCAAACAGCAAAAAGGAAGGTATATCATCCTCTCTGCAACCTTTTGCCTGACAAAACGCGACCATCTTTTCAAAACACACTATGGAGATATTCGCGCTCTTTTACAAGAAAAAGGCTGGGGAGAAACTCCTGAACTCATCTCGAAGGTTATCAAAGAGATTCGCCTGAGCAAGCTCCCTAACCCTACAGAACTGGGCAATAGCGGAAGCTTTTTTAAGAATCCTGTCATCCCAAGAGAACAATTCCTCTCCTTACAAGAACGCTACCCTACTATGCCTCATTTTGAGATATCTACCGAGGAGGTCAAAGTTCCCGCGGCCTTCCTTATTGAGACTTGTGAACTCAAAGGCTTCCGAATAGATAAAGTAGGGGTTCACCACAGACAACCCTTAGTCTTAGTCAATTTTGGTGGGGCTACTGGAGAAGAAGTACTTGCTTTGGCTCGCCATATCCAAAAGCGTGTTCTGAATCGTTTTGGTATCCAGTTGGAAATGGAGGTAAATGTTTGGTAGGGTGGTAAATATTTCTTACTTTTGCACAAAATTTTCACCTGATGCAATCATCACCTAAAAAAACCCAAGGAAAACACTCCTCTACCAAAGGAAAACGCTTTGACAGCAAAGAAAATACCACCAATCAAAAAAGGAAGACTTCTTCTGGTAAGGAGAATTTTTCTTCTGATAGGAAAAAGTCTACTACTGGTAGGGAAAAGACTCCTTACAAAAAAGAAAAACCTTCCTATAACAAGGAGAAATCTGCGGAATATAGCCCCACTACTCGTGCTCCCTATAAGAGAAATACGCCTAAACCCAATGCCTCCGACCAGAGCAAAGGTATTAGGCTGAATAAGTATATTGCTAATGCGGGAATCTGTGCCCGCCGAGAAGCCGATCGCTACATAGCCGCTGGCAATGTAGAGGTCAATGGCAAGCCTATGACTGAGCTGGGGTATAGGGTACAGCCTACCGATGTGGTTAAGTTCGACGGAAAGAATATCTCTGCCGAGAAGAAGGAGTACATCCTACTGAACAAGCCTAAAGGCTTTATCACCACAACTCAGGACGAAAAAGGTCGCAAGACTGTAATGGACTTAGTTGCAGGTGCTGCCCAGGGAAATATAAAACCAGTAGGTAGGCTCGACAGACTCACCACAGGATTGCTCCTGCTAACCAATGATGGTGACCTAATGAAAAAGCTCACTCACCCTTCTCATGGAGTACGCAAGATATACCATGTGATCTTGGACAAAAAACTCGCTCTGGCAGACTTCCACAAGATCCAAGAAGGACTTACTCTTGAGGATGGTTTTATCCAAGTGGATGATATCAACTTCGTAGATGGAGCTCCCCACAATGAGATTGGGGTAAAGATACACAGCGGTCGCAATCGTATCGTGCGCCGTATCTTCGAATCCTTGGGCTATGTGGTAGAAAAACTCGACCGTGTAGTCTTCGCTGGACTTACCAAAAAAGATCTCCCTCGTGGACACTGGAGAACCCTTACTGCACAGGAGATTATCAATTTAAAAAATCTTAGTCTTTAGCATTATGAATAAAATGAAAAAAACTTTACTAATTGGTCTTCCTCTCTTACTACTCGTACTGGGAGGGTGGATCTATATGCGTTATTACTTTGTATTCGCCGAAGGTGTGAAGTCTGGATACCTCAACTATGCTGTATACAAAGGGAATCTGTTCAAGACCTACGAAGGCAAGCTCATCCAGGAAGGTTTTGCCAAGACCAAAACAGGGAATGGCATGCAGAGCAATGAGTTTGAGTTTTCTATAGAAAGTAAGAAAATTTTTCAGCAGTTAGAAGTAAATAGTGGCAAGCACTTTGAACTTCATTACAGAGAATACCACAATGCATTGCCATGGAGAGGGAATACTGTATATATAGTGGATAGCATTGTCAATATGCGTGACTAATCGACCTATGAAGAACACACAGATTTTCGGACTACGCCCTGTCATAGAGGCCATAGAAGCCGGCAAGACCATTGATAAGATTTTTATCCAAAAAGGTCTCTCCGGTGTCCTTTTCAACGAGCTCAACACTCTGATAAGCCAACAGAAGCTCCCTTGTTCTTATGTACCTGTGGAGAAGCTCCAACGGCTTACACGAGGGAATCACCAAGGAGTGGTAGCGCTACTCTCCCCAGTGGAGTTTGTTCCTTTGGAAGAACTCATTCTCTCTACCATAGAGAGCGGGAAGGTTCCCCTATTGCTTATTCTTGACCATCTGAGCGATGTGCGCAACATAGGAGCTATTATCCGCACAGCCGAGTGTACTGGAGTCAGTGGTATTATCCTTCCCAAACAGGGAAGTGCCTCCATAGGAGAAGATATGGTAAAGACCTCCGCAGGAGCTATCTTCAATATCCCTTTGTGTAAGGTGGACAACCTGATCGATACCATCTACTACTTACAGGGTAGTGGTATCAAGGTCATAGGGGCTACCGAGAAGGCTTCTTCCCTACTCTACCAGCTGAACCTTACCGAACCTTTGGCTATTGTCATGGGAGCAGAGGATACAGGCATCAGCAAGGGAGTACTTAAGGTCTTGGATGAAAGAGCCAAATTGCCTATACAAGGAGAGATTTCCTCCCTCAATGTATCGGTGGCTTGTGGCGCTTTCTTGTATGAAGTGGTAAGACAACGACTTAATGGTCAATGATCAATGATTAATATCTCCCCTTCAAGAGGGATCATTCTAACCATTTTCCCCATGTCTTCTTTTGAATTTAGATTTCTCTAAAAAAATATTTTTGTTTTTGAAATTTTATATGTAATTTTGCAGCCTAAAAAGGAGGAAGGAAAGATCCCTAAAAATCCTTTATCCTAAATAACTGAAAACTAACAATTCAAAACTAAAAATGGTTTCTTCAATTATAGAATATTTGAGCAGCATCAATCCCGTATTAGCGGCTTTGTATGCGACTCTCTTTACTTGGGGCGTTACCGCCTTGGGGGCGGCTTTAGTCTTTTTCTTTAAGAGCAGCAATAAGTTGGTCATGGATGGTATGCTGGGCTTCACTGGAGGAGTGATGGTTGCTGCCAGCGTATGGAGCTTACTGATTCCTGCTATTGATATGAGTAAGGGAGAACGCTTTGAAAAAGTACTTCCTGCCGTGATAGGCTTCTTAGGCGGCTCTCTCTTTATCTATGCTTTAGACAGAATTCTTCCCCACTTCCATCCTAATTTCAAACAAACAGAAGGTGTAAAATCCTCTTGGCAACGCACTACGCTATTGGTATTGGCTATCACCCTACACAATATTCCAGAGGGGCTGGCCGTTGGGGTACTCTTTGGAGGGGTAGCCGCAGGGATTCCTGAAGCCTCCATCGCTGGAGCGGTGACCTTGGCTATAGGGATAGGCTTGCAGAATTTCCCTGAGGGAGTGGCTGTCTCGATGCCTTTGCGCCGTATGGGGCTCAGCCGCTGGAAAAGCTTTTTTTATGGACAGCTTTCAGCCATAGTAGAACCCATTGCTGGGGTATTGGGTGCCTTTGCTGTGGTCTTCTTTACCCCCATACTCCCCTATGCGTTGTCCTTTGCAGCTGGTGCTATGATCTATGTAGTGGTGGAAGAGACCATTCCTGAATCCCAACAGAGCCGCAATACAGATATTTCCACTATTGGCTTTCTCATAGGCTTTGTAGTGATGATGGTCATGGATGTAGCCTTGGGATAGAAAAAGTAAAAAAGACTTTTCTCTATGGAAAAAAAATGGTATATTTGCGTTTTCTAAAACGCAACCTATGTCTTTGACAGCCATCTCTCCTATTGATGGGCGCTATGCCTCAAAAACTACCGCCCTACAGGCTTATTTCTCCGAACAAGCCCTAATCCAGTACCGCCTACGAGTGGAAATAGAATACTTTATTGCCTTGTGTGAACTACCTCTGCCACAGCTTATGGGAGCTGACAAGAGTATCTTCCCCTCCCTACGAGCTATCTATAGAGAGTTTTCTCAAGCAGATGCCCTTGCCATCAAGGAGATAGAGCGTATCACCAACCATGATGTAAAGGCCGTAGAGTACTTCCTAAAGCAACAGTTCGACCGCTTAGGTCTTCATCCCTATAAGGAGTTTATCCATTTTGGCCTTACCTCACAAGATATCAACAACACCGCTATCCCCCTTTCTCTGAAAGAAGCTATCGAGAATGTATATCTCCCTGAAATAAAAATCCTTATCCAGAAGATAGAAACCTTTGCTCGGGAATGGAAGGATATCCCTATGCTGGCACGTACCCATGGGCAGCCTGCCTCCCCTACTCGCTTAGGAAAGGAAATGAAGGTTTTCGCAGTGCGCCTTGTGGAGCAGCTCCAGTACTTCTCCACGCTCAAGTATGCGGCCAAGTTTGGCGGAGCTACAGGCAACTACAACGCTCACAAAGTAGCCTATCCTCAGATCCAGTGGAGAAGTTTCGGAAAACACTTTGTGGAGGATATCTTAGGCCTACACCACTCCTTCCCTACTACTCAGATAGAGCACTATGACCACTTAGCGGCTCTCTTCGACCTTGTAAAGCGTATCAATACCATACTGATAGACTTCAACCGAGATATATGGACTTATATCTCCATGGATTACTTCAAACAGCGTATCAAAGAAGGTGAAGTAGGCTCTTCCGCTATGCCCCATAAGGTAAATCCGATCGACTTTGAGAACTCTGAAGGCAACTTGGGAATTGCCAATGCCCTCTTGGAACACCTTTCCGCCAAGCTCCCTATCTCCCGCCTACAGCGCGACCTTACCGATAGCACTGTATTGCGCAATATAGGCGTTCCCTTCGCCCATACCCTCATCGCGACAAGTTCCACGCTCAAAGGGTTGGATAAGCTTATTCTCAATCCGGACAAGCTCCACGCTGACCTTCAGGACAACTGGGCAGTAGTCGCCGAGGCTATACAGACTATACTGCGCCGTGAGGGATACCCCAATCCGTATGAAGCTCTAAAGGGACTCACTCGTACCAACCAAAAAATCAACGAGCAGACCCTCCACGATTTTGTAGATACCCTTGCTATAAGTGATTCCCTAAAGGCAACACTCAAGGCGATTACTCCAGAGAACTATACCGGTGGTGATTATCTTGATTACTAATCTACCATGACCGAAGAAGATATTCTCGCCCTACTGGCGCTACAGCACACCCCTAATATAGGCGATATTACCGCCAAAAAACTCATTGCCCACTGCGGAAGTCCTACAGCTATATACAAGGAGAAAAAACACAAAATCGCCCATATAGAACGTATAGGAAGCACTATCCTACAACACCTTTTCGACCCTATACACCGCGTAGCTGCCGAAAAGGAATGGCAATATATTCAGGATAATCACTTTAGCTATCACACATTCTTTGATGCCGATTATCCTGCCAATCTCAAACAAATCATTGATGCCCCTATTATTTTCTTTTCCAGAGGGAATATTGACCTGAAGAACAAGAAAACGCTCAGTATCGTAGGCACACGACAGATAACCACTTACGGAAAGGCCTTCTGTGAGAAGTTTGTCGAGGAGCTCTCTGCTTTGGAGGACTTGGTTATCATCAGTGGTTTTGCCTATGGAGTAGATATCGCTGCCCATAAGGCTGCTATGGACAATGGGTTACAGACCATCGCTTGTTTAGCTCATGGATTGGACATCATCTATCCTGCCTCTCATAAGAAGTATACAAAAGAGGTAGAGGCCTATGGAGGATTCATTACCGAATTTTGGCACCAAAGCTCCTTCGATAGGAAGAATTTTATTGGACGAAACCGCATCATCGCAGGACTTTCCGATGCTACTGTTGTGATAGAATCTGCTCTGAAGGGCGGTAGCTTAGTCACTGCCGATATGGCCTTCTCCTATGACCGAGAGGTCTTTGCCATTCCTGGTCGCGCGGATGACACCTATAGTCAAGGATGCAACAAACTCATCAAGACAGACAAAGCACGACTTATCACCTCGGCTGCCGACTTGGTCTATTACATGGGTTGGGAAGTAGAAAAGAAAACTCCTAAGGTGATCACCCCTGAACTCTTCGTAGAGCTCACCCCTGAAGAAGAAAAAGTAGCCACTTACCTAAGAGAAAATGGCAAGCAGACCTTGGACGACTTAGCTCGAGAATGCTCCCTCCCTGTATACAAACTCTCCAACCTGCTCTTCCAAATGGAAATGAAAGGGGTAGTAAGACCCCTGCCTGGGAAAATGTTTGTAATGGCAAATAAGCAATAACGAACATTCTTTTCAATATAGTTTTTATCTATTATATTTATATGATCCTTTAAGATAGGAAAAAAATCATTCATCTTATCTTTACCACTTCTAATTCCATTGTAGTTATCTTCAAATAATAACTCAATGGTAAAAGAAGAGATGGTATGTGTAATACCATCTGAATCTTTATATGAAGATGAGTTTTCTATACTTTTAATATAAATGCTATCCTTTTTCCCTTTAAGTAAGCTAGTTAACTTTTTCTTCATCATTAAACACCCTACTTCTTTCTTCTAGGTAATAATCAATTAACTTCATAATTTCATCTTGTACATATAAAAAACTACAATTAATCATATCATCGCCAAAATGTAAACAATCAAAACCAATCCATCTATAACCATCTTCTTCCGTTTGGTCATAAGTAATACCACCGTGTACTGGAATAGAATCCACATCTATATCTGTACCTTGTTCCATTCTCACATACCCACAAAACCAATCTTTATAATTTTTGTCATCTTCTCTTCCTGACATACTCATAGAATTTAAAACGATAG
>ERZ773203.1260-NODE-1260-length-13076-cov-5.804930_pt1 | contig 13076 bp, 11 predicted proteins | sample MGYA00580529_ERZ773203 | MGnify/ENA primary metagenome ERZ773203 (study PRJEB29015, sample SAMEA2738176) | human oral metagenome | biome: human oral; feature: human-associated habitat; material: saliva | place: China | collected 2177 ... | reverse complement strand
ATAGGTAAGACCTGAGATGCTGGTGATTTTTTTTCCTGCTTCAAAAGTAGGGTAGAAGTTCTTAAGTACTATATCATCGCTATTTACTTCCATTTTGTACATACCATCGGTGAAGCGATAGTTCCAGTTTCCAAAACTCCCAAAGAAGATTTCTTTGGGGTTAGATGGGTTCATCACGACATCGAGGACATTAAAAACCTTTTTGGCATTGTTGTAATTATCGATGAAAAAGGAGGGATAAACCCACTTAGTTCCATTAAAGTAATAGAAGCCCAATAATCTATCGGAGAGGATAGGCTGTTGATAGAAATCGTATACCCCACCGCTTGACACTAAGATTTTATTTCCTACGAAAGACATTTTGTAGGCTTTATTGGCGTAAGGACCATCGGGTTTTATGGATTGCAGGCTTTCATTATAAACCCCAGAAAGGAAAGTTCCCGCGTAGATATGATTGTCTTTTATCCAGCCTGTGTTTAATTCTTCTGTATAATTGGTTTTGCTTTTTACAAGGTTTCCACTGGCATTAAAGACATAGATAGCAGAAGGCGCATTCCCTCCTTTTGTCCTGCTGTCGGTTACTACGATCTGCCCATTACTGATGTTCATATCCTTTACAGACGAAAAGGTCTGAGCGATTTCAGAGAACGAATTTCCATCGCCGTAATAGACTTTATCCAATGATGAAAAAGAGATGAGATTCCCATCGGAGACAATATTATTAAAGTCCCCAGCTCTTAAAGTCTCCCAGCTTGATGCTATGGCAAATGAAGAATCGATATTATGGCTAAGAATTCCTGTATTGGTAATGAGATATACTTTATTGTCTTTAATAATGGCTTCCTTTACAGGGTGGGGGAGAAATGCAGTTTCGGAGAACTCCTTCCTATCGAGCTTGAAGATAGAGATACCATAGTCGGTAGATACAGCAGCAAGATTTCCATTAATGGAGATATGATTAATCTTTTTGGAGCCTGTATATCCATTATTCATTGGGATATCTATCACATAGGTTACGCCGTGCTCTGTAATTACATCTATACTCCCGTCTTTGTAGCCTACCAGACCTGTCTTAGTATTAGGGTTATAATCAAATGCAGTAATATTCACATTATGGAGCCCATTGGCTTTTGAAAGGTATTTGGATACCTCACCAGAGGAGAGCGTATATCGGAAGATACCATTCTCGGATGCTGCCAGTAGGCTTTCACCATCTTCTCGAATTTGGAGGATGTTGTTATATGAAAAAAGATCTGACCAGCGAGGGGACGAAATCTCCTGCCCCTGCAGTGCAGAAACAGATAAACCAAATACTAAAGGGTATATAAATCTCATTACACAAATATTTTGTTTCGTTAATAAAAAATAAGATGTATAATCTGTGCTTTTATACATCTTATTGATTTCTCGTTTTAGATGATTATACTTTTATCTTGTCATCTATAATGTGGGTATTCCACGCGATGTGTTGTACATTCTTATCCTTGTCAAAGAAAAATTCTATTCTGCCGAGAAGGAGACCTGCCCAGCCTACTTGATTTACAAGAACGGATTTCCCTGCTCTGTTAGTATATTTCTGAGGCTCGGGGAGGAAGGTATGGGTATGCCCACCGAGAATTAAGTCTATATTATCGGTTTTAGTAGCGAGGAGGGCATCGCAGATTTTGTCTTTTCGCTCTGGGTATTGGTAGCCGATATGAGACAGGCAGATCACCATATCACATTTCTTATCCTTTTTTAGGAAGTCGGCATAGTGCTGAGCTACATCCACAGGGTCATTATACACTGTTTCTCCATATTGTTTTTTACCTACTAAGCCAGCGAGCTCTACTCCCAGTCCGAAGATTCCTACTTTTATCCCATCTTTATTAAAGATTTTGTAGTCTAATGTCTTCCCATCGAGGATGGTATTTTTGAAATCATAATTTGAGGTAACGAAAGGGAATTTCGCATTTGGAAGGGCTTTAAGGAAACCTTCAAGACCGTTATCAAAGTCGTGATTCCCCATAGTAGCGGCATCATATCCCATCATACTCATCAGTTTAAATTCCAGCTCTCCACCAAACATATTAAAATAAGGTGTGCCTTGGAAAATATCTCCGCAGTCGAGTAGTAATACATTTTTTTCCTGCTCTCGTATGTTCTTTATCAATGACGCTCTCCGTGCAAAGCCCCCTTGGTTAGGGTTTTTGGTATAAGACGAGTCAAAAGGCTCTATACGGCTGTGCTGGTCGTTGGTGTGGAGTATAGTCAGCTTCTTTAGCCCGTTATTTTTAAGGGCAACGCTGTTTTTTGCAAAGATCAAATTGGGAGTAAGGGAAAGGCTAATCCCTCCTCCTATGGCTGTTTTTATAAATTGCTTACGGTTCATTGTTTAATTATTAAATCTAAGTCTAATGTCAGTTGGTACGCTCACTTCTGGATTTTTTCTAAAACTCTCTATAAAGACTTCGCGGAGTTTTAGCCCTGTGGAGATCATCTTTCCTTTGGAGAAGAACCACATACGGTCGCCTCCGAGGGCAAGATAGTCAGTGGTTGCAATATAATAAGTCTTATCAGCTATAGGTACTTCGCCGTTGATTAATGCTTTGGTAATTTTCCCTTGCTTAGTCTCTATTGTAAGGCGAGATACTGGGTTGTTTACCTGAGTTTTGAGATAATAATCAAAGAGCCCTTGCAGGTCGGAGCCTTTCATTGCAATTACAACTATTTCGTTCTCAAACGGCATTACTTCGTAGATATGTTTCAGTAGAATATCTCCTGGTGCGAAGGTCGTCCTTATCCCCCCGATATTCATAACTGCGGCATCTATCCTCGGCAGGTTATTGTTCTTTGCCCAGTCTGCCGCGGCATCGTAGGTATAATCTACGAGCACCTTTCCCATACTGCAATCATCACCCTCCTTGGTAAGCGCTACGCTGGTGTGAGAAATCTTCTCGCCCATCTGCTTTTCCATTGATTTTTTATACGGGATAATGGTTTTCAGCATTTCCTGATCTTCTGTCAGTTCTGCCGTAATCTTTGTGTTCTCGTAAGGCTTTATATTGCTGATACCCAAATGTGATTTACACGAAGCGAGCATTGCTAATGATAATAGCCAAACATATTTTCTATTTTTCATTATTATTAATTATTTGCTTGCAAAGATAATAAATTCCTCCTCCTTATTATTAATGCTAAGGCTTGTTTTCATCTGATATTCCTCATCTTTTTTATCCCTTTTTTTGATGTTTTTTTAAAAAATTAAGGATAATTTGTAACATAGGAGGTAATTACTATTTAATAAAATTACTTTCTCTTCTCTACACTGTTAAAATAACTTATCTCATCTCTTTTCTTTCATTTTGTATATCTTGTATTTTTTTACTAATTAAAAGACTTTTAATTGGGTATTAAAAAGTTTATATATCTTTGCAGCACAGAGGGCAAGGGGAAACCCACCCACTGTGCCCCCCTTGAAATAAAGGTTTAAGGTAGCTGAAAGGCTACCTTTGTAATTTTATAATCTTTTTATCTACTATTACTTCTATATATTTCACCTCTTTGATATTACTCTCTCAAATCAAAAACTAAACAAATTAAATGAGAATCAAAACCTTTTAAAATACTTTTTAATAGAGTGTTTTCTTTTAATGGGTGAGCTCTACGACTTAAAGTATATCTTCCAAGAATAATTGCTTCATGTGCTTCAATGAATATAATATCCATTTTTACACCTGATTCTTTAATAAAGTTAATAAATTTAAAGAAATCTTTTGTATTTTTGAAAGTTCTAATATCAATACCAACTGCCAATTTTTCTATTTCTGTATCCAATAGAGATTTCTCAAGCCCTAAAGGAAGATTATCTATAGTGTAATAATTCATATCTTCTAAAATATTTAAAGCAGTTGTTTTTCCTGCACCACTTAAACCAGTTACGATAATGATATGTTTAGTTTTCAATTTTTTCTCCTTTCTTATTTTGCCACATTACCTGCTACATTCATAATATCCCAAGTAGTTGCGAATGGAGGAGCATATAGGAAATCCATATTAGCTAATTCTTGAGTTGTCATTTTATTTTGTATAGCAACAGCTAAAGAATCTGCTCTCAATGCTGCACCTCTTTTTCCTGCAACTTGTGCCCCTAATAAAATTTTTGTATCAGCATGGTAAATTAATTTTATATATACATCTTCTCCACCTGGGTAATACGCTGAATGATCTTCTCCATCAACAAAAACAGTCTTATAATTAATATTGTTATCTTTAGCTTCTTGTTCAGTTATGCCTGTTCTTGCTGCTTCAAATTCTAAAACTTTTATTCCAGCTGAACCTAATGTTCCAATAAATTCTTTATTAGCACCAGTTAAATTTTCTCCAATAAGTCTACCTAATTTATTAGCTGTTGTTGCAAGAGCTATATATACATTTTTGTCTAAGACTGAATGATAAACTGTTGCACAATCTCCAGCTGCATAGACATTAGGAATATTAGTTTTCCCAAACCTATCTATTATAATAGCACCATTTTTAAATAATTCAATACCTGTATCCTTTAAAAATTCTGTATTAGGTCTAACACCTGTTGCAACAATTATTAAATTTGCAGCATATTCTTTTTTATCAGTTTTTAAACCTATAACCTTATTTTCAAAAGTTCTCACTTCAAGAGGACTTTCATTTAAGTGTAAAGAGATTTTTTCATGTTCTCTTATATGATTTTCTAATAAATCTGTGATTTCTTTATCAAAAGTTTTATTTAGAATTCTAGCTGAGTGTTGAAAAATTCTTACATTTTTTCCAAGTTTTAAGGCAGCTTCAGCAATTTCAACTCCTATATAACCTGCACCAATGATAATTATATTTTCATTTTCTTTTTTCATCATTTCTTTTTTTACTTCTAGACCTTCATTAAAAGTTTTTAAGTTATATACTCCTTCAACATCAAGATTTTTAATATCTTTTGGACTTGTAGAACTTGCACCTGTTGCTATAACTAATTTATCATAGTTATCTTCAAAAACTCTATTTTCATTTAAATTTCTAACGAAAACTTTTTTATTTGTAAAATCTATGTTTTCAACTTTATGTTTAATTTTTACAGTAATTCCTTCTTTTTCAAATTCTTCATAAGTTCTTGCAACCATTAAAGAAGCATTAGGATAGAAATCACCAACATAATATGGTAATCCACAAGCTCCCCAAGATATAGCATCTGTCATTTCATAAACTGTTATATCTAAAGATTTATCTATTCTTTTTGCCTTTGAAGCGGCACTCATACCAGCAGCAACTCCTCCAATTATTATAATTTTTTTATTCATAAAAACACCTCTCTGTAAATTAAATTTTTATAAAGAAATTATACTATTTTTATCAACTTTTGTAAAGAATACAGAAATTTTTTTATAAAATTAGTAAAAAATTCAAGGTAGACTATATTAGTTCAATTTGTTATAATATATTAAATTTAAGACAAATAAGACAAATATATGAAAGGAGAAAGAATAGTGAAAGTAAAATGCTTCCATTTAGGAGCTTATGGAACAAATTGTTTTTTAGCATATGATGATAATAATCTGGCTTATTTTTTTGATTGTGGTGGACGTAATTTAGATAAATTATACTCATACATAGAAGAACATAATTTAGATTTAAAATATATAGTTTTAACACATGGACATGGAGATCATATTGAAGGTTTAAATGACTTAGCTGATAAGTATCCAGAAGCAAAGGTTTATGTAGGAGAAGAAGAAAAAGATTTCTTATATAATTCTGAGCTTAGTTTATCATATAATATTTTTGGAGACTCTTTTAAATTTAAAGGAGAAGTTCAAACTGTTAAAGAAGGTGATATGATAGGAGACTTTAAAGTAATAGATACCCCAGGTCATACTATAGGTTCAAAATGTTTTTATGATGAAAAAAGTAAAATTTTAATTTCAGGTGATACACTATTTAGAAGGAGTTACGGAAGATATGATTTACCTACAGGAGATTTAAATATGCTTTGTAATAGCTTAAAAAAATTATCAAAGTTGCCTGGAGAAACAGTTGTTTACAATGGACATACTGATGAAACAACTATAGGAGAAGAAAAAATATTTTTAGGAAGAGTTGGAATACTTTAATAGATTAAGGAGATGGTATAAGTGGAAAAAATATATGATGTTGTAATTGTTGGAGCAGGGCCTGCCGGGTTAACAGCTGGGATATATACAGGAAGAGGAAATTTATCAACTCTTATTTTAGAAAAAGAAGGGATAGGAAGTATGATAATGACTCACCAAGTAGATAACTATCCTGGTTCACACATAGGAGCAAGTGGGAAAGAAATATATGATACTATGAAAAAACAAGCTTTAGACTTTGGTTGTGAAATAAAGCCTGCCACTGTTTTAGGTTTTGATCCTTATGATGAAATTAAAATAGTAAAGACTGATGCTGGAAATTTTAAAACAAGATACATTATTATAGCAACAGGTTTAGGAAAAATTGGTGCTAAAAAAGTAAAGGGAGAAAATAAATTTTTAGGAGCAGGAGTTTCATATTGTGCAACTTGTGACGGTGCTTTTACAAAAGGAAGAACAGTTTCTTTAGTTGGAAAAGGCGATGAGCTTATAGAAGAATCTTTATTTTTAACAAGATACGCTAAAGAAGTTAATGTATTTTTAACTTCTGATGATTTAGATTGTAGTGAAGAATTAAAAGAAGCTATCTTGTCAAAAGAAAATGTAAAAATTGTTAAAAAAGTAAAACTTTTAGAAATAAAAGGAGAAGACTTTGTAACAGAATTAGATTTAGAAGTAGATGGAAATAAAGAAACAGTAGCAACTGATTTTGTTTTCTTGTATTTAGGAACAAAAAATAACTTAGAACTATATGGAGAATTTGTAAGCCTAAGTGATGCTGGATACATAGTTACAGATGAAACAATGAAAACAAGAACAGATAAAATGTATGCTATTGGAGATATAAGAGAAAAAAATATTAGACAGATAGCAACAGCTACTAATGATGGAGTTATTGCAGCAAGCTTTATTATGAAAGAAATATTAAAAGCTAAGAAGAAGTAAAGGAGAAAAATTTTTGAAAAAATTATTCAAGATATTATTTTATCTATTGATAATAGTAGTAATTTTGGCTATTTCAATATATTTGTTTATGAAAACTCCAGCTTTTGGAGCTTTACCAAGTGGAAAGAGTCTAGAAAAAGTTAAAAAATCAAAGAACTATATCGATGGTGAATTTAGAAATAAAGAAAAAACAGAACTATTAACAGATACTAAAAAAACTCCAATAAAGAGACTTTTAGAATTTGCTTTTGAAAAAGATCCTGAAGGAACAGTACCTAAGATTGCCTTACCAAGTGTGAAAACTGATTTAAAAACTTTAGATCCCAATGAAGATCTTATGGTATGGTTTGGACATTCTTCGCTTTTTATACAAATAGCAGGAAAGAAGATTTTAGTGGATCCAGTTTTTTCAAAGTATGCTTCACCTGTACCATTTTCAAATAAGGCTTTTGAAGGAACTAATATTTATACTGTTGATGATTTACCTGAGATAGATGTTTTACTTATAACTCACGATCACTACGATCATTTAGATTATCCTACAGTAAAAAAATTAAAGGATAAGGTCGTTAGAGTAATTGTTCCATTAGGAGTAGATGCACATCTTTTAAGATGGGGCTTTGATGAAGAAAAAATAACAACAGTTGATTGGGATGACGAAGTTACAATAGATGAAAATTTAAAAATATATGCCTTAGAAACAAGACATTTCTCTGGGAGAGAATTTTCTAATAGAAATCAGAGTTTATGGGTTTCATATCTAATAGAAGAGAAATATAATGCTGGTTTATATAGACTGTTCTTGAGTGGAGATGGAGGTTATAGCCCAAGATTTAAAGGTTTCAAAGAAAAATTTAAAAATATTGATTTAGCAGTAATGGAAGCGGGCCAATATAATGAAGAATGGTCTTTAATACATTCTTTGCCTGAGGACATAATAAAAGAAGTTCAAGATATGGAAGTAACAAAACTTTTTCCTATTCATAATAGTAAGTTCAAATTATCTAAACATACTTGGGATGAACCTTTGAAAAAATTAGATAGTTTTACTACAAATACAAATATAGAATTGCTTACTCCAATGATAGGAGAAAAACTTTTTTTACATAAGGAAAATAGTTTTAAAAAATGGTGGGAGAATTTAGAAAAATAAATATGAGGAGTTAGCTATGAAACATTATATTGGTATTGATTTAGGTGGAACAAATACAAAAATTGGTGTAGTAGACTTAGAGGGTAATTTAATAATTAGTAAAATTATCAAAACTCATTCAAAACAAAAAGTTGATAAAACTTTAGAAAGAATATGGGAAACTAGTAAAGAATTATTAGCTAAATGTGATATTCCATTATTTTCTGTACTTGGAATAGGAATAGGAATTCCTGGACCTGTAAAGGATCAAAGTGTAGTAGGTTTTTTTGCCAATTTTGATTGGGAAAAAAATATGAACTTAAAAGAAAAAATGGAAACATTAACAGGAATTGAAACAAGAATAGAAAATGATGCTAATATTATTGCTCAAGGAGAAGCTATTTTTGGAGCAGCTAAAGGTAAAAAATCTTCAATAACTATTGCTATAGGAACAGGAATAGGAGGAGGAATCTATTTAAATGGAAGTCTTCTTACTGGTATGTCAGGAGTAGCTGGTGAAATAGGTCATATGAAAGTAGTAAAAGATGGAAAAACTTGTGGCTGTGGACAAAATGGTTGCTTTGAAGCTTATGCCTCAGCAAGTTCATTGGTAAAAGAAGCAAAAGAAAGACTAAAATTAAATGAAGATAACTTATTATATAAGGAAATTAATGGAGATTTAGATGAACTTGAAGCTAAGAATATTTTTGATGCTGCAAGAAAAGGAGATCAGTTTTCAAAAGATTTATTAGAGTATGAAAGTGATTATTTGGCTTTAGGAATAGGAAATCTTTTAAATATATTCAATCCAGAATGTATAGTAATAAGTGGAGGGATTTCTTTAGCAGGAGATGAAATTTTGATACCTGTTAAAGAAAAATTAAAGAAATATACTTTATTACCAGCTTTAGAAAATTTAGAAATAAAAACAGGAGTATTAGGAAATGAAGCTGGAGTAAAGGGAGCGGTGGCACTATTTATTTAAAGTATTTTAATTGAGTACTGTCAAAGTTATGTTTTATAAGTATACAGTACTGACGTAAAAAAGAAAAAATATTTATTTTTAATAAAAAAGTATTGACAAAAATGGATAGAGAATATATATTGTGTTTATATATGCTAAGCATATAAATAAAAAGAGAAATCATTATTTTATTAAAATTCATTAATTATTTTAGGAGGGTATTTTTATGAAAAAATTTGGAATGATATTAGGATCAATTATTCTTGCATCAGCACTAGTAGCTTGTGGAGAAAAGAAAGAAGAAGCAAAAACTGAAGCTGCTCCAGCTGCTGAAAAATTATCAATAGGATTAACTGCTTATAAGTTTGATGACAACTTTATAGCTTTATTCAGAAAAGCATTTGAAGCAGAAGCTGCTGCTAAAGCTGATACAATAGAAGTTACTGCTATTGACTCTCAAAACAGTGTTGCAACTGAAAAAGAACAAATCGAAGCAGTTCTTGAAAAAGGAGTTAAAGCATTTGCAATTAACTTAGTTGACGCTTCAGCTGCTGACGGAATTATTAATTTATTAAAAGAAAAAAATATTCCTGTTGTATTCTATAACAGAAAACCTTCTGATGAAGCAATAGCTTCTTATGATAAATTATATTATGTTGGAATTGACCCTAATGCTCAAGGAATAGCACAAGGTGAATTAATAGAAAAATTATGGAAAGAAAATCCAGATCTTGACTTAAATAAAGATGGAGTTATCCAATATGTAATGTTAACTGGAGAACCTGGACACCCAGATGCAGTTGCTAGAACTAAATACTCTATCTCAACTTTAAATGATCATGGAATAAAAACTGAAGAATTACACCAAGACACAGCAATGTGGGATACAGCTACTGCAAAAGATAAAATGGATGCTTGGTTATCAGGACCTAATGGTTCTAAAATAGAAGTTGTTATTTGTAACAACGATGGAATGGCTTTAGGAGCTATCGAATCAATGAAAGCTACTGGAAAGATTTTACCTACATTTGGTGTAGATGCTTTACCTGAAGCTCTAGTTAAGATAGAAGCTGGAGAAATGGCTGGAACAGTTTTAAATGATGCTAAAGGACAAGCAAGTGCTACATTCAACATGGTAGTTAACCTAGCAGCAGGAAAAGAACCTACTGAAGGAACTGATTTAAAATTAGATAATAAAATTATATTAATTCCAAGTATAGGAATTGACAAATCTAATGTTGCAGACTTCAAATAAGAATTAATTGTAAGTAGTCTTGAAGGAGATTGTACATCAATCTCCTTTTTTTAAAACGGAAAATAAAGGAAAAGGAATAGGATATTATGGAAAATCTAAAATATGTGCTTGAGATGGAAAATATTACAAAAGAATTTCCTGGGGTAAAAGCTTTAGATAATGTTCAATTAAAATTAAAGCCTGGAACAGTTCATGCTTTAATGGGAGAAAATGGAGCTGGAAAATCTACTTTAATGAAATGCCTTTTTGGTATTTATGAAAAAGATAATGGAAAAATTTTATTAGATGGAGTGGAAGTAAATTTTAAATCTACAAAAGAAGCTTTAGAAAATGGTGTTTCAATGGTTCACCAAGAGTTAAATCAAGTTCTTCAAAGAAATGTACTTGATAATATTTGGCTTGGTAGATATCCAATGAAAGGATTTTTTGTAGATGAAAAAAAGATGTATGAGGATACAATCAATATATTTAAAGATTTAGATATTAAAGTAGATCCTAGAAAAAAAGTTGCTGATTTACCAATCGCAGAAAGACAAATGATAGAAATAGCAAAGGCTGTATCATATAAATCTAAAGTAATAGTTATGGATGAACCAACATCTTCACTTACTGAAAAAGAAGTGGATCATCTATTTAGAATTATAAATAGATTAAAAGAATCAGGAGTTGCTATAGTATATATTTCTCATAAAATGGAAGAAATTAAAATGATTTCTGATGAAATAACTATTTTAAGAGATGGAAAATGGATATCAACTAATGATGTTTCTAAAATTTCAACTGAACAAATTATCAGTATGATGGTTGGAAGAGATTTAACAGAACGTTTCCCTAAAAAAGATAATACAGTTAAGGAAATGATATTAGAAGTTAAAAATTTAACAGCTTTAAACCAACCTTCAATACAAGATGTAAGTTTTGAACTTTATAAGGGAGAAATTTTAGGAATAGCTGGACTTGTTGGATCAAAAAGAACAGAAATAGTTGAAACTATTTTTGGAATGAGACCTAAAGAAAAAGGGGAAATCATTTTAAATGGAAAAACTGTAAAGAATAAAAATCCAGAAGATGCTATTAAAAATGGTTTTGCTCTAGTTACAGAAGAACGTAGAAGTACAGGAATATTCTCAATGTTAGATATAGCATTTAATTCAGTTATTTCTAACTTAGATAAATATAAAAGTAAATTTAGACTTCTTAAAAATAAAGATATGGAGAAAGACACTAAATGGATAGTAGATAGTATGAGAGTTAAAACTCCTTCATATACTACAAAGATTGGAAGTCTTTCTGGTGGAAACCAACAAAAAGTAATCATTGGAAGATGGCTACTAACTGAACCAGAAGTTCTTATGCTTGATGAACCTACAAGAGGTATTGATGTTTTAGCAAAATTTGAAATTTATCAATTAATGATAGATCTTGCTAAGAAAGACAAAGGAATCATTATGATTTCTTCTGAAATGCCAGAACTTTTAGGAGTAACAGATAGAATACTGGTTATGAGTAATGGTAGAGTGGCAGGAATTGTTAAAACTTCTGAAACAAATCAAGAAGAAATAATGGAATTATCAGCTAAATATCTATAATTAAGAAGGAGAAAAATATGTTTGCAAGAAATAATGAAGGAAAATTAGATTATAAAAAAATTATTATAGAGAGTGGATTATATCTTGTATTATTTTGTATGCTTATTGCAATAATAATAAAAGAACCTACTTTCTTAAGTTTAAGAAACTTTAAAAACATTCTTACTCAATCTTCAGTAAGAACAATTATTGCTCTTGGAGTTGCTGGTCTTATAGTAACACAAGGTACTGACTTATCAGCAGGTAGACAAGTTGGACTTTCTGCTGTAATTTCTGGAACATTATTACAATCAATGACTAATGTAAATAAAGCTTTCCCTAAATTAGGAGAATTTTCAATATTTACAACAATATTAATAGTTGTATTAGTTGGTATAATAATCGCAAGTATAAATGGAATCGTTGTAGCTACTTTAAATGTTCACCCATTTATAGCTACTATGGGTACAATGACTATAGTTTATGGTATTAACTCACTTTACTATGATAAAGCAGGAGCTGCACCAATTTCTGGGTTCGTAGATAAGTATAGTAAGTTTGCACAAGGTTATATACAAATAGGCTCATATACAATCCCATATCTTATCATTTATGCAGCTATTGCAACATTGATTATGTGGATTTTATGGAATAAAACAAAGTTTGGTAAAAACGTATTTGCTGTTGGAGGAAACCCAGAAGCTGCAAAAGTATCAGGAGTAAATGTTGTTTTAACTCTTATAGGAATTTATGCACTATCAGGAGCATACTATGCTTTTGGTGGATTCTTAGAAGCAGGACGTATTGGTTCAGCAACAAATAACTTAGGATTCATGTATGAAATGGATGCCATTGCAGCCTGTGTAATTGGTGGAGTTTCATTCTATGGTGGGGTAGGAAGAATATCAGGAGTTATAACAGGAGTTATAATCTTAACAATTATAAACTATGGACTTACTTATACAGGTGTTAGCCCTTACTGGCAATACATTATAAAAGGTATCATAATTGTAACTGCTGTTGCATTTGACTCTATCAAATATGCTAAGAAAAAATAAAATTTAATAATAAATGTAAATGTTAATAATAACTC
>ERZ773203.1259-NODE-1259-length-13089-cov-5.671091_pt1 | contig 13089 bp, 10 predicted proteins | sample MGYA00580529_ERZ773203 | MGnify/ENA primary metagenome ERZ773203 (study PRJEB29015, sample SAMEA2738176) | human oral metagenome | biome: human oral; feature: human-associated habitat; material: saliva | place: China | collected 2177 ... | reverse complement strand
TAGAGGAAAATCGTGTTGGCGGGCCAGGACTTCCGGAGCCGCTCGGCCTCCGTCGCATTGGCCGCGCAGTTCCACTTGAAGCCGCCGTCCCGGACTTCTCGCCAGGTGAGCAACGTATCGCTGCCGAAGAGGAAGCGCTGTCCCGGCTTTTCCGGCACCGCATAGCCCGCGACATAGTTGTCAATATCGTACTGATAGACAAAACGCGGCATGCGGTTCGCGTCGTAGTAGTACTCCGTGACCTGCAAACTCCCGCTGACCAGATATTCGATTGCGACAATCTTGTTCGCGACGCCGTCGTTCGGGTTGATGTAGATCACATAGTCAATCCGGTTTCCGGTCGCCGCGTTGATGAGCTGCTTTTGCTCGAGGCGGCAGAGGTTCTTGTTCACATAGCCCGGGCGGTTCTCATAGCCCTCGAGCGTGTAAAAGACATCCGAATTCCAGCTCTCGCCCGGATTTCTGGTGCCGACCGCGTGGTTGACTGCCGACAGGTCAATGCGCTGCGCGGCCGCCGCAGTGCTGTTTAATTCCGCGATTTTTCGCTGCAGGGTGCCGAGCTCGGTATTCTCGGCCGCGAGTACAAGCTTCTCCTCGCGCTTTGTGCCCTCGCTCCCGCTCTCCGCGCTGCTCACCGCACTCTCCCTGTCTGTGCCGCTCTCGCTGCTTTCCGCCGCGGCCGCCTTGCTGCTCTCCTGTGTGCCCCGTTTCGCAAACGGGTCGTTTTGCTTGGCCGAACCGCCGCCGGACCCGAACCCCGAACCGATTCGGATACCGAGAACCACGCCGAGCCCGGCGAGCAGCAGAAAGAGCGGAATCAGAAGAAGCCCCTTTTTCGACTTCCCGCCCTCTGTCTTCTTCTCTTCCGGCGGCGTGGGCGCGGACGGCTTGGGCTTGTCCGCGGTGTCCGTCTGCGCTGTCGCTGCCGCCGCCTCGGTCTTGGTCTCCTCTGTTTTTTCGGACGACTCGACTTTCCTGCCGCAGCTTGTACAAAATTTTGTCCCCGGCTTTAACTTGCTCCCGCAATACCTGCAATACATCTCTTTTCTCCCGCTTTTCTTCAGAGCGCGCCGATAAACTTCGAAATTCCCTGCTGTGGTGTCATGCCGTCCAGCAGTTCATCGTCTATGTTCTCTTCCTCCCCGGTCGGCAGAGCCGCGGTGCCGGTCTTCGCGGCCTTCAGGGTAAAACTGCCGAGCTCGTTCTTCAGCTCATAGAGCGAGTTTGCGCCCTCGTTTCGCACCTCGAATTTGATGCCGTCTCCGTCCTCGTCGCCGCCCGGCAGCAGGCGGTATTTTCCGCAAGGCAGACCGAGCACACTCTTTTTCTTGAAGTCTACATTGCTGTACTTCAGCGCAAAGTTCTCGGTGTAAAACCACCAGCTGAAGCGACAGGCGACGGTGCCGTAATAGCCGCTTTTCTCCAGATCCCGCTTTTCCGTGAGCACCGAGTCAAACACTTTGACACCGCGGTACAGCTTGCCCTTGTCCGTATCCCGCTCATAGCAGAAAATCTGCGTGTCGTCGCCGTCCAGCTGCAGGAGAATCGCCCGGACTTCACGCCCCTCCATCACGAGTTTCCAGGTAAACTTGCGGTCTTCCAGATTCTCGGCGTACGTTTCCGCATTGTCTCGAAGCGTATCCGCAAGGTCTGAAAACTTGGCACCCTGTCCCCGTGACACTCCCATGACTTTCGCAAACTGCTCGCCGATTTCCTGTCGTCTGTCATACCAGGCAGCGAGCGTCCTGTCCTTCTCCATCTCATCCGCAATGTTCCGGAACAGACGCTCAAGTTCCTCGGTATTCGGCTCCCAGCTGTAAATCGTGTAGTCCTTTTCGAGCGAGTGCTTTAACTCGGGCTTTAAGACGTGCGAGCGGTAACTCCGTTTCTCGGTCTTCAGATTGTTGCGGTTGATGGCCGCCGCCACAATTTTTCCGTAGCGCTTCACCGTAGCGGCGCGGAGTTCCTTCGGAAACGCTAATTCCGCAAACATCGAGGTGCTGAGCCGCGACTCGCTGCCGAGCTCCTGTAATACCTCCGGATACCGCGTCACATAGACCTTTTCGCTCTTTTTCGGAAGGCAAAACCCGAGGCGGTCCGGATCGATGAAGCAGTCCGCCTGCAGCACCGGATCGTCCCCGTGTCCGAGTTCCAGGTTTAAGACAGCTTTTTCAAATTTCTTGCCGATAAAAACGCGCGCCTCGCTGCCGTCCCGCAAGATGCGCTCGTACGGTCCCGAGAAGAGCCCGCGCCGCGTGAGCGCTGTCACCTGCCTATCCGAGAACTCTGTCGTGAGCTGAAAATCGCTCGAGAAACCGTTCTCGAAAACTTGCTCCGCGCTGTTTAGTACCGCGGCCTCTTTGGAAAGCGCCCGGAACTGTTTGGCAAGAAAACGCTCCCCGGGCGATCCGAGGTTTTTCGACACGGTGCGCGCGCCGAAACCGATCGCCAGTCCCAGCACGGCGAGGGCGATGAGCGCGGCGGAGCCGATTTTTTTCTTCTTTCCCACACTGCCTTCTTCCGCGGTTTCCGCGCCCGAAGTCCTGTCTACAGCGGCGGGTTCCGCCGTTTCCTTTCGCTCCGCCGCGTCCTTTTTCTCCGCGGCAGCCTCCTCCCGAACCGGCTCTTTCGGCGCTGCCGCCTCTGTCACAGCAGGCACTGTCGCCTCTTCATGTTCCGCTTTTTCCGTCTCTGTTGCCGCTTCCGCGGTTCCTCCGGGCGGCTCTTCTGTTACCTTGGCCGCTCCCGTCTCCGGCTTTTCTTCCTCGAGCCTCGCGCCGCAGTTCGCGCAAAAGAGCTCGCCTTCCCCCGTTTCGCTGCCGCAATGCTTGCATCTTCCCATGGTCACTTCCCCCTTTTTTCAATCTGAAATCTTACGTTCCCCGTTGCGTGCAAAAAAGCGCCTGTGTCCAAATAGCACAGACACCTTGCGCCAAATTTCTGGCAATGTTGTCAGTGATTTTTCTTTTATCTTAACATCTGTTGTACCAAACTTCAATCTTTTCGTCTCTTTCGGGCAATTTCCCCCGGATATTTTCATAAATTCTGCCTGTTTCTCCGAGAAAAGTACCTTTGCTCCGCTTTTACCTCTCTGCTCAGAGTTTCTCGATGATGTCCGAAAACTTCTCCTGCGGCAGACTCTTGCCGCTGCCCGACAACTCGTCGCTGATATCCACTTCCCGGCCTGTCGGCTTCTCGGCGCTACCCTTCCGCGTCGCCGTCAGCGTGAACTTGTCGTAGCCGTCGTCAAGCTCGTAGACGGAGCGCCCCCACTTCTCCTTGACCTCAAAGGTATACTTCCGGTCCGGCCGGTCCGCATCAAAGTAGGTGTAGCGGTAACTGCCGTTCGGCAGTCCGAGCACCGAGGGCTTTCCGTCAAGCGGCACCTTACTGTAGTACAGCCGGAAGCCCCAGAGCCAGGCGTCGCCGAACATCGCGAGGCGCCCGATGACCCGCCCCTCATAGCTGTTCTCTTTTTTGCTGCGCTCTTCGGCGAAGGTACCGAGAAACACTTCGCCGCCGACGCCGTGGTAGAGCGTGTCGCCAATCTGATCCCGCTCATAGCAAAAGAGCGGTCTCTCGCCGTTGTCGACCACGCGTATGGCCGCGACTTCCTTCCCCTGCATCACAAGTTTCCAGCGCAGGTTCCGCTTTTCCAGTGTCTCCGCCCAGTCCGCCGCGTGCTTCTCGACATAGTCGGCGACATCCGAAAATCCGGCCGCCTTGCCCCGCCCCATGCCGAGTACCTTGGCAAGCTCTTCGCCCGCCTCCTGCCGTTTGTTATACCAGTCGGCAAAGTCTTTGTCCTCTCGCATCTCGGCCGCGAGACTCCGGAAAAGTGTCTCCAGCGTCTCCCGATCGGGATTCCAGGTATAGACCGTATACGCCCCCTTCATCTCGTGGTCCAGCTGACGCTTCAGAACATGAGAGATATACGCCCGCTTTTTAACTTTGATTTCCTTCGGTTTGACGGCTGCCGCAAGCACGCGCCCGTAACGCGCCGCGGACGCAGAGAGCAGTTCCTTCGACGGCACCAGCGCGGCGAGCTCCGCCGTGCTGAAGCGCGCCCCGCCGCTGTACTGCCTAAGCACTTCCGGGTAGTTCAGAACAAAGACCTGCTTGCCGACCTGCGGAATCCGGTAGCCGAACTTCTCGCTGTCCAGAAAGCAGTCAAAATTGAGCTTCGCGCTATCGTCGGTGCCAAACTCCAGGTTCAGCACGGCAGTCTCCAGATGCCTTCCGAAGTCCACCTTGGCCTGAATGCCGCGCTGCAGAGCCTTTGCGACCAGCATATAGTCCTCATTGCCGCTCCGCGAAAGTGCGAGCAGTCTGCTGCGCGACATCTGCATGCTGAACACAAAGTCGCTCGAAAAACCGTTCTCAAAGACCGCGCCGAGTCCCTCAAACGGCGCGGCCTCCTGCCGCAGCGCCTCCGCCTGCACGCGGACAAAGCGTTCTCCCGTCATGGCCGTCATGCGGTGCAGCAGCACCGCCGCGCCGACCGCCGCCACTGTGACTGCCGCAGCGGCAAAGAGAGCCGCCCGCAGACGGTGCGGTTTCCGCTTTACGGGCTCGCCGGGCGCTTCCTGTCCCGCCGCCGTGCTCTCTTCGGTACCCGTCACAGCATTCTCTCCGGCAACTGTCGCCACAGGTTCTCCACTAGCCTCTGCCGCAGGTGCGGGTAGCGCCGAACCCCCTTCGGCAGTCGTCGTCACAGCATTCTCTTCGGCAACCGTCGCGGCAGTCTCTTCGGCAACCCCTCCGACAGCTGCGGTCGGCGCCGGACTTCTGTCCTCTCCGGGCGCTTCCTGTTTCGCCGCAGCAAGTTCTCCGGTAGCCTCTGCTTTCACTTCCGGTTCCGCCGCTTCCTGCGGCGCACCGCAGTTGCCGCAAAAACGCATGCCTTCCTTCACCTCACTGCCACAATGCTTGCACTGTCCCATCCTGCGCCTCCTTATTTTCGCGCTGCACGCATGTTCTTCCTGTCTCGGCAATTCTGTGACACAAAAAGCGCCTGTGTCCGAATGACACAGGCGCCACTTTCAAAAGCTCCGGCAATTCTGTCAGGACTCTGTTGCTATCCTAACATTTGTTTTGTTAATTTTCAATAGTTTAGTAAGTCCGGTCTTTTGTTAAATTTAAATTTCATTCATGATGTACTCCGCCATGTTTTGTGCATGGTCGGAGATACGCTCCAGATTGTCGATGATCTCGATGAAGACCAGCCCCGCCTCCGGCTTGCACTCGCCCCGCGAGAGCCGATCCATGTGGCGCTCCTTCTGCTCGTCGCGCAGCGAGTCCACGAGATCCTCGCAGGCGCTCACCTTTCTCGCGCTGGTCACACTCCGCTCTTCCCGTGCCTTGACCGCACAGCGGAAGGCTTCCTGCACGGCGTCCGTCATATCGCGGAGATCCTTCTTGCCGGTCTCCGAGAGCGTGAGCTGGCGCGTCATCAGGAGCTGCACTTCCTTGGCGACATTTTCCGCGTGATCGCCCGAGCGCTCCAAATCCGTCAGCGTGTTGAAGAGATCCGCGACGACCAGGCGCTGGTGGTCGTTGACCGGCAGCGTGTTCGCCTTGATCAGATACTCCGAGAGCTCGCGGTTCATCGCATTGATTTTCTTCTCGGTCTCGAAAATTTCGGCGATGACCGCCTCATCCTGCGTAAAGCAGACCTCGCAGGCGCGCTCCACATTGCGGAGCGTGAGCTTACCCATGGTCGCGACCGCATTCGAGAGCGCCGCGACCGCAATCGCCGGCTGCTCAAAGATACGCGGATCCAGATGGGTCACAAGCTCTTCTTCCTTCTTCTCGCCCGTGAGCAGCGCCTGCTTCTCCGGCACCAGCATGCCCGAGAGCTTGACCAGCTGCTCGCCGAACGGGAACAGCAAAACGGTCATGGTCAGCTTAAAGCCCGTGTGGAACATGGAAATCTGCACGGGGCTGATGTGATAGTGCGCGAGTGTCGGCTTCAGCGCGAAGAGCAGAATGCTGATGACCGTGAAGAGCAGCGCGCCTATCATGTTGAACGAGAGGTGAATCACCGCCGCGCGCCGCGCATCGCGCGAGCCGCCGATCGACGAGAGCATGGCGGTCACGCAGGAACCGATGTTCTCACCAAGGGTGATGAAAATCGCGGCATTCGTCATAATCAGGCCGTTGCCGGCGAGCATCTGCAAAATACCGACCGAGACCGAAGAACTCTGTAAGAGCGCCGTGACAACCGCACCGGCGAGAATGCCGAGAAACGGATTCGTGCCGAGCGTCGTGAACACTGTCGCAAAAATCGGCGCGTCGGTGTAAGGCGCGACCGACTCCGACATGAACTTGAGACCCTGGAACAGAAGACCGAAACCGATGATAATCTCCGCGCGGTTCTTCTTGGTGTCGGACTTCGAGAACATGATGATGCCCGCACCGATGCCGATTAAGACCGGTGCGTAGAACTCCGGGTTCAGGAACTTCATCGAGTCGCCGATCTGGCTCAGCGAGACAATCCACGCGGTCACCGTGGTACCGATGTTTGCGCCCATGATGACGCCGACCGCCTGGCTCAGTGTCATGAGACCGGCGCTCACGAAACCGACGACCATAACTGTGGTCGCGCCCGAACTCTGGATGATACCGGTGATCAGGGTTCCGACCAGCACGGCCTTCAGCCGGTTCGAAGTCAGCATCCCCAGAAAGTCCTTCATCTTACTGCCGACAGACTTTTGTGTTCCTTCCGCCATGACATGCATGCCGTAGAGGAACATTCCGAGTCCTCCGATAAAGAGAAACAGATTTGTAATATTGTCGAGCATAGCCCCCCCGCAGGTCAGACGACCTGCCTCATTTCGCGGTTACCCGCCCAGTGTAGCATAGCCCCGTTTTCCTGTGCAAGTTCACAAAAAAACGGTTTTTTGACTCCTATCCCGCGGTCCTCTGTCTCTTTTTTCAGACAGCTGCGGAGAGCGGTTTCCCGTTCAGCGTCGCCGCAACCAGGCGATCGCCTTCATAGCAGAGTTTCAGCGAAAAGAAGGGCAGATTCCGCTGTAAGAGCGGCAGGAAAATGCGGTCACCCGCCCAGAGCGGGAGTCCCAAAACCTCCTCCTTCGGAATCCAGACGGAAATGCCCTCGTCGGTGTCGTGATAGTCGCCGGTGAACCCGTCCGCCGTAAAGAGGTGCATGTGCTCCGCCTCATAGCGATCGGACACAAAGGTCACAATCCCCGCATAGCGGTAGTTCGTGAGCCGGTAGCCGGTCTCCTCAAAGACCTCCCGGATCACACAGTCCTCCGGGCTCTCGCCCTCCAGGAACTTGCCGCCGACGCCCACATACTTGCCCTCGTTGATGTCGTTTTTCTTGGTCACGCGGTGCAGCATGAGCCATTTCCCGTCGCGCTCCAGATAACAAAGCGTCGTGCTGTACATGGCGCTCAGTCTTCCTGTACTTTCTCTTTGAACTCCCGGACAGCCGCCTCGCGGTAAATCTTCCGGCCGCGCTCGGAGAGCCGCACAAAGGTGATGTTGTCGCGGAGCTCCAGGACAATCGCGTCGAAGGCGTCCAAGTACTTATAGACCGCCTCGTTGTCCATGCGCACCTTGCCGTCCACATAGGCGCGCTCCAGACCGCTGTTCTCGTGCTGACGGATAAAGCGCCGCGAGACGCGATTTCGAAGCTCGTCAAAGAGCCAGTCGAGGGTTTTGACCGTCGGGGCAATGTAGCCGAGCAGATTCACCGCCTCAATCATGCGGAGCGGCGCTTCTTCCTCGTGCTCCCGCTTGTCCTCATCCATCCAGAAGAGCTTAATCGGCATCTCCCGCTCAAACATTGCGACAATCTCTGCGATATCTCCCATCTTCTCTCCTCTGCGCCGCGCGCACCGGTATCGTTTGACTGGTATCGCCGTCATTGTAACACGCCGCCCCCGGCTTTCCAAGGGACGAGACAGAGACAGGCCCGCGGAAGAAACCGGGCACAGCCTGTCCGGAACGACAAAAAAGAGCTACAGAGAATTTCTTCTCTACAGCTCTTTGCTTCGCGGAGAGCATGGGATTCGAACCCACGCACCGGTCACCCGGCCTAACGCATTTCGAGTGCGCCCCCTTGAACCGCTTGGGTAACTCTCCGAATACCCAAAAAGTATAGCAGAGCTTTCCGGCTTTGTCACGCAAAATTTTGCAATTCTCAGTGCGGTGCGACGCCGACCTCCGCGCTCTCATGTTCTGTCTGCACCTCGGCGCCCAGCGCGCTGTGGTCTGCCGTCTCAAAGTCCTCCGCCGCGCCGTAGACGATTTTCCCGTTCCGGTCAAAGCGAAGCCAGCGCACATTGACCGCGGTGCAGCGCAGCGCTTCCCCCCGCTTTGCCTTGCCCGCAACGGTTCCGTCCGTACCGGGGCGGTCGCGGAGTTCGCTCTCCTCTGCCTTGCAGTAGACAATCTGATTGCTGCCGCTGAAGCGGTAACCGTTTACAATGTCCTCCGGGCGCGCTTCCATGGTGCCCGTAGCGGCCGCACTCTCACTGCCGCTATGCAGCTCCATCACGGAACTGCTCTCCGCAAGACTTATGGTCACCTGCTTCTTTTTGCCGCAGGCCGTGAACATCGCAAGTGCAAGCGGCAGTGCGAGCACCGCCGCAATTCTTCTACCTCTCAATGGTTCCTCCTCCGAGCACGATTCCCGCCTCCGTATAGAGCACAACAGCCTGTCCCGGCGTCACGGCGCGCTGCGGTGTCGGGAACATGACCTGTATCTTCCCGTCCGGCAGCATGAGGACCTCGCAGTCCGCACCGCCGTGGTTATAGCGTATCTTCGCGCGGCAGCGAAACTTTGTCCCAACCTCCGGCTGTGAAACAGCCATCCAGTTCACATCGTCCGCGAGAAGCTGCGAGGCAAAGACCTCCTCGCCCGTGCCGAGCACGACTTCATTCGTTTCGGGGCGAAGCGCGGTCACATAGCGAGGCTCACCGAAGGCGATCCCGAGCCCTTTCCGCTGCCCGACCGTATAGTGGGTAATGCCTCTGTGCTGTCCGAGCACCTGCCCCGCCGTATCCACAAAATTGCCCGGCGCACTCGGCTCTCCCGTGCTCTCGTCGATAAAGCGCGCGTAGTCGCCGTCCGGCACGAAGCAGATTTCCTGGCTGTCGGGCTTCGCGGCGACCGGAAGCCCGGCCGCCGCCGCAATCGCGCGAACCTCCGGCTTCTCATACGCCCCGATCGGCATCAGGGTGTGCGAGAGTTGCCGCTGCGTCAGATTGTAGAGCGCATAGGTCTGATCCTTGGCGGCGGTCTTCGAGAGCCCGAGCGCATAGCGCCCGTTCTCCAGACAATGAACCTGCGCGTAGTGGCCGGTCGCGATATACGCCGCGCCGAGCAGGAGACTCCGCTCAAGCAGCGCCTCCCACTTTACAAAGCGGTTGCAGGCGATACAGGGATTCGGGGTGCGCCCCAGGCGGTACTCCCGCACAAAGTAATCGATGACATCGCGCTTGAATTCCGCGCGAAAGTTCATCACATAGTAGGGAATGTCCAGCACTTCGGCGACGCGGCGCGCGTCCTCCACGGCGGAAATGCCGCAACAGCCGCCCTTTTTCTCGACCTCGCACTTTGTCTCGCTCTGCCAGATCTGCATGGTCACGCCGATCACCTCATAGCCCTGCTCCTTCAGGAGATAGGCCGCGACCGAGCTGTCCACGCCGCCGGACATCCCGACGACCACCTTCTTTCCCATCCTGTACTTCCTCTCTGTCTCAGAAACTCCAGCCGTCGCTCGGCGTGATGTCATCTCGCGGCGACGGTTCCGCCGTATGGTCCGCGGCTTTCTTCTCGCCCGCGCTCTCATCCGGCGCCGTATCCTTGTCTCCGCTGTCGTTTGCTTCCGTCTCTGCTTCCGTCGCAGTCTGTGCTTCTGTCTCGGTCTGCGCTTCGGTCTCACGCTCTGCGCTGTCCGCTCTTTCTTCCTCGTCGCTTCGCTTCTCTTCCGGCGCGGGTTCCGGTGTGACCGCGCGAACACTTGTATCGCCCGTACGCGGCGCGCTCTCGTCTCCGGTGTTCCGCGCATTTCCCGCCGCCCGCATGCACTGCGCGGCGCGCGCCACGATAAAGAGGTCCAGGACAACCGCCGGGTACACGGTGAGATCCGTGTCAAAGCCGAGCAGCGCAAGCAGCGCGACAATGAGCGTGGACATGGTCCGCGCATAGCCGGTCAGACGGTAGGTACTGCCGAAATCGGTATAGACGCCGACAAAGCGCAGAAGCAGCGCCGCGAGCACGGCTTCCACGAGATTCAACAGGAAAAAGCCGATCAGGAGACCCGCGTAGATAATCACGCCCGCGATGATGAGCCCCCATTTGACATAGCCGGTGAGGGAGAGCAGCGTTTCTTTACTGATGCCGTCTTGAAAATCGTGAAACTGAATGGTCCGCAAGTCTGCGGCAATGCCGCCGCTGTCATTTTTCATCACAAGCTGATCCGCATCGCCGAGAAGCACAACCGATTTCAGCGCCATCAGCGTGCGGGTCTCCTGCGCATTTAAATCAATCTTGTGGCTTGCATCCGTATTGATGTCCACATAGTAGTCCGCGCCCTCGCGGTGATAGCCGCCGGGCACCGAGAGTTTGCCGTTCTGAATTGTGAATTCGGGGATATTGGCCTCAAAGAAATGACGCACGCCGCCCTGCCGCTGCCAGAACATGCCGAGCGGCAGCGCAAAGCCCGTGAGCCAAGTCAGCAGGCAGAGAAAGGCGCAGTAGGCGAAAAAGCGGCCCGTCCGCCGCCGCATGAGCTGCCGATAGTCTTTTAAGCGAAACAAGGCACTCCGAAAGTCTTTAAACATTTTGTTCCTCCTGTAAGCCTTTGACGCAGTTTGTGACGATCTGTGCGGCTCTCCGCACTTCCTCCTCCGTATTCTCCGCGCCGAAGCTGAAGCGAATCGAGGCGCGCGCCTCTTGTTCGCTTCGCCCCATCGCGAGGAGCACATGAGAGGGCTCGAGCGCACCGGAGGCGCAGGCCGCGCCCGCGCTCGCCGCAATGCCCGCCTGATCGAGGAGAATCAGCAGAAGCTCCGCCGAGACACCGGGAAAACAGAGATTTAAGTGTCCGGGAAGCCGCACGGCCTCGCTGCCGTTTCGGTACACGGCGGGAAGCTCTCTCCGCAGCAGGCGGAAAAACAACGCCGTGAGCGCACGCTTCTTTTCTGCGCTCTCCGCCATCTCCGCGAAGGCGACCTTCGCCGCCGCTGCCATCCCAACGATTCCGGCGACATTTTCGGTTCCGGCGCGCCGCCCTCTCTCCTGCGAGCCGCCGTGTAAGAGCGCGCCGACAGCAAGACCGCGGCGTATATAGAGAAAGCCGACGCCCTTCGGCCCGCCGAACTTGTGGGCACTCACCGAAAAGAGATCCGGCAGTTCTTCGCCGAGTAAGCTCTTAAGCGGTAACTGCCCGTAAACCTGCACGAGGTCGCTGTGCAGCGGAACATTCCGCTCCCTGCAGCGCGCGAGCAGTTCTCCGAGCGGTTGCAGCGCGCCGGTCTCGTTATTAGCCCCCATACAGGAGACGAGCGCCGGTCGCTTTGCCAACAGGGCGTCGAGCCCCGAAAGTGCTGCGACGCCGTCCCCGGTGACCGGGAGCAACGCATAGTCGAGAAGCCCGGTCTCTTTGCCGTAGCGCAGGGTCTCAAGCACCGCGTGGTGCTCAATCGCCGTGCTGACGAGAAAGGGCGCTTCGCCGCGCGCCCGCGCGGCTTCCGCCATCGAAAGCAGTGCCCAGTTATCCGCCTCCGTGCCGCCCGAGGTGAAGTAAAGCTCTTCCGGCAGGCAGCCGAGGGTCTCCGCGATCTCCCGTCTCGCCCGGCTGACCGCCTGCCGTGCTCTCCTGCCGCTCTCATAGAGCGCCGAGGGGTTGCCGCACTGCTCTGTCAAATACGGGAGCATGGCCTCGAGCGCCGACGGGCGAAGCGCCGCGGTTGCCGCGTGATCCAGATAAATCAAGGCTTCTCTCCCTCTTCGAGGAGATAGGGCGTGACCTGATACACATAGTAGTTCAGCCAGTTCGTGTAGAGCGTATTTGCCATGTTCCGCCAGGTGAGCAGGGGGCGGCCGCTCGGGTCATCGTTCTCATAGTAGTGGAGCGGAATCTTCGGCTCCATGCCCCGCGCCTTGTCGCGCCGATACTCGCTGTCCAAGGTCATGCGGTCGTACTCCGGATGCCCCTGCACAAAAATCTGCCGTCCAGTCTCATCCATGAGGAGAAGCACACCCGCCTCGTCCGACTCCGCCAGAATCGTGAGCTCCGGGTGCTTTACAATGTCCTCGCGCCGCACCTCGGTCCAGCGGGAGTGCGGGCATTCCATGTAATCGTCCATACTTCTGACCAGCGGCACCGAGTGGTGCAGCACCTTGTGGCAGTAGACGCCGGAGAGCTTCTCCTTCCGCGGGTACTTCTGAATCCCGTAGTGGTAGTAGAGCCCCGCCTGCGCGCCCCAGCAGATATGGAAGGTCGAGGTCACATGGGTCTTTGACCACTCCATGATGCCGCAAAGTTCCTCCCAGTAGCTCACTTCCTCGTAGGGCAGGTTCTCGACCGGCGCCCCTGTGATGATGAGACCGTCGAAGTGACGGTGCTTCACCTCGTCGAAAAAGACATAAAAATTCGAGATATGGCTCTTACTCGTGTGGGTCGCCTCGTGGGAACTGGTCATCAAAAAGGTGCAGTCCACCTGAAGCGGCGTATTCGAGAGCGCGCGGAGCAGCTGGAGCTCCGTGTCCTCTTTGAGCGGCATCAGGTTCAGAATCAGGATCTGCAGCGGGCGAATGTCCTGCGACACCGCGCGTTTTTCGTCCATCACGAAGATGTTCTCCTGTTCCAAAATTGCCTTTGCCGGCAAATCGTTCTGTATGCGTATGGGCATTGCCGCACCTCCTGTTCATTGCTTTGATTCAGCGGCCTTGCCGCTGTCCGCTCACGACTCCGCCGCGAGAAATTCCGCCTCGCTCAGAATCGGAATACCGAGTTCCCGCGCCTTCTTATTTTTGCTCGAGCCGGAAGTAATGTCGTTATTGATGAGCGCCGTGGTCTTCGCGGAAACCTCTCCCGCGACCTTGCCGCC
>ERZ773203.1256-NODE-1256-length-13096-cov-47.671958_pt1 | contig 13096 bp, 6 predicted proteins | sample MGYA00580529_ERZ773203 | MGnify/ENA primary metagenome ERZ773203 (study PRJEB29015, sample SAMEA2738176) | human oral metagenome | biome: human oral; feature: human-associated habitat; material: saliva | place: China | collected 2177 ... | reverse complement strand
CGACGACGACCAGTCCATCTACGGCTGGCGCGGCGCCTCGCTGGAGAACCTCAAGCGTCTGGGACAGGACTTTCCCAACCTCACCGTCATCAAGCTGGAGCAGAACTACCGCTCCACCCGCACCATCCTGCACGCGGCCAACACCCTCATCGCCAAGAACCCCAAGCTCTACACCAAGACGCTGTGGTCGGCCCTGGGCGAGGGCGATCCGCTCAAGGTGCTGCCCTGCGACGACGACGAGGACGAGGCCGAAACCGTCGTCAAGCGCATCCAGGCCGCCCGCTTCGAGAAGCGTCTGAAATGGTCGGACTTCGCGGTGCTCTACCGCGGCAACCACCAGGCGCGGGTCATCGAGCAGATGCTTCGCAAAGAGCACATCCCCTACCAGATCTCCGGCGGCCAGTCGTTCTTCGACCGTGCCGAGATCAAGGACCTGTGCGCCTACCTGCGCCTTCTGGCCAACGACGACGACGATCCGGCCTTCATCCGCGCCGCCACCACGCCCCGACGCGGCATCGGTCCGCAGACCCTCAAGCTGCTGGGCGAATACGCCGGCGAGCGCGACATCAGCCTGTTCCAGGCCATGTTCGAGGCCGGCGTGGAAAGCCGCCTGACCGATCGACAGCTGCATCCGCTGCGCGTCTTTGGCGACTTCATCAACCGCCTGAAATGGCGTGCCGAGCGCGAACCTGCCTCCACCGTGCTGGATGCGCTGATCAGCGCCATCGACTACCAGGCCTACCTGTCCGAACAGGGCGACGAGCGCAGCGCCACCACCCGCTGGCAGTACGTCTGCGAATTCCGTGACTGGATCGGCAAGCGCGCCGACGACGACGGCAAGACGCTGGTGGACATGGCCCAGCACATCTCGCTCGTGACCCGCCTGGAAGGCCGTGACGAGGACGGTGACGCCGTGCGCCTGTCCACCGTCCACGCCAGCAAGGGCCTGGAGTACCCGCACGTCTTCCTGATCGGCGTGGAAGAAGGCATCATGCCCCACGCCGGCCGCGAGGATGACGGTCTGGACGACGTGAATGGCTCGCCCGTGGACCGCGAGAAGATCGACGCCGAGCGCCTGGAAGAAGAGCGGCGGCTGATGTATGTCGCCATCACCCGCGCCCGCAAACGCCTCTACATCACCATGGCGCAACAACGCATGCTGCACGGACAAACCCAATTCGGCATCGTCTCCCGCTTCGTCGAAGAAATCCCGCCCGAAGTATTGCACTACCTGTCCGTCAAAAAACCCGCCTTCGACAGCTACGGCAACACACGCCAAACCACCGTACAACGGGACAAAATCCTCGACGACTTCAAACAGCCGCAAACCTACGCAGGCTTCCGCATCGGCCAAAACGTCCGCCACGCCAAATTCGGCACCGGCGTCATCATCGATGCTGTGGACAAAGGCGAATCCGCCCGACTGACCATCAACTTCGGCAAACAGGGCGTAAAAGAGCTGGATACCAAGTTTGCGAAATTGGAAGAGATGTAGAAGGGAGATGGCAGAGGCCGTCTGAAAACGGGAGGAGCAATTTTGCCGAAACCTCCGCCGTCATTCCCTCGCAGGCGGGAATCCAGAAGTAGAAATGTAGGTTGGATACTCGTATCCAACAAAAACATTGACGCGTCTATCGTTTCCGAAAAAAACGCTGTTGGAAAATGTCGGATTCGAGAATCCGACCTACGGCTGCTGCTTTTGGGGTGATGAAAAAGCAGCCTGCACTTTAAATTTCACTCGTTTCCCTGCTCATAAGATTTCAAACAATTGTGCCAACAGCACATCCTGCAGCACCACCCGCGTTTCGGCCTGCCGAAGCAGCCGTGCGAGTAGTGCATCGATTTCTACGCCCGAAACAGTTTGACGCAGGCTGGATAAAGCCTTCATACGGTTTTTTTGTTCGAATGCATCTTCCATACCAGGTTTGACACAAAAATACCAAAACGGCTCGGTCCTCATGTGGTAGAGCGGCATGCCGAAATTTTCTTGGTGGTATGCGTTTGCCACCCACCGCTGCCATTGCTGTCTGAATATTGCCTGCCATTCTTCCAAAAGCGTATCCGAAAAATCAATTTTTTCTGTGTGCAGGCTGCCTGATTCATACAGCAGGCATAAACTGTATAGAAGGATGAATTTATGCGGGGCACGGTTGTTTGCTTGTGTAAAACTTGTATGCAGGCTGCGGAATTGTTCCGCATATTTTAATAATGCTGCCAAATCTTTCATACCGCTTCCTTCTGCAAACTTTGCAATACCTCCTCCGGTTGCCAATTCAATGCGCGGCAATAATCAATAAACTCAAAGATATCCAGCCGCCTGTCACCTGTTTCCACTTTTCCTACGAACGAATGCACCACATTCATCCGTTCCGCCAATGCACGCTGCGACAACCCCAAATCCAATCTTCTGCGGATAAGGAGTTGTCGCAAATAGGTGTGTTCGGCAGAGTGTACCGACAAACGAATATTTCTCATGCGCTCCGATTTTAGGTACAATCACGCATGCACCTGTTTTAGGTGCAAATAAGAAATATGTATAAAAATGACCGTAATACCCATACACCCTGCCAACCCGTTCGACGCTATACGCCAAAACATCACTGAAGAATATTTGAGCGAAACGCAGCACTACCCTTGGATTGTTACCTTTTCAGGCGGCAAGGACAGCACCCTTGTCGCCCATTTGGTGTTTGACATGCTGCTTTCGCTGCCGCCGATGCTGCGGACGCGGCAGGTGTTCTTCATTTCCAACGACACGCTGGTGGAAAGCCCGCTGGTAGTGAAACACATGCGCCAATCTTTGGCAGAAATTCTGCGTGCCGCTGAAATTTTCAGGCTGCCCGTCAGCGGCGAAATCACCGTGCCGAAATTGCAGGACACCTTTTGGACGCTACTCATCGGCAAAGGCTACCCCACGCCCAACCGCTCAATGCGCTGGTGCACCGACCGCCTGAAAATCCAGCCTACTAGCGGCTACATCCTGCAAAAAGTAAACGAAAACGGCAAAGCCATCATCGTACTGGGCGTGCGCAAAGACGAATCTGCCACCCGCAAAGCAAGTATCGAAAGCCACCAAAACTTGGAAAACAGCAATCTGACCCCGCACAGTGATTTGAAAAACGCGTTGGTGTACCGACCGATTGTCGATTTGAGTACCGACGACGTGTGGGAATTCCTTGCTGCCAACGACCCGCCCTGGGGAGGCGCACACAGCGATTTAATCAAGCTCTACCGCGAAGCCGCCGGCGGCGAATGTCCGATTGTGCTGTCGCAGGAAGAAGCCCCCGGTTGCGGCACCAATTCCAGCCGCTTCGGCTGCTGGACGTGCACGGTGGTCAATAAGGACAGAAGCCTGCAGGGCTTTGTGGACGCGGGGAAAACCGAATTCACACCGTTAATCGAATACCGCGACTGGCTGGTGGACATCCGCAACAAACCCGAATACCGCCAGGCCGAACGGCGCAACGGAAAACTCACGTTCAAAGGCGGCAAACACATCCCCGGCCCGTTCACCATCGCGGCGCGGCAGGAAATGCTGGCGAAGCTGCTAAAAGTGCAGGCTGCTTTCGGCGAAGAACTGATTTCGCAGGACGAAATCGACCTAATCAAGCGAATTTGGACGGAAGATCTGATTAACACTTACTCAAGGAATAAAAATGAAGACGGAAACACGGGAACAGGTGGCTGATTTGCTGCTGTGGAGTGATGAAAATGCCAGAAACCTGATGGAGAAAATCGCTGCCGAACATGGTGTATCGCCCGATGCGCTGGCCGATTTGGCGGCATGGGAGCGCGAGCAACAGGAACGGATCCGCAAACGCGGCATGACCGAAGTATTCGATGAAGTTTTTGAAAACAGGAAATATTGGGGCTGAATATGTGGATACATTCAATCAGGCTGCTTAATTTCAAATCCTACCAAGAAGCGGCCTTTTCCTTTCCCGAACCGAAAAACGGGCAGAACATTGTTTTAATCGGCGCGATGAACGGGCACGGCAAAACCACTTTGTTGGAAGCGGTTTACCTGTGCCTGTATGACGCGGATGCGGTCAGCCATTTGCAGCGGGCCGGCTTGAACAGCAAAGATGTCAATTACCCGAATTTCCTGCAGGCTGCCCTGCATCACAAAGCAGCGCCGCAATACGGCCGATACCGCATCGAGCTGGAAATTGAAATCCGCCAACGGCGGCAAGGTAAGATTTGCGGCCTGAAAATCCGCCGGAAATGGCATTTCAATGAGAAAAGGCAATTTGAACGCGAAAGCACCGAAACGCGGGCAGACGTGCTGGTTGACGACCGCTACCTGCCTGTCGATTTAGCCGAATTGGACAAATATCTCAACACTTACGCCCTGCCGTTCGATTATGCGCCGTTTTTCTTTTTCGACGGCGAAAAAATCGTGCAGGCTGCAGAACGCAGCGGCACGGGTATGTGGCTCAATACCGCCCTGAAAGGCCTGTTGGGCGTAACCCTGCTGACGCGGCTTGCAGACAGCCTTGGCGATTACCGCAAACGCTGCATTTCCGAGAACGCGGGCAAAAAGATGCAGGAAGATTTGGACAAAGCCGAAAGCGCATTGACTTCTGCCCAAGTGCAATATGATGTATTCCGTGAAGAATGGGAAAAAGTACAACAGGAATGGGCGCATTGGGATGCGGAAAGAAGCAGGCTGCAACAGCAGATCGGCGGCGGCAGTGACATCCGCACTTCGCAGGATTTGCTGATGCAGCGGGAACGGCTGGAGAAGGAAATGGACGATTTCAATGCGAAGGTCAAGGCGGCGGTTAAAGCCATGCCGCTGGCCTTCCTGCCTTCAGACGGCCTGAACGCGCTAAAAATCAAACTCGAACGAGAAGCCAACCGCCTGCACCATGAAGCCGGCAGGGAGCAGATTGCGGGACGGGTAAACGATTTTTGGAGCGCGTTTGTCGGCAGCGGCAAAGTCAAAGAAGTATTGGGGCGTTCGGCTTGCGCCATTTTGGAAGACCCGCTGATGAAGGAAGCTGTAGCCGAATGCTGGAACGAATTATTTTACCCGTTGCCTGAAAATTGCGCCGAAACTATCGAGCACAACTATCTCTCGAAAAACGCCCATGCTGAAATCCAAAACGAAATCAGCCGCATACAGGGTATGCCACAAGGAAGGATAGGCAGCCTGCTGGCCGATATCGAACAGCGGCGGAGCGAACAAAAACAAGTCTTGGAAGAATTGGAGCTGCTCAAAGGCAGCAACAAAGACGAACTGGTGGAACAGCTCAAACAGGCGAACAAGCAGGCCGATATATTGAAAGAACGTTCGGGCAGCCTGAAAAGCAACGTGTTGGAAAAAGAAAAAGAATGCCGGCGCAAAAAGGATGAAGTCAGCAAACTGCAAGACAAAATCAGCGACAGCAACCCGCTGATGGTGAAGTCGCGCCGTGCGGGACAGGTAGAAAAAGTTATTGCCGCATTGACCGATGCTCTAATGCGGCAAAAGGCGGGTGAAATCGGTGAAACCGCCACCCGCATCAACCGCACCATTGCACACGATGACCGCATCCACAAAATCAGCATCGAAGCCGACGGAAGGATGGGGCTTTACGGCCGCGACGGCAGGGAAGCGCAGGTCGATTTGTCGGCCGGACAAATGCAAATTCTGATTATGTCGCTGGTGTCGGCATTGGCGGAAGTTACCCACTATCCTGCCCCCTTTGTCATCGATACCCCTTTGGCACGTTTGGATGAGGGCCACCGAGAAGGTTTGTTCAAGCATTGGAGTGGGCTGGAACAGCAGGTGATTTTGTTGTCGCAGGACACCGAAATCACCCCCGAAGTGTACCGCCGTCTCGACCCGCATATCGGCCGCACCTATCTGGTGGAAGCCGAATCACTGGACAGCGCGGGCGCATGTTCACGTGTAACTGCCGATGTTTATTTCGAATAATTAAAGGAACAATACATGTATCTGCTGCCAGACAACCGCCAGTGGGATTCCGACTATTTCCATACCCTGATTAGCGACAAACACATTATTTCCAGCAGCGAAGCCAAAGCCATACGCGAAAAACTCACCCACGCAGGTGCGTTGCCGCATCTGGACAACAACTACGAGTGGGCGGTACTCTGTATCGGCTATTGCTTTGCCAAAGGCTGGGCTCGCCAGCCGGAAAATTTGACTGCCGCCCCCGATACCAAAGGCATCGACATCCCTTCTTTCCAAACCTGCTTTCAAGACCATTCGCGGCTTTGGCTTGCCCTGTTGAGCGAAACCCTGTTCCACATCAGGCAAGGGAAACCGGCGGGAAAAGATGATTTGTACAAACTAATTGCCGACCTGTGGCATACCGGCGCGCTTGGTTTGCATGCGTTTTGGGAACGTTGCAGACAATTCAAACCCGATGACGATTTGGCACAACGGCAGGCCTTTTTGAACGAATTGGCTGAATTGGCTGTTAAAAACAGTAGCGGACGGCAACATGCAGGAGAGATTTCTAGTTCAAGCGAATTTCCCGCAGAAAATGTCGGAACACTCGATGCAGCCCGCATCAAACTTAAAACCGCACTGGACAAAACAGTCGGCAAGGGCGGCACGATACAACTAGAATACGTCGGTGTGCGCTACGACTGCTTGCGCGTACAGTTCGACTGCTATGTGGATTTGGAAAAATACCACAGCCAGATTTGCTCCGAATTAGGCATCGGCGATGACGAAATGCGCTGCGGACGCATACGCGGCGAAGCCAATACATGGCACATCAATATCCTGCGCCCGCAAGACACTTGGCGGCAATACGGGCAAAGTGAGTTTCAGACGGCCTTACAGCAATACCGCGCATCGGCACAGCAATTCAGATTGCCAGTGTGTATCGGTTTGGACGAACGCGGCGAACCCGTGTTTCAAGATTTTGCCACCGCGCCGCATGTGATGGTAGGCGGGGAAACGGGGGCTGGGAAATCGGTACTGGTGCGCTCAATGCTGGCTTCCCTGTTCGAACTCGCTCCTCAGAATGAAACGGAAATCGTCGTGTGTTATTGCAAAGTTTCTGCGGATTTCGCCGCCTTCAAAGACCGTCCGAATTTATGGCAGGGGCGCATAGTCAGCGATGCGGAAGAAGCTGCTGAAATATTGTCGTCTTTTGCTGACGAGATGGATAAACGATACCGCCTGATGGACGAATACGCTGCAAAGGATATTGCAGAAGTCCCACAGCACGCCCGTCCAAAATATGTTGTTATCGTGATTGACGAACTGGCCGACCTTATCGATGTCAGCAGTGACGCAGAAGGGCATTTGGTACGGCTGGCACAAAAAGCGCGCTCCGCAGGAATGTATCTGTTATTGGCAACGCAACGCCCCGATGCGAAAACACTCAGCGGCCGCCTACGTGACAACCTGCCGACCAAAATTGCGTTGAAAACAGGCAAACGCCAGTCTTCCGAGATTATCTTGGGCGAGCGCGGTGCTGAAAACCTGACGGCCAAAGGCGATCATTTGGTCAAATGGAACAATGAAGCAGCACGTTTTCTGCACGGGTATAATGTATAATTTGTTCAACCATCCTTTGCAAAGGTCTCAGGCCGTCTGAAACTTAAATGGGGTTTCAGACGGCCTTTTCCTTTGGGGATTAGTGATTAGGCTTTAGGTTCGCCATCATTCTCTGCTTTGGGCGGAACAGGTGCAAACCAGCCGACCAGAAGCAGCAGCAGGCCGACGATGATGAAGGAGGCAATGCGCTCGATACCGCCGCTGTTGGAAAGCTCAATCAGGAAGAGTTTGACGACCACGATGCCCATCAGCGTCGCGCCTGTCATCCAGTAGGAACGCTGTTTACGGCGATTGCCGAGTACCATCAAGATGATGGCGGTTACTGCCCAAACGACGGAGAGGCTGGCTTGCAGGCCGAAGGATTGCAGCATGATGTCAAGACGCCAAGTAATGCCGTCGTAGAAATGCCATACGCGCATCACGCCTGCGCTGATCAGCATAAATGCCAAGGCGGCGACAGTGGTCGCTGTGGTACGGCGAAGGTCGGATGGTAAGGCTTCAGGCAGAGATTTCAGGGCAAACCAAAGCATACCGGCGCTGGCGAGTTCCAATGGGTTAAGCACGGGAATATACGGCAACGGCGAAGGTTGGAACGGCGTGGAGAAGTTGGTCCACAGCATCCAACAGGCAGCCGCAAGGGCGCACAACGGCATAGCAAAATGCTGATAAATGGCTTGATGCCGTCTGAAAAATTCGCGTTGGCGCTGCGTATGGAAAACAATCCACATCGCCAAAGGCACAACCAGCCATGAGAGCTGCGACCAAACGCCGGAGAGAAGGCCACCGACATACAGCGCCGTCCAAAGCGTCCAAAGTACGCCGAGTATCGTGATATTGAGTTTGTGCAACCAAATCAGATCATGGCGAGGATAGTTGTTCAAAATAATGAAGTTCAACACGGTGGCGGCCACAAGCGGCAAGGCTGCGGTGGCTGTCCATGCGTGTTCAGTATGATAGAAGACGAAATGCAGGGCAAACACGGGCAGGAATGCCAAGTTTGCCTGCAACAGCTCTTCCCATTTCAAACGTTTGGCAAACAGCAGCAGGCTGGCAAATATCGGCCACATCCACAACTCGATAAACAGGGTTTCCTCGCCTGTCCATTGCATATAAAGGGCGTAGCTGCCTGTCGCCAACGCTGTAAGCAGGATGATCCAGCCTGAAACCTGCGCAAAGTAAACCTCGTTTCCTTCCGGCTTTTCGCTTGCAACCGGCACGCGCGGATATTGCAGCGCGTAGGCAGCCGCAAACAGCAAAGGCGTAGCGGCAATAAGGTACAGATGGGTCAGGAAACCTTTGGATTCATAAATAATGCTGCTTTGCAGCAACAAGGCGAACAATACATTGCCCAGTACAAATGTGATAAACACATTCGGCTCGTGTTTGCGTCGGCAGAATGCCCACGCTGCCGCCAAAGCGGAAAGAGCGACAATGCTGCCGCGGTCGGCCAAGAAGAGCAAAGGCAAAATAGAGATGTACAGCAAGGCGGCAGACAACACGGCCGTCTGAACAGATTTTTCCCATTGCGCCGAACCTTCGCGACGCAAGAAATACCACAGCAAATAAATCGCCGCTCCGCCAAGCAACACCACAACCGTCGTAAACCACTGCCCTTCCAGAACGGTATCCGTACCGAAGCCCTGATAATTGCCCAGCTGAATCAGTGCTGCCAAGAGATAAACAATCAGCGCACCCAAACGGATATGCGGACGCTGTTGGCGCAGACCGAAGAAATAAACCAGTGCGGATTCTGCACTCCACAGGATAACCGTATTGCTCGGTTCAAAATAAAGCGGAACGGCAATAGTAAGGAACAACACCGCCAACGCAAAAAATGCCTGACGCAAAATATACAAACCCTGCTGACGTTTCAGCAGCAGCGCGGCCAGTCCGTACACAGCGGCAAAACCCAATGCAGAAAGCGCATCCGCAGACGGCCAATGCTCCACCATGCGGTATTGCAGGCCGAACGCCGCCGCCATCGTGCCAAACAATAAAGTATGGTCGAGGACATGCACGCGCAGGCCGTGTGTATAAATGCTGTTGCCAATCTCCTCCAAAGTCGCATTGTCGGCAATCGGCGTAACACTGTCTTCGCTGTTTTCCGTCAGCTTACGGCGTGCGAACAGATACGCGATAAAGGTATAGAGCAGCCAGTGGTAAATCAGGAAAGGCTCGGTAGTAGCGAAATGTTGCGGCGTATAACTTCGCATGCCCCACAGCGCGGCAATGGCAAAAGTAGAGGCAAAACCCGTCAGGTTCAGCGGACGCCATGCCTTAAACCACGCAATCGCGGCCACACCGCCATTGAGCAGGGCAAGATAAGAAAACAGCACCAAATAATTGCCGCTGCCGTCTGAAGTCAGCAAAGGCGCGGCCATACCGCCGATTAAAGCAACCTGCGCCATAATCTGCGCATTCTGCCTTACCGCCAGCCACGCCATCAGCACAACCATCGCCACCATCAGCCCGAACACGACCGACACAGGCAACAGCGGATGCAGTTTCAACGCCGCCAACGCCGTCAAATACATCACCGCCACGCCAAAACCCTGCAACACCAAGCCATATTCACGCCTACGGCTTTGCAGCTTCCAGCCGCCGACCACCGCCGCCAAACCCGCACCCGCCACAGTCAGATAGCGCAGCTCCACCGGCACATGAACCCGCTCGGAGGCATAGCGCAACAAAAACGCCAAACCGAGGAACAACACCACAATACCCGTTTTCAACAGCGGATTGCCGCGCAAGAACCAAGCAACAATCGGATTGTCGGAAAACTTGTACTCTCCGCCTTCCGACTGAGCTTTATGGATAACGAATTGACGCGATGGCGCTTCTTCGCTTTCAGACGGCATCGAAGCAACAACAGACTCTTCCTTAGGCAGCTCTTTTTGTTCAGCAGCAACCGCTTCAATAACTTCCGATTCCACAACAGGCGCAGGCAAAGCAGAAGCCTTGGCAGAAACAGGATCAATAGGTATAGAAAAAGAAGGGGCAAACGCTTCCTCGATTTTCTGCTTAACAGGCGCAGTTTCCGCCTCAGGTTCAACCCGAACATGAAGCGACTCAGAGGCCGTCTGAACATCGGCAACAGCCCGAGCCTCAAGCCCCTGCCCTACTTTCGCCTCATCACGGACAGCCTCATGCTCCAACACCGACAAACGCTGGTTTAGCAGCTCGATTTCCTGCTCCAGCTTTTGAATTCTATCGCCCGCCGTAGCAGATTCAGCCAGACGCTCTTCTTGACGCTGTTTCGCAATCGACCAAGCAACCAGCCAAAACAACGACCCAATAATGACGCCAGTGAACATCTCATCAGCAAAATAGCCGATAATAATAGGAATAAGCAGGCCAAAAAACTGCATGAAACACCTGTTTGATAACAATAAGAATATGCCGATTGTAACACCGGCAACATTATTCATGAAAAAAAGAGATAAAAGACCGAGAATAAAAGCATACGGCGAATAGAATATAAAAAATCAACATATAAAAAGGCCGTCTGAAAATATTTAGGGATTTTCAGACGGCCTTGGATTGATTAATCCTTCTTAATCGGCGGATTCGCATTAATCGGCAACGACGAGCGGGACACTTTAACATTTGGATAATATTTCCGCATCAAATGCTGAAACGCTTCCGCCTTGCGCTCTTTTCCGCTCTTTTCGTAATTTGTCCCCAAAATCACTTCATCCACAATATCGCGTATATCGGCATAAGGCAGATAGACGGATTTTGTATCCTGACAATATTTAATTTCTTTAGAACCGATTTGTTCGATTTTCAGCAGGCGGAACTCTTCCTCGTCGCGGAAAGCAAAATCTTTAAACAGATAGCGGATATATTCCAAAGCTTTTTTGTCTTCATCACTGATATTATTGGATTTTTCCATTAACTCTATCAACGCTTCTTCAAGCTTGTCGATACGCAATTGATACAAACTTGGATTTTTTCCTACAGGCTTTAATCGAATGCCGAATTTTGGATTCTCTTTATTAGGCAACCATATTTTACATTTTTCTTCAATAATATATTCCTCATAATAAGCGATATAAGCTACCTGATAAAGCGGCAGGTTTTCATCTTCTAAACCCGCTCCATCTGTCTCTATTGGTTCTTTGAAACCTTCATTCTGTTTATTTGTGAAACTTTTGAACGAAGCAGAAATATCAGGCTCTTTCAACCAATCCCCGCTTTTATTAAATACCAAGCAGCAGCCCGATGCTTCCACGCTGTTTTCTTTGCCATACAAACGGAACTGGTTCAAATCGTTTACACGACTGGAAAAACAGGTAAAGAAAGCATTATGTACAGGGCAATCAGCCTTGTTTTCCAATTCCAAATCCTGCAGATTCAACAACTCCAACAGACCTTCACCCTCAGTCGGATCGTTCATATAAGTGGAGCTACCGATTCTCATCGGACTGACTTTTTTACTGTCAATAGGGTCTTTATCATCGGTTTGATCATTGGTTTTATCATTAGTTTGATCGCTGACAATGCCGAATAATTTTTCGCATACTGAAGGCGAAGTGTAATGGGCAATAGGAATCTCACCCAATTCGAAAGGCGGAATATTTAAAACCGCTAGAATAGTTGAGATAGCATCGGTTAAATTACCCTCTCGGTTTTCAAATAAATTTTCCTGTATTTCTTGCTTTTTCCACTTAAAGTAAAGCATCCATATTGCTCTAAGAAAATAAATTTCCTTTAAATACCGATAAATTTTCCTTTGGATTTTTTTCTTTTCCAGTTCATCATCTAATTGTTTCAGTTGGTTTAAAACATACAAAAAGTGTCCAGCAGCCCTTTTTAACAAAATTTTCGCATTATCCTTACTATCTTTAATAGAAATTGCTTGTGCGAAATCACAACGACCAAACCAATATTGGGCATTGATTTTTACGTAAAGGCTGTTTTGCTTATCTTCCAGCTGTTTGGCAAATTCTAACAATCGTTGGAAATGCTCAACTGCCTGTTTAAATAACTGTTCCGACTCCTTGCCTTTGGCTTTCATCGCCTGCTCTAAATAACAACGGCCAAGCCAAGATTGGGCATTGATTTGTGATTGAAGGCTGTTTTGTTTATTTGTCAGCTGTTCAGCAAATTTCAATTGCTGTTGGCGGTATTGAACTGCACATCCCAATAACTGTTCCGACTTCTTGCCTTTGGCTTTTAGCGCCTGCTCAAAATAGCAACGACCAAGCCAAGATTGGGCATAGTTTTGTTGTTGAAGACTGTTTTGCTTGTCTTCCAGCTGTTTGGCAAATTCCAATGATTGTTGGAAATATTCAACTGCCTGTCCAAACAACTGTTCCGACTCCTTGCCTTTGGCTTTCATCGCCTGCTCAAAATAGCAACGACCAAGCCAATGTTGGGCATTGATTTGTTCTTGAAGGCTGTTTTGCTTGTTTTCCAGCTGTTTGGCAAGACTCAATTGCTGTTGGTGGTGTTCAACTGCCCGTCCAAATAACTGTTCCGACTCCTTGCCTTTGGCTTTTAGCGCCTGCTCTAAATAGCAACGACCAAGCCAATGTTGGGCATTGATTTGTTCTTGAAGGCTGTTTT
>ERZ773203.1253-NODE-1253-length-13110-cov-5.852930_pt1 | contig 13110 bp, 8 predicted proteins | sample MGYA00580529_ERZ773203 | MGnify/ENA primary metagenome ERZ773203 (study PRJEB29015, sample SAMEA2738176) | human oral metagenome | biome: human oral; feature: human-associated habitat; material: saliva | place: China | collected 2177 ... | reverse complement strand
GATTGGGTACACTTCGTATTCTTGAGGCGGTACGTTTATTGGGGCTTACTGATAAAACTCGTATTTATCAGGCCTCTACTTCAGAACTTTATGGTTTAGTACAGCAAGTGCCCCAAAGTGAAAAGACTCCTTTCTATCCGCGTTCGCCTTATGCCGTGGCTAAACTTTATGCTTATTGGATTACGGTGAATTATCGCGAAGCTTATAAAATGCACGCTTCTAATGGTATCTTATTCAACCACGAATCGCCTATACGCGGCGAGACTTTTGTAACTCGAAAAGTAACTCGTGCTCTTAGCAGAGTAGCTTTGGGTATGCAAGAAAGATTCTATATGGGTAACTTAAGTTCGCAACGCGATTGGGGGCATGCTAAAGATTATATCAAGGCGATGTACCTCATTTTGCAACAAGACACCCCTAGCGATTATGTTATAGCTACAGGTATCACTACTGCTATCCGCGATTTTATCAAGATGGCGGGACAAGAAATCGGTCTGACTATTGACTTTAAAGGTCAAGGGGTGGATGAAAAAGGGTATATAGTTGCGGTAGACAAGGCTATTTTTGCTGAAAAAGTAGGCGAAAAGTACTTAGCAGCTATAGAAGCTAAGATTGCTAACAAAGCTGAAGTAGTATTAGTAGACCCACAATATTTCCGTCCTACAGAGGTAGATTTGCTTATTGGTGACCCTACCAAGTCGCAAACAGTTTTAGGTTGGAAACCTGAATATGACCTAAAAGGGCTTATAGAAGATATGATGCGTTCTGATCTTAAACTCTTCAAACGCGATGCTTACCTTAAAGAAGGAGGATTTAAAGTAATGAATTATTTTGAGTAGGGATGGAAAAACACGCTAAAATATATGTAGCTGGGCATAATGGGTTAGTTGGTTCAGCTATATGGAAAAACCTTTCACAAAAGGGCTATACAAACCTTATTGGCAGAACTAGTTCCGAACTCGACTTGCGCAATACACAAGCGGTAGCTGAGTTTTTTGCCAAAGAACAACCTGAATATGTATTTTTAGCAGCGGCTAAGGTTGGAGGGATTATGGCAAATAACACCTATCGTGCTGATTTCATTTATGAGAACTTGATGATTCAGAATAATGTAATTCACGAAGCCTATAAAAATAAGGTAAAGAAGCTACTTTTCTTAGGTAGCACTTGTATTTATCCAAAAGAAGCTCCTCAGCCAATGCCTGAAGATTGCTTGCTAACTTCGCCCTTAGAGTATACTAATGAGCCTTATGCTATTGCTAAAATTGCAGGTATAAAGATGTGCGAAAGCTATAATCTACAGTATGGCACTAATTTTATAGCCGTGATGCCTACTAACCTATACGGGCCAAATGATAATTTTCATTTAGAAAATTCACACGTGCTTCCAGCAATGGTTAGAAAAATACATCTGGCAAATGCTTTACTTCAGAATGATTGGGACGCTATAAAGATAGATCTTAATAGACGTCCGGTAGAAGGGATAAGCGGAGAAAATAGTCAAGAGGAGATAAAGGCAGTCTTATCAAAATATGGTATTACGGCTGAAGCAGTAACCCTCTGGGGTACAGGTACTCCCTTGCGTGAGTTTTTGTGGAGCGAAGATATGGCTGATGCCTGTGTGTTTGTGATGGAGCGCATCGACTTCAAAGATACTTATCCCGTAGGAGCTAAAGAGGTTCGCAATACGCATATCAATATAGGTACAGGCAAAGACCTTTCTATAAAAGCCCTTTCAGAGCTTATTAAGCAAACCGTAGGCTATAAAGGTATGATTGTATTTGATAGTACTAAGCCTGATGGCACTATGAAAAAACTTACTAACCCTAATAAATTGCATCAGTTAGGATGGCGGCATACTATTGAGTTAGAGCAAGGTGTAAAGCTGATGTACGACAATTATTTAAGATAAAATTCTCCATAACAAAATTATAAACTGATGAGGCTCACGGCTTCATCAGTTTTTTTAACATTTTATTTTGGTGGTTTATTATTATTTATATACCTTTGCTACATAAATTAAGAAATTAACCTCATAGTGTTATGTTAAAGAAATTGTATTTTTATGTGCTTTTATTGTGCTCTATTACTGCTTTTTCTCAGGTGAAAGTTGAAGGAACAGTAATTGATGAGATAACTAAAAAGCCTTTACAGGGTGTGAAAGTACGCGTGAACTCCCCTCGCCGTTATGCTGAAACAGATAGCAAAGGTAGGTATGTGTTGCAACTTCCACAGGGCGACTTTCTCCTTTTCTTCTCGCTTAATGGCTATACTACCCGCGAAGAGGTAGTAATGATTGAAAAAGAACGCCGTCAGCTTCTCGACCCCTACGCCCTTTCGCCTGACTATGCTCAAGAAGCAGAGCAGTTAGCGGTTATTTCAGAAAATGAACTTGAAGATGACGAGAGCCAAGCCGATGCTATGTCAGGACTCTTGCAGAGTTCGCAAGATGTCTTTATGCGCCGTGCAGCTTTTGATTTTAGTTCGGTTTTCTTCAAACCACGTGGCTATGATTCTAAAGATGTGAGTGTGCTTATCAATGGTATTCCGATGAACCGGTTAGAAAACGGACGAGCTCAATGGGCTAACTGGGGCGGACTTAATGATGTTACTCGCAACCAAGAACTCTCTAATGGCATTGCTAAATCTGACTATACCTTTGGCGGACTTGCAGGGTCTACCTACATTCATATACGTCCGTCTCTCAACCGACCTGGGTTGCGCTTTTCTTCTTCACTAAGCAACCGCAGCTATGTAGGCAGACTGATGGCTACTTATAGTTCTGGGGTACAGCGTAATGGCTTGGCTTATACCCTTTCAGCTTCTCGCCGTTGGGCTGCCAATGGTAGCTGGGTAGATGGTACTCTTTATAATGCTTATGCTTTCTCCGGAGCGATTGAATATCAACTTAATAACTATCACAACTTCAATTTAGTAGGGTTGTTTTCTCCTATTAAAAGAGGGAAAACCTCCCCTCTTACACGCGAGGCAATTGACCTAATGGGCTATCGCTACAATCCTTATTGGGGCAACCAGCAAGGCGATAAAAGAAACTCTCGCAACCGTATTATCTCCGAACCTATTTTTGTGCTTTCGTATAACTATCAGAAGGACGATACGCGCCTAAATGTAGACTTAGGGTATCAGTTTGGCGAGATAGGCAATACCCGTATTAGCTATGGTAATGCACAGAACCCAGAGCCTAATTACTACAAAAAAATGCCTAGCTATTATCTAAATCAACAACCTTCTGACGAGGCAATGGCAGAGCTCCAAAAGAATTACTTCTTGAACAATCCTCAGCTGAATTGGGCTGACCTATACGCTGCCAATCGCAATGCTACCGATGGGCGTAGTGCTTTCATCGTAAGCAATGATGTAAACCGTGAGCGCACCTTTACTACTAATGTGAACTTTTCTACCCCTGTGTATGAGAATATTAAGAGTACCTCAGGCTTGGTGTACCGCAGAATAGCTTCTGACAACTATGCTTTAGTAGACGATTTATTAGGTGGTAACTATTTTATGAACTACGATTATTTCGAAAGTCAGCCGTATAACAGTCTCGAGGCTGATAGAAAGAAGCAGCAAGGCGACAAGTGGAACTACTCTTATGCGCTTAATAGCAACGTAGTAGAAGCCTTTAGTCAGCTTGAGTTTACCTTCAAAAAAGCAGAAGTCTTCGTAGCAGCTCGTTACCATTATACTGATGTACAGCGCGAAGGCAATTTCTACTATCCTGTATATCCTGATTCGTATGGCAAAGGTGCTCTACAAGTGCAAAAAGGTATGAGCACTAAGGCAGGATTTACGTATGCACTTACCGGCAGACACTTATTGCAGTTTAATACCGCTTACTTCAATACGCCTCAGTCAGTACGCAATATTTTTGTAAACGTACGTAATTCTAACCGACTATTACCTAATATAAAGAATGAGGTAGCCTATACTGCCGACGCCAACTATATTTTGCGTTTGCCTTACCTCAAATCTCGCCTTACAGGATATATTACCGAGATAGAAAATACCTCAGAAACCAACTTCTTCTACACCGAAACAGCTCTTACTGATGAGATAAGCAACGGTTTTGTAGCCCAAACAATTGATGGCATAAAGAAACGTCATTTTGGTTTAGAATGGGGGGCTGAAGCGCAATTACTTCCTACGCTCAAACTTTCAGCAGCTGTTGCTTTAGGGCAATACACCTATGTTAATAATCCAAAATTATATATTTCATCTGATGATATTCCTCAGGGAATTGCTTATGATGAGGTGAAATTGAAGAATTACCACGTACCAAGTGGTCCCCAGCAGGCATATTCAGTAGGGTTAGAGTACCGCAGCAATAACTATTGGTGGGTAAGTGCCACAGCTAATCTATTGGCTAAAAACTATGTATCGCTTTCGGCGCTCAATCGCACCTCACAGTTCTTCATCGACCCCAATACCCGTCAGTCATTTACCAATATCGACTACGATAAGGCTCGCCAACTCCTCAAACAAGAGCGTTTAGACGATGTTTTCTTAGTGAATTTAGTAGGAGGAAAATCTTGGCGTGTTAAGAAGGTGTATATTAGTGCGATGCTAAGCATTAACAACCTATTCGATACCCAATTCATATCTGGAGGCTTTGAGCAATCGCGTACCGCTAACTATGGTAAAATGTTGCAAGACAACGCTCACGGAGTACCTTCATTCGGCAACCGCTATTTTGTAGGATATGGGCGTACTTATATGGCAAACTTAGCTATCAGTCTCTAAATAATTAATGTATAAAAAATCGAACAATATGAAACTAAATGTATTAAAAAACACAGCTATAGCGTTTATTTCGCTATGTACTGTAATGTCGTGCGTAAAAGACGATGATTACGAATTGCCCGACAACAAGAAAGTGCTACCAGCCTTTGCTGGCAAGGTAGTGAACTTTTCTGATGTTGCCAGTAGAACTACCGCTTCTATAAAAACTTACAGTGCCGATGAAGCTATCGAAGGGTATGTAATTTCAAGTGATGAAGGAGGTAATTTCTACAAGAAAATCTACATCCAAAACGAAGATAAAACCCAAGCCCTTTCAGTAGCACTCGATAAGAGCGGTATCTACACCGAATACCCTATTGGGGCTAAGGTGCAACTTCGCCTCAAAGGACTTACTACTCAGCTTAATAATGCCATTACTGAAGTAGGTTATAAGATTTATAAAAACGAAAAATCAGGTCGCGAGAGTGTAGGTTCTATGGCCGAAGCTATTTACAAAACCCATCTATACGATATGGGTGGAGAGCGTAAAACCCTTGCTTCGCTTGCTAAAGAAGTTACCTCTATAGAAACGGTTAAAAACGATGCACACGTAGGACAGCTTATCACCCTCAAAGGCGTACATTTCCCTAATGAAGTAGTTGGCAAAACGATGTACGACAAAGACAAAGATTTAGGCGGAGCTACTAACTACAAACTTACCGATGCCAATGGTAAGACCATAGACTTCAGAACCAGCAGCTTTGCTAAGTTTAAAAATGAAAAAGTCCCTGCAGGAACTCTTGATATTACAGGGGTACTATCTAAATTCAATACCTCTTGGCAGTTTATGGTAAGCAATTATGCTGATATCAAAGTAGTAAGTAGTGCTACCACCACCTCTACTCAAACAAGTACTCAAACAGCTACCGTAGTAGCTCTTGATGCTGCAAACGCTACAGTAGCCGACTATGTAGTGGGCAAACGCGTTAAGCTACACGGCGTAATAACCGTTAAGAGCAGCCGTACTTACATTACATTCAAAGACGGTACCGAAATACAAGTCTATGCTCCTCGCGAAGTTACGCTCTCTCAAGCAGCTAAAGACAAATTGTTGATGGCAGGCTATGAAATAGCTGTAACCGGAGTATTTACCGATTACCCACTCAAAAACGGCACTGTGGTAAAAGAAATTGTATATAGCAAAGAGAGCGATATAGAGTTTATCAAAGCACCCGCTACAGTCCCTCAGATTACCACCCTCGATGCCACCACTGCAACCGTAGCCGATTTTGAGGCTAACAAAGACAAAAGAGTACTCCTAAAAGGTACACTTACACCAGAAGGGAAAAACACCTATATACACCTTTCTGATAACACTAAAATACAAGTGTTTATAGTGTCTAGCGTATATAAGAAACTATCAGCTGAAGCAAAGAATAAACTTAAAACAGCGGGACAAAAAATAGAAGTAAAGGGTACTTTTGACGTTTATAATGGCAGTAAACAGATAAAATGCGAAGATGCTAATGATTTAGTATTCAAGAATTAGAACTTTTACTTTTACCTTATAGTTTTTATTAAAAGAGGCTATCCGAAAAAGGGTAGCCTCTTTTTTTGTCCCTTTACTTCAGATATACGAAGGATACAGGAAGACCGAAGGATCACTAGACGATCACCGAACAATCACCAAAAAATAAACATCTAAAAATCCTTCCCAATCCTCCCAATCTTCCCAGAAAAAATTCCAACCTTTTAAAAAATATTTCGTTTATATAAACGAAAATCAAGATTAACAAAACCAATGAAAAAAATTATCCTATCACTGCTATTAGCAGCCACCGCTAGTGCCTTTGCACAATCTTCTTTCAAAGGCACCCTTGTAAGCACTGACCAAAAACCAATAAGTGCTGCCAATATCATTCTTATTACCCTCCCCGATTCTACTCTTGTCAAAGGGGCTATCTCCGATGCTAAAGGCGTTTTTGAATTGCCTAACACGGCAGAGAATAAGAAAATCATTATTAAAATCACCCATTTGGAGTACGAGCCAAAGGTACTTACCCCCTCACAGTCGCAGTTGGGAATTATAGAGCTCACTCCGGCTACCAATCAGTTGGGCGAGGTAGTGCTAACTGCCCGCCGACCAATCATCGAGCAGAAAGGCACGCGCATCAGCACCAATGTAGCACAATCGTCCTTGCAAAAGATGCCCCGTGCCGAGATGCTCATCAACTTCCTACCTGGGGTGAGCACCTCATATACCGGCGGAGGCTTTGAGGTCTTTGGCAAGGGCAACCCAATCTTCTATATTAACAACCGCCGTGTGCGCAACCTCGATGAGGTCTACCACCTTGCCCCTAAAGACATCGAAAGCATAGAGCTTGAAACCCAACCGGGGGCCGAGCACGACAATACCATAGGAGCCGTGATATATATTAAATTGAAGAAAAAACAAGGCGATGGACTTAGTGGTTCTGTCGAAAATGAAGAATATTTCCGCAAAAAAGGGCTAAATAATAACAATTGGGTAAGTATGAACTACCGCACTGGCAACACCGATATTTTTGCCAATATTGATACTTATCATAACTTCGGAAATCACTACTACCGCACCAAAGACCTACAAGTCTTTACCACTCCTAACCAATGGCGCGTTACTACTGATGAAGATAGTAATAACAACGACAAAAATGCTGAAGTGAAAGTGGGATTTGCCCACGAATTCTCTGACAAACACGCTATAGGCACCAGCGTGCGAGGGGATATATCGCCATATGCAGGGCACGCCTATACCGACCAACAAACAGAAACCTATCGCAATAACACTCTTATTGCCAAAGGACTCAATAAGTATGACCAAATCAACCAAAACAAGAATCTCAATGCCAATGCTTACTACGAAGGCAAACTTACCTCTAAGCTAAAACTCCAAACCGATGTAGATTATATAGGGCAACGCTCAGACAACACTTCTAATATCGCTGAGCACAACCTCCTTACTTCATCAGTGCGCCACGTGCGTACTCATCAAGATGCTGCTTCTGACTGGTGGGGACTCAAGGCAACCTTCTTACAACAGTTAGGCAAAGGAACTCTCAACTACGGGGCTGAACTCGGCAATTTGCACCGTACCGAATACTACCAAGACAATGTGCTTACCACTACCGACATCAAGAATACTGAAAGTCGTTCAGCAGGATTTGTTAGCTTTTCTTATCCTTTCGGGAAAGTAAGCCTAAAGCTCGGCACACGCTACGAGTACGCCGATTTTGGGTATTACGAAAACGGACAGAAAAGCAATGTAAAGAGCCAAACCTACCGCGATTGGTTGCCTAATGTATCAGTAGCTTTCCCTTGGGATAAAACCCAACTCACCTTTAGCTATACCCGCAAGATACGTCGTCCTGCGTTCTATGAACTCAGCGATTACAGTGCCTATAGTGCCCCTTTCTTATACAATAGGGGGAACCCCCTTGTGGTCCCTCAGCTTACTGATGAGTGGAATGCACTAGCTACCTACGGACCTCTTTCGGCTGCGGTGATATACAGTCATTTTCACAAGGCTATTCACGATGATTATGGGCTTTCGGCTACAGACCCCAATGTGATAGAGAAAACCCTTCGCAACTACGCCGATTATAATACTCTTAGATGTGTGCTCAACGCTCAAACTCAGATAGGCAAGTGGATGCCTAAACTTACGCTTACGTATCTCAAACCTTTTGTAAGCGGAGTACTACCTACTAATGAGCCTTCTTTTTCAGTAGAAATGATGAACCAAATAGCACTAAGCGACAATTGGATGGTATTAGCCCTACTCAACTACGCCAGCAGGGGCACTGTTAGAGAGTATTATATGAGCGAACCGCGCAGTGGGGTGCACTTAGTTGTAGCACGTATGTTTTTCAACCAATCACTTACCGTATATGGAGGCGTACTGGATGCTTTCAACCAGCTGAACAACCACACCGAGTTTCGCAATCCTTATGTAGTGAGTAGCACTACTAACAACTACAGCAACTACAGTATCAAAATAGGGATAAGCTATAATTTCAATGCTACCCAAAGCAAGTATAAAGGGCAAAACGCTTCGGAAGAAGAAAGAAGCCGTATGTAGCAACATTATTAAACAACAAAAAGGCTTTGACAGCTATCTGTCAAAGCCTCTTTTTGTTATCAGAAAATCTACAAATCTTACGTGTTATTTCTTGCGAAAGAGAGTCTTAAAACCAGTGATAATGAGAGAACCTATCATTATTATAGTTACCCATATCAGGAAAGCACCAAAACTTCGTCCTCTGTGTTCGTATTGCTTGCGTATCTGTGCTGAAACTGACGACTCATCGGGGGTTGGAGGAGCAAAAGGTATCTTAAAAAGTACTTCTTTTTCGCCTAAAGTAACCTCTGAAGATACTTTTGAAGGTAGGCTTTCGGGCAAATCGTAGGTTATAGGGTCTTTGCCAAAGCCTCCGTAAGCAAGATAGTAGGTGTACTGGTCGCCCGCAAAGCGTATATACACGGCATAAGTATAACTCTTCACGCTTACTTTGCTGATGATAAGCGGCGATTTGCCACTGTCGTCGATGAGGAGTTCTGCTTTGTGCAAGTAAACAGGCTCGAAAGCTAACGTATTGACCAACTGTGGCATCAGTTTGCCTTGATAAATCGTCTTGGGGCGGTCGCAGTGGGGGTTGAGGAGGGTAAGTCCCTCGCACATAGTGAGCTGTACCTGTCGCTCGCCTTTGAAGACAGGCGATACCTCTATCTGCAATTCGCTTACTTTTAGGCTATTAGGTAATAAAAAACTGAGGTGGGAGGTCTGCCGTTTGGCATCGGAGCGGTAGTTGAAATTGATGGACCGCCAAGTGAGGGTGCTATCGCCCCATACAAAAGGCACCTCAATAGTATCGCGCTCGGAAACACCGAAAATACGAATGTCCCTCCTCCTTTGGGTGGAGAAATCGCCGTGGATATCGGGTAAATAGCGGTCGAAAGCGGCATTAGGCAAGACCAGTCGCTGCCAAGTGTTGGGCTGCACGCCTTTGAGCTCTTGCCTAAGCGCATAGCCCGAAAACTGCCCCCAAAGCGGCGCAACCGCTAAAAGCATTATGGTCTGTAATAAAGCTTTCATTTGCAAAAATAATTATTGGCAAACTGATAAAAAAGCTTGGGTGGCGCCTTGTTTTTCTGTTATGTAGCGGCTGTTGATGGCTCCGATAGCAGCGCGCTTGTCCGCTGAATTTATTAGGCTATCCATAGCTGTGGCAAACTGCTCGGGGGTGCTGATAGAAAGCACTCCGCCTAAAGCTACTAACTCTTTGGCTTCGTTGAACTTGCTGTAATTCTTGCCAATGAGAACCGGAATGCCAAAGACAGCTGGCTCTAAAACATTGTGCAAGCCTGTATTGCCCATACCGCCACCTACATAGGCTATATCGGCATAGCTATATACCTTAGTGAGAATGCCAATGGTATCGATGATAAGCACCTCATAATCAGCTAAGTTAAGCGTGTCTTTCTCGGAGAAAAGCGCTACTTTGCGGTCTAACTTCTGTTTGTTGTGCTTTAAAACGGCTATCTCATCAGGATGGATGTTATGGGGCGCTATAATGAACTTCACCTTGCCCTTACAGCTATTGAGGTACAACAAATACACCTCTTCGTCGGCAGGCCAAGAACTGCCAAACACCACACAGAGGGCATCGCCTTTGAACTGCTCTACAAAATCGAGGTGGTTATCGCGGACTAAAATCTCGGCTACACGGTCGAAGCGGGTATCGCCCCCTACCGTAACATTGGTAAAGCCTAAGCCGTTCAGCAGTTGCTTAGACAAATCGTTTTGGACAAAAAAGTGAGTGAAGCAGTGCAAACAACGGCGCATAAAGCCTCCATAAGGCTTAAAAAAGGCTTGAGTAGGTCGGAATATGCCCGAAAGGAGGTAAGTTGGCACATTTGCCTTGCGAAGTTGCGACAAATAGTGCCACCAAAACTCGTATTTGACAAAAACAGCCATAGCAGGTTGCACCATTTGCACAAAACGGCGGGCATTAGCAGGGGTATCTAAGGGTAAATAGACTACGATATCGGCATCGGGGGTGTTTTTGCGCACCTCATAGCCCGAAGGCGAAAAGAAGGTAACCAGCACCTTATAGCCCTGCTTGCGAAGGGCTTTAATAACGGGCAAGCCCTGCTCGAACTCGCCTAAAGAGGCGGTATGTACCCATACGTAGCGGGCTTGGGGGTCGAGGTGAGTGCTGAGGGTCGTCCATACGGATTTGCGTCCGCTGACGAACAGACGTATTTTTTTGCTGAAAAGCGCCACAATAGGGAGGATTGCCCTAACGAGGTATATGGATAATGTGTACATTTTTTTTAGTGAATTGCTGATGGTGGCAAAGGTAATAAGTTTTTCGGTGCAAAAGTAGTAATAATTATATATTAATGCAAATTACGCATTAGAGGGGGAGAATTGCATTATTCGCAATGATTTACTTGTTTTGTTATCGATTTGATAACGATGATTCTTCGCTCTTCCTATACTTAATCTATACTTATTGTATACTTAATCTATACTGAAGATATTATTGAAAGATATTTAATAAAAAGTGTTAATATTAGTGGTGGGAAGGCTGGGAGGGTTGGGACAGGTGGGACGAGTGGGACAGGTGTAATGGGCGTGTCTTAATTAAAATTTTGCCGATTGAGAAAAAAATACTACCTTTGCTGAAACTGAAAAATATATTGTACAGAGAAAACGAATACAGGGCAACAACTTCTATAAAATGAAATATAAAACAACTATATTTATTCTTTTAAGTATTATACTAGTAGGAGTTTTTATACTTGTGAGGTATGGTCTATTCGTTGTGTATTGGTTAACAACTCCTAATGCTTTAGAACGAACAGATGTAGAGAAACAACTTATAGAGCATTTTGAAACAAGGAGCAAATTAGATGCTATTGAGTTAAAACCAAGATTTAAATATTACATAATTTACTTGCAATATAAGTGTTCCAATTATGTAAATTATAAGTATGAGTACAAAAGAAAGTACAGGAAATAAGAGGAAGGACATTTCAACTAAAAATTTAAAAGGGAAAAAAGTTACCTTAGCGACTTGAATTTAGACATTATAATTCAAGTAAGAAAGAATATAAATAATTCAACTAGCAAGTTGAATTATATAATTATAATATTTCCAAAATAACTGATAATGAGGCAAATAAGAAACATTTTTTTAATTTAGAAACAGAAGAAAATGAAGCTACAAATTAAAACATTATTTACCTTATGTAGTATATTCATTTGTACTATGGGTATAGCACAAGAGGATAAAAATTATAGAGAGACATCTCTGACAGAAATAGAAATAAAAAAGCTTTTCCCTGTTGAGGTATTGGAGCAGATAGGAGTTGAATTTCCTATATTTAGGGTGTATCCTTTTGAGGATAAAGATGGCAAGCAGTATTTGATTCTTACTGAAAAGGTGACAAAAGGGAATATACAGGACGAAAATAGTCTGAAGCGGTCTATAAAAGCTTTTAATGTGTCTTTTGAAGAGGATAAGACTGTAAAAGTGCGATGGACTATTACTGATTACATTGACGAAACAGAGAAATCTATTGGGTTTTGGACGCAATATCTGAATTTGAAAGATTTAGATAATGATGGCTTTGTAGATCCGATTGTAGTGTATGGAACGAAATCAAACTATGGGAAAGGCTTTGAAGAAGGAAGAGTAAAAATTATTATCTATCATCTTGGACAGAAAATAGCTATTCGTCAGCAAAATTCGTTGTTAGATGACGGCAGACTTACCCAAGTGGATCAAAGTTTTGATGCCTTGCCTTTGGGTATCAAGAAAAAGGTGTATGATATGATTGGGATTCTGGAGGATAGGGGGTACTCTTTGTTTACTACAGAGGTAAAAAATCAAATTAAAAAGTCGTTGAAAGGAGAGGGTAAAGTTGTATTTTCTTCTGATAAAGGTGAAACCATTGATGAATTTTTACAAAGAGCCAAAAAAGCAGCTTCTTCTGATACTGAACTGCAAAAGATGATAAATTTTCCGTTACGCGTAAGAGGGGTTAATGATAAATCAGCTGTTTTTGAAGATAAATTTTATTCATTTGCAGAAATAAAGGATAATGTAATGCTATATGAAGGAACTTTTAAGGCAGGATTACTTTCAGCAGTTAGTCTTTCTCGTGGAGATTGCAGACTTTTTACTGATAAAAATTGCTTTGTAATAAAATCAACTGAAATTGGTCTTACTGAAGTTGTTCTTTTGAAAAAAGGCAAGCGATATATAATAGTAGGAATAGAAATATTGGGAGCATAATAATACTTACTAAAATTTCTATGATGTA
>ERZ773203.1252-NODE-1252-length-13115-cov-4.067305_pt1 | contig 13115 bp, 10 predicted proteins | sample MGYA00580529_ERZ773203 | MGnify/ENA primary metagenome ERZ773203 (study PRJEB29015, sample SAMEA2738176) | human oral metagenome | biome: human oral; feature: human-associated habitat; material: saliva | place: China | collected 2177 ... | reverse complement strand
CTTATTTTTAGCTGCGGAAGTCCATGTTGCCTCGTGCCAAAGATTTCACCAGGTCCTCTAAGCTTGAGATCTTCTTCTGCTATGTCAAAGCCGCTCATTGAGCCTGTCATAATGTCCATTCTCGCATTTGCAAGCTCGCTATCTATATAACACATCAAAAAGCAATATGCATCATCACTTCCTCTACCGACTCTACCTCTAAGCTGATGAAGCTGGGCAAGTCCAAATCTTTCAGCATTTTCTATCACCATAACGCTTGCGTTTGGTACATTTATTCCAACCTCTATCACCGTAGTAGAAACAAGCAAATTAACCTTGCCACTTGCAAAATCCTGCATTATTCTATCTTTATCTTCGCTCTTCATTGCACCGTGTACAAGCTTGATATTGAAGTCATCAAATCTATCTTGAAGTTCATCAAATATAGTATTTGCTGATTTTGCATCTATGCTTTCTGAATCCTCAATGAGAGGTGCAACAACATATACTTGCCTTCCTGCCTTCATCTCTTTTTCGACAAAGTTAAGAACCCTATTTCTTTCTCCCTGAGAACATTTATATGTATGTATTCCCTTACGCCCCTTAGGCATGGTTCTTATCTGAGATATATCTAAATCGCCATATAATATCGCTGCAATCGTCCTTGGTATAGGTGTAGCCGTCATTACAAGTATGTTAACCCCCTCACCTTTACCTGAAAGTTTTCTTCTTTGATTTACACCAAATCTATGCTGCTCATCAGTAATGACAAGACCTAGATTTTTAAATTCAATGTTATCTTCTAAAACAGCATGCGTTGCTATTATCACCTTAGCCTTGCCAGAGCTTATGCTTTCGATTGCAATTCTCTTATCGGAGGTTTTCATAGAACTTATCAAAATTACAGGACTGATTTCATGATCATGTAAATCCTTAACAAAGGTATCAAAGTGTTGTCTTGCAAGAAGCTCTGTTGGTGCCATTATTACGCTTTGATATCCGGAAGCAGCAGCTGAAAGCATTGAGGCTTCAGCAATTATTGTCTTACCAGATCCAACATCTCCCTGCAAGAGTCTATTCATCTTTTTTGGTTTTTGTAAGTCGTCTTTGATCTCATTCCAAGACTCTCTTTGGCCACTTGTAAGCTCAAAAGGAAGCTTTGATATGAATTCGTCTCCTTTACTTGCATCTATTGAGATTCCGATAACACCGCTATCATCACTCTTCATGTACATAAGACCAGTTTCAAGAGTGAATAATTCATCAAAGACGAGCCTGTATCTGCTCTGCAAAACTTTTTTTGCATTGCTTGGAAAATGCATATTTGAAATAGCAAAGTATAGTGACGCTAGCTTATTCTTCTCAACTATATCCTCAGGTATCCACTCTTTGATACTTGAATAAACATCCTTTATATCTCTTTGCATTCGTCGCATTTCTTTTTGAGATATACCCTGTCTCAAGGAATACACAGGAATGATTTCTCTAACATCGTCACTACTTCCTGCAAGTGTAAACTCTGGATGTATAATTTGGAGTCTATCAAGGTTTTCTGTTATTCTGCCGTAAAAAACATATTCTTTTCCAATATCAAAGAGTTTATTCAAAAAATACCCATTAAAAAAGACAACTTCAAGCATGCCGCTATCATCGCTAACACTTAGCACTAGCGGAGTCTTTTTGTTGAATCTATTCGCACCCATCCTCTTGTTCACAAGCCTTGCCTGAATGAGAAAGTCACTACCAGCTTTAAGCTCAGATATAGGTGTTACAGTGCGTCTATCTTCATATGATCTTGGAAAGTAAAGAGCTAAATCTTCTATGGTTTCAATTCCCATATCACGGAAGATTTCTACTTTCTTAGGCCCTACGCCTTTGAGCACACTTATGCTATCATTTATCTGCATATTTGAACTTAAACTCCATGTTTCTTGCTGAGACATTTTCAGACTTAACGCCTGTTATTACTACTGTAATTTCGCTAGGACTTACAGCAAGCCTATCCTGTAAATGATGAACAATTTCTTGATTTAGCTTTTTTAGAAGATTTTTGATACTCTCACCAAATCTTACTATAGCATAATACTTAATTCTAAAATTATTATCATCAAAACTAATCTCTATATTCTTAAGGCTATCGCTTGACGGTATAAAATCTTCTTCTAGAAGAAACCTACCTTTAGATGTAGATAGCCATATTAATTCATCATATTCTTTAGTAGCTATGACATCATTGATTTCTGTAGCTATGACTCTGTCAGAAAAACTTATTCTACCTTGATTAGTATATTTATGTACAGACATATCCATATTCTCCGATAAAAAAACCGCGAAAGCAAAAGCCTTCGCGGAGTTAGTCCCTGTTGATTAGAGGGCGCGGTCAATCTTGTTTGATCTCATGCACCTTGTGCATACATTCGCTCTTCTTACTGTACCGTTGTCATTGATTCTTACGGTCTGAATGTTAGCATTCCATTTTCTTCTTGTATGTCTCATTGAATGGGAAACATTATTTCCGGAAACCTGACCTTTTCCACAAATCTCACACTTTCTTGACATTTGCCGCACCTCCTTGCTAAAAATTGTATATCCCGATATCGGGTTTATTACCTCTTAAAATGTTTGCAGGCTATAGATTGAATAACCGCAAGTAGCATTATACCATAGCCAATAAGTATAATACAAGTACTTTTTTGCTTGAATTCCGCGATTTATACAAGCGTGCGGTCAAGACCAATATATTCTGCTCTGATCATTGATTTCAGATGTAAATCATAGTATTTACCATTCTTCTTGGTAGCACTTCTGAGTATACCTTCTGACTTAAATCCAAGCTTATCATATAGATGAGCTGCTGCATCATTCTTAACAAAATGGTCAATCGTCACTCTCTCCATATGCAAACTTATAAATGCATATTCGAGAATTGAAAGCAGCGCTTCCCTACCTAGCCCTTGATTTCTAAGCTTTGGATCAGCTATGTATATTCTTGTTACATCAACTGAATCGCTATGGCTATCAAGTCTTGAGAGATAGATTCTACCAATAGGAATATCGCTTGGCTTCTGCAGGATGGTAAACTGCCTCTTAGTATCATCATTACTATTCTCTATGAATTCAGTAACAACCTCCTCATAGTCCCTGCTTTCGTCAATTGAAAAGAACTCAGTTACTGCTAAATCGGATTCCCAATCAGCAAAATATGAGCAATCATTAAATGTACTTTCCCTAATAATCAAGTTCTTCGTTTCCATTGCGGTATCTCCTTTGATATGCTATTATTATAAAGTATTTTTATCTTAAATCAAAGGGTAATTTACAAAGTTTTTCACGATTGTTTTATGGAGGTGAAAATTTGAAAAAAAGGATATATATTACGCTAATTTCTTTGATGCTAATTTTGATCTTAGCATTGACAGCTTGTGGAAAAAAATCCCCAGATACCGAGATTCCATTGAACGAAAAAATAGAATCAAAGGCATTTGCATATAGAACTGACTTGCTAGATTCGGCCGAAACTTTGACAGATAATAATAAGATACAGGAGTATCTACTCAACTGGGCTAAATCAAAGAATCTGAAATACGAAAAAGACGACCACGGTAACATTATAATGTCGATGGCTGCTTCTGAGGCATATATAAATGCAGCTCCAGTTACGGTTGTATGTAGCTACGATGCAGATAGCTTTGCTGACAGTATGGATGCTATTGCATCTGCCCTCTATATTATCAAAAACAATGAGGATTCTGGTGAGCTAAATGTAATCTTCTCACCTATATCAAATGGCAATTACACTGCACTTGATAAATTGAGCAAGAAATATTTTAAAGATAATACCAAAGTTATAAGCCTCTATGGTGGGCGCAAAGCTCTTTGGTCTGTCAACTCAGGTGGAAACAGCAACTACATCTTCTCAGGCAGCTTGACTACTGAAGCTCCAACACTAAGCACAGCATATAAAATTTCTATAAGTGGATTAACAGGAGGAGCACCTGATGGAAGAATATCATCATACCCAAATCCCGTAAAAATGCTCGGTGATCTGCTTGCATCTTTTAAGACAAACTCTTTGATATTTGAGCTTTCAAGTATATCAGGTGGGAACAGCTCAAGCTCCTATCCAAAGAATGCTGAGATGACTATTGTTATAAATGAAGATGACGTTGAAAAATTTACAGCAAAGCTCGATAAAGCAATAGAAAAGTTTGACAAGAAATATAAGGAAGACTATCCAAAGGCTACTTACAAGTACGAGGCAGTTAGCCTTCCAGCAACAGTTTATACTAAAGAAAGCCAGAACACACTTATAAGTTCCCTCTATACACTTTCAGATGGTGTCTTCTACAGGGATGCAGACGACGAGATAGTTACTATTTCAAACATAGGCACTATTGCAACAAGTGAGGAAGCCTTTACAATTTCAGCACAGGGCTATAGTCTTGATAAAGCAAATCTCACAGAGCTTGATAATCAGTACGCTACTACATGTTCCCTTGCAGGAATATCATATAATAGAGTATCTAGAGTTCAACCACTGCCTACTAAATTTGATGAGAATAATGTTTCTAAATTTCAAAAAGAAGTCATGGATGCTTATAAGGAATATGATCGCTCTAATCTAGAGTTCAAAAATTGTGTGCAGACAACTCCTGCAGTGTTTATTGCTAACAAAAACTCCAAAGTTAATCTTGTCAACGTTGTTATCAACAAGGATAAACTAGAGGTATATACAGGTACAATAATCACACTTTTGAAGAACCAAACGCACAAGGAAATTAAAAGCCTAGATGATGATAACTAAAACAAAACCCGCATATAGCGGGTTTTTTGATGTCTTAATTTATTATATAGCTATTTGACGAACATTATATTTAAATCAACATTTGTATTTATACCACCCACTCTTCCTGTTGAAGAATACTGCCACATGGCATAGTCATACACGAAGCTGCTCATGGAAGTATAGTGCGCAAGCCATATTTCGTAATTAGTTAAAAGAGTCAAATCAATGTTGTTATCTATCCAATCTGGATTTCCGTAGATTAGCGTTTTCCTTCCGTGCTTTTTCATAATACATCCAAAGGCATCCGCAACTTCAGTTTTTTGCTCTACTGTCAACGCTTTTATCCTGTCATTTTCCGTTACTGGCTCCATATCAAATCCTATTGGTAGTGATACATTTCTTCCTTTGATATTTGAGAGCACGTACTTTGCTTCCTTGGTAGCTTCTTCTGTAGTTACTGCTTGCGAAAAGAAGTATACACCTACATCTATTCCATTCTGTTGGGCTTCTTCTATATTCTTTTCGAAGTAATCATCCATATAAATTTTACCATCTGCATAAGAGCTGAATCCAAGCCTGATATATGCGAACTCTACTCCAGATTTCTTTACACTAGCCCAATCTATTTCTCCCTGGTGAACAGATACATCTATACCTCTCATGGCCTTGATACCATTGTAATTATAGTTAAGGAAATTATACTCATCCATATAGAATCCTTCGCTACTGTATTCCATTTTCGGATACTCCTTGCTCTCACCTAGTCCATCATAGGTATTTATATATCTATATGCCTTAACCCATATAAAGATAGCTAATACTAGAAGAATTGCACTCATAACTATTATTAGCCTCTGCTTATCTATTTTATTTTTTCTTCTATTTTTCTTTTTAACTACCTTATTCATAACGGTATTATACCATTTTTCCCTATACTTAAAATAAATATTTGATTATCACTTTACAAAGATAGTCATTAGTGCTAAATTATACTTAGCACTCTAATGTGCTGAGTGCTAATAATTATTATGGAGGGCAAATATGGCTAAAAAACAATTTAAAGCAGAATCTAAGAAATTACTTGATTTGATGATTCACTCTATATACACCAATAAGGAGATATTTTTACGTGAGCTTATCAGCAATTCAAGCGACGCCTTAGATAAACTATATTACAAGAGCTTGACATCTGGAGAACTCGGAATCAAAAGAAATGACTTCTATATCCAGATAACACCTGATAAGGAGCTTAGAACACTTACAATTAGAGATAACGGTATCGGAATGAGTAAAGATGAGCTCGAAAATAACCTTGGTACTATTGCAAAGAGCGGTTCCCTCGGCTTTAAGGAAGAGCAAGAAAAAATCAAAGACGAAAATTCCAAGGCCAAGAACATTGATATCATTGGTCAGTTCGGTGTTGGATTCTACTCCGCTTTCATGGTTTCAGATATTGTAAGCGTTACATCAAAAGCCTTCGGCAGTGACGAAGCATATCGCTGGGTTTCACGCGGTGCAGATGGATATACTATTGAAGAAGCGAGTCTAGATGGTCATGGTACGGAAATTGTACTAACAATCAAAGAAGATACAGAGGGTGAAAACTACTCTAGCTTCCTTGAGGAGTACATGATTAGAAATCTAGTCAAAAAGTATTCAGACTATATCAGATACCCTATTCGTATGATGGTTGAAAAATCAAGACCTGTAGGAGATACAGAGGAAGGCAAAGCACCTGAATTTGAAAAGTATAGCGAGCTAGAGACTCTAAACTCCATGGAGCCTATTTGGAAACGCCAAAAGAGCAAAGTAAAGCCTGAGGAATATAACGATTATTATAAGAGTAAGTACATGGACTACATGGATCCTGCAAGAGTTATCAGGACAAATGTTGAAGGTGTTTCCAGCTTTACAGCTTTGATGTTCATTCCGGGACATGCACCTTTTGATTATTACACTAAAGAATATGAAAAAGGACTTCAGCTCTACTCTAGTGGCGTAATGATTATGGATAGATGCAAGGATCTATTGCCAGATTACTTTAACTTTGTCAAAGGACTTGTGGATAGCCAGGACCTTTCTCTTAATATTTCAAGAGAAATGCTGCAGCAAGATAGACAGCTAAAGAACATTGCTAAAAATGTTGAAAAAAAGATTAAGAGAGACCTTGAGGATTTCCTAAAGAACGATAGAGACGGATATGAAAAGTTCTTTGAAAACTTCGGTAAACAGCTAAAATACGGCCTATATGAAGGATATGGCATGAACAGAGAGGTTCTTGAAGACCTAGTTCTATTCTATTCCTCTACTGAGCAGAAAAATGTAACCTTTGCAGAATACCTTGAGAGAATGAAGGATGACCAAAATGCAATATACTATGCAGCTGGTGAATCTATCAAAAAGATAGACCTTCTGCCTCAGACTGAATTTGTAAAATCAAAGGGCTATGAAATCCTTTATTTAACCGACGAAATGGATGAATTTGTTTTCAACATCCTTGGTCAGTATAAAGATAAACCTTTCAAGTCAGTGTCTGCTGAAGACATTGCTGAAGACGATACTGAAGAAGCTAAGGAAAATATGAAAAAGCTTGAAGAAGACAACAAGGAGCTTCTAGAAGATATTAAGAAAGCTCTTGGAGATAAGGTAAGCGAAGTAAAGCTCTCCCCTCGTCTAAAATCATCTGCAGTATGCCTAACTACCAAGGGAGATATTTCACTTGAGATGGAGAAAATTCTAAGTGCAATGCCTATGGATCAAGGCATTAAGGCTGAAAGAGTTCTAGAGCTTAACCCTGAGCACAGTGTATTTGAAACCCTTAATAAAATTAAGAGTGAAGATGCTGACGGTAATAGACTAGAGGTTTATGCTAAGCTTTTATATGACCAGGCTCTACTCATATCTGGAATTCAAATTGATGATCCAGTTGAATTCAGCAAATCTGTCTGCCAGCTCATAGTTGACGCAAACTAAATAGATACTAATTTAAAAGGCGGTACCATAGATTGGTATCGCCTTTTGTTTAATTATGCTTGCATATTCTTTACAAGTGATTCACCCTTCATCTTGATTATAAGTGCCATGATTAACGAAACCAGCAGGTATAATACTAAAACTACACTTGTAAGCTGATTTATCTCAAATATCTCTGTGCTTACTAATAAGAATAGTAAAGCTACAGTTCCGCCTTCAATAGCAAGTCCTATAAATAACGAGAGTAATGGTGCTGTTGCTTGTTTGATTGCAACGGCTTCATTTGTCCAGTCAAACTTTGGAAAACACATACCCAGGAACAGTCCTATCATCGCATTAAATAAAGTAGCTGTTATCGGAATCAGAAATACCATAACCCTATCTACAGGATTTAAGTCTATTGCAAACTGTATGATTATACCGCTTAAAACTATAAATGGAACACTGAATATTATATGTGGCATTAGCTTTGCAAATATGATATCCTTGCTTTTTATTGGCAGTGATTTTAAAATCCATAAAGTCTTCGCTTCAAGCGAAAAACTAGGACTAGATATTGTAATCATTCCTGTACTAAATCCTAGACCCATGCATACGAATACTCCAATTAAATCCATGCCTAACATGTTAATCATGTTATTTAGATTATCCCCTCCAAACATAAGGTATATGCAGATAAGTGGCATAAATAATAGTCCTGATCCTGCATTTAGTATATACGTAGGCGAGCCTATGAACATAGCGCATTCTTTACTTATTAGAGCGGCTTTAATGCTCTTTGCCTTAACCTTTTTTTCACGATATACAATTTTCTTTCCGCCCTTATTCCTAGTTGCTATTGAGATAAAACTCTTGCTGATAAAATAGCAAACCAAAGCAAATGGTAGAGCGCTAATTAGTATGAAAAGCAAAACGAAAAGTATATCCGTTTCAGCTATTGCCATTCCGTAAACATAGAAAACAGCTAGATACTTCTTAAATACATCAGCTACTGCAGCTCCTGATTTTGCCATTTCGGCCATAAGCCCCTGCCATTCAAAGCAAAGATAGAAATATCCAAGCATCAAAATCATTGAAAATGCAATAATTAGTACCTTTGGCCTTGAAACCTTGCTAGATATCCAAGCAACAAACCAGCCAAATAGCACGGAAATTGTCATTGATAAGATTGGTAAAAAAAGGAATATCAAAGCTGATACGACAAATATTCCTAAATTAAAACCAACATCATAGAAATAGACAATTAAAGCAGGTGCTATTATTGCCAGTTCATATAAATAATTTAGACCTAGCAATGATATTATACGTGAAAATATAATATGCATTGGCTTTATCGGCATTGCAAGAAGTATCTCATTGTCATTTGCTTCATATATCTGCTTTTGCGTTAGAAAGATACTTCCTATAAAACAAACTGTAAATACTACGATTCCGCTAAAAGCAAAGTAAAGCCAGTCAAGTCCCATAATGTGGTATGGAACGGATATGGAATGAAAGATTTGTGAAAACAAAAATCCCACTGATAAAAACACTACTATGTATAGCGCAATGACACCGAATATATTAGTTTTCTTATTCTTTTTTTTGCCGCCCTGCATCTGGTTTAGAATCTCCAGAAAACGCAGCTTTATCAATATCTTAAGCATCTCTTCCCTCCAAATCGAGGAATACGTTCTCTAAGGATGTGCTTCCCTTAACCTCTTCCATAGTTCCAGATGCTATTAGTTTACCCTGCTTAATTATAGCAATCTTATCACAAAGTTTTTCGGCAACCTCAAGCACGTGGGTTGAAAAGAATATAGCTCCGCCGTTATCGCAATGCTTTCTCATCTCTTCCTTTAGAAGAAAAGCCGCCTTAGGATCTAGCCCAACAAAAGGCTCATCCATTATTATGAGCTTTGGCGCATGAACAAAGGCTGCAATTAAAGCAAGCTTTTGCTTCATACCATGTGAATATGAACTTATAGGCTGTGCCAAGTCTGATGTTAAACCAAATAAATCAGCAAACCTACGAGTTCTTTCTGCCCTATCCTCTTCAGATACTCCAAAGACATCCGCGATCAAATTAATATATTTGATTCCTGAAAGAAATTCATAAAGATCAGGATTATCAGGAATGTATGCAAGTATCTCCTTGCACTTCATAGGATTTTCCTTAACAGAAATGCCATCAATAAAGATTTCACCCTCATCAAATTCTAATATTCCACAGCATGACTTAATTGTAGTTGTCTTACCTGCGCCGTTATGTCCAATGAAACCATAGATTTCACCTTTCTGTATATGTAATGTCAAGTTATCTACGGCTTTCTTGTCTCCGTAAATCTTCGTTAGATTATTTATCCTAAGCATTTTTTCCTCCTATAGATTATTTGTATACATAAAATATATCAAAAATTAAAAGCATTATCAAGCATGCATAAAATATCCGAAACATCTATTTGTTTTTCTGTAAAATACTCAAAAGCCTTTGCTCCCTGGTATGCAAGCATAGAAATTCCATTTGAAAATACCTTGCAGCCATCTTTTGCCGCCTTTGACAATAATTCAGTCTCTAGTGGATTATATATTAAATCCAAAACATATATATGTTTAGGAAGCTTTATTTCATCTTCTAAAGGATTTTTATCTTTATCTTGCCCCATTCCAAGGCTAGTAGCATTTATAAGCAAATTGGATTCATTTATGCATTTTGATAGATTCTGAGTATCTTCTATAGGATAAATTTCTACATCTATAGGGAAACTAGAGCGGATTTTGTCGACATAAATTTTTCTTTTATCGATGCTTAAATCTCTGACAAAGACGCATACCTTCTTAGCTTTATTCTTTGCAAGTGCATATAAAACAGCCTGACCTGCACCACCAAGCCCAAGAAGACATACCTTGCTATTTTTTATTTCAATGCCCAGTCTTTCTATCGCTTTTTCGGCTCCGAAGATATCCGTATTGTAACCGTATAGCTTTCCATCCCTGTTAACCACAGTATTTACTGCATTGCAAAAGCAAGCTTCCTCTGAAATTTCGTCTAGATATTTAATAATCGCAGTTTTATTTGGCATGGAGACATTGGCACCTGCAATTCCCAGCGTTCTCATAGAAGAAACTGCATCTGCTATACTATCAAGATTGACATCAAAGGCCATGTAAGCAGCATTTATATTCATTTTTTCAAAAGCACTGTTGTGTATATGTGGCGAAAGTGAATGCTCACAAGGACTAGCAAACAGTGCATAAAGCTTGGATCTTCCATCGAGATTTTTCATTTTAAATCCTCATACTATTGAAGCTATCTTGCATTACCATTATAATCGAAAGTAAATATATTTAGAATAGGTATAAACAAAATGAATAATTTATATATCATCGGTTTCATGGGAAGTGGAAAGACTAGCCTAGCTAATGAACTTTGTAAACTTAGCAAAAAGACTCTAATCTGCATGGATGCTATAATAGAGAAAAAATTTGAGATGAGTGTAGCAGAGATATTTGAAAGACATGGCGAAGCTTTCTTTAGAAATCAGGAACATGAGCTTCTTTCTAAAGTATCAAAGCTTGACAAACAAATCATAGACTGCGGTGGCGGTCTTCCTTTGAATCCCGAAAATAGAGAAATCATAAAAGCAAGTGGTATATGTATTTATCTAAAGGTAAGTCCAGAAACGGTAATATTAAGACTTTATAACGACGATTCTCGCCCTCTTTTAAAAAATAAAAAAAGCACAAAGGAGATATCCCTTATGCTTAGTGAACGTGTTAAAATCTATGAATCTATGGCTGATATAATCATAGATTCCGATAAATTATCAACTAAAAAAATTGCCGAAAGACTTATTCCTTATCTGTAAGCAGTTTATTATCACAGTAAGGACATTTCTCAGGGACCATAAGAAAGCTCTTGTCAACTCTTCCTATGCGAAGTCCCTTTCTCTCTGAAACTATCTGCGCTCTCCTATTGCCTGCTGATGCCTTTGTTCCGCTAGGTACAAAATAAGATAAACTCTCCTTGCAATGTGGACATTTCCAATTTTTCTTTGGAATCGCGCCTGCAAGAAAATGAACTATTATATAGGCGATAATGCTGAGCGCCAAAATCAATCCACAAATCTTACCAGCACCAGTCTCAATGAACTTGATATTCCTTGTTTTTAAAAAAACAGAGGCTCCGGCTACGATTGCAAACGATATTCCGAAAAAGGCAATACAGACAGTCTGAATTTTGTTTATAACAATGCTCTTTCTAATCTGCTCTTTTTGGCCCTCATCAATAACCTCATCAATGGATATGTTTTGGATTTCGTATGTCCTTGCCATAATACCTCGATAGTTACTACTTTCTCTTATATCCTGTAATCATTGCAGCAGCAAAACATCCAACAGCAGCCCATGCAAAAAATTTGTGATACTTCATATCTTTCCTCCTAAAAATTCACGAAATAATATTCTTTATACAATTATGCTATATATGCAAGAAAAAATCAAATATTAATAATCTATTTTTTCCTTTAGGAACACACCCTTATCCAGTTCATCAAAAGCATTTAACAGCTCATCTCTGGTATTCATAACTATAGGTCCGCCCCAAACTACTGGTTCCTCAAGCTTATTTGAACTCATGAATAGAACCTGAGCATCTCCATTCTCTGCAGTTATTTTAAGCTTATCACCCTCAGAAAGCTTAACAGCAGTTTTTTCATCTATGTACTCACCCTCGACAGACGCATTGCCTAAAAGTGTAAATATCATTGCTGACTTACTCTCCTCTATATCTAGCTCTACAGTCTTTCCTGAAGCAATATGGATATCGTAATAATCAAAAGCTAAGTAATCCCCTACGTGACCCTTATGCTCACCAAATTGACCTGCCAGAAGTCTAAGCCTTCCCCCTTCAATTTCGATTTCCTTAATTTCGCTACTCTTGATACTATGATATGCAGGCTTACACATTTTGTCCTTAGCCGGAAGGTTAAGCCATAGCTGAACGCCTAGCATTCTCTCACTTGCAGGAAGAGCTTCCTCGTGAAGAATTCCAGATCCAGCAGTCATCCACTGAACCTCACCATCAGCAATGGTATCTTCATTTCCCATCGAGTCCTTATGCTGCATTTTTCCCTTATAGACATAGCTTATAGTCTCAATTCCCCTGTGCGGATGCATAGGAAATCCAGCGATATAATCCTTTGGATTCACACTATCAAATGAATCTAGCATCAAAATAGGATCAAAATCCTCAATATCCTTGTGACTCAAAACTCTGACGAGACTAACCCCTGCTCCATCCTCAGTTCTAAAGCCTTTAACCTTCTTAACGATACTTCTGTTCATTACATCTCCTAAAAGTAAATTTGTTCTCTCTATATTCTCTAATCCGAATATC
>ERZ773203.1246-NODE-1246-length-13149-cov-4.323278_pt1 | contig 13149 bp, 9 predicted proteins | sample MGYA00580529_ERZ773203 | MGnify/ENA primary metagenome ERZ773203 (study PRJEB29015, sample SAMEA2738176) | human oral metagenome | biome: human oral; feature: human-associated habitat; material: saliva | place: China | collected 2177 ... | reverse complement strand
TACGTGATCAGCTAAATGAAATTCGTGATCTGTTAAATAATGGCATCATTTAAGTAAATGTGGAAAAGTGGTGAAAAACAATGTGGAATAAAATGGAAAAGGTTGCTAAAAAGTCAGTTTGGTTTGAGGAAAAGTTCAGGTTTTACACAGTGAGTGAAAAACAAAATCGAGTTTTCCATAAAGTTTTCCAAGTTTTTCCCACAGTTTTACACAAGCAAATTTTAAAAATTACCCCTATAAAAATGCAGTTTTCAACTTTTACACATAGCCTACTAATACTACTAATAAATATATAAGAAAGGAGAGTTATGGAAATCAATGTTGAACAAAGTAAGTTAGCCAAAGCATTAAGTATCGTCAGTCGAATTACAGGAGGAAGTCGTACGACTTTACCGATTCTGAATAATGTTTTAATGGAAGCTAAAGATAATAAAGTAACTTTAGTGACAACCAATTTAGACATGGCAATCAATTATTACTTGCCGACTACTTTAGCCAAAGATGGAAAAATTACCGTACCAGCCAAACTTTTAGCGGATTTTGTGAGTAATTTACCCAAAGGTGAAGTAAAAATTCAGGTGAACCAAGAAAAATTAACCGTGAGTGAAGGAAAATATAAATCGGTATTTAATGGAAATGCGGCGGAAGATTTTCCGGAATTACCAGAGTTTGATGAAAAATCAGCAATTTCCTTCCAGATGGGGATTGATGATTTTCGTTTGGGGATGAATGCGGTAAAAATTGCCTGCTCATCAGATACGACACGTCCGACTTTAACGGGAATTTATTTTAATAGTTTTGAGGGTGGACTTTATGTGGCAGCTACCGACGGTTACCGCTTAGCGGAGAAAAAACTGATTAATAAAATTGAAAGCGAAATTAAGGCAATCGTGCCAGTGCAGTGTATCGCAGATGTGCTGGGGGCAATTTCGGATAATATGGAAAATATTGAAATTTTATTTGATGAATTTCAAGTGCGTTTTCGACTAGGTGAAATTGAAATAATTTCAAAATTAATCGATGGAGCTTTTCCGGATTATCGTAAATTAATTCCAGAAAAATCCCAGGTGGAAATCTTACTAAATAAGGCGGAATTATTACGTGGCGTGAAACTTGCGGCGTTGTTTTCGCGCGCGACAAGCGGATCAATTGTTTGTGAATCAAAAAAAGATGAGCAAGTTTTTGTAGTTTCTTCGGTCTTAAATGAGTTTGGCGAGAATAAATCGGAAATTGAAGCGGAAATTTCGAATGATGCGAAAGTAGTCTTAAATTCAAAATATCTAAATGATGTTCTATTAGTATTAGATGAGGATGAATTAAAATTCGGAATTTCCGGAAAACTTTCACCGGTATTAATTCAGAATAAAAATAGTTTCGATTATACGCATATTATTATGCCTTTGAAGAGTTAGATGTTAATTGATTATGTAAAATTAAATAATTTTCGGATTCATAAAGATTATTATTTAAAAATTAAACCAGATACGACGCTAATTTTGGGGGCGAATGGCATCGGGAAAACCTCGGTGATTGAGGCGATTTATTTGGTATTACGGGGGAAATCTTTTAAGGCGACTGATAAAGAAATTTTAAATCGCGAGAGTGAATTTTATCGTGTTGAACTAGGTAAAACTGACGGCGAAAAAATCGTAGCGACTTTTGACGGAAATAAAAAGCAATTTTTAGTGCAAGATAAAAAAAGCGCGAGATTACCGAAGAAGGATAAGTATCCAGTAATTCTTTTTTTGCCGGAAGATATGCACCTGATTTCCACAAGTCCAACGAAGCGGCGAAATTATTTTGATCGAATCTTGGAGGAATTTGATTTGAATTATCATCACAATTTATTGATGTATGAAAAAACTTTGAAACAACGCAACGATTTATTAAAAAAGATTGCGATTTCGGAACAAGAATTTGGTCTGGAGAGTGAAAGTGTATTTTTTTCATTAAATATTATGCTAAGTAAATATGGTACAGCGATTAATCAAACTAGACAACGTTATATTGGAAAAATTAACGAAAAAATGACGACATTATATCGTTCGATTGCGCAAAATTTAGACGAGATCGAGATTTATTATGACTCTTTATGCGGATTAGACCAAAACAGCTATTACAAGCGCTTAGATGCGGAATTTCGCATGGATTTAATGCGGGGTGCAACAAAGTTTGGTGTACATCGGGATGATTTTTTATTTAAGTTTAATGGAGTCCTGGCGGATGGGACGGCGAGTCGGGGAGAAACACGGTCGATTATTTTGGCGCTGAAGTTTAATGAGGCGGAGTTGATTGAAACGGAGACGCGAAAAAAGCCGGTAATTTTACTGGATGATGTTTTTTCGGAATTAGACAAGGGGCGACAAACTGCCCTGGTGGAAAAGTTCAAAAATCATCAGGTGATTTTGACGTCTGTGGAATAATTAGTACGGAGTTTTAATAACTCTCTCATGTGGCTTACCAGAATCTTCACAATGAGTATATTTTACTTGATACTTAGAGAGATTAATTCCTTTTTGTTCAAAGTAAGATTCGGCATTCTTTTTTAATTTATCTACACGTTCATCGTAGCAGGTGATAAGATCAATTGTTAAAGTAATTTTATTGAAATCATTTTCATCACGGGAGGCTGAGGCGGAAAATCCAAGTTTAAAATTTCGAACTGGGGTGACATTAAAAATAGGGTCTTTATTATATTGATCTATTTCTTTAGAAAGTTTTTCTTCATAGATTTCTTCTTGTAGATTAGCAGCATCTGGATTTTTTGAAAAATAATCTTGATTAGATTCATCTGGTTCAAGCATTTCATAAATAAAAGTACTTATATTTGCTGTGAAAAATAAATCTTTTTTATATTCTTTAAAACCAGGAGCTTTAATTGTGACTTCCTTTTTACCTGGAGTAGTATGAAAATTACCTTTATTTGGATATTTTTTTCCATCAATATATAACTCTGCATTTTTTGGCTCAACAAGAATCTCAATTTTAGCTGAATTAATAGAAAAATAACTAATAGTTGAAAAAAATATTAATAATATAATAGATGGAATAAAAAAAACTAATATCTTTTGATATGGCTTTAATTGTTGAATTTTATTTAAAAACATATTACTGTTCCGTAGGAGTATTAACTGTATTATTAGTTGAATTAGTAGAATTATTAGTATTTAATGGAGTGGTGGTTGTATTTGTATTATTTGTGGTTGAAGTATTAGCGCCAATAAAACGATAGGCTTTGAATCCATTATTATAGGTACCAGTGATTCGTGGGGTTCTATTAGTTATTTCACCTTTTGAAGCATGTGCTAATTTAGTAACACCGTCTTTGGTTTTGAAAAATATTGCAATATGTTGATGATTCATTACGATATCGCCATTCTGTAAGACATTCCAGTTTGTTCCATCAAATTCTGGAATGGGTTGATACTTGGAGGGATTTCCTTCTACATAGTGCCCTGTTGCCCTTCCTTTACTCGCACTCATACCACAACAAACAAAATCAGGATCTAGCTTAGTATAACGCATGACGGTAGTGACAAAAACATCACATGAGGCACCATGATAGACATGACCTCCAGTACCAGCTATTTTAAGTGCTTCCTCATATTTATCTACCATGTTTAGCTTTACTGCTTCAGCTTCTTGACCCTCTGGCCATGAAAAACTTATTGCAGTATCAGCAATTAAGTTGCCAGTTTCGTCTCCAGTACAATTATTACCGCTAGCTGATCCCCGTCCTCCTAGTGCTTTGTAGATTAAAAATGCGCCAGGTCGAACTGTTGCACGATCTATACAGTTATGGTCGCAATGAAATTCTTGCCAGTGTTCATTATGTCGTGAATCGCGCTGTTCATCAGCAAGATTCATAACATATGGCGAACCTTCACCAATTTTAATTTGTTCCTCTGTATAATGTAGCCATTTTCTAGCATTATCATTATAGAGTTTGCTTCCTTTTGGCCCACTATTGTAGTTGTAAAACATTCTTTTTATGTCATTTTCAACTGATAGATCTAGTCCTTGAGAATAGTTTTTTCTAATTTGTTCGGCGGCCATTTTGGTTTGCTTTTCAAATTCGGCAGGCGAAATTTTTTGTCCAGCTGGGAACATACCATCGAGTTCCAAAAATTGATAAACTCCTTGTGAATTACCTTTTGGATTCTTATTATTTACAAAGCTGGATTCCATGCCGTGAATAGCTGCTAATATTTGCCATTCGAAACCTTGTTCATTCGCGGCAGCTTCGTAAACAGGTTTGTTCTCTTCAATTCTCTTTAGACTTGCTTGATCGATTACTGGTTCACCATTATATAGAGTATTATTAGATAAATCTAATGGTGAATTACATCCGCCACCACTGGCTTTCCCGTCATAATAGAAAATTCCGTTAGCGTCATAGAAGTCTAGGGTAGATTCGTCGATATTGGCATGAACATAAGTAGTGTTAATAATGGTGAAGGTAAAAAGAATGAAAAATGAAACTAAAAATCGTGGATTCAAAAAGAAATTTTTAAGATTTTTAGAAAGATTTTTGATCTTATTCATGTGATTTAATTATAACATTAAACAAGAGAAGTTTGGAAACGGAACTTATAATCGAGACTGTATTTAGTTCCCTTTTCTTGATTAGATTTAGCGTAGATATCTTGCTTGAGATAGGTAATCTGAGATGCGAGAGTGGAACGGTAGAGGGATTCGCCTGTAACGAAAGTTTTAACTGGCTTCATGAGAATATCAGCGAGAGTTTGAGGTGGTTGATGTTCGGCAAGATATTTATAATAATCTATAACCGCGAGGCCGAACTGCGCATCGGATTTTCTAAGACCAGAATAAACGGCTAATTGCCCAGCTAGACTTTTATCGGATTGCTGTTTCTTTTGGTATTTTTCGGCAACCGCAAGAATTGGATCTTGGAGATTTCCAGTGCTGTCTAAATTATCTTCACATTTGGTTTGGGTGCAGATGCGATTACGTTCGGTATATTTTTGGAGATAGCGAATTTTTTGATACATTGGATTACTTTCGTCCATGACGCAGTTTTTGCCAGTAGCCCAGTTTTTGGCTTCTGGTAATAACGCTTGATAACCAGAATTAATCATACCGAGGAAGCTACCAATGACTGGAATGGAATCAATAGCTGGGTTGGTACTAACGAGTGACTCGGCGTCCAAAATATTTTGATCAAAAACACCAAAAGGAGATTTACGATTATCACAATATTTAATTTTTTTATCCAGGGTAGAGTCTTCTTTGACGGTTCTTTTACCGTCTTTCTTAGAGGTGTTTTCGGAAAGAATGCTTTGATAGGTGGAATCATTTTCATCGAGATTTTTTAGGCTTGGATCCGAGGCGGTAATATGGGCGCCATACATATTACAGGCACCACCGATACTACTGAGGCGTTCACAAACCTTAGGATCTTGCTGTTGATCATAGAAATTTTTAGCATCTTTATTAGAATCATAAACCGTACTTACTACTTGAGTAGATGAGGCAAAGGTTTTTGCAGAAGCAATATCGGATAAAGTGCTGGCACTTTTAGAAGCACTAGAAGAAAAAGTTGAAAGAGTTTTTAGGAAATTATTATTAAAATGTAGGTAGCTAAATTTTGTAGCGAGATTACCAAGGAAAGTGTTTGAATTAGAGGCGTCAAATGGACTGTGATTATAGCGATCCAACTTAGCTTCCTCGTTAGCAGCGAGGACTAATTCTTGACTATAAGCCTGAGCAGTCTTTTTCGAAGCAATACCTAAACCAATCGTGGACATAGCCATAAATCCGGCGGAAAGTGACGATCCTTTAATGAGTTCTTCCCCGGCTGGGATACCTTTCATAATAAGTTCAGGATTGCTCATAATAGTTTTAGCCACATAAGGGATAAGTACGGATAATCCGGAAGAAATAATGACGGAAACACCTAAACTAATAGCAGTATTTACAGCGAGTTTTTTAAGAACTGTACCTACGGCAAGACTGGCGCCGCCGGTCGGAATGGCAGTAATAGCAGCAACGGTATCAGAGGCAAAGTCGACCACGGAAGCGGCGAAATTCGCTATGGCACAGCCAGTATTGGCGGCGGTAGAAGTAGCAATACCCATTTTGACTGAGTTGAAAATATTTTCAATAGCATAGTGTTTGGTTTGACTAAGCATGGCAGTGGAGCCGGCGAGAACAGCATAAGCACCTTGAGCTTGTAACTGTGCGCCTTCGATAGGAGTTTCTTTACCAGTGTCAGTATTGATATAGGTAGTTTTTTGGCTAACTGATTTTTCTTCCTGAACTGAATTCATAGGAGATTCGGTGCCATTGCCAGCCCTGGTTTTACTATATGGTTCAAGATCGCGAAAACTTCTAGATGCACTAGTGATAATACTATGGGCGGCTACCAATAAACTAATAATATTAGCTACACGCATTACAGTACAAGTATTTCGTACACCACCAGAAACGGCTGACATCTTGTTGACGAAATTTTCAGCACGAGAATTCGCGGTTTTTAGTTCGGTGGTTTCGGTTTCGACAATATCAGGTTTAGTACCAGTGTTAGTATTAGGTGTATCAGTGTCAGTTTCGGTACTTTTAACTTCTACGACTTCAGTTTCTGTTTCAGTTTTTTTATTGCCATTTTCGTCAGGTTCAGTCTCTTTTTCGTGATCTTCAGCGTAGCGTCCTTCGGCTCCAGAATCTTTGAATTGTTCAACGTTCAGTTTCTTCAGAGAATCTTTATTGGCTTTATTATCATCAGAGTTTTTAAATGAACGATAAAAATTTCGACTGACATTAATACCCTTAAAAGCTAATATGGCGGCTGGGTCAAAAAAGTTGGCGCCACGACCGTGCTTAGATTTAGTAAAATCATTTTGAAAATTAATGTCAGAATTATAGGTCGATTTTAGGTTATCGGCGGTGATGGTTTTATTGCGATATTTAAGGATATATTCTTTACCATTATCTTCTACTGTAATGTTGTTCTTAGCGAGACGCTGCTTAAGGTAATCCGGGAATTTGCCATGCTTTTTCTGCATGTATTCCTTGGTCATTTGAAGTGAAGTGGCGGAATAAGTACCGAACATGGTATCAGTGGCACGAGTGATGAGGGTTTCAATGTGATTGGCGATATTGGAAATACCGAAAATGACACTAAAAAGTCCACCAAAAAGTACAACGATAAGACCGATGAGTGGGGCGTATTTTTTGAGCTTTTTAACTTTTTCTTTGCCGGAAAGTTGGTTTTGATTTTGGAAATTACCGGAGCCGGTATAAAAAGATTTTTGTTCAAGATCACGAAGATTGGCTAAAGAATTAGTCTCAGAATTAGCGACAGCGCTGGAATTTTCGAGAGATTGCAAAGCACTTTGGCTGGACCCAGTGGAGCTGGAACCGGAACCTGATTGCGCGATTTGGTTTCTAAAAACAGCAGAATCATTATCCGAATTTTTCGACGATGAAAAATCGGGCTTAATGTTATCTTCGCCGTAATAGACCTTTGACATAAGAATATTATAGGAGATTTTGAGAAAAAAATCGAGTGGGTTAGACTGATTTTTAGGTAAAAAATAACTCATGTTTTAGAGTTATTTTTTATTATGGTGAGGTTTTATCCTGAGAGGTTTGACTAATTAGTTTTATCGTACCGGGTAGGATTGGTGAAAATCATAATTAGTTAGTTTTATCGTACCGGGTAGGATTGGTAGAAATTAAGCTGGTTTCGGTATCAGAAGCGACAACTTGGATATGAACGTGGTTTTGGCCAGCGAAGAAGAGACCGTGTCCGATTGGGAAACTAGAGAGGCGCTTGCGTTCTTCTTCGGTAAGTTTAAAGACATCAGATAAAACATCGACGGCAGCAGCGGATTGTTTTAAGAGGAGCTGCATAGAGGAGTTCATGACGATGGCACGACCCATTTTGTTGCTCATGAAGTCTTCGACGTCCTGAGTGATAGTAGTGAGACCGAGGTAATATTTACGAGCGCGCTTAGCGAGGGAGAATAGGAAGTTGGCGGAGTCGTCATATTTCATGAGTTGCCAAGCCTCATCGACGATAAGAATACGACGTTTTTGTTTGGCGCGCACGATATTCCAAATATGGTTAAGCACGATATACATAGCGACTGGACGAAGTTCGTCTTCGAGGTCACGAATATTGAAGACGACCATTTGGTTATTGATATCGATATTGGATTGCTGAGAGAAAATACCCGCGAAGGTACCGGTGGCGTACTTACGAAGACGCTGGGCGAGTTGTGGGCCGGAACCTCCCATATGAGCGAGAGTATCGTAGAGATTAATAATGGTAGGTGGAGTGGATTGATGAGTGAGCGGATCAGAAGTGATACCAGCACGAGCATAAGTATCGATAAGGGCTTGATCAAGGTCGGCTTCTTCATTGGCGGAAAGTGAAGAAATTGGCTGACCGTTCGGACCGATTTGGGTACCACCGAGCATGAGACGGAAAAGACCGTGTAAAGTAACGAGGTTAGCACGTAAAGCATCGGAAGCATCTTCGGAATCGATGACTTTTGGTAGATCGAAAGGATTGATACGCACGTCGGAATTAAGCGAGAGACGGACATAAGAGCCACCGACGGCATCACTAAGTTTTTGATACTCGTTTTCTGGGTCGATAATTACGATTTCGGTGCCCATCATCATGGAGCGAATAGCTTCGAGCTTCACGGCGAAAGATTTACCTGCACCAGATTTAGCGAAGACGACGAGATTGGCATTTTCTAGAGTAAAGCGATCGAAAATCACCAGACCCTGGTTATGCATATTAACACCATAAAGAATGCCGCGTTCCTGAGTGAGATCGGCGGAAGTGAATGGGAAGGAAGTCGAGATGGCGCTAGTGTTCATATTGCGGCGAATTTGAAGTTGGTCGGTGGCCATCGGCATAGTGGTATTCATTCCCTGCTCTTGCTGAGAAGTGGCAACCTTAGAAAAAATCATTAATTGACCGAACATGGTTTCAATTTTATGCTGGACGTAATTTAATTCATCAAGAGAATCTGCCCAGAGTGTAACGTAAAGACCGAAACGGAAGAATTTTTCATAGCCAAGTTGTAATTGATCACGGAGCTCTTCGGCGTCCTGGATGGCGGCATCGGTTTCTGGATTACGAATACGACCTTTTTCAGCGTTAAGTGAAATATCAGCTTCGAGCTGAGTGACTTTTTTACGCAAGTTCTTCATTACGACGGTAGTGTCAACCGGATAAATATAGATAGAAATATCGAGTACTTCATCGATGTTAATGAGAGGGCTGAGCCAGCCGGTACTGAGAGTACGAGGGTAGCCATAAACATAAATAGTGCGGCCATATTTAGTACCGAGGCGGAAATGATCGGATTGAATTTCAATAGAAGATGGAGAAATCAAATCGCGAAGGGTGGTGATACCCTGCTCAAACGCGCGTTGAATTTCTGCTTCTTCCATCGATTGTTTTTGAGCGGCGATTTCGGCAGCGGTAAGTTTTTTAGCCATGTGTTTCCTCTATTATGTTTATAAAATTATTTAAAATTATCTTGGTTGATTCCCTGGGTAGTTGGTAGGGGTGGGATTAGTTGGGTTTTGCATCGGAGCTGGATTTTGGATTGGACCGGAATTTTGCGTTGGAGCTGGATTCATTGCAGGATTAAATTGCCTTGGCGCTTCTGGATTTGGTCTTGGGTTTTGGTCATATGGACTAGGAGTTTTCTTGGTATAAATGGTACCGATTTTATTAAAATCAATAAACGGCTCACGGACGGCGGTGTCAGGGTTATTGAAATTATAGAAGAGCTCAGAAAGTTCCTTGGTATTGAGACGTACAGCATTAACACCAATACTGAAGAGGCCACTAACGATGGTTTCGACACGTTTATCGATTTCGGCGGTAGCCTTGTCGTAGGTATTGCGATCAATTTTGGTGATGAGATTAGTGTCGTTACCACCGAAGAAACTACTAAAAATGTTCTTAGTTTGAGTACTGGCTTTTTCGAGGTCGTTGTTGATAAAATATGGCACGACGATAAAGAAAGACTTATCCATAATGTTGGCTTCTTGAGAAAGTAGGTCGATAAAGTTAATATAATCATCCATCAAAACACCGAGTAACATATTGTCATTATTCTTACGAATTTCGGTGAGTTTTTCGATATATGGCGCAATATCAATACGCTGGGAACGAATAAGAATCTGGGTGGTGAAATTGAGAGAGTTAATAAAACCTTTATAGGAATACTCGACACCTTCACGTTCTGGTTCGGACATGAGGTCGAAGTTGATAGATTTACAAGCGACCACGGCACGGAAAGAGCCATCTTTCATAATAATTAAACCGTCACGAAGTTCGGAAAAAAGCAGGGTAGATTGAGTGGAAGAAGGGTCGACAATTTGACGTGGGGCAGTGGCAGCAGCTTGAGGCGACTGTGGAATAAATTGACTCATCGAACCCATGGTTTGAGGATTCATCATTTGAGGATTATTAGCCCGTGGGTAACCTGGCATGGTTCCCGGATTCATCTGGGGATTGGTTTGGTTTGGAGTGAAATTATTTTGATTCATAGGCGCCTTTAATTTTGAATAAATGGATTTTGATTAATGTTGGGGTTGTTTGTCGGTGGCTGAGTAAAATTCGGAGTGTAAGGAGTTTGGGTGACGAAGGTTTGAGGAGCTAAATTTGGCGCAAGGTTTTCGCGGTAACGATTGGCTTCCTTACTAATGGTATTAATGGAAAAATTCTGATTATTGGCGAGGTTTTGGTAATTAGAATTTAGAATCGATTGGTTGCGGTTGGCGAGAGTATTGGTGTTTTGTATTGAAGGGGTTGAGGTGGTTTGATTTTGGGTAAATGGATTAGGTGTGGGCTGATTTTGAGCGAATGGATTAGAGCCGAGAGTGGCTTGATGAGAAGAAATTGTGGCAGGACCCATGGCATTTTCCGTATTATTAATAGCGGCTTTCATTTGATTGATAATTTCGGCATGACGGGCAACCTTTTCTTTTTGCATGAGATTAATCAGATTTTGGTTTTGACTATCATCCATAAAATCATTGACATCTTCGGTGTCAGCGATGAAATTCTCGGTAAAATTACCATTATGATTGCCACGAATAGCATAGCCTTCGGAGTCGACAAGGTTGGAAAGAAAACTCAGTCGATGACTGGCTTCTTCCTCACTAATATCGCGAGTGCGAGATTTTTCGACAATCTTTGGAGCGGTAATTTGGATGGTGGTTTCGCCTTGACCAGGACGCCAGAAGCGCTTATTAGGTTTCATATAAAAACTAACGATGGCGGCAAGGTAGGTTTCCATCGGCTGGTCTTTTTTCAGAGGTAGGGCCAGGATTAAAAAGAAGATAATGACTGGTAGCGGTAAAATCGCAAGTAATGGGAAAATTTGAAAGAGAGCAGCAGCTAAGGCACCAGCAATCGCGGCAATTAAAAGATAAACGAATTGACGAAAAGTGAAGGGGCCAAGGAGTCTATCCTCCGCCTCAACGTCTTGTGGGACCTTATATGTAGCCATAATACTATTTTAGCATAAAAGGCTAGAGTTAATTTGAGGATTACTTTGAAGATTTTTTATTGTTTTTGTTGTTATATTTTTTAGCGTCTTGTTCGAGACGGCCTTCTTCACTATTTTTCATGGTCTTAATTTTTTCAGCTAAATTACCATACTGATCGGAGAAGACAAGCGCACGGACATTATTATCCATTTGAGTAATGGCGCCACTCTTCTGGCTGGAGAGGATAACGTTACGAGCATCAGAACTTTCAATCTGCTTAATGAAGGTTTCCTTGGCGGCGTCTTTAGCTTCGGCGAGTTTTTCTTCGTAGTATTTTTGCTTTTCGATTGGATCGGTAGGAATTTCAGATTCATCAGCAGTGAGATCCTTGAAGGATTTAGCGGTAAAGAGCTGCATAATACCATTGAAAACATCAGACTTCATGGAAATAATATTGGCAGCCTTCTGCTTAGAAAGGAAGGTGGTAGCTTTCTTGAGACCAGCTTCGAGAATACTACTCTTCTTAGGATCTTGAGTAAGTTCGAGAACCTTATCGTCGCGAGTATCGGCATTATTCCAGTCGGCAGCATCAAGGCCAGTGATCATATTAATGAGAGAGTACATCTGATCACCACCAGATTGGAAGTTAAGTGCGGCACTGGAGACGTTGGAAAGTGTAGCATCGAAGAGATCGACACCGTATTTTTGAGATACATTATTAATTTCACCGAAGACGGTGCGCTCGGCTTTAACGAGCGAGGTACCTTTGAGAGCTTGAGCGAGATTAAATTTAGTAGTCTTTTCCTCGCCATCAAGATCTTTTAGTTTACCAGTAGCAAACTGCTCGAAGGTAATACGGTTATCTTGACGTTTACCGGTACTCCAGGCGGCAGTTTCAATATTACCGAACTTACCGAAGCGACCAAGGACTGGATCGGCATCCTTAAAGGCCATTAATTCCTTGAAGAGAACGTTGGCATTTTCAGTACCAGCAATGATTTTGCCATTATCTGAAAGCTCTGTGATACCTTCAAGAACTTTGTCGTAGTCACCACGAGTAGCCATGACACGCATCGTGGCAATCACGCGTTCGAAATCGGCGTCATTAATAGCTTTCTTAAAGTCATTATTAAGTACACCGGAGTGAATACGACTGTAATAAGTAGTGCGGCGGTTGAGACTGGCCTGATATTCCCTGTCATAATCGACGGAAATATCACCCAGTACACTATCGATGGCATCAATGACATGCTTAGGATTTTTGATATTGAGAGCTGGATCATAATCCCAGGCACTGGTACCAGCGGCGCGTACAATATATTTCTGATATTCTTTATCATTCTTAGCAATTTCAGCCTCAGTGAGATTGAAACGTTTAGCACTGTTTTCAGAATGAGAGTCAATATATTTCTCGTTAATTTCCTTCATCTTATTGAGATAGAATTTATCGGAAGCAACATCATTGTTATGACTTTCGTGATCGACAGTCTTTTGCTCGAGGAAATTTTGGGTCTGGCGTTTGGCGAGATCTTTTAATTCCCTGTTTTGATAATTATACTTATCGATATAATCACCCATGTTACTCATGAAATTTTCGACACGTTTATTAGCGTTTTCAGTACGGTATTTAAGTTCACGGTGGCGATATTCGTCCAACAT
>ERZ773203.1238-NODE-1238-length-13197-cov-11.455715_pt1 | contig 13197 bp, 8 predicted proteins | sample MGYA00580529_ERZ773203 | MGnify/ENA primary metagenome ERZ773203 (study PRJEB29015, sample SAMEA2738176) | human oral metagenome | biome: human oral; feature: human-associated habitat; material: saliva | place: China | collected 2177 ... | reverse complement strand
AGGATCGTGAGGCTCTCAATGTCCTGAGGGCTGAGCTGACCAGGGTCATCACCCACGATCACACCATCAATGACCCAGAGGGGGCGTGTGTTCCCGTTGAGGGTGGCTTGTCCACGTATCACCACGGCTGCGCTCGAGCCAGGGCGTCCTGACCCAGGTGCGACATATACGCCAGGGGCCTTACCGTTGAGGAGGTTAGAGACGGAGGGAGTAGTGATGTCCTTGAGTTTGCTGGCTTTAAGGTTAATCATAGCCCCCGTGAGGCTCTCCTTACGCTGTGTCGTATAGCCGACGACGACGAGCTCACCGAGGGTTTTGGAGTTCTCTTTTAGCTGGATGACTTGGTCCTTCTCTGCGGCCTGGATCTCTAAGGTCTCATACCCAATGCAGGAGACGACCAGCGTTACTCCAGGTGAAGCGGACAAGGCATATCCACCGTGCTTGTCAGAGATAGCCCCGATGCGTTTGTTGCCTTTGACTCGGATACTTGCTCCGACGATTGGCTCGCCTGTAGTAGCATCCACGATGCGCCCACGTACCTTGCTTGCTACTTGGGTTAGTGTGACAGGGCTTGATGACGGCTCTTGCTCTATGGCTGCATTTGCCGCAAGGGGCATGGAGCAGAGGGTGAGCAGGGAGACAACGAGTGTACTCCGTAGCCGAGCCTGACGAGAAAGTGGTCTTTCGTTCTTCATTCTTCAGCGTTTTTATGGTTGGTGTAATGCTTTCCAGAGGGTAAATATAGGTCATTTCTATAGGATAGACGAGGTCGCTAAGGTGATTTGAGTTAATAAAATAATGAAGGAAATTATTCGCCTATCTTTCAGCTTTTTACCTTGTATCGATGAAGCCATATACAGGGGTGGATTTTATCCATAAATGGACCTTCCTCTCTTCTTGAGACTGCAAGATGGAGGTATGATATTGTATTAGGGAGAGCTGACTACCACTAAGTGGTCGGAGTTTTTCTTCTGAGGTGGAGAGCACTATTTTAGAAGGGGGAATATTGACCAGTACTGGTCACTGAGTTGACTACTACTGGTCGCGACGCTGAGCAGTACTGGTTGCTCAGGGTGACCAGTACTGGTTCGAGCATCGACCAGTACTGCTTCAAAAAGCATCACTCGGAAGGGTACTTAGGAATAGGGGAGAAGCCCACCTTATTATTAGTACCTTTGCGACCTATAATAGATAAGCTTGATACTACTCTTGGACGAAAAGAATCTTACAACCCAAGGGCTTCGCTTCACCGTCGTAGGAATGAACGATGAGCAGTGCCCCCTCTTCAGCCCCGAAGTACAGCAACTCATCGCTCAGCATCGAGTCTTCTCCGGTGGGCGTCGCCACCGCGAGCTCGTCGCCGATATACTTCCCGCGGGAGCCGTATGGATCGATATTATCGTTCCCCTCAGTGCGGTCTATCAGGAGTATCGTGCTTTAGACGAGCCTGTGCTGGTCTTCGCTTCAGGTGATCCGCTCTTCTTTGGCTTCACAACGACGCTCATGCGCGAGTTTCCTGGTCAAGTTGCACAGACCTTCCCCTCCTTTAGCTCTCTGCAGATGCTCGCACATAGCTTGCGCTTGCCCTACCATGATATGCGTGTCGTCTCACTGACGGGACGTCCTTGGCTGGAGCTGGATCGTGCTCTCATCGAGCGTGCAGCGAAGGTGGGAGTCTTGACGGATAAGAAGAATACCCCAGCGCTCATCGCTCAGCGGATGATCGACTATGGCTATACGGGCTATCAGATGCATATCGGTGTGCGACTCGGAGGGAGCCGAGAGGAAGTCTATAGCCTCCCGCTACATGAAGTCATCGGACGAGAGTTCGGCCATCCCAACTGCTTGATCATTGAAGACCCACAGCCCACGGCATACGATGCTCCGATAGGGCTGCAGGAGCTGGACTTCTTCCCTCTCAATGGACGTGTGAATATGATTACGAAGATGCCGGTGCGTCTGGTGAGCCTGAGTCTGCTCGAGCTAGAGCGCCGTCGTAGCTTTTGGGATGTAGGCTTCTGTACAGGCTCGGTATCTATTGAGGCCAAGCTCCGCTACCCTCATCTCTTGGTGACCTCCTTCGAGGTGCGTCCCGAGGGGAAGGAGCTCATGGAGGTCAATAGCCGTCGCTTCCATGCTCCAGGTATTGACTACCATATTGGAGACTTCCTTAGCCAAGATCTTGAGTCGCTTCCCCGCCCCGAAGCTGCCTTCATCGGTGGGCATGGGGGGAAGCTCATTGAGTTTGTTGAGCGCCTCACTGCGCTTATGGGAGCCGATGGTGTGCTCGTCTTCAACTCGGTCTCAGAGGAGACACTGGCGCTCTTCCGCGAGGCCATCGAGCGAGTCGGCTGGCATATCTCCTATGAGACGCTCCTTACGGTGGATGCTCACAATCCTATTACTATCCTCCAGGCTAAGGGGAAATAGATATCAGCAGAGTAGATGCCGACACGTTGTAGCTATGGGCTCATAGGTCGTCCCTTGGGGCACTCCTTCTCACCTCGATATTTCTCGGAGCTCTTTGATCGCCTTGGGATAGATGCTTCGTATGAGAGCTACGAGCTTCAGAGAATAGAGGAGTTGCCCGAGCTATTGGCTACTCATCCTTCGCTCCGAGGGCTGAACGTCACGCTCCCTTATAAGCGAGAGGTGCTTCACTATGTAGATGCTTGCTCTCCTGAAGTGGAGCGTCTGCAGGCTGCCAACGTACTTTGTATTGAGCGTACTCCGTCAGGGCATCCTTATATCACGGCACATAACACTGACGTCTGGGGCTTCTACCACTCACTGGTCCCTCTTCTTGGCGAGGAGCGACCTCATGCATGGGTCTTCGGTACGGGAGGTGCAGCCTCTGCCGTGCTCTATGCTCTTGATCAACTCGGTATCAGCTATGAGCAGGTGAGCCGTACTCCCCAGAATGGACAGCGCTCTTACGAGAGCCTCACAAGAGAAGAGGGGGAAGCGACCCCTCTGTGGATCAATGCTACGCCCATAGGCCTTCACGAAGGAGAGTGCCTCCCCTTGCCCTACGAGGCTCTTGGGGAGTCTCACCTTTGCTATGATCTCATCTATAATCCCTCACCGACGACCTTCCTCCGTCGAGCCCTGCAGAGCGGAGCACGAGCGAAGGATGGTCTCGAGATGCTACACCTCCAGGCCGATAAAGCTTGGCAGCTATGGACAGCGAATGAAGAAGAATAGATATGCCTTGGCCCTTGCGCTAGGGTTAGCCTCGGCCTCCTGCTCGACGACAAAGTACGTCGGGGACGGGAGCTACCTACTTACGAAGGTCACTATCCAAGTGGACTCCCTCGACCAGATAGAGCGGGAGCAGCTTGGAGATCTTGAGTCCTTCCTCCCACAACGCCCCAATACTAAGCTCTTGGGGCTCTTTGATTGGACGCTTGGGCTCTATAGCTTGAGTAACCCGAAGAGTAATAGCTTCCTCAATCGTCAGCTGCGCAAGTGGGGAGATCCTCCTGTGCTCTATAGCGCAGAAGAAGCTGAGTTTGGTCGAGCCAACCTCACCGCAGCGATGTACAATATGGGCTACCTCAAGGCTCAGACGACTCTCCGTGTGGATACGACTAAGGCTAAGCGAGTTCGCCTGGCATACACCATCATCCCTGGTCGGCGTCTACGTGTAGGCCGCTTCTCGGAGTCTATCCAAGATAGCAGTATTGCCCAGCATCTTTACCCCCAAGATACACTCATCGAGAAGCGTCGCTTCCGCGGTGAGCGCTATCGCTCTTATCTTCACTCGGGAGCTATCCTCTCTCCGCAGAATATGCAGGCCGAGCAGGAGCGTATCGCTCAAATTCTTCGTAATAGAGGCTACTATACCTTCTCTGGTGATAGTGTCCGCTTTGAGGTCGATACGCTGGTTGCCTCCGATGTATGGGTGCGTAGCGTAGTCCACTCGCCCGAGAAGACATATCGCATCGGACGCGTACGGATGCGTCAGATCGCTCGTCATGAGGCGGGAGAGTCCCTGGAGCAGACGCGTGATGGGATTAGCTTCGATCTTGACCCGAAGCACTATATCCGCCCCTCAGAGCTCGCTCGACGTATCTGGATCCGTCCTGGTGCACTCTACTCGATGCAGCATACCTCTTCGACCTATACTGCGCTGAGCGAACTGCCAACCTTGCAGAGTGTCTCGATCCAGTACCACCCCGACACACTCGCTACGGACTCCGCTGTCTTGGACTGCGATATTACCGCTGCATCCACTCAGACAAAGAGTATCGGTGGGGATATCGTCGGGACAAACTCCTCAGGGAACTTTGGGGTGAGCTCTTCGCTGAACTTCCAAAATAGCAACCTCTTCCATGGTGGTGAGCAGCTCCACCTCCAGCTACGTGGTGGCTATGAGAGCCTCGGTGAGCGCCGCAATGACCACTTGAACTATGGGGCAGAGGCCTCCCTTACCTTCCCTCGTCTACTCGTCCCCTTCCGTCATTCGAAGGGGCCATCAACGATCCTATCCTCGACGAGCTTGCAGGTGAGCTATGACCACCACCGCCGTCCAGAGTTTAGTCGTGATATCTTCTCCTTCAAGTGGGGCTATAGCTGGCACAGCCACTACACTCCAGCCTACCGCCATCAGCTGAAGGTCATCGACTTGGACTTCCTTCACTTTGGCTATATCAATGAGGAATTCCGCCGCTCGATGCCACTCATCACGCAGATCCTGAACTACCGAGATCAGTTTGTCCTTGGGGCTTCGTACCTCTTCCGCTACAACTCGCTCAATGACTACCGCCTCTCGACTTCACCTTGGGTACATAACCTGCGTCTCTTTGTCCAGTCATCGGGGAGTCTGCTCTATGGGGTATCGGCACTGCTGAATAGAGAGCGTGATGCCTATGGGTCGTATCGCTTCTTCGAGACGAACTTTGCGCAGTTCGTCAAGGGGGAGATTGACTATAGTGGGCTTCGTAAGCTGAGCGAAGGGAATGCCTTTGCCTATCATCTGGGGTTGGCCGTAGCTTATCCCTATGGCAATAGTCAGTATGTGCCCGTTGATCTCCGCTACTTTGCTGGAGGCGCTAATAGCCTGCGTGGCTGGTCTGCGCGTAGCCTCGGCCCTGGTAGTATGCCTCGCTCAGCAAGCCAATCCATCTTCGACCAGGTCGGGGATATCAAGCTTGAGATGAATGCTGAGTACCGTATGAAGATCCTTGGACCTCTCCAGCTCGCCCTCTTCGCTGACGCAGGGAATATCTGGACGATACGTGCCTATCAGAATCAGCCGCAGGGAGACTTCCAGTGGAACCGCTTCTATAAGGAGATCGCCCTGTCGAGTGGGCTGGGGCTGCGCTGGGACTTTGACTACTTCGTTCTCCGCTTCGATGTGGGGGCTAAGCTCCATGATCCGCAGGTGGAGAATGGGCGTCCTTGGGTCATCACCTACCAAGAGCCTAAGCAGATACTTGCCTTTAATATTGCCATTGGCTACCCCTTCTAATTCGTAGCATCTCGTACTACGTACAGGAAAAGAGAGCGTCGCATAGCTCCACCATAGTGGACTATGCGACGCTCTCTTTTTAATTATGGAGTAAGTTCCCTTGAGCTACTTCAGTGCAGCGAGTGCAGCTTCGTAGTTGGGCTCCTGCGTGATCTCGGGGACGAGCTCGGTGTAGAGGATCTTGCCAGCCTCATCGATGACGATGACGGCACGTGCCAAGAGACCAGCCAGAGGACCATCCTTCTGCTCGAGACCATAGTGCTCCGTGAAGCAGTTGTGGCGGAAGACAGATACGGGTACTACCTTGTCGAGGCCTTCAGCACCGCAGAAGCGTGACTGAGCGAAAGGCAAGTCCTTAGATACACAGAGGACGACGGTGTTGTCGAGCTTAGAAGCTTCGGCATTGAAGCGGCGTACGCTGGTAGCACAGACGCCTGTGTCGACGCTGGGGAAGATGTTGAGCACGACACGCTGACCACGCAGATCCTCGAGGTGGATCTCGCTGAGGTTCGTCTTCGTAGCCCCGAAGTTAGGAGCAGTAGTGCCTACGGCAGGCATTTCACCAGAGAGGTGTACGGTGAGGTCTTTTTTGAAAGTGACTGTTGCCATTGCTTGTTGTATTGTTTTTGTCTCCTTGCCAGAAAGGTAGGAGGGGGTTAGCTTATTCGCTCTTATAACTATAAGGCTGCCGGCTATGTTCACTCGAGCATGCGACTACAGCACACGAAGCCAGCCATCTTCAAGGCGTAGGACAAGGTCGAAGAGGCTTAGGCTCATGCAGTAGGTCACGCAGTCTGCGAAGCCTGCTTTCTCCAGTCGTACGTAGTGCTCGCTACTCTTGATGTACTCTGTACGAGCATCGAGAGTCGCTGCGTGGTCCTGCCATAGGTCACATACCATGCGGGTCGTGTCGTCGCCTGCAGTAGCTCCGGCTTCTACGGCGAAGGCGCCTGCATAGAGCATGTCCTCCATGGAGGCCTGTCCCTTCCAGCCTGCAGCGAGTACGACGACATCACGGCCGGAGCGCTGGCAGTAGTCGATGGTCGCACGCAGGTTAGTCAGTGCCCCGACGAGGATCTCCTCTGCACCATGCTCTCGGGCTATTGTGAGAGCTCGCGTACCATTGGTCGTCGTGAAGACGATCTCACGCCCGCTGACTAAGTCTGTCGTGTACTCTGCTGGATCATTGCCGAGCTGGGCGAAGTCGCAGCGTACGACATTGCGTTCGGCCGCGATGAGTGCGCCCAGACGCTTACCCGTCTCCTCGGCCTCTTCGGTCGAAGCTACAGGGAGTATCCCCTTAGCTCCATGGGCAAAGGCTGCGACCATCGTGGTCGAAGCTCGGAAGATGTCCACGATGATGACGATACTATTAGGGCGGTGGTAGAGCGGATAGAGCTCGGGGGAGGGACAGAGATAGACTTGCATAGAGGATGATAAAAATGAAGCTACCTCCCGCGGATGGTTTACCCACGGGAGGTAGCGATGTGTATTGAAGGAGGAGAGGGGTTAGATACCGAGCTCCTGACGGATGACCTGGATCTTCTCGAGGCAGGCGGCTTCAGCAGCGGGGAGGTCTTCCTTAGAAGTTACCTTGCCACGTACGCCGATGTAGAACTTGATCTTGGGCTCCGTGCCAGAGGGACGGATGGATACCTTCGTCCCGTCAGCTGTCTTGTACTGGAGTACATTGCTGGTCGTAGGCATGTCGAGCGTGAAGACCTCGCCCTTGTCGAGCCAGAGGCCCTGGAGCTTGGCGTAGTCAAGGACCTCGACGACGGGGCTTCCTGCGAGGGTCTTGAGAGGATTCTCACGGAAGTTCTTCATCATCGCTTCGATCTCTTCGGCACCGCTCTTACCCTTACGGACGACGCTGACGCCCTGATCCTTGTAGAGACCATATTCTACGAAGACCTGCTGGAGGAGCTGGTAGATAGACATACCACGGTCGGCTGCCCATGCAGCGAGCTCGGCGAACATACAGCAGGCCGATACTGAGCTCTTGTCACGGATGAAGTCCTCTCGGAGGAAGCCGTAGCTCTCTTCACCACCACCGATGTAGTTCAGCTTGCCTTCGTTCTTGCGGATGACGTCTGCGATCCACTTAAAGCCCGTGTAGCAGTCGAAGAGTATGACGTTCGACTTCTCTGCGATAGCACGGATGAGCTCCGTGGTTACAATGGTCTTGACGACGTAGTCGGTAGGCTGGAGGAGGCCAGCGTCGCGACGATTGGCGATGGCGTAGTAGATCAGGAGGGAGCAAATCTCGTTCCCGTTGATGAGGACGATCTTACCCTCCTCGTTGCGTACTGCTACCCCGATGCGGTCTGCGTCAGGGTCAGACGCTAAGACGATATCAGCACCTGTCTCCTCGGCACGGCGGATAGCCAGCTCGAGAGCTGCGGGCTCCTCGGGGTTGGGAGAGTGGACAGTGGGGAAGTTTCCGCTGACTACATCCTGCTCAGGGACGTTGATGATGTTCGTGAAGCCAATAGCATGCAGTGCTTCAGGGATGATGCGTACACCGGTACCGTGAATAGGCGTGTAGACGATCTTCAGGTCGTGGTGGCGTGCGATAGACTCCTTCTGGGGTGCAGAGAGTGAAGCGACACGCTCAATGAAGCGCTTGTCGAACTCTTCGCCGAGGAAGTGTATGAGCTCGGGGCGAGCTTCGAAGCGGATATCTTCAGCGCGCGTGATCTTATTGACCTCAATAATTGTATTGCGGTCATGGGGAGCGAGCATCTGTGCCCCGTCAGACCAATAAGCCTTATAGCCGTTGTATTCCTTGGGGTTGTGCGAGGCGGTGATCATTACGCCGCTCTGGCATCCAAGTTCACGAATAGCAAAGGATACCTCGGGCGTAGGACGAAGGCTCTCGAAGAGATAGACCTTGATGCCGTTAGCAGAGAAGACCTCAGCGGTGATGCGTGCGAAGACATCACTATTATTACGGCAATCATGGCCGATAACTACTGAAATTTCGGGGAGGGAAGCGAAAGCCTGCTTGAGGTAGTTCGCCAGTCCCTGTGTAGCCGCCCCGACGGTGTAGCGGTTCATGCGGTTGGAGCCTACGCCCATGATCCCACGCAGACCACCCGTGCCGAACTCTAAGTCCTTATAGAAGGCTTCGACGAGCTCTGTGGTATCTTTTGCATCGAGGAGGCGCTGCACTTCGGCGCGCGTCTGTTCATCGTATCCAGGTGTTAGCCAGCCTTGGGCCTTGGCACGTACCTGGGCTAAGAAGGTGTCTTGTTCCATGTGTCCGTTGGATGTATGATGAGAGTTGTATTCCCTAATTGTGAATAACTACTAACAAAGATAAGACATTTCTAAGGGAAACACTACGCCCCCACCTGGCGGATAGTCATCCGTAGGTGGGGGCGTAGTGATATGGTGTTAGCTTCGTGGGCTTATGGCTTAGAGAGGGGAACCCGTCCAGCCCTTAGCTGAGAGAGCAGCATTGACAGCCGTGGTGAGGAGCTCGCTCTTAACCTTGAGGGTGCCATTGCGAGTTTCAAGCTTATTGATCATGTCAACGAGGTTCTTTTCGGAGAATGCTATGTTCTTCAGCGTGATGCTCGTTACCGTCTTATTGGCTCTGCTAGTAATGTACCCGTAAGCCTGCTTAGCAGGGATGTTATCAAATTCAACAGCGATAGCATCTGCATTACTATCCTTTAGGACTAGCTCAGTTGCATTGCTTACAGCAAACTTAGAGAGGCTAGCCGTGCGGAACGTGATGTCCTTCAGCTTAGGCTTGTTTCCGAGGTCTGCATTGAGCTTGATACCAGCGGTTGGTGCGGTTGCGTAGAGGACTTCCAGCTCTGTGCTCTTAGCAAACGTGAAGTTTGAGAAGTAAGGAGACTGGCAGAAGAACTTCTTCAGCTTGGGCAGATTGTCGAAGTCACACTTACCATCCTGCAGGGTAGCAGTACGCACCATGAAATTCTCGATGACGTTGTTAGCAGGAAGCTTGACCTCGCTGATACGAGAGGCCTTCTCTGGCATAGTGCCAAAGGCATCCGTTATCTCAGGGAAGTTGGAGCCCAGATTCCATGCACCAATCCCGAGGTTCTTCAGCTTGGTCAGCTTAGTGAGGTCCAGGCTTGCGATGTCGTAGCCAGCGATGAGGAGAGACTCTAGGTCGGTGAGGCCAGAGAGGTCGATCTTCGTGGCATTAGCCGTAGCAGACTGTGCCTTTGTTACGAGGATGAGGGTCTTCAGGAGGGGAGAAGGCTTCGAGAGGGTGAGGTCTGTGATATCATCGCTCTCGAGCTCGAGCTTCTCTACGTTCCCATTGATACCTAGGAGGCCGTTGGAGCCGACGGTATACTTCGTCTTGTCAGTAGCATCCATCGTAGCACCGAGGATCTTAAGGCCTGTCTGAGGCTTGATGTAGACAACAGAGCCAGCAGGTACCGTGAGGACAGCCTGAGAGTTCTTGATCGCAGCGACATCAGCAGCGACATCAGTCGTGTTGGGGTCGGTAGATACTACAGGAGTCTTGGGTTCGTCCTTCTTGCGGCAGGAGGTCGTCCCGATGAAAAGGGCGGCAAGTGCCAGAAGGGCAAGTGATTTCTTCATTTCTTTATTGTTTACAAGTGTAAAGCGCAGGGGCGCTTGATGTTATCTTTTATCAAATGCAAAGATAAATAAAATACTGACTTTGCAATAGCGTTATCGCAAATATGCTGCTCTATAGCTCCATGAGCTATCCCAAGGAAGTGCCGACTTCGTCTCGTGTGAGCTCCTCCCTATACCCATAATATATACAAGGAGTAGTGAGCGGGGGAGTAGCGGTTAATTTGCCTTAGTCTTGGAGTCCATAGAAAAGCTTCTTATGATTGGTGATTTTTCAGGAGAGGCATTGGTGGTTTTTCTGCTTCGGTGTGAGGGGCGCTTTAAGGTTTTTATTCCCAGGGGATTGGTGAAGTGGTAGACCTATGCTATTGGGGGTTGGTTTTGCGACCAGTACTAGTCTCTGAGTTGACCAGTACTGGTTGCATATATTGACCAGTACTAGTTGGCGCGGTGACCAGTACTGGTTCGATTGGCAATCAGTACTGGTTAGTTTAGCCCGCTCTTTCGAGTGATGCAGATGAAGCCTATAAGTCTCTACTTCTGAGCACCTCTTTAGACTTAGGATTACCTGCCGGAGAGTGGTGGCACTCGCTCCGTTGGGAAGAGGGTGAGGAGTTGTGGATGATACGATGTGTCTCCATCGGGTAATAATCGCATTCTGCCAGCCTTTTGCACGTCTCGGGAAAACCTTTAGTAGTCGTAGGTCGTTTCACTGATTTACGTTACCTTTGCGGATATAAGTAATCAATTCACTAAATTGAACTATTATGGCAACTGACAAAGAACGGTTACTGAGCGAATTCCCTGCCATTAGCACACAGGAATGGAAGGACAAGATCGTGACCGACCTGAAGGGAGCTGACTTCGAGCGTAAGCTCGTCTGGCGTACCAACGAAGGATTCAACGTCAACCCCTTCTATCGTCGCGAAGACCTCGAAGGTCTCTCTACCCCCAAAGTGATGCCTGCAGAGTACCCCTATGTCCGCTCCACGCGCATGGACAATGAGTGGCTCATCCGTCAGGACATCAATGTAAATGACCCCAAGGAAGCCAATGAAAAGGCTCTGGATATCCTCAATAAGGGGATTACCTCGCTGGGCTTCAAGCTTCGTCGCGATCAGGTCAACAAGGAAACACTGGCCGTCCTGCTCAAGGGTATCATGCCCGAGGCTATCGAGCTGAACTTCTCTTGCTGCATCTCTGTAGCTGCTCAGCTCGCAGGCGAACTGGCCGCTTATCTCACCGAAGTAGGAGCCGATGTAGCACAGTGCAAGGGCTCGATCAACTTCGACCCCTTCAAGAAGCAGCTCGTCAAGGGTATCTCTAACCCCCAGTGGGTAGCTACGTGCGCACAGCTCCTCGATGCTATCCGTCCCCTGCCTCAGTATCGTGTCCTCACGGTTAATGCCCTCAACATCAATAACGCCGGTGCCTATATCTACCAGGAGCTGGGCTACGCACTCTCTTGGGGTGCTGAGCTCATCGACAAGCTCACGGAAGCAGGCTACTCCATCGAAGAACTGACGAGCCGTATCAAGTTCGTCTTCGGCGTAGGGTCCAACTACTTCATGGAGCTGGCTAAGTTCCGTGCTGCACGCTGGCTCTGGGCTGAGATCATCGGTGCCTACGGCGATCAGTACAAGGGTGAAGCTGCTAAGATCCACATGCACGCTGTCACCTCTACCTGGAATAAGACGATCTACGATGCTCACGTTAACCTCCTTCGTACACAGACCGAAGCGATGTCAGCGACCCTGGGCGGTGTAGACTCTCTGACGGTACAGCCCTTCGACGTTACCTACCAGGAATCAGACAACTTCTCCGAACGTATCGCACGCAACCAGCAGCTCCTCCTCAAGGAAGAGTCTCACTTCGACAAGGTCATCGACCCCGCTGCTGGCTCCTATTATATTGAGCATCTGACGAACGCCCTCGCAGAGCAGGCTTGGAAGCTCTTCCTCGCTGTAGAAGAAGAGGGTGGCTTCGCTGCTGCTGTCGAAGCAGGTAGCGTACAGAAGGCGGTCAACGCTAGCAACGCTAAGCGTCACGCTGCTGTCGCTGCTCGTAAGGAAATCTTCCTCGGTACGAACCAGTTCCCCAACTTCACCGAAACGGCTGCACAGAAGGTCGCTGAGGTCGAAGCAGGTGGTCACAGCTGTGGCTGCGGTACTCCTTCGATCGAAGCTCTGAACTTCGACCGTGGTGCTTCCGAATTCGAAGCTCTTCGTCTGGCTACTGAGCGTAGTGGCAAGGAGGTCAAGGTCTTCATGCTTACGATCGGTAACCTCGCGATGCGTCTGGCTCGCTCTCAGTTCTCCAGTAACTTCTTCGCTTGCGCTGGCTACAAGGTCCTCGACAACCTTGGCTTCGCTACGGTGCAGGAAGGTGTTGACGCTGGTCTCGCAGCTGGTGCTTCGATCATCGTCCTCTGCTCGAGCGATGATGAGTATGCAGAGTTCGCTCCTGAGGCGTACAAGTATCTCGCAGGTCGCGCTGAGTTCGTCGTAGCAGGTGCTCCTGCTTGTGCAGACGACCTCAAGGCTGCCGGCATCGAGAACTTCATCAACGTGAAGAGCAACGTCCTCGAAACGCTCCGCCAGTTCAACCAGAAGCTTGGTATTAACTAATCGGTAAGGAGACAGAAGAAATGAAACCACAATTCAAGAACATAGATATTAAGTCTGCAGGCTTTGCCCAGACTTGCCCCGTCGAATGGGCTTCGAAGCAGGATAACAGCTCAGTATGGCGTACCGCCGAGCAGATCCTCGTCAAGCCCGTCTACACGGCGCACGACCTCGAAGGGATGGAACACCTCGACTATGCTTCCGGTATTCCTCCTTACCTGCGCGGTCCCTATAGCGGTATGTACGCTATGCGTCCTTGGACGATCCGTCAGTATGCAGGCTTCTCTACGGCTGAAGAGTCTAACGCCTTCTATCGCCGTAACCTCGCCTCTGGTCAGAAGGGTCTTTCCGTAGCCTTCGACCTTGCTACTCACCGTGGGTACGACGCTGACCATCCTCGTGTAGTCGGTGACGTCGGTAAGGCTGGGGTATCGATCTGCTCGCTGGAGGATATGAAGGTACTCTTCGATGGTATCCCCCTCAACAAGATGTCCGTCTCGATGACGATGAATGGTG
>ERZ773203.1233-NODE-1233-length-13250-cov-4.280333_pt1 | contig 13250 bp, 12 predicted proteins | sample MGYA00580529_ERZ773203 | MGnify/ENA primary metagenome ERZ773203 (study PRJEB29015, sample SAMEA2738176) | human oral metagenome | biome: human oral; feature: human-associated habitat; material: saliva | place: China | collected 2177 ... | reverse complement strand
GACACCGCCCTTTCACGGCGGTAACACGGGTTCGAGTCCCGTACGGGTCATCCTTAGCACTCTTACGAGTGCTTTTTTTGTATTTTAAAATAGAGGAGATAGATTAGATGAAAATTTTATTAACAGGGTTTGATCCATTTGGTGGAGAAAGTATTAATCCTTCTTGGGAAGTTGTTCGTCATATTCCAGAAAAAATAAAAGATGCAGAAATAAAAGGAATTCAAATTCCTACGGTATTTATAAAATCATTTGAAGTGTTAAAGAATGAAATCGATAGTTTCAATCCTGATGTTGTCATTTGTGTGGGACAAGCTGGTGGAAGACAAGGGATTACTCCTGAACGTATTGCGATTAATGTGGACGATGCACGTATTGCAGATAATGAGGACAATCAACCAATCGATTTTCCAATTCAAAATGATGGAGAAAGTGCGTATTTTTCAACATTACCGATTAAAGCAATGGTGGATAAAATGACTGCTTCTGGTTTTCCTGCTTCTGTTTCAAATACTGCAGGTACTTTTGTATGTAATCACATTATGTATCAAGTACTTTATTATGCTTCTAAAAGTCATCCATCATTAAAAGCTGGTTTTATTCATGTTCCTTTCTTACCGGAACAAGTAAAAGAAAAGAATCAATATCCTTCTATGAAATTAGAAGAAATGATTGAAGCTTTAACACTTTGTGTAGAAACAGTTATTGATTATCAAGATAAAGAAGATTTAAAAACAATTGGTGGAGCGCTTCATTAATAACTATAAAAAACAGGGTTGAACGAATATTTCGTCAACCCTGTTTGTATTTAATGACTATAATAGAAACTATTTCCTGCAAAGTATGGTTCACTAGTAATGGTGATTCCTAAATCACGATAAATTTCTTCATCTGCTTTTTGTAAAATCACCGTACTATGCGCTTGTAAATTTCTTAAAAAGACTAATTGATTTTTAGCTGCTTCTGCTGATGGATTGGTAACAGCTGACATACTTAAAGCTATTAGTACTTCCTTACTATCGAGAGAGCGTTTTTGTTGGTGAAAGACCTCTTGACTTAATTTTGTAATGGATTCCAGAATAACGGGTGGTAATAGATGTAAATCTTTTTGAATACCAGCTAATTCTTTAATCGCATTTAATAGGCAAGCAGCTCCTGCAGTCATTGTGTCACTTTGTTTTCCAGTAATCATTTTACCATTTGGTAACTCAATAGCAACGACTTCTGTGTTTGATTCTTTAGCTTTACTCAATGCTTTTTCTACAACAGGACGATCTTGAGGGGTTAGCCCCATTTCATCCATAATATATTTTCCTCGTTGAGCAGTTTCTAAAGTACCAATACCACGTTTGTAATCGCATTGTAAGTGATAGTATCTGCGAATAATTTCTTGTTTAGATGCTTCTTGTACGATTGCATCATCTGTAATGGCAAATCCAACACGGTTAACTCCCATATCTGTTGGTGAGTAATAAGGAATTTCTTGGTCTTTGTAAATTTTTCTTAAAATTCTTCTTAATAGAGGGAATGCTTCAATATCACGATTGTAGTTAACAGTCGTAATACTGTATTTTTCTAAATGATAAGGATCAATCATATTGACATCTTCTAAATCAGCTGTTGCAGCTTCATAAGCAATGTTAACAGGATGATTCAATGGTAAATTCCATACAGGAAATGTTTCGAATTTTGCGTAACCTGCTGAACGACCTCTTTGTGTTTCATGATATAGCTGATTTAAACAAGTCGCTAGTTTTCCACTATTAGCCCCAGGAGCTGTTACAACAACTAATGGACGAGTAGTTTCAATATATGCATTGGCTCCGTATCCAGCATCACTTACAATTGTATCTACATCCATCGGATAGCCTTCTGTGTGACCATGAGTATAAACGGTCATGCCTCTACGTTCTAACATATTTTTGAATTGAGTTGCAGCTGGTTGACCAGTGTATCTTGTAATTAAGATACTGTTAATTTTCAAATCCCAATGATGTAAATCATCAATCATTCTTAAGACATCTCTATCATAAGTAATGCCTAAATCTCCACGCACTTTATTTTGTTCGATATCACCTGCATATACGCAAATAATAATTTCTGCTTGGTTTCTTAGACGATAGAGTAGTTTAACTTTTCCATCTGGATCGAATCCAGGTAATACTCTCATTGCATGGAAGTCTCCAATGAGTTTTCCACCAAATTCTAGATAGAGTTTGTCATAACTATTTACTCGCTCTAAAATATATCGACTTTGTTCTTCCAGGTATTTTTCGCTATCAAATCCTAATTGCATTTTTAACGCCCCCGTTTCACTATTTTCAAGTCCAAAGTATAGCACTCTCATTGTAAAAAAGGAAGAAAAATTTTTCTTGTTCACTTTTTATTTTGTGGTATACTGAGTTTGAAATAAAAAGGAGGATTTTATATGAAAAAAGTTAAAGGTTTAGTCGTATTAAGTACAGCTGCTACATTATTAGCTCTTGGTTTAGAACAAAAAGTAGAAGCTCGTGTGTATTTCCATAGTTGTAAGGAAGCTTGGGCTGCAGGTTATGGAAATATAGCTATTGGTGAAGAAGGATATAGTTCTAAATTAGATAGAGATGGTGACGGAGTAGCGTGTGAAATTGGTCGTTCTAAAGGAGCATATCGCCCTCACACTGCTGATGGTACACCGTTAAATAAACAAAAAGCATCTGCCTCATCTAGTTCTGCGTCAAATGGTTCGGATGAATCTACTTTATCAGGTTGGCAATCAAATGGTGGAAATTGGTATTATTATGAAAATAATAGTGCAGTCACTGATTGGAAAAACATTAGCGGAACTTGGTACTATTTTGATGGAAGTGGTGTAATGAGCACTAACTGGGAAAAAGTAAATGGTACATGGTATTATTTCAATACGGATGGTGCAATGCGTACTTCATGGCAAAAAGTGAGCGGAGCTTGGTACTATATGGACAATAGTGGAGCAATGCAAACAGACTGGAAAAAAATTAGTAACGCATGGTATTACTTCAATGCGGATGGAGTAATGCAAGCAAACCGTTGGGTTGGAGACTATTATTTAGGTTCATCTGGCGCAATGTTAGTCAATACGAAAACACCAGATGGGTATCGTGTAGATGCATCAGGAAAATGGATTCAAGATAAATAATGAAATATTAATAGACTTTCTGTTGGTATAAGAGTGAAAAATTTCCAAAGACTTTCTTCGACAGAAAGTCTTTTTTGGTTTGTAATTTTGCATTTTTATAAGTGAGGTGGTAGACTACTGAAAAGAATACAAGAGTTTGAAAGGAGCTTTTTATGGGAAATTTAATCACTTATGTTCAACAATATGGAGCTCAAACATTTGAAAATAAATCACTTACAGATATTGATGTATTAGTTCTAACAGAGATTGCTTATTTACCATTTGATGAAATTGTTCCTCAGTCATTTGATGTAACAAAAGCAATTTCTCTTAATCAATTAGGGAAAGAATTTGAAAAAATTAAAGAAAAAGAACACGAAAAAAATCCGTTTATGATTACGGAAGAAAGAATTCAATTACTAGAATTAGTGTCTAACAGTCAGCGTTATAAAGATATAGAAGTATTTGGATTTATAAATGATATTGATGATGAACGAACAAAACAATTTGCAGCAGTTTGTTATCAATGGGAAGAAGAAAATCGTTGGATTATTTTTAGAGGAACAGATGAAAGTTTAACAGGTTGGAAAGAAGACTTTATGATGACTTATTCTGATTTGATTCCTGCTCAAACAGATGCGATAGAGTATTTAAAGAAACAAGCTGAAACCTTTTTTGGAACACTTAATGTATCCGGGCATTCTAAAGGAGGGAATCTTTCTTTATATGCGAGCGCAATGCAAAATGAAGCCGTTCAAAAGCGAATAGGGCAAATTTATTGTTGGGATTCTCCTGGAGTTCATCGCTCTATTTTAAGTACAAAAGGTTATCAAAGAGTGGTTTCAAAAGCCAAAAGATATATTCCACAAGATTCGATAGTAGGATTGATGTTAGAATCTCAAGTTCCTTATCATATTATTGAAAGTCAAGGAAGTGGAATTTCTCAGCATAGTGCTTTAATGTGGAATATTGAAGAGGATCGTTTTGTTGAACTAACAGAATTAACGAGAAATAGCCAATTAACAGATCAAACTTTTAAACAATGGACCGAAACCGTTTCGGATGAAGATTTAAAACTTTTTTTTGATACTTTCTTTGAAGTGTTTTTTGAAATGGGTGTAGAGACAGTCAATGATGTCTATTATAATTTCAGAAATTATATGCAAGAGTTTTTCAAAAAAGCTTATCAAATGGATACAGAAAAGCGAGAAATCTTATTAAGAGTGGGACGATTATTATTCCAAATTCGCTATGAAATCTGGAGAGATACACTATCTGTTTCGGTAGAAATTCCTACGTTAACATTACCGAGTGTAGAAGAACTAGTCGAAAGTTGGACAGGTGAACATCGTATTGCTGTGACTTATCAGTCTACAGAAGAAAATGAAGAAATTCGCCACTATTACCAAGATCGACAAAAACAAAAGAAATTAGAAATGAAACAAGCCAAGCATCCTGAATAATGCTTGGCTTATTTTTCTGTTGTTATTTTTCAACTTTTAAACTTAAGGCTACACCCATTCCTCCACCAACACATAGAGAGGCAATTCCTGTTTGTAATTGACGTTGTTGTAAAGCGTGAATTAAAGTCACTACAATACGAGCACCTGAAGCTCCAATTGGATGTCCTAATGCAATTGCACCACCATTGACATTTACTATTTCAGGATTTATTTTTAAATCTTTAATGACTGCTAAACTTTGAGCAGCAAAAGCTTCGTTTAATTCAAATAAATCTACTCGGTCTAATGGAATATGAGTTCTTTGAATTAATTTTTCAATGGCAGGAACTGGTCCAATTCCCATAATAGAAGGGTCGACTCCTGCTTCCGCATATCCTGTTAAAGTAGCTAGTATTGGCAAGTTTAAAGTATTGGCAACTTCTCGTGTTGTTAAAATTACAGCTGCTGCTCCATCGTTAATGCCTGAAGAATTTCCGGCTGTTACGACTCCATCTTTTTTAAAGGCAGGTCTTAATGAACTTAGAGATTCTACAGTTGTTTCAGGGCGAATAAATTCATCCTTATCGATAGAAATCACTTGTTTTGTTTTTTTATTTGTAATTTCAATTGGTGTAATTTCTTCGTCAAAAGCACCATTTTGTTGTGCTTGGTAAGCTTTTTGTTGAGAATAAGCTGCAAATTCATCTAATTGTTGACGAGTAAATCCATATTTTTCAACAAGATTTTCAGCAGTAATGCCCATTGCTTCATTTGAAAAGGCATCTGTTAAACCATCGTGGAATAAAGCATCAATCATGGTACAATTTCCATTTTTGGTAGCAAATCGATTTTGTAATAAATGTGGCGCTAAAGACATATTTTCCATTCCGCCGGCTAATACGATTTTTGCATCGCCTAGACGAATAGCTTGAGCTGCTAATAAAATCGATTTTAATCCAGAACCACAAACTTCATTTACTGTTAACGCTGTACTAGTATGTGGTAATCCTGAATTTAGCGCCACTTGACGGGCAGGATTTTGCCCGAGTCCTGCTTGTAGTACTTGTCCAAAAATGACTGTGTCGATTAAAGTTGGATCTACTTTCCCTTTTTCAATCGCAGACTTTGCAACGGCTGTTCCTAATTCAACAGCACTAATAGATGCGAATTGTCCTCCAAATTTTCCAATGGCTGTTCTTGTAGCACTAATAATAACAATATCGTTTGAATTCATATCATTCTCCTTAAAATTTCATTTCCTTTACTATTGTAATCGAAATTGTTTCAGAAACCTATTAAAATACTATATAAAAAAGTTAAAGATTTTTTAAAATTATGGGTTTCAGTAGGGATAATCGTTGTAGCTTTGGTCATTTTTTGCTACTATGGTACGTGCAGACTATTAGGATAGATACTTATTATATTAAGGGAGTTAGAAATGAATATCGGAATTGATAAAATTGGATTTTATACACCTCCATTTGCCTTATCCATGGAGGATTTAGCAGTAGAGCGTGGTGTAGAACCAGCAAAATATACAATAGGAATTGGACAAAGTACAATGGCAGTAGCGCCTGTAACTCAAGATATTGTCACTATGGGTGCAAATGCAGCAATTGGAATTTTAGATGAAGCAGATAAAGAGGCCATTGATATGATTCTTGTAGGAACAGAGACAGGAATCGACCAATCAAAATCTGCAGCAGTTTATATTCAAAACTTATTAGGATTATCGAATCGAGTTCGTAGTGTGGAATTAAAACATGCGTGCTATGGAGCAACTGCAGCATTACAATTAGCAAAAGGTCATATCGCTTTGAATCCTGAATCAAAAGTATTAGTCATTGCAAGTGACATTGCGAAATACGGCTTGAAGAGTGGTGGAGAACCAACTCAAGGAGCTGGTGCAGTGGCGATGATTGTTTCTGCTGAACCTCGTTTACTTCGTTTAGAAAATGAAACTAGCTTATTTACAGACGATGTAATGGATTTTTGGCGCCCAAATTACGAAGCCTATCCAATGGTAGATGGAAAATTCTCGAATGAACAATACATGCGTTTCTTTGCAGAAGTTTGGAATGATTATGCAAGCCAAACCGGAGCTACTTTTGCAGATTTAGAGGCAATTTGCTTCCACTTACCATATACGAAAATGGGATTAAAAGCATTTAAACCATTTTTAGAAGTATTACCAGAAGAAGAACAAGAACGATTAACGACTCGTTATCAAGAAAGTACAGCTTATAATCGTCATGTTGGAAATATTTATACAGGATCATTGTTTTTAAGTTTTATTTCTTTAATTGAAACTAGTTCTGTATTAGTAGCAGGAGATCGTATTGGATTCTTTAGTTATGGATCAGGAGCAGTTGGAGAATTTTTTGTTGGAGAATTAGTAGAAGGCTTTGAAAAACAATTGCGAGTAGAAGCTCATCAACAATTATTAAATGCTCGTAAACAAGTAACAGTAGCAGAATACGAAACATTATTTACTCAAATGGTGGATGAAAGTGGAGAACAAACTTTCCAAGTGGAAGATGCAAGTCCATTTATTCTTTCAGGAGTTCACCAACATCAAAGACAATATAAAAAACAATAAATTGTACATGAAAAGACTTGGTTTCAATCCAGTCTTTTCTTTTTTTAGAGTCTAGATTATGGTAGACTAAGATTATATGAAAAATGTAATAAGAGATTTTGCATGAAAGATAAGGAGGTTGAAGTATGGCAAAAATTTTGATCATTAATACGGGTGGAACTATCGCAATGAGCGAAGACCATTCTACTGGAAAAGTATCTCCTAATGGAGAAAATCCATTATTATCAAGTGCGCATTTATTTGATTTAATTGGAGATATCCATACAGAAGATTTATTTAATTTACCTTCTCCTCATATGCAAGAATCTCATATGATGCAATTAAGAAAAAGAATTTTAACAGCTGTTGAAGAGGGATATACAGGAGTTGTAGTCACTCATGGAACAGATACCTTAGAAGAAACAGCTTACTTTCTTGATACCATGAAAATCCCACCCATCCCTATCGTTCTAACAGGGGCTATGCGTAGTTCCAATGAACTTGGTAGCGATGGTGTTTATAACTATCTGAGCGCTTTGCGAGTTGCCAGCGATGACAAAGCAGCCGACAAGGGTGTGCTGGTCGTCATGAATGATGAGATCCATGCAGCCAAGTATGTTACCAAAACCCATACCACAAACGTCGGTACCTTCCAAACTCCAACACACGGACCACTTGGTCTCATCATGAAGCAAGAAATCCTCTACTTTAAAACAGCTGAACCGCGAGTCCGCTTTGACCTTGAGCGCATACAGGGACTGGTTCCTATCATCTCAGCCTATGCGGGTATGACCGACGAACTGATCAATATGTTAGACTTAGAACAACTGGATGGCTTAGTTATTCAGGCTTTTGGAGCAGGTAATATTCCCAAAGAAACAGCTCAAAAATTAGAAAACCTTCTTCGAAAAGATATTCCAATCGCCTTGGTCTCACGATGCTTTAACGGCATTGCAGAACCTGTCTACGCCTACCAAGGTGGAGGGGTGCAGTTGCAACAAGCTGGTGTTTTCTTTGTCAAAGAACTCAACGCTCAAAAAGCTCGCCTCAAATTATTAATTGCCCTTAATGCTGGACTAAAAGGACAGGCTTTAAAAGACTATATGGAAGGCTAATCCTCTTCTCTAGAACGCAAAAATAGGAAATCTTCACGATTTCCTATTTTTACTATTTACGTTTGCGTGTTGAACGACGTTCTGTCAAACCGTGAGGCAAGAGAACTTCACGTTCTTCCAACTCTTCCTTATGCATGATTTTGGTCAACATACGCATACTGATAGCACCAAGATCGTATAGAGGTTGAGCAATTGTCGTTAAGTTTGGACGAGTGAATCGTGCAATCTGAGAGTCATCTGTCGTGATGATTTCAAACTCTTCTGGTACAGATACACCATGGTCGGCCAAACCATTCAACACACCCGCAGCCAATTCATCACCTGTCACAACTGCAGCTGTAGCCTGTGAAGAAACCAAGCGCTCTGCCAATGCATAACCATCATCGTAACTATATTTGGATTCAAAAACCAAGCCTTCGCTATAAGAAAGTCCAGCCTTTTTCAAAGCTTCCTTATAACCAATCAACCGAATTTTACCGTTGATATCGTCAACAAGTGGCCCACTGACAAAGGCAATCTTTTCATTTTTCTGAAGCAAATGAGTAACGGCATCAATCGTTGCTTGTTTGTAATCAATATTGACACTTGGCAGCTGATGTTCGATATCCACAGTACCGGCAAGAACAACCGGTGTCCGTGAACGAGAAAATTCTGAACGAATCTTTTCAGTCAAGTGATAGCCCATAAAGATAATACCATCAACTTGTTTTGAAAAGAGGGTGTTAACCACTGAAACTTCCTTTTCATCATCTTCATCGCTATTCGCAAGGACGATATTATACTTGTACATTTCAGCAATATCATCGATTCCTTTGGCAAGTGTTGAGAAGTATCCATTGGTAATGTTGGGAATCACAACACCAACTGTCGTGGTTTTCTTGCTGGCCAAACCACGCGCTACCGCATTTGGACGGTAGTCAAGACGATCAATCACCTCTAGAACTTTTTTACGAGTGTTCTCTTTAACGTTCTTATTGCCGTTCACTACACGGCTAACAGTTGCCATTGAAACCCCAGCTTCACGGGCAACGTCATAAATCGTTACTGTATCATCTGTGTTCATTTCGTTTCCTTTCTATATTGAAAATTTCGCTTTCATGCATCTGCTTACTCCATTTTATCACTTATTGTAAACACTTTCAAGTATTTTTTAGAGAAACTCTGAAAAAATTTCACAACCTATTCCCATTTTGAAAAAGTAAGTACGTTTTCTTGATTTTTGAGATATTTTGCTGTATGATAAGGAAAAATAAAAGAGGGAGGGGATAATTATGGCTTTTACAAATACTCAGAGGCGTTCTGCTAGTTTTGGTGTTGTGACCAGCCTACCTGATGATGTCATTGACTCTTTATGGTATATTATCGATCATTTCCTGAAAAATGTCTTTGAATTAGAAGAAGAACTTGAGTTTCAGCTACTCAACAATAAGGGGACCATCACCTTCCATTTTTCTAGCCAGCACCTTCCGACTAGTATTGATTTTGATTTTAATCATCCTTTTGATCCGCTTTACCCTCCTAGGGTCCTTGTTTTAGATATGGACGGTAGAGAAACCATCCTTCTTCCAGAAGAAAATGACCTATTTTAAAAACTCTAGCTTCTCGGCGCAAACTGCTGAGGAACTAGAGTTTTTTTCTATTTGTTCAATTCTTGATACAAGTAGCGTATCGGCTGTTTGAATACTGGATGAATAAAATGGGGAGCTATTTCCACTAATGGCTCAAGAACAAAGAGGCGTTCTGCTATATAAGGATGAGGCAAGATGAGGTCGTCTGTATAGATGACCTGGTCTTCTACAAAAAGCAGGTCCAAATCAATCAAACGCGGTCCCCAATGCACTTCTCGAACCCGTCCCATTTCTGACTCAATGGCTAATAATGTTTCTAACAAGACTGGTGCTGGTAGCCAGGTTTCTACTTCAATTACCTGATTGGCAAAGCTATCCTGTTCCACACCGCCCCAAGGTTCCGTCATCAAGACACTGGACTCTTTGAGAATATGGATGCCACGAGCTCGCAGTTTGTCAATAGCTTGTTCCAAGTTTGCTTTTTTGTCTCCCATATTGCTTCCTAGAGCGATAAAGGCCCGCTGCTTACGACGGTGAATGGTCACCGAGCAGGTATCCAACGGTAAATGCACTGGAGCCCAAGGTTTTTTTAGTTCCAACTCAATCTCTTGGACAAGAGGATAAGTCTCAAAGGTGCGTTCAACTAGTTTGTAGGCTACCGTTTCAATCAAGTCCTCAGTGGTTTCCTGAAACCAAGTCGTCCACTGCTGACAAAGTTCGCCGTAATGGATAGAAGCCGCCAAATCCAATTCTGTCGCTGCCTTGGTCATATCATAGGATAAGCTTGCGGAAATAACAAACTTTTGCCCTAGCTCTTTTTCACTAGGAAAGAGACCATGATAGGCAAAAATTTCCAAATCTTTAATCTGTAGTTGATCCATAACTAGTCCTTTCTAGAAAAATCCGCTTAAAGCGGATTCTTTTTATAGTCCCATTAGACGATAAGCCTGATCTCGGAGATCCTTATCCGTCTCAAAAACGCCTCGGGCTACAGTGGTCAAAGTCGCAGTGCCTGGCTTTCTGACACCACGCATGCTCATACACATATGTTCGGCCTCAATGACAACAAAGGCTCCCTTAGCACCCAGATAGTCCATCAAAGCATCGGCCACTTCAATATTCAACCGTTCTTGAATCTGTGGTTTTTTAGAATAAACTTCAACTGTACGGGCTAGCTTGGACAAGCCTGCCACCCGACCATCTGGAATGTAGGCAATGTGCGCTCTCCCATAAAAAGGCAAGAAGTGGTGTTCACACATGGTGTGAAAAAAAATATCCTTTTCTACCACCATATTGTCATCAATAATCTCAAAGGATTTTGACAGGTGTTCCTCAGCAGTTTGGCCAAGACCTGAAAAAATCTCTTGGTACATACGGGCTACACGAGCAGGTGTTTCCTGCAAGCCCTCACGGTTAGTGTCCTCTCCGACAGCCTCGATAATCATTTTTACTGCTGCTTCAATCTTTTGTGTATCCATTCTCGTTCTTCCTCTCCATCAGATAGGCTCTCACTTGGCTCAAGAAATACAAGGAACCTGTGACAAGCCTGACTGTTTTTTTCTCTTCATCTTCTGTCATTTTCTGATCTAAAAATTCCTGCCAACCTTGGTAATTGAGATTTCTAAACTTAGCCGTCTCTTTCAGCACGCTTTCATCCGTCGCCCGACTATCGTCAAAATGTGTCAGGGTAAGCTCGGTATCTGGCATTTCCCCTAGCAAGTCCAGCATATCATCCAAGGCCTTGGTTTTGATGCAGGTAAAGAGGATTTCCTTATGATAATCCGCAAAGCGTTCTTGCAAGGTTACCAACAAGGCCTTGATAGCATGGGGATTATGGGCCCCATCCAAAAGCAGCAAGGGGTCGCTAGACACGACCTCCAAACGCCCTGGCCATCTGGTCTCTTTCAAAGCTTGAGCAACCAAGTCATTACTTGCTAATTCTCGCCCAGTCTCCTGACAATAAGTGTCTAAGAGAGCAAGCGCCATCCCCGCATTCTCTATCTGGTGTAAACCAAGCAGACCTGTTTGAAAGCGACCTTGTCTGACAGAACTGGTATAATCAAAGATTTCGCCTGTCACCACGCTTTCTTGATGACGAACCTGATAATCTTTTCCATAGGCAAGTCTAGGCGCATTTTTAGCTTCTGCAATAGAGTCTATCACAGTCAAGGCTTCAGGAACAATATGACCTGTCACCAAGGGAATACCTTGTTTGATAATACCAGCCTTCTGCTCTGCTATAGCTTCCAAGGTGTCACCAAGTAGGGCTACATGATCCAGTCCAATGGTCGTAATTCCTGTCAAAATTGGCTGGCAGACATTAGTACTATCCAAAAGACCACCCATGCCGACTTCCATGATAGCCACATCTACTTGTTCTGAGGCAAAGTAATCATAAGCTAGAGCTGTGATAATCTCAAACTCGGTTGTTCCCTGCAAATTGGCAGCAGATTCTCCCTCAAGCAAAGTCTGATAGTCCGCCATGAGAGCTTCGAGTTTCGCTTCGGAAATGGATTCCCCATTGATGCTAATCTGGTCTGTATAATGAATGAGATAGGGCGAGCTAAACACCCCAACTCTCAGTCCTAGTCCTTCCAGCATCTTTTTCAAAAAAGCAATGGTAGACCCCTTGCCATTGGTCCCGCCGATATGGATGACCTTAAGTTTGAGATGGGGATTGCCTCGCAGAGCTAGGAGTTCCACCATTCGTTCCAAACCAAAATGCGGTTGGTCCGTCCGGTAGTGGGCAATCCACTGATTGTTTTCAATTTCGTTCATCTTACTTATATTGTTTTAAATCTAGATTTTCTGCATCATCTGCCAAACGAATAGCAGAGGCAATTTCAACTGCCATCCTGTGACTGGCAACATCATGCACACGCACCACTTCCACACCCTGTCTCACAGCGATACTGGTTACATGAGCCGAAGCCGTGTCCCGATTTCGGAAACCAAGCTCTGTCTCAGGATTGACTTCAAAACCACTTTCTTCAAGGATATTGATAACAAATCGCTTGCGCGACACTCCAAGAAAGATTGGATAGCCTTTCTGATGTAGTTTATCCAGATCCCGTAAAAGAATCAGATTTTCTTTCTTAGTCAGCCCAAAGCCAATTCCCGGATCCAACAGGATGTTTTCTTGTGCAATCCCAGCTTCCTCTGCTCTCGCTAGTGCTCGTTCAAAGAAAGTCTCCATCAACTCTTCGATTGGCATTTTTTCAAAGTCAGCTAACTCTTCCTCTGTAAAAGCTTGACCAAAGCCAAAATGAGGAAAGATGAGCGAACTAGGATGCTGAGGTCGAGCCATAACTGGATTAAACATGATAACCACTTTCGCTCCAGCCTTGGCAATCACATGAGCCATTTTTTCATCACCCATGAGACCAGTGATATCATTGACTAGATTGGCACCAG
>ERZ773203.1226-NODE-1226-length-13299-cov-6.843023_pt1 | contig 13299 bp, 6 predicted proteins | sample MGYA00580529_ERZ773203 | MGnify/ENA primary metagenome ERZ773203 (study PRJEB29015, sample SAMEA2738176) | human oral metagenome | biome: human oral; feature: human-associated habitat; material: saliva | place: China | collected 2177 ... | reverse complement strand
TGCAGTTGGTTTCTGGGAAAATAAAGACGAAATCAAACAAAAATGGGTACTTGATCAAGAATTTACTCCTAATATGTCTGAAGAAGAAAGAAGTAAAAAATATGCTGGTTGGCTAAAAGCTGTTGAAAGAAGTAAAAACTGGGAAGAATAACATGAAATGAAAGGGGGCGAGATTATACTAATATTTGTATAATTTCGCCTTTTTATTAAATCATTTACATTAATAGGAGGTTTAAATGAAAAAGCTAATAAATGATAAAAATAATATTGTTGAAGAAGTAGTACAAGGAATGATAAAAGCATTTCCTGATAAACTTTCAAGAGTTGAAAATGAACCTATAGTTATTAGAAAAAATAAAAAAGTAGATAAAGTTGCTCTTATAAGTGGTGGAGGAAGTGGCCATGAACCTGCACATGCTGGTTTTGTTGGACATGGAATGTTAGATGCTGCTGTTTGTGGTGAAATATTCACCTCTCCTGGTGCTGACAAAGTTTACAATGCTATTAAAGCTGTAGATGGCGGAAAAGGAGTTCTTCTTATAATTAAAAACTACAGTGGAGATATAATGAACTTTGAAATGGCTGGAGAAATGGCTCAAGCTGAAGGAATAAATGTAAAACAAGTTGTAGTTGATGATGATATTGCAGTTGAAAACAGTACTTATACAGTTGGAAGAAGAGGAATCGCAGGAACTATTTTTGTTCATAAAATTTTAGGAGCTGCCGCTGAAAAAGGTTATGACTTAGATAAATTAGTGGAACTTGGAAATAAAGTTGTTAAAAATTTAAAAACTATGGGTATGTCTTTAAAGGCTTGTACAGTTTTCACAACAGGTAAAGAAAGCTTCGAAATAGCTGATGATGAAGTTGAAATAGGTTTAGGAATACATGGAGAACCTGGAACTCATCGTGAAAAAATGGCAACAGCTAACGAATTTACAGAAAAATTATTTGAAAAAATCTATGCTGAATCTGATGTACAAAAAGGAGATAGATTTGCAGTTCTAGTAAATGGACTTGGTGAAACAACTCTTATTGAATTATTCATAATAAATAATCATCTTCAAGATTTATTAAAAGCTAAAGGAGTTGAAGTTGCAAAAACTTTAATAGGTAACTATATGACTTCTCTTGATATGGGAGGATTCTCTATAACTTTATTAAAACTTGATAATGAAATGGAAGAACTTTTAAAAGCTGAAGAGGATACAATAGCATTCTAAAATATATATCTCAACTGCTTGGTAGCCATTAGTGTTTCAAGAGCTCCACAAAGGCTCTCTCAACAATAATGGACACCGCAGCAGTTTCGTTAAAAAATTTTAGAATGTATCTGACAAAAAAGGAAAAAGAATGAAGAAAGGGAAGAGATAAAATGTTTTTAGAAATTATTGAAAAGATATCTGATGAAATAATAAAAAATGAAGACTATCTTACAGAATTAGATAGAGAAATTGGGGATGGAGACCACGGAGTTAACTTAGCAAGAGGTTTTACAGAAATAAAAAATCAATTAGCTAATTTCAAAACTTTACCAGTGTCTGATGTATTTACAAAAATGGGTATGATTTTACTTACAAAAGTTGGTGGAGCTTCTGGTGCAATATATGGAACAGCTTTTATGAGTTCAGGAACATTTTTAAAAGGAAAGACAGAGTTTGATAATCAAGCTTTTTTAGGAACTTTAAATGCTATGATAGAAGGAATTCAAAAAAGAGGAAAGGCAGTTTTAGGAGAAAAAACAATGCTTGACACTATAATTCCTACTTATAATTTCTTAGAAAAATCTTTTAATGAAGGAAAATCTTTAAAAGATATTAAGAGTGAAGTTATAGAAGTTGCTAAAAATTCTATGGAAGCTACAAAAGATATTGTTGCTACTAAAGGTAGAGCTTCTTATTTAGGTGAAAGAAGTGTAGGACATATAGACCCTGGAGCTATGTCTTCATATCTAATGATAAAAATAGTTTGTGAAAATCTATAGGAGGTAAAATGTTAGGTTTTGTAGTTGTATCACATAGTAAAGATTTAGCAGAAGCTGTTATTCATCTTGCTAATGAAATGAAAAGATATGATTTTCCACTAATAAATGGAAGTGGAACAGATGGAGATTTCTTAGGAAGTAATCCCCTTACTATTAAGGAAGCAATTATGAATGCTAAAACAGATAAGGGAGCTTTAGTTTTTGTAGATATTGGAAGTTCTGTATTAAATACTCAAGTTGCAATAGACTTTTTAGCTGATGAAGGAGTGGATGTAGAAAATATAAAAATAGCGGATGCTCCATTGGTTGAAGGACTTATTGCAGGAGTTGCAATAAATGACGAAAAAGCAGATATGGAAAGTATTTTAGATGAATTAAAAGAATTAAAAACTTTTTCAAAATTAACTTATTAATAAATAAGGGCTGTTGCAATTTTTTGATGCAATAGCCCTATTTTTAATGTTATTTAGTCATTATATCTAATATAGTTTCATCTGTACCCTTCATTCCTGATTGAGCAAGTTCTCCTACGTTTCTTATCGTTTCTTCTATGTCAACTCCAACTATTCCATCACCGGATTTTAATACATCTTTATTTAATGCAAGCATAGTTGCATCAAAAGCTGAATAGATTCCTGAAGATATTTTCATAGCACATGAAGCCTTAGCACCATCACAGATAACTCCTGATAGGTTACCTAGAATATTAGTTATTGCAGCACAAACCATTTCATAACTTCCACCATGTAAATATGTAAGAGAAGCTGCAACTCCAGCAGCAGCACAAATAGCTCCACAATAAGCAGAAAGTCTACCTACATTTGTTTTAACATGTATAGTTATAAGGTGTGATACAAACAATCCTCTAATTAATTCTTCTTCTGATAGATTTTTTTCAGCAGCAAACTTGATTATTGGTAAAGAAGCTGTCATACCTTGGTTTCCACTTCCACTTGTTGTCATAACAGGTAAAGCACAACCACTCATTCTAGCGTCACTACCAGCACTAGCATAGCTAGCAGCCTTGTTTCTTACATCATTACCATAGATACCTTTTTCAATGTTATCAAGTATCATTTTTCCAATATTTACTCCATATTTCCCTTTTAGTCCTTCTTCAGCTATAGCTGAGTTATAGTTAACTACTTTTTGGAAAATTGGTTTTATCAAGTCAATATCTATTGTCTTAGCTAAATCATAGATAAATTTAACACTTAAAACTTTTCTGTCAGTTAAAGATGAGTTAAAGTCTCCATCGTTACAAACTTGACTTAGTAAAACTTTACCATTTTTTAAAATTTGAGTTACATTAGTATGTGTATGTTTTATTTCTAAAACTACATTATCTACATCATTTGAAATTTCTAGTCTTATATATAACTTTATATCTCCTGGATGAACATGAGTTTTTATAATACTCTTATCTAAAAATTCCTTTACTTCTTTCACTTGCTCAGATGTAACATCACTTATAACCATAAGTTCTTTTCTGTCATCTCCAGCTATTAATCCCATTGCAATGGCAGCTTCTATACCTACCATACCATCACTGTTAGGAATAGTAACACTTTTTACATTCTTTATTATATTCCCAGATAGGAAGACATCAACTTTATTGGGAACAGTACCTAAAATTCTTTTTGCTTTTGCAGCTGCATAAGATAAGGCTATTGGCTCTGTACAGCCTTCTGCTGCAACTATTTCTTCTTCTAAAATTTTAAGAACTTTTTCTATTTTAGTTTCCATTTTATCCCCCTTATTAATTTTAATTCGTTATATATTATAAAATAAAAAACTAAAAAAGTATACCCTCTTTTTAAAAAATATGTTCATATCAAGTTTTTTGATTTTTTTGATTGCTTTTTGTTTGACTAAAGTATATAATGTAAAAAGTAATAAAATTTTATAATTAAGGAAGTGATAGTATGGAAAAAGAAAAAAAAGGCGATACTCTGATTATTAAGTTAGTTCTTGGAGTAATAGCTGGTATAATCATAGGATTAGTTGCATCTGAAAAAGTTATTTCTGTGATTTTACCAATCAAGTTTTTTTTAGGAGAATTAATATTCTTCGTTGTACCATTCATTATAATTGGATTTATTGCACCAGCAATAACTCAATTAAAATCAAATGCTAGTAAGATGTTACTAACTATGTTAGGTCTATCTTATATATCATCAGTAGGTGCTGCATTCTTCTCAGCAACAGCTGGGTATGCTTTAATACCTAAATTGAATATTGTTTCTAATGTTGAAGGTTTAAAAGAATTACCTCCAATTCTATTCAAGGTTCAAATTCCACCTGCAATTTCAGTAATGGGAGCTCTAGTTTTAGCTTTACTTATGGGACTTGCTGTTGTATGGACTAACTCAAAAAGAACTGAAGAATTATTAAATGAATTTAATAACATTATGTTAATGATAGTAAATAAAATAATAATTCCTATATTACCAATTTTCATAGCTACTACATTTGCTACTCTTGCTTATGAAGGAAGTATTACAAAACAATTACCAGTATTCTTAAAAGTTATCTTAATTGTTTTAGTTGGTCACTATATCTGGATTGCTATTCTGTACACTATTGGTGGTATTGTTTCTGGTAAAAATCCTTGGTCTTTATTAAAATACTATGGACCAGCATATATGACTGCTGTTGGAACAATGTCATCAGCTGCAACTTTACCAGTTAGTTTAAAATGTGTAAGAAAATCTGGTGTGTTAGATGAAGAAATAACTAACTTTGCTATTCCATTAGGAGCTACTACTCACCTATGTGGATCTGTTTTAACAGAAACATTCTTCGTTATGGTAGTTTCTAAAATATTATATGGTACTGTACCTCCTTTTGGAACAATGGTATTATTTATTGTACTATTAGGAATATTCGCAGTTGGGGCACCAGGAGTACCAGGAGGAACAGTTTTAGCTTCACTTGGACTTATCATTTCTGTTTTAGGATTTGATGAAACAGGAACTGCTTTAATGATAACAATATTCGCTTTACAAGATAGCTTTGGAACTGCTTGTAATATTACAGGTGACGGAGCTCTAGCACTTATTTTAAATGGAATATTTAAAAAGAAACAAGCTTAATTAAATAAAAAATAAAGGTTAATATAATAGAATTTTTTATTCTATCATACTAACCTTTTTTTATTGTAGAAAAAAATTGAATAAAAAGAAAGAAGAAGACCAATTTCTCAGTCTTCTTCTTAGGGAAATAATAATCTATATACACTAGGGTTAGTGTTGAATTAATTGAAAGATTAGAATTTAACTCTTAATCCTACTCCACCTCTTAGGTTTTCACCTTTAGTGTCGTAACCTACATTAGCAGTTACTCCATATCTTTCACTTTCTAAGCCAACATTTAAGTCAACCTTAACATTCCCTCTTCTATCTTCTTTTTCACCTCTTAAATCATACCAATCGGCAGAAGTATTAGCTACTCTAGCTTTATTATGAGCATTTGCAACTCTTCCTAATTCATTTTCATAGGCCACTCCAACAGTAGCCTTGAATGCACCAGCTCCAAAGTAATGTTTGTAAGCAAGTTCTGTTCCTATTTCAGGTCTTACTGATAAGTAGTCATTACCCTTAACTTCCAATCTCATTTCACCTGATTTTTCTTTTATCTTAGATATTCTTCCATATTCTAAACCTAGAGCAGCATAAGGTTTTACTGAGAAACCTTCACTCAATCTAAATTCTTTACTTATTTCATTCTTTAGGCCTACTCCATAAGTATTATATTTAGACTTAGCATTGAAAATTTCATCTACTACTAAGTATTTTCTATGCATTTTATTGTATCCTACAGATATATCTCCAGATATTGTCCAGTTTAAGCTGTTATTTTCATCAAATGGAACTGATTTAAATATTCCAAGTTTTCCTTGTAGCATTTCTTCTTCAGATCTTCCAAAGTCTTTGAATTTCAACTTATTGTGAACCATACCTGCATACCAACCTGTTGATTCTCCAAGTCTTACAGTTTCATCTTCATGAACATAAGCTACTCCATAAGCATTACTCTTGTAATCTTCGATACCAGCAGTCTTAGTATTGTATTCTCCTCTAGCTCCAAAAGTCTTAATCTTATTAGAGTCTTTAGTTAGATTAGACCATTCATTTCTTAGATAGTTAAATTCTTTATTTAAGATATCTCCAGTTGCTTGTACTCTTTGTTGAGTATTAGCATATTGATGACCTTTCATTTGATCAACTGCTTGAGCAAATATTTGAGGTTCACCTTTTCCTATCGCATTTAACTTATCAAATAGAGCTTTTTCTCTAGAGTTTACACCTTCAACTCCATATCTTTGTTCTAAACCGTCCATGAAGTTATATGTATTCTTATCATTTGCAAAAGCTGTATAAGGTATCTTAGATAGATATACTGCATTGAAAGTATCATCTGGATTTTGAGTTCCAGTTGCTATCCAAGTTAAACTTCCTGAACTAACATAGAAATTCTTTCCACTAGCACTAGCAGTTAATGCACTTATTTCATCATTATATGGTTTTAAGATATTTTCACCAATTTTAATATCTTTACTAGTTGTATATCTTGAAGCCTCTGTACCAAAGATTAAGTTAACATCTTTTACAGCTGTCAAATGTTGTAAACCTTGGATAGGATTTGTGTAGTTAATTCCTGATGTATCAACATACATTCCTATTTCTGATGCCATTCCAACAGATGGTAAATTTCCTAGTTCAGTAGTAGTTAAATCTAATTCTGTAGCTCCAACTCTTACTGTTGAAGCTCTTGGCGATGCTACTGTTGTATCTACAAAAGTTGGAGTTTCAAGTTTTCCATCTCTTGCAACTGTTGCAGTACCATTTCCTGGTGCTTTAATCTCAATACCGGCCACCTTTTTACTTGTATCAGATTGAACTTTTGTTTGAATAGCTACTGCTCCATTTGTTGCAGTAGGTATAGTACCTTCATTTTTACCTCTTGATAAATAGATTCCAGTATTATTAGTTCCATCTACTATTATACTACCATAGTTTTTAATTACAGCACCATTTTGTACAGATACTCCTACTATTCCATCATTTGTTGGATTAGGAACTGTTTTAATTGTTCCATAGTTTTCTCCAACAGCATTATTATCTAAGTGCATACCAGTAGTATTTTTTCCACTTAATTCAATAGTTCCTCTATTTATAGCCTTTGAACCACTACCAGTAGCATACATTCCTATACCATTATCTTTTTCAACTTTGATAGTACCATAGTTTTCAACAGTTCCTGTTTGAATAACATTTCCATTGTCATCTGTGTAACCTGCTACCATTCCTATACCATATAGTTTATTAGGTTTGTCACTAGAACCTACTTTTATGATAGAGTTAACAGTAGGACTACCATTTACTATTGTTCCTCCAGCAATACTATACATACCAACATTTCCAATACCAGAACTAAAGTCCATATCAGCTAGGTTAGTAACATTACCAGCTGCATATATTCCATAGTTTTTATTTCCAGTTGAAGTTAATCTAGTTCTATTTTCTATATTTCCTGTTGTATCAGTTGAATATATAAATGTTGTATCATTTCCTACTGTCGCAGGATTTGTTGCATTTGCTGTTAATTTAGTTCCTGTTCCTTTTACAACATATCCAAAAGAGTTATCTCCAATTCTCATATCAGCTTGGCTTGATATGTTTTGATTTTGTCCTGTTACAAAGACACCAACAGATTGATTATTTCCAACTGTTATTGAGCTTCCAGCTGCTAAAGTTACATTTGGAGTTGCAGAACTTGCATATTGTCCATTTGAATAAAGACCAACTGAGTTATCTCCAACTTGAATTTTTCCACTTGCACCCATATTTATAGTTTTACCATAGATACCATAAGTGTTATTTCCACCTATTATATCTTTATTGTTCTCAATTATTGTATTTTGATCTTCAGTAAAGATACCAGTATTAGTTTCTGTAGTAGAAGTTGAACTAGCTATATTTATAGTTCCATCATTTTCAATTTTTGAATTAGAATTAGCGAACATTCCAGTTCCTGTTTGTCCATTTACATTTATTGTTCCTCTATTAGTTAGAGTTGCTTCTTCTCCTGCCATTCCAACAGCTTTATTTCCTGTTGTTGTAATTACTCCTGTTGTATCATTTAGTGCAACAGCATTTGTAAATGTTGTTCCTGCTTTATTATTTTTAGCAAAAATTCCAATTGCACCTTGACCATCTAAGTCAACAGAACCTTTATTTAGAATGTTTACTTTTCCTTGACCAGTTGCTTTAGATCCAAACTCATCAATTTTAACATTTCCTTTAGAATCTTTTCTGTATGCCACTCCCAATAGTCCAATTGATTTATCTCCACCTACATTGATAGAACCATTATTTGTAACTTCTGAACCATTTGCCGCATATATTCCAACTGCCTCAGTATTAGCAATAGAGTCTTTTTCAACATTTATAGTACCACTGTTATTAACTTGTCCATAGTTAACAAAAACTCCTACTCCACCTTTACCAAGGGTATCGGTTCTAGCAACATCAACAATTTTTCCAGCGGCAATGTTTACTTGAGCTTCAGCATTAGTTGTAGCTTTTTCACTTGAGTTAGCTTCAAGACCAATAACTTGTCCATTATAGAATTCATCTGCAGTTGCAGAGCTTAATCTAGCAGTTAGATTTTCATTTACATTTAGTTTTAATCTTTGACCTACAACCTTTTTAAAGAAGAATCCACCAGGAGCTGTATCTGCTTCTGTTTTATCTGTTGTGACATTAAAATTAATAGTTCCATTATCTATTGCAAGTTCTTTGTACTTATTAAAAGTTTGTCCAGCTTCTGTTCCAGCTTCAATCTTGTTTACACCTAATGTGCTCATTAATGTAGTTAAGTCACCTATATTTTTAGTACCTAAGTTACTTACATTTATTGCTACAACATCATTTGAAAATACTTTTACTTCTGTTCCAGCTGTTGTTATAGGTCTATTTGCAGCTGGAATAGAGAAATCAATATCCATCAATGTTGAACTTCCTCTTAATTCTATCTTAGAGTTAGTTAAATCTATTTTTCCTTGTCCATCAGAGTATGCAGCATAACCGCTTCCATTATATTTTAATGTTGCATCTTTTAAGTCAATCTTAGTACCAGAATCATAAGCAGCAACACCAGCTGAACCATCTTTTACATTTATATTTGCATTTTGTAGAGTAACTACTGATTTATCTTCAGCATAAACTGCTAATCCTTCTTCAGTTCCTCCTGCTTCAACAGTTATATTTAATTTATTTCCAGCATTAGAAGTTATTGTACTTCCAGTACCTTTACTGAATATAGCTGTCGCTCCATTTGTTGCAGTAATGTTTGTCTTATCATTAGCATTAGTTCCAACTGCTATCGTAGTTGTTCCTGTATTATATATTCCAGAAGATTTTTTACCATTTACTTCAATATCTCCTAAGAAAGTGAATTTTCCCTTGTTAGAAATACCAACATTTTCTGCATCTCCTGGTTTACCATCTTTATCTAAATCACCAAGTGCAGATAATTTTATAGAACCTGTGCTCTTACCTTGTGTAAATTTATCAACATACATACCTATACTTTTCTTACCTTGTAAATCTATTGTACCTTCATTTAAAACATTCACTACTGTTGATGCAGCAGTTCCAGTAGCTGCCATACCAACAGTTTGAGTATAGCCTTTTCCAACTGTTATAGTCTTATAGTTATGGATATGTTGGTCTTGACCATTTGAGTGTAAAACTGTATTTCCACTTCCTGTAAAGTCTTTTCCATCATCATCTTTTCCTATAGCAGTGATATCTTTCTTTACTTGGATACCATATTTATCTGTTCTAATTAAAGTACTATCTTTAGCCCCATTTCCAAAAGTAAATGTTCCCATTGTTGCATGAGTATCATTTTTACCTTTTCCATCTGTAAAAATGAAATCTTTTGTATTAGCAGTTGAAGAATCGGCCAGTCTCAAAAATCCTATACTTTCTTTTCCAGTTACAGTTACATTAACTTCGTGGAAATTAGAAATTGGATTATTTTTATCTAAAGTACCATGGTTTAAATTTCCAGCTTCTGTATAAGGTTGTGGGTTAGTTGAAAGAGATTTTCCTATTGCAAGTCCAACATTATTTTCACCTGCAACAGTTATTGTTTTCCCTGTTCCACCTGATACAGTCACATCATCATAATAAGTATTTAGTCCTATGTTTTTCATTCTAAATCCATAGTTATTCTTACCTTCAACTATGATGTTTCCTAAAGTTACATCTAGTGGAAGCCAAGTTTTAATTGAGTATAATCCAAAGTCAATACCAATACTATTTTCGTTCTTTATAATAATTCTACCCTTATTATTAGCTGTATTATTATTCTTTTTAGTTCTTCCATCTTCATTAAGAGCTTCTGAGTCAAACATAATACCTATAACATTATATCCACTCTTTAAAATGAAATCCCCTTCGTTTACAAAATTAGAATATCCTTCTCTATTATCTTGAGAATCCCATAATTGATGTTCAACTCCTACTAAAATTTCATATAGATTAGTATGAGGATTTGGATTATTTGAACCATTTAATTCCAAAGTTCCTTTGAAAGTCGCAGTTCTCTTAGTACTTTGTCCTAACCAACCACTTAGACTAGTTCTTGATACAGTTCCTGGTTCACTTGTATGTCTCCCTGCTGGATTATAACTTAGAAACATTTTTGTATAACTAGTACTTGGGATTGATGTAGGATCTCCTCCTAAATATGTCATTTTGTAGTTACCTTCTATAACTGCATCATGATCTCTTAATTCATTAATAAAAGCTGATCTTGCTCCAGCTGCTGTACCTGTTGTTAATGTTTCTTCATAATTGAAATTTCTTGCTGGTGTTGCACCTACTGGTAAATTTTCTCCATTTTTTGTCCATGCCTTTAATTTTCCTGTCCACTTCATTCCACCTGTTGCTGTTACTGCTCCTGTTCCAGTAACTATGTCAAAAGGATTAGCTTCTGTATGACTAACATCTGTCTTATAATTTTCATAATTTTCAATTACTATAGAACTATCAATTCCTGGACCATGCTTTACACCATTTTGTGAAGAACCAATATACCAATTTTGCCAAAAACCTGTTCCAACAAAATTTAAAGCTGGAGGTTCAAAAGTTGTAGGTGTTATTTCTGCTGGTGCAGATGGTTTAACAGGAGTTCTAATAAATCTAGGATCAAAAGTTGGATCTGGCACTTTTGGTGTAAATGGTGCATAACTTGGAGCCTGTCTATTTATAATTTTAGGTCTAACTCCAGCACTTATTTTTATTTCAACTGAAGGTTCTTTAACTAATTTTAAATTTGTCATACCATATGACGTTGAATCAGCAGAACTTTCTAAAAATCTATTTAAAGTAGCAGACTTATCTCTTGTTAAAATTTTATTTGCTTGTTTATCTCCTCTTCCCTTATATGCAGAGCCCCAATTATCATAGAAATAGTTAGCTCCAAATTGCCAAGATGACCAAGGTGATTTTACAACTTGATCTCCTTGTTCCATAAGTTGAACTAATTCTAATCTTAATCCATCTATTTCTTTTTGATTTTCTCTTCTTGCTGTGTTTATTTTCTCTTGTAAATTTCCTATAGAAGCTCTTAAATTTCCTTTACTTGCTGTTATTTCTTCTTCTGTAGGTGCTGTTGTTGTTTCTTCTATATCTGATGAAAGTTTAGCAAGCATAGGCAAACTTGTCCCATTATCTGCACTAACCACTAAAACAGCCTTTTCACTTTTTACTATTGAAGTTTTTTCTACTTTATTTTTTGGTGTAACAAAAAAATTGCTATATAAATCATTAGCTCCAAATTGCATATTTGTCCATGAAGCTTTTAATTTTTGTGCAGTCTTTTCTACTTTCTTAGTTTCTTTTACTTCTGCTTTTTCTTTTTTTACATCTGTTAAAATATCTTTTTGCTTTTCTAATTCTTGTATCTTATTATCCTCAGAAAATGCACTTGTCCCCTTCATTAAAAAAAGTACTGCAAGTCCAATTGAATATTTTACATTTTCATATCTTTTAGCAATAGAACGAAGATTTTTTTCCGTAGTTTGTAGGCTGTTATTTCCCATTTTTACCCCCCTATAAAAATTTATATAATTAATATTTTTTTATAACAATTTTACCTTTTATGACTTGAGTAAATTAGTTTTGTAGTGCTATTTAATTATAGCTTAAATCTATAATTTTGTCAATAATATCAATGGATTTAGCGTAACAAGGGCAGTACAAAAATTAAGTGAAAAAAGTAAAAAAAGAAGGCTAATTTCTCAACCTTCTTTTTAGGGAAATAATAATCTATATTCACTAGAATATAACTCTTAATCCTACTCCACCTCTTAGGTTTTCACCTTTAGTGTCATAACCTACACTTGCAGTGACTCCTACTTTTTGGTTATCCCATCCGATATTAAGATCTGTTTTAACATTTCCTTTTCTATCTTCTTTTTCACCTCTGATATTGAAATAATCAGCATCTGTTCTAGCTACTTTAGCTTTATTTTTACCATTAGCTACTCTTCCTAATTCATTTTCATAAGCCACTCCAATAGCAACTTTTACTGAATTATTTCCAAAATGATGTTTATAAGCAAGTTCAGATCCAATCTCAGGTTTAACTGAGAAATAATCATTAGCTTTAACTTCTAATCTCATCTCACCAGATTTTTCTTTTATTTTAGAAATTCTTCCATATTCTAAATCTAATGCTACATATGGTTTTAAAGTGAAGTCCTCACTCAATCTAAACTCTTTAGATATTTCATTCTTTAATCCTACTCCATATGAGTGGTATCTTCCCTTTGCATTGAATACTTCGTCAACTACTAAGAATCTTCTGTTCATCTTGTTGTGACCTGCAAAAACATCTCCAGATATTGTCCAATTCAAGCTATTATTTTCATCAAATGGAACTGATTTAAAGACTCCAAGTTTAGCTTGTAATTGTTCTTCTTTAGAGTTACCATTATCTTTGAACTTAAATGTGTTATGAACTATACCTGCATACCAACCTACAGATTCACCAAGTCTTACAGTTTCATCTTCGTGAACATAAGCTACTCCATAAGCATTATTCTTATAGTCTATTATACCTGCAGTACTTGTTTTATATTCCCCATTAGCTCCGAAAGTTTTTATCTTATTAGAATCTTTACTTGGATTAGACCATTCATTTCTTAAATATTTAAATTCTTTATCTAAGATATCTCCAGTTGCTACTACTCTTTGTTGAACATTAGCATATTGGTGTCCCATCATTTCATCTGT